>SDBT01000651.1_pt1 | contig 55781 bp, 43 predicted proteins | sample 2277101 | NCBI WGS metagenome assembly SDBT01 (sample SAMN10404973, study PRJNA504765) | marine sediment metagenome | isolation source: marine sediment core GS10_PC15, 103 cmbsf | place: Arctic Ocean: Southern Knipovich Ridge | collected 2010 | reverse complement strand
CTTGTCCCGTAGGGACTAACGATATTAGCCCAGTGATTCATCGCTGGGTAACGGATTCTAACAAAAAACTGAGTCCTGTAAGGACGGCTGAAATAGCATAACTACTGGATTTAGCCGTCCCTACGGGACTAATGATATACAATAGAGACCATGATCCCAGCAGTAAACTACCGGGCTAATTTCATATGTCCTGACGGACACAAGAGAGCATATTTTTGGCTGATATTGTATGATATTTCCTTAAGTTGATGCATATGGGGCACGCTGCGCGTGCCCGGGCACAAGCATTGTGCCCCTACAAAGAATGCAGGCAAGATGCCTGCGCTCCCAGGGGATTTAAATGTTAATAGATACACATGCACACTTGCAGATGAAGGATTATAATAACGACCGTGACGAGGTGATCGCGAGAGCGGCTGCTGAGGGTGTCAATTATATAATCAATGCCAGTTTTGATCTGCCCTCCAGCCAACAGGCAGTAAAGCTGGCTGAGGAATACGAGAATCTCTACGCAGCAGTGGGAGTGCATCCACACGATGCCAAATCGCTGGATGACAGGACACTGGAAGCCCTGCGTGAACTGTCAAAGCACCCAAAGGTCGTCGCCATTGGCGAGATGGGTCTGGATTTTTACAGGGATCTTTCCCCGCGCTCTATCCAGAAGTCAGCCTTTGAAAAGCAATTGCGCCTTGCAGAGGATGTGGGATTGCCTGTAATCATCCACGACAGGGAAGCTCACGAAGATACTCTGAAGATACTCAGACAACATTCGGATCAGGCGCGAGGGGTGATGCACTGCTTTTCCGGTGATACGAATTTTGCAGACGAGTGCATTGATATGGGACTTTATATCTCGTTCACCGGCCCCGTGACCTACCCCAAATCACACCAACTCCGGGAAGTCGTTGCCCATGTTCCGTGGGATAGGTTCTTCGTGGAGACAGACTGCCCATACCTCACACCTCAGTTTAGAAGAGGCAAAAGGAACGAACCGTCCTACGTAAAAGCTGTGGCGAAGAAAATCGCTGAGATCAGACGCACTACGTTCCCTGAAACCGCCCGCAGAACTACTGCAAATGCTAAAGCGCTCTTTGGAATCGCCTGATAGGTACCAGGCATAAGGACACTGTTGGCGAATTCGGAATTGCTATTCGTTCGGGGTTGGAAAACCCCGACTATCGTCAGTGGGGATTTCATTCTTACCAATAGACGGAGCTTTCAAGTCCCGTTGTATGAATTCGCCAACAGTATCCGTAAGCTTTCCGTCCATCGCAGTAAGAATAGAACGCGGATGACGCGGATACTGCGGATCTGCGCGGATGATAAACAAGCTGGCAGCATGTGGTACTTATGAGCAAGCTTCAGAATCAGGACGGGAATGATACCTTCTATTTTGAAACAGCATCGAAGCGGCAAAATCTATCCTTGCAAACACCTGTCTTATGTGGTATAATGCGATATGGAAGCGTTATACGGCGTTTATACACACAATTTTCTCTGTTTCTCCATTCATGCAGGCCTCAAGGCGAGGCCTTTATGAAAACTTATTTATGGTCTGCCTTACGACTTTGTTTTGCTCGGAACTGGGACAGATTATAAATCGGGTTTTTCACCAGTATAGGAAGGGGTAGAATGGATGAATGCTGAGGAGCAAAAACTATTTGCGCGATTAGAAAAAGCACTGAACAGCATTTCACAAAATCCGGAGACAGCCGTTGAAGTGACCCGGATTTTTGATGATTTTGTGATCTCACTTGAGGATATTGTAGACGATCTTGAGACAACATCCGACGAGCAAACAGCGGCTACTCTGAGAGCGATACTCCACGCGACGAGCCGAACTTCGATAGACTGGCTGGCAACAGTCAAATAGCCAATACTCATTTGGGTTACACAGGCTCAGGAATTTAGGCCTGATGATTGTGATATCCCATCAGGCCTGGATTTTCCGGGCTTTTCAGTTATCCCGCCAATTACACAACTGGTATTTGAGGATAGGGAATGCTCAAAGATTCACATGGAATAGATTTTCTTCCGGGACTATCTGCTTCTTGCCGTCCTCTGGGTCCCAGAAAAGCTTCATAATAGCATTCTTGCTGTTTTCAAAGTACTCGATTTTCAAATCATACAGCCCTTCTTCCAGATGCATCTCCCTCTTGCTGCCAGCGTATTTGTATTCCGACCAGTTGTAGATTACCTGCTTCAGATCCGGTATTTTCCCAAGCCATATCCTTGCGCCATCATCGACTTTGACCGATAGGGTGTATTTGCCTGCCTTGGGAATCCTGATCTTGCCTATCCATCTGATAGAGAACTTATCCTTGGGCATAGATTCGTGAGGCTTATTCTTCCATTCAAAATCGATCACCTTGTCTGCGCGGGCAAACATCTCCTTCTCGAAATTCTTGCCTTTGTAATATATACCTGCCAGGCCGTTTTTCATTTTCGTCGTGAGCCAATCCTGCCACTGCGCCGATGCTGCGGTGCGATCTTCCTTATCGGCGTCGGGTCTATACCCCAATGTGGTGCCAGCTAGTTTCTCAAGCTCCTCAATTGCAGTTCTGCGGATGTCAATGCTGCCAGAACTCAAGGCCAAGACCAATAGATCGGCTTTGACTGCCGCGAACAGCCCTCTGTTATTCTCCAGCGCCTCCTTTGCCACCTGACTGACATCCTGATAGGTGCTTCTGGCGGCTTTCAGCAACACCGGGTAATTGGCATCGCGGATCAGCTTTTTCAGCGCAAGTTTCCGAATGGCAGCATTGTCAACGTCCAGAGCATCCGCGATGTATTCCTCATCCTCAAATTTCCGCAGCTCTACCGCTTTCTGACGATTTTCCGCGGCTTTTTGGCGGCTATGCTCAATTTTCTTCCTGTAAATACTCTCTTTCGCCCTGTATTCGGCTGCCAGTTCGGGCTTTCCGTCCTTTTCCAGCACTTCCGCTTCGTAGAGAACCCACGGAATAGTTATTTTTTCATACAGCCGGGCTGTGCGCTCCCTCCCCACGGCAGCTTTTTCAAAGTCCTGGGCTACTACGCTGTTTTTCTCCAATGCGCCTACGTCAACTCCCATCTGTCCATTGTGCATGAGGGGATATACCTCGCAGCCCGCAAGCATCTGCATCCGGTTCCGTTTGCGGTATTTATCAATCTGCTCCTTTGTAAGGTTGGCTTTTTTGCGATTCTCCTCAGCTTTCCTGTAGCAAAGCTGCATGGATTTCTGGAAGCCTGAGATGGTATTCCGACAGAAGGCAGCTTTGCCTTCCTCGCCGATGGACAGGAAATACTCCATATCGTCCTCAAACTGCGGTATGGATACGAATTTGTAAAAATCCGCCGCCAACTCACGAGACGCCGCCGCCGCCGAATACTTGCCGTTGCGCTCCATATACTCGGATTGTTTGAGATTGATGATTGGGACACCATACACCGCCCAGCTATAGGGAGTGAAGATAGCTGAGATCAGCGCAAAAACTAAAGCAATGGCAAATACTGTAAACGAGAAATGCGGCATCTTGCTATTCATTTGACTCTCCTTCTCCTGCTTATTTTTCAATGTCCAATTCCATGGCATCCTGCATTTCCTGCTCCATCTGCTCCTGCTTTGCGACGTTCACGTATATGCCTATCAGCGTTCCTCTGAGAATCTTGGTTAACCAGTTATCGTCGGATGTGGAGATGAGCTTCATTCCCATACCGTCGGGTCCCAGAGAGAAACTCGCTGCAACGGATCCCAGCGTTCTTGCTTTGGCCTGAATATCTTCCGAAACGTTGATTTCCTCAGCGAGGCCCTGTTCGATTGCGAAATCAGCCATACCGCCAACGTCCATAGCTACCAACACGCGCGATTCGGAGAGCTTTTCCTGGAGTTCTGGCGCGCCCGGCGATTCAAGCATATCGATGGCATCTTTGACCCATTCCGCGCTGTTGCTCATTATCAATACGTTATCTCTGAATGAATATGCAGGTATGAGTGCCACGCCCGGAAGCAGCATGTCCAGCGGCACAGCTTGCGTAACGATCTTCGATCCCTTGTATGATTGCTCATCCAGCGGCAATGTCTTTAAATCCACCAATTCAGAGAGTTTTTTGGCGGTTTTCTTTAGTTTTTCCCCATCCTTCACGCCTATGAGAAGAACCTGACGTACCTTAGCCAATTGCATCGCCATTTGCAGCTTATTCGCCCTCAGATTCACCGGCTCCTTGGGCAGCATCACCGCCACTGCCAACTCGCCAGTTAATGCGGAAAGCAGATCATCCTTGAGATTCAGTCCCACTGCACCCTCGATCTGTTTAATAGCGCCTTCGATCTCCTCCGCATTCTGACCAAAGGACTCAGCCAGCACGAGTCCTCTGTCCAGCAGTTCGACAGGATCACCTATGTGAATTCCCCATAATATACCATTTTTCACAGGAACGAGACCTGCCGAGGACATGGGAACGTATGGAGCGAGTAGCAGATCAGTGATGGGATTTGGCTCATCAGGTCTCAAATGCAGATATATTTCCTGCGCATGCCCCGACAAACTCAGGCTGAGCGCAAACGCTTTTACAGAGTTGAGACCAGTATCCATCATCATAGCATTCATCGGATTCTGCCCTCCGCCGGCCTGCATAGCGGCAACCATTTCCAGCATAGACGCTGCGCGCTCCAGATCCGCATAGACACATATCTCACCGGACAGAGACACTTTTTGCTTCATCAACTGGTAGTTCGCGCTATCCTTGATGCTCTCTCCGCCGCCCTTGTAGAAATCAACCAACTTCTCAAATCCGCCGCCGATACCAGCCAGCAGGAAGTTGTCCAGAAAGCCATATTTGACCTTGATAGCCTGGTTCCCCACAGAGGTGTAGGGCACATCGCGATATTCCTTTTCCTCGACCATAGCAGCGCCTGCCAGGGCTGGAATAGTCGCCGCTTGCTCGGCGGCATACTCCAGTTGCTCCATGTGATCTCCGGGATCTATGATCAAACCTGCCATAGGGATATTTCCCTGCATCCCCATAAAGATCACTACCATTTTGTGTCCAAAGGAACCCAGGAAATCCTCGATGGATATTCCAAGAAGCATAGGGCCAAAGTTAAGCGCCTGCCTTCCCTGTTCCAGTTGCTCTGCCATCTCCTCTATTCCCAATAATTCTTCCCATTCAGGTGACTCCTTGACCAAATGGTAAACACCATCCAGATTGGATATGGATACATAAGCAAGTGAGTCGTAGGGAACCAGATCCATCACAGTTCGAGAGCCATCAGCGGCTTCCGCTTGAATAGATAAGAGACCAAAAGTGAGAACCAGAATATAGGTGAATAAAACTGAACGCGCTGTCAATTTCACTTGAATTTCCTCCTGAAGTCGAATTCGCCACCACCCCGGATTTCAGGATCGGCAGAGCGAATGACAAGGGATTTTAGCCATATAGGCTTACAATATCATATTCTATATGATATTGACGCCGGCATTCATAATAATGTTTACAGAAAATCATAGCAGATTCCTAGCATATCGGTAATAATAAAACTCCCACTAACCGATAGTCAGGGTTTTCCAACCCCGACCGAACAGCAATTCCGAATTCGCCAACAGTATCAGTTCGCCTATTAATCTATAAAGCCCACAAGCCCATCTGCTTGCTCACACGCTTTCTATTCTGCCCGACTTACCCGATTTGTTCGCAGCCAGCGAGATAGCGAGGCTCTTCACAGCGTCGCTGTATGGGCTGCGGATCTTTGATCCATCACCTGATTTGACAGCATCCACAAACACCCTGTCAATGGACTGTCCTTGCTTCACTTCTGGCGCAGTCTCAGATTCCGGCTCGATGATTATCCCGCCTGTTGTCCAATGAAGAAGCGACTTCTCAAACAGGATGTCGATGAGGTTGGCGTTAGACCAGCCGCCGCCAAACGCCCATGATGCTGTCAGCGAACCGATCGCGCCATTTTCAAACTTCATGCACAGAGCATTTACATCCGGGCAGTCAGTTTCTTTCAGAACTCTATTTTCCTGAAGCGCAAATACCTCTTTGACCTCGCCGCACAGATACCGCATCATATCAATTGTATGCGTCGCCTGTTCCACGATCTGTCCGCCGGATTTGCCCATCTGCCGCAGCCATGCGTCGGGACTGCCTATTCCGGTGCTGCACCAGTATTTGCCTATGACCATATTGATCGTCTTTCCCTGCAATAACTCTCTGGTGACATCAGCCGCGCCTGTGTATCGCAACTGGTATCCGACACACGTCATGATATTGTTCTTTTTCACGGCTTTGAGTATTTCCTCAGCTTTTTCCATGCTGATAGCCACCGGCTTCTCAACAAAGAAAGGCAATCCGTGCTCAATGGCATCCATTTCCGGTGAGCCGTGAGCAAAGACCGGTATGCTTATATATACAGCATCCAGGTCTTTTTGATCCAGCATAGTCCTGTGATCCGTAAAAGCCTCTGCGTCACACATCTCAGCAGCCCTGGCCGCCAGATCCTCTTTGATATCGCAAGTCGCGACTATCTTCGCATCCTCCATTTTGTTGAGTGTGTTCATGTGGCCTCTGGCATTTCCACCGCAACCGATAAATCCGATCTTCACATTTTCAGCCATTCTATTCCTCCTGAGAAAAAAGCGATTAACATTTACCCGGTATAGTCTAGCACCATTATTTTGCATCGTCAAGTATCATTATTTTCATGAGTGCGATCCATAATTGTGGCAAAGGAGATTTGTAGGGGTGGGTTCAGTCTTTCTTGGATTTGTTAGCAATTATACTGCTCTCTGTTATCTCTGGCAAGAATTTTTCACATATCACAGAGGATATAATTTGCCGCAGGATCAAGAATTAATCACAATTTTTGGATAGTGGTATTAGGATTGGTATCCTGGCGATCGACGTCTGCGCGTTTTGGCAGCATGTATGCACCTAGAAGAGCGGCGATTAGATATACAATACCTGCATAAAAAAAGACAGAACGCAAGCCAAATGCACCACCGATAAACCCCGCGGAGAACGGCCCTCCAAACATCCCAATGGCATAAACCGCCTGGAAGAAGCCCATAGCCGTTGCCTTTCCTTCTTTGGGTATCCCCTGAATTGCCAGCCCCATCAGAACAGGATAGGCAAGCCCGCGCCCAAGAGAACCCAGTGCCTGTATCAAAAACAAGAGACGAAAGCTCGAAATATACGGTGTGATAATGCTCACACTGGCAATCGCAGTATATGCAATCCCCACAGTTGCTTTGTATCCTATGTGAGGCGCTACAAAAGCCCCAGTCAGCCGCATGGAAATAGTCTGACACAGTAGCATAACGGCCATCAGAGTTCCAAGTTGGGTTCTGGATGCGCCGATGTAGGCAGTATCAGTCACATATATTTGCAGAAAGCCGAATGTGGTAGCGAACATCGCGAACTGGCTGAGAGCGGTGATAATGGATACTGTTAAGAGACGCTTGCGAGAGATAATGGATAAGAGCTTCTGCCCGGAAAAGGGAGCCGGATTCTTCTCTGCCCGCTCAGATATGGGTAGCATGAATACCGCACCTAGTAATGCCAGACCAGCGCCAATGTAAAAAGGCGGGAGCCACCCATACGCGTCGGATATCCGCCCGCCGCTGTATGTACCTAGCATCTGTGCCACGCCAATGCAAAACGTTATCTGACTCATGGCGCGCGCAGTCTGCTTCTCGCTGAAATAGCTGGAGTAGAACACGCTGAATACTACCCACATAGAGGCCGCAATGCCGGAAATCCATCTGAAAAACAGCAGAAACCATGCGTTAGGAGATAACGCCAGGCCAATACCGCTGACGAAGGCCAGGGCAAAGCCTGAAAGGACAAACAACTTGCGTTTTCCTTTGTTGTCAGACCATATTCCGATAGGGAGTCGGAACAGAAGCTGCGCGAAGCCATAGGAGCCTATCACGGCCCCAACTAACGCAAATGAGCCGCTGAGATGCTCCACGTATGGAGATAGAATCGGTACATAAATGTAGAGCGAGAACCAGAAAAGCGTTGTACCGATCAGAAAAAGCTTTTTCTCAACATTAAGGGAGAGTTTCTTGGGCAAGATATGGCTCCTCAGGAACTGTTGTAATCTTGTGGACTTCTGCGCTGTTCCATGGTGGCTTGGATCTGCGCTCTGGCTTCAGCAAGTTCGCGATCCAATCGTGCTGCAACGCAACTACAGTTCTGAGCAATGACCTCGAAAACCTTATTTCCGATAATCCTATGACCCAGGTCGTTGGCATGGACTGTGTCAGGATGGATGAGCCAATCTGCGCGCCCCTCCGCTGCATAGATGTCAGCGAATAGGCAGTCATTGGCGTCCGCAAGCTGACGAATCACCTCGTTGTATATCTCTGTCACTTCTGGACTCCCCTGGTTATACGGCGGGTAAAGATCATAGGCGCTCATGTGATACACAGTCGTCAATACAGTGACAGGATTGCATTTCTCTTTCACATCTGTGATGATGGTCTGCATATCCTCCCGGAAATCTTCAGGAGCCATTCTGGCGCGCATATCGTTCAGCCCATAGGCCAGAACGAAGAGATCCGGCTTGAGCGCGATGACGTCCTCTTCATAGCGTTCCAGCGCACTGGGCTTTGCAGAGTGTTCGTAGCCCGGACTACGCCGCGAGATGGCGTTTGCGCCGATCCCCTTGTTGTGAAGCGTAACCGGCTTCTCCTGATATTCACTTATCAAATCCGCAACTACGTTCACCCATCGAAACTGCGGTTTGCTGGCAGATGCGCCAGCTACCGTGCTTTCGCCCAGCGCAACCATTATCTCAAAAGGCTTAGATCGGTAGTCTTTTTTTGCCATTTCTGCCCCTTTTCATTCGGATACATACTGCCGCCAATACTCCACGGATTCCTTCAAATCCGCCAGAACTCTAATCTCAGCAGGATACCTTTCTCTGTGTGATAATTCCAGCAGGAGAACCACGTCATCCGCGCCAGAACGCTCCAACGACTCAATCACCTTTTCAGGCAATATCCTCCCTTTTTCGTTATATTCCGCCGTGAACGGCCAATGCCCGCCTTTATCCATGAGGCTTTGCTTAATGTGTATAACAGGAGAAAGCGCGCCAAATTCCTCAAGCCACGCGTAGGGATCGCTATCCTTTGGGTCTGGCGATTGGTAGAAGCCATGATCCACGTCAAGGCAGAGCTTTATGGGTATCGCCGCTCCATCGTTCACGCGCTTGTATAGATCCCACGTCTCATCAATCGTACACGCCATTTCTCGTGGAATGGACATAGGCTCAAACATTAGAAACTCAAAGCCCAATCCTGCGCCATATTCTGATAACTGCTGCCAGAGTTCAATGGCTGTCTCCGTAATCAATTCCCTGCGTTCATCACATTCCAGGTCGTTTACGGACATAATACCGAAGTGTGCGCCTGAACCTCTCGCGCCGAGTTCGGCAGACATACAGTAGAAGCCCTTGAACCACTGGAACCAAGCTTCTCTGACTGACGGATCAGGGTGCATCAGGTGGTTTACCCGCGTGAACGCGCTGGTGAAGGTGGTGTCCACTGTTACATCGTATTTCTGAGTCAGCTCACGGATCTTTTTCAACTGTTGCCATACGACTTGATACGGTAGAAAGGGATTTAGCAGATCGGCAACGAACTGAACGTATCTAAGCCCCAATTCCTCGCCAACGATGCGAACCCATACCTCCGGTTCTGGGAAGCGATTTATCGCGAATCCCGCGTTAATGCCCAGTTTAACTTGCATACATGATTCCTTTCAATACAGGTTGGCCGTCAAAGACGGTACTGTCCCTGGCAACTGCGGAAAAGTGAAATAGTCTGATGCACATCTGTTACCATCCTTTTGCAGCAAGTTTGCCAATCAGCGTAGCTTCCAATCTGTTACATCGCTATATGCTCCGGCGACATTATATTGGCTTCTAATCAGAAAGTCAAGCCAAAACAAGTTCCGGCGTGAAATTCGTTGACGCGGACTCAGCATCATGCTATAATTGCTCTGTTTCTGAGATCAGGTATATTATTGGTGAGCGATCGCTGAACTATTATAGATTTGGAAAAGGAGCCGGATTAGTAAAATGGATGATATGGAAAAACTCGAAAGAGGCCTGGAGGCGATAAAAACTCTGGCTGAAGCAGATAGAGTACACACCAACAGGCTAACGCACGAAATCCGCTTTGCTCAGCGACTAACCAATGCGAAGACTGAAAAAAAAGAGGAATGGCAGCCGCTTATAGGTAAAGCCATCAAATACGCGGAAACCGAGATCGAAAAAATGCCAGTGAATATGAAATCAGTGGTCTCGGAAGCTGAGAAAATACTGGAACCTATTGGCAGAGCTGCTAAAGAATACACGCTCTACTGCGTCGGTCATGCACATATCGACATGAACTGGCAATGGAACTGGCCGGAGACTGTAAGCATTATAAACGATACTTTCTCCACTGTGGATAGGCTGATGGACGAGTTCCCGGAGTTTCGCTTCTCGCAAAGCCAAGCATCCACGTACCTCGCACTCAAGGAGTATTTGCCGGAGCTTTACGAGAAGGTTAGGGAGCGCATCAAAGAGGGCAGATGGGAGATTACCGCAAGCACATGGGTGGAAGGCGACAAAAACCTCGCCTGCGGTGAAATCATGTGCAGACACCTGCTATATACTAAGCGGTTCATAAGCGAGGAGTTCGGCATCCCCATCGACGCGATCAAACTGGACTGGGAACCAGACCTCTTCGGTCATGCGTATACTGTCCCCGGCGTCCTGGCCAGAGCGGGAGTGAAACGATACTACTTCTGCCGCTGCGGGAAAGGAATTAGATTATTCTGGTGGCAGGGAAAAGACGGTTCCAGAGTGCTGGCTTTTGACGACGGTGCGTTGTGGTATAACGGCGAAATAGGCCTTGATCGCGCTGGCGCAGGAGCAGGTTTTCCGGATATGACTAATCAAATGTTCGACTTTGAGAAATCCACCGGATTAAGGGAATATCTCTTCGTATACGGGGTCGGCGATCACGGCGGCGGCCCAACCAGGCGTGATCTTACGCTGGCTATTGATATGAATACCTGGCCTATCTTCCCCAACATCAAACTCAGCACCACTGAGGAGTATTTCTCCATCATCGAGCCAAAGCTGCCGGATAATCTGCCTGTGATAGACGACGAACTGAATTTTATCTTTCCGGGATGCTTTACTTCACAGACGAATATCAAATTGGCCAACCGATACGGCGAGAATCGCCTCGCGGAGGCCGAATCTGCGGCTGTCATCGCCTGGCGACTGCTGGGAAAACCTTATCCATCCAGCGATCTGTTTATCGGATGGCGCAATACCATGTTCAATCAGTTCCACGACATCATCCCCGGATCGGGCGTCAAAGGGACGTATGAATACGCACAGGGATTATTTCAAGAGACTCTGACGCGCACCAGCATGGTTAAGACCACATCCCTGCGCGCCATCGCTGCCAGAGTGGATACCGCCGGAGCAGATGGAATTCCAGCAGATGAAGGCCCCGGAAGTAAAGTCGGGGTAGGTATTGGCGCTGGATCTGGTCACGAAAGTGAGCTTGGTAGCGTTTCAACCCTCAGCGGCGGTGCGGTTTCCGCAGAACCGTTCCTTATCTTCAATCCCAATCCGTGGGTCAGGGGTGATCTGGCAATAGTTAAAGTTTGGGACAAACCCATTCCTGCCGATCGCGTAAAAGTGACCTCGCCTTCCGGCGAGGAATTCTCTGGTCAGGTGGTGGGACGCGGCAATTACTGGGGGCATAGCTTCATATCTGTGGCGTTCCCGGCAGAAAAATTGCCAGCGATGGGTTACCGTGTTTATACCGTGTCGCGCTCCTATTCGCCCATTGCATCCAGATCGGGTGTCAGCGCGAACGGATTCAACGCGATAGAGAATGAGTTTTTCAGGGTGGAAGTGGATCAGCGTTCTGGCGCGATTTCCTCCTTGATCGACAAACGCACCGGGTACAATCTGGTACCCGAAGGGAAGCGGATCGGTATGCTTCAGTGGTTACTGGAAGCTCCTCACGGAATGAGCGCATGGGAGATCGGCCAGATCATAAAGCAGGTGGATTTCCGCGACGGCGCTACCATAGATATGCCGCATCGAGGCCCATATCTAGGGACTGTGCGCGCACGTCATAAGCTCAACGATTCCAGTTTCACTATGGAAATCTCGCTCAAAGCGGGCGTGCCGCGAGTGGAGTTTAATCTGAATGTAAACTGGCTGGAGCGGGGTCATCCCGGCTACGGCGTACCCATGCTAAAGGTCGTCTTTCCGCTGGCTGTCCGGGAAAGCAAGGCGAGGTTTGAGATACCATTTGGTTACATTGAAAGGCCTACCGATGGCGGCGAAGTGCCGGCGCTGAGATGGGTTGATCTGGCTGGCAAACGCCTGGATGGAGACGGAACTGTGGGCGCAGTCCTGCTGAATGATCAGAAGTACGGCCATAGCGTGATCGAAAACGAGACCAGGCTGACGCTTATCCGCAGCAGCTACGATCCTGACCCGCTGCCGGAGTTGGGGGATCATAAAATAAGGTTCGCACTTGCGCCACACGACGGCAATTTGAGTGCTTCTGAGGCAGCTAAAGCAGGATACGAACTCAATCACCAGCTTGAGGCGGTCGCTACGAACGTGCATAAGGGCGATTTGCCTGCGGAGAAGGGATTCGTCTCGGTTAGGACACCGAATGTGCTGCTTTCGGGAATAAAGAAGGCAGAGGATGGCGATGAACTGATAGTGAGACTTTATGAGATGGATGGTAAGGCGACTGAGGCTGAAGTCCAGATGGACCCGTCCCTGATCAAACCAGATTCGGCAGCGGTTGAGACCGATATTCTGGAAAGACCAATCCCCAATAATACGGCGAAGCTGGAAGGCGGTGTTCTGAAGGTATCCGTTCCCGCCTTCGGCATAACTACGGTTAAAATTGGTTAACGGATGCACATCATCCACGTTTTAACAAATGGAAAGGAGTTTTGAAAATGAAATTCTTTGTATCAATGATCGTTATTTTGGTATTGTTCTCCTCAATTTCTTATGCCAGGGACGAGGAGTATTGGGCGAAGCAGCTCATTCTCACCATCGACGGCAATCTGAGCGAATGGGAAGGCTCGGAGATCATGGTTTTTGATAAGTTGAAGGATGTAGGTGCAGAAGTACCCGAAGCGGATGACTTCACCGGCACCGGCATGATTGCCTGGAACTCGTTAGACCCCGATCGTGTATACTTCGCTGCTACTATCACGGATGACGAAAACCAAGATATTCATCCCGCCACTGATACATGGTGGGAGGATGATAGCCTGGAGGTGATGTTTGACTTCACAAACGACGGTAGTCTGGTTCAGTGGACTATTGACGCTAATGGAACAGAAGCATCCGCCGCGTTTACAGAGGAAAACCTTGAGTGGATAGTGGTGAACAATGGGGATGAATACATCTTCGAGGGAGCCATCGATCCCACGAAAGATAATCCTGACAAGCCCGGATTTGGAGTAAACTTTCAGGCGGAAGTCGATCTGGTTATTGGATTAAGCATGCATTATAACGAATGTGAGAATGGTGTCAGAGAGCACCAGATAGGATGGATACCCGGAGGCGCATGGGACGCGGCGGCTTACGGCGACCTGATTTTCAGCGAGGAGATACTCGCTGTGAAGCCTTCTGGCAAACTGGCAACAACATGGGGAGAACTGAAGTAGCGATAGATTCCTATGTAAATGGATTACTATAGACACGGAGATTGAGGAAGAGGCAGAAATAAATGGCACGCCTTGTGTAGCAGCTATGAGAAAATGACTAATACCTGTTTCAGTTAGAAACGATACCCATTAGCGTTGTAGTGGCGCACCTGTGTGTGCGCCCGGTATCAGGGCTTTGGCGCATACGGACAGACACATAGGTCTGTCACTACAGTCTTATTTCTAACCGAAACAGGTATAACACGTGGATTCAACTGCCCCTTCTCACAAGCTCATCATATAAATTACTAATATACTTTCAACTGACCCCATGTAGTGGTCAGTTTCCCGCTGGCTTCGACTGCCTGCGCGCCCATTGCTGCTGGAAGCTCTATCTGGTATCGGGAGATGGTGTTGCCAACTCTACCGTCCCATGGTGGATGTTGCATAAATGTTTTCGGCTTTATCTCCCCGCCTACTGCGCCGCCGTCAGGTGAACAAGTGGCACCGTTAAGCAGTCCTGGTGTTTCATCATCCTCGCCATCAAAGATCACGCTTGTCTGCGCCTGGCCGCTGGCAACAGCCTGTCCGATGTCAAAAATAAGATCGCCATCGGCGATAACTTTGGCATCACCGATGAGAATCCAGTCCCATCCTGTATTTCTGGCTTCACCCGGATCGGTTGTGAGGTTCAGCGTGATAGTTTTGCCACCCCGTTCATTCAGGAGCACAAGGAACTCATCAGACCACTGCTGTTCAGCCCAGTGTTCCTCAAACACTTGAACGGGATCTTCGCCTTCTTCCTCTATTATAAACCTGACAGTCACACCTTCTGAGTTTTCGGAACCGTCCTTCAGACCCAGAAAAAAAGAGATTTCCAGCTTCTCTACCCTCTGCGCCGAAGCGATTGAGACAGCAAACAACAGCATCATTACAAAGGACGCATAAAATACTCGTCTTTTCATGTCTCTTCCCCTATATATGAATGCTCCCTGCAAGGGAGGTCATTCATCACACACTCACTAGAGCACTGACAACTTAATTCTTAATACCATAATCGGAGCAGTAAACTCAAGGCTTTGACTCAATTTCTGGGCGGCTTTCCGTAGAACATGCCGCTGGCTTGTTCGGAAACGGGCTGGCAGCCTCGTTCTACTAATTTCCTGTCCCTAGAGGCGCAGAGGTCACAGAGAAAGCCGGAAGGCCAGAAGGAAAGCAATAACAGGCACTGTATGATAGAAAAAGACACCTTATCTCTCCGTCCTCTCTGCGACCTCCGCGCCTCTGCGGTGAGTTTGCTTTTTCTCGGATGCAGGCAGGATGCCTGCGCTCCCAGGTTCTATTCAGACGCAATCCTGGCGCGGGCGAACATGCCCGGCTTCATTTTATGGTCTCTATTGTCGATGGAGATCTCTACCGCTGTTGTGCGATTCATTCTATCCAGTATAGGGCTGATCAGAGTCACTTCTCCTCTTGCTGGCTCCTCAAGAGCATCCACAGAAACCATCGCTTCATCGCCCAATTTAATCTTGTAGAGGTCAGATTCGATAATGCTGACTCTTGCCTTCACAGTATCTATGTCTATTATCTCAAAAACCGGAGCTTGAGGCGATGCCATGCCGCCCAGTTCCACATTCCTTCGGGAGATTATGCCAGAGATAGGCGCTCTGATAGTAGCGTCTGACAGTTGCTTTTTGGCCAGATCCAGAGCAACCTTCGCCTGCTCAACAGACATTTCGACCCTTATTATCTCATCCTTCCAGCTTTCAGACTCTTCGGATGCCATCGCCATTTTCAGTATCGCTTCTGCCCCTTCCACCTGTGCCTCGGCCAGCGCAATATCTTTCTCCCAGCTTTTTGTATCCTCCAGCTTCTTAGCCATTTGCAGAGCCGCCTGCGCCTGCCGCACCTGTGCCTCTACTGCCTGAACATCCTCTTCTCTGGCGCCATCGTTAACCAGTTTCAACTGCTGAGTCGCGGCTTCATACTGAGCTTCCGCAACAGTGAACTGGGTTTCCAATCCCTCCAGCGTTTGCTTACTGACAGCGCCTTCCTCATAGAGCTTCTTCATCCGTTCGTAGTTGCTCTCAGCGTTGCTCAAGCTGGCCTTTGCCTGCGCAACGCTGGCCTCTACCTGCTTTTTTTCCTCTGCCCTGGCGCCCTCTTTGATTTTTTTCATACTGGCCTCAATAGCTTCCAGTCCCGCCTCGGCCTGAACGATCTGCGTGGTGGTTTGCGTGAAGGAGAGATCCCGCACTTGCTCAAGCGCAATTTGAGCAGCGGATAGCCCCGCTTGAGCCTGTCTGACATTGGAAATAACAGTTACCTTTGCCATCGCCTTCGTCTGACGGAGTCCTGCTTCTGCGGCTCTAAAAACTGCTTGCGCCTGCCTGACACCCAACTCCAATTCCTCGTGCTCTACCACTGCGAGAACTTCATCCTTGCGCACGGCAAGACCAACTTCCACGTTCAGCTCCAGTATCTTTCCCGGAACTCGCGGAAATACCATGACCGCCGACCGCGCCTCAATATCCCCCACAAGGGACAGTTCTTTCTGCACTGGTACGGTTTGCGCGTAGGATACATTTTCATATTGGCTGTGCAAATATGCAAAAAAGCCGATGATTGCTAGTGATATTGCAATAGTGCCAATGATTGGTTTTGGCATTTTATATACCTCCATGTGGGTTTATGGGCTAATAGGCTTATAGTTCTTGCAGGCAGGATGCCTGCGCTCTCGATTACCTATGCCTCGGCCACTTGCCCGATCTGGTTTTTGGATTTGGGTGTGAAAAGCTTGTATAAAACTGGCACAACGATTAGCGTTAAAACTGTTGAGGTAGCAAGACCGCCTATGATAGTCCAGCCCATAGGCGCCCACATTGTTCCACCGCGTAGTGTGAGCGGCAGTAAGCCGCAAATGGTGGTTGCTGTGGTGAAAATGATGGGTCTGAAGCGCGTCTCACCCGCCTCTTTTAAGGCGCTCACCAACTCCTTGCCTTCCGCCCGTAACTTGTTAGTATAATCAACCAGAATGATGGCATTGTTGACGACAATTCCCACCAGACTCGTTAGGCCCACAGAAGCTGTAAATGAGAATGTGTTGCCCGTTATCAATAGCGCCAGCATAGAGCCGATGATAGCAAGCGGAATAGCGGCGAATACAATTAGCGGCTGGGAAAAGGATCTGAATTGCAGGATCAGAACGGCGAATATCCCGATCAAGGCGAGAATTATAGCCTTCCCCATTCCGCCGAATGATTCCTCCCTGCTCTCAGCTTCGCCGCCCACCGAATAGCGATAGCCTCTCGGCCAGTTATATTCATCAAGTTTGGCGATAATCGCGTTTGTGGTTTCGCTTACCGTGTAGCCGCCAAGAACATCGGCGGTAACCGTCACACTTCGATCCAGGTCACGATGAGTGATCTGTTGAGCGCTTGGCTCGAAATCAAATGACGCCAACTGCTTCAGGGGTATCTGAGCGCCTATTACCGATGTGAGATATATCTTATCAGTAAGATCAGAAATGGAGGATTTCTTATCGACTGGCAGACGCACAACGATGTCATATTCTTTGCCTTCACTGTCCCGATATTGCGAGATGGGCATCCCCGCCATGCACGTTCTGACGGTTCTATCAATGTCCAGCAGTTGCACTCCCAGCATCCCTGCTTTTTGACGCTTTATATTTACCTGCAAATCCTCCTTGGAGGTGCCTATGGGGTTGTATGTGTTTACCGTACCTGTTGTGGAGGAAATCATCTCTTTCACATCGCGGGATATATCCCTTAGTGTGTCCAGATTCTCTCCCATGATTCCTATGGCAATCGGTGCTTCGACAGGTGGGCCTTGCTCAAATTCCTTAACCTCAATGCTGGCATCTGGATGATCCTCGAACTCACTGCGAAGTTCGCTCAGTAGATTCGCCATAGCTTCCCTGTCGTATTCCTTCAGCTTTATGAAAAATTGGGCATGTGTGCTGTCACGATCCTTCGACATCATATTGTAGTATATCCGTGGATTGCCATGCCCCACATTTGTGGCATAGTATTCTATCTCATTTCTAGATGAAAGCACAGACTCCACGTATTTTGCCACATCATCAGTTTTATCCAGATTTGTGCCCTTTGGTGTATTGATATTGATAACAAGCTGCGCTTTCTCAGCTTTTGGAAAAAGGCTGACACCTATGAGCGGAAACAGAGCCAGGCTGCCGAAGAATGCCAGCAAACTGATGGCTACTATAGTCTTATTGTGAGATAGCGCAAATGCCAAAATTCTTCTGTAGGGATGCTGGATAAAATAGTCCTGAAGCCTCTGCATCTTGCGCGGTATCTGTCCGAAAGAATTCAATGGAGAGCGCCTTTTCTCCTTGTCGTCCGCAGCTTCGGTGATCTTCAGGAATTTACTTGAGAGATAAGGGGTAAAGGTCAATGCAATGAACAGCGACGCTATCAGTGTATAGACAACAGTTATAGGCATACTGCGGATAAAGTCGCCGGTAACGCTCTTAATCATAATGATGGGAACAAAGGCGAGAACTGTGGTTGCAGTAGCGCTGACGATAGCCCATCCGATCTGGTCAGTGCCTCTGATAACGGCATCTTTACGGTTGACGCCCATTTTCAGGAAACGGGCGATATTTTCTGTAACGACGATGGCGTTGTCCACCAGTATTCCAAGAGCGATCACCAACCCTGTGATGGTCATCTGCTGAATTCCGTATCCACTCAAGTCCACAAATCCAATGCCGATAGCAATCGAAATGGGAATAGCAAGCATTACGATAATCGACATCCGAAAGCTCATCGACAGCAGAACCACCGCTCCCACCAGTATTATCCCCTGTATCAGGTTGGTGGCAAAGTCTTTCATGCGATCAGATACGCTCTCCGATTGATCGAAGACGTAGTGTAAAGTCATGGACTCTGGCAACTGCTTTTCAGATTCTGAAATGATGCGCTTGATGTCACGGAAGATGCTGAATATGTTCGTCGCTTCTTTCTGGTTTGCGGTTACAAAGACAGCGCGTTTTCCATTGAACCTCGCCCGGTGTTCCTCGTCCTTATGGCCAAAATGAATATCCGCGACATCCTTGAGATACACGATCCCGGTACCGGTTGAATGGATTATGGTATTACCGATGTCCTCTAGCGATTGATAGCTGCCGCTTGTTTTAATGCTATAGCGTTTCGTATCTATATCCACACTTCCACCGGGGATATTTATATTTGTTGCCTGAATCACGCCCAGAAGCTGATTGAGTGAAATTCGCATCCGGGACATTTTCTCCAGATCAAGGGACACTCTAACCTCCCGCTCTGGAAAAGCCCACGTCTCGGACTTTTCAACACCGCTCACTTTGCCCAATCTTTTCCTCAATTCCTCAGCTTCCTCTTCCATTTCGGCATAGCTTGCAGAATCCGAAACGATGGCGACCTGAATAATATTAGTGTCTGATACCCCCCATTTCATTGTAGTTAAGCTTGTGATACCATCGGAGAGCTTACTGCGTATGCTGTTTACTTTTTCCACTACGTCGGAGTATTTCTCATCCGGGTCCGACCCTGTAAAAAATTCAATGGCTACTATTGCCAACCCGTCTCTCGTAAACGAGTCAATTCTCTTTATATCATCCAGTTCATTTACCGCTTCCTCAACTGGATCAAGTGCCAGTTGCTCCATGTCCGTTGGATTGGCTCCCGGATATATAATAATAACGCTGGCGCCAGCTTGCGTGACCTGCGGGTCTTCTGAATAGGGCATGGTGAAGAGCGAAACAACTCCCAATAATACCAGCATTATAACCAGAACAATGGTGAATTGATAATTCTCAATAGCTAGTTGAGGTATTTTCATAAGCAAATCCTCTGGTGTGTGGGTCTATGGGGCTATGAGTCTATGGGTCTATGAGTCTATGAGTTATATAATCCCATGATGTCAATAACTTGACTCTGTCACATTAGAATAGAGAGCCAGTTGTAGCCCAACTTTCTAAGTTGATCAATAGAGAGGATATTCTCTCAAACCAAGATAGAATCTTGGGCTACAGGGAAGTGTGATAAAGTCAAGATAATTCTACTAGGTTTTTGCCATTGTTTCAACGTAAAAAGGCAGAGCTTTCGGGGGATCTAATCCAAATGATCAGTAGAATACGCGGGTCGCGCCGACTTTTAAGATTTTGTTGGAGAATATCAAAACGGCGGAGATGAGTATTATCAGCAATACGCTGTATGCCGATGCCGTGCCGAAGTTAGCCAATCGGTCAAGCTGAGAGTATATTTCAATGGATATAGGTTTGTTGGAGGGGATATAAAGAAGGATTGACGCCACGAACTCTCCCAACGCTGTAACGAAAGCCAACAACGCCCCGGCAAGAACGCCCGGCATGACTAATGGCATTACTACCTTCCTGAAGGCGTAAAATCTGGAAGCGCCAAGATTTCTCGCTGATTCCTCCAGTGAATCGTCCAACTGCTGTAATGCCGCGTAAGTTGCTCGAAATACCAGCGGGATGTTCCTGATGAAGTATGCCAGTGGAAGTATCCAGAAAGTACCGACGAGTATCTGATTCCCGGCGAAGATACTGCGCCTGTTGAATGCAAAAATCAGGTTCATGGCAACCACTGTCCCCGGCAAAGCCCAGGGAAGCATTATCAGGATGTCCACAAAGCCCTTTCCGAAGAAACGCCTCTTGGCCATGAGATATGCAGCCATGATGCCAAAGACCAGGTTCCCTGCGGTGGCAAGCGATGCCATTTTGAGGCTGTTGAGGATAGGTTTGAGCACCTTCAGATTGGTGAATAGCCTAACATAGTTCTCATGGGTATACTCCGGCGGGAGTGTCTGCCACGTCCATGTGCCGTCCCTGACAAAGGATATAAGTATGATTGTCATATGCGGAAGCAATAGTATCAGGACGATCAGCGTTCCAAGCGCGCCCATGAGGTACCTGCTGAACCGCCCCTTTATCTCCGTCTCGTATGCTCCCACGCCTTTGCTGATCATAACGTACTGCTTCCGACCGGAATACCACCGCATGATCAAAAGGAAGATTATGGAGATAGCCGAGAGCATCACCGCCTGCGTAGCAGCCATGTCCATATCGTTGTTCACCTTTGAAAAGAATATCTGTAAGCTCAAAATCCTGTAGCTGGGAGCGAACATAAACGGTGCGCTGAACGATGCCATTGATGTCATAAACACAAGAAGCGATGCGGCAACCAGCGCCGGTGTGAGAAGCGGGAGTATGATTTTCCTGAGCACCAGCCACCGAGACGCTCCCAGATTATATGCCGACTCCACCACCGACATATCTATATTCCCCAGCGCGCCGGAAACGAAGATGTAAAAGAACACGTACATAGTGTATGTGTGAACGAGGAATACGGCAGGAACGCCGTCAATGGCGAAGAGCGGCTGATCCAGATGGAGTAAAGCCTGCAAACCTCTGGGAAAGATACCAGACTCGCCATAGAGGAACATAAATGAGATAGCGCCCACCAGCGGCGGGAGCACCAGCGGCAGTATGGCGAGAGATGCGAAGAGGTCTCTGCCGGGGAAGCGGTATCGCGTGAAGATAAAAGCCAGAGGAACACCCACCAGAGCGGATAGTATAACGCTGCCCAGGGACACAAAGAGGCTGTTACGCAGTGCCTCCAGATTTGCCTTGTGCTCCAGATTGAAGAATTCCCTGTAGTTCCCCAGATGCAGATGCGATGCCTGATCTTCCACTATCCCCGATCTGAGAAAGCTCTGCCAGAGAACCCTGAGGCTGGGGTAAAGCACATATCCAAACAGGATGAAAAGTACAACCAGAAGCAGGCGTATAGTTCCAAAGTTTCGGCGGAAAGATGTGTATAATTTGTTTATATGGAACATAGGTTAAGCACGCGAGATTCCTTACGTCTCATACAAAACTTCTCCCCTGTCCAGAATATCCATGAGGAACTGATCCCCGATCTGCAGTCGTCCACGGATTTCTTCCGGTGTGAGAACGATAGCCTCAAGAGGTATGAGTCTTTTGGGATCAGACGCGATCTTTGCTACAGCTATCCGCCTATCTATAGGCCTTTCCTGAGTTTTTTTGATGATCAAGAGATCAATATCGCTATCTCCATCTGGATGTCCATAGGCATAGGAGCCAAAAAGGATGATCTTGTGTGGCTGATATTGCCTTTTAATTTTGCTTGCGATTTCGAGGATCAAATCCCTGACTTCTGTTTCCGTGTTCATTCTCACTCCATTGGATTCACCCATTGAGGATAGGAATAATATTGATCTTGTTTTCAGGAACCTCGACATAAACTCTATCGTGGACATTGAAGATGCTATTCTCTTCGTTCAGCGCTATCACTTTGAGGCTAATCCCCTGTATGTCAACCTCATATTCCACGACCGAGCCGTTGAACTGCTTGAATTTGACTTCGCCCTCGAAGATGTTTATCTGAGCATCTTTGCTCTTCCTCAGGACGATGGTTTCAGGTCTCACCGCGAGGATAATATCCGTATCAACAGATATGGATGGCTGTCCCGCTTCGGGATCTGCATTTGACACGCTCAACCGAACTCCATTTTCGGCCTCCACTATCAAAACAGGATGGCGATCTGTTACAGCTTCTACGACCACTCCCTTTATCAGGTTGGATTGACCGAGGAAGGACGCGACAAAGACGTTCGCCGGGCTGTTGTATATCTCATCCGGCGTGCCGATTTGTTGACAGACGCCATTCTCCAATAGAGCGATCCTGTCAGACAGGGTCAGCGCCTCCTCCTGATCATGCGTCACATAGATGGTAGTAATGCCCAGTTTTCGCTGCAATTTCTGTATCTGATCCCGCGTTTCTCGTCTCAGTTTTGCGTCAAGATTGCTCAGCGGTTCATCCAGAAGCAGTATTTCAGGCTCTATCACGATAGCACGCGCCAGAGCCACCCGCTGCTGCTGACCGCCGCTCAACTGCGTAACCTGTCGACTTTCAAAGCCGGACAGATCCACCAGTTCAAGCGCGCTGCTTACCCGCTCCTGACGTTCGGGATTGGATACTTTACGAGCACGTAACCCGAAAGCGACGTTTTCAAATACGGTCATGTGCGGAAAGAGCGCGTAGTTCTGGAAGACCATGCCGGTATTCCGTTTATTGGGCGGCATGGTGGAGACATTTCTGTTGTCGAAAAATATCTCCCCGGCCGTGGGGATGCTGAAGCCCGCTATCATCCTGAGAATCGTAGTTTTGCCGCATCCGCTGGGGCCAAGCAGGCTGAAGAATTCGCCGTCCTGAACCGTCAGATTAAAATCCTGAACAGCAGTAACCTCGTCGAACTTCTTGGCAATGTTCTGCAATTGAACTGAAGCCATCTCACCGACCTCTGCCCATGATATTCTGATCCCAATACTTCATCCACTCCCCGGATTTCTCAGCGAAAACTTCCCAATCCACATCCATTGGCTTAATTTCGGTTTCGGTGATCCACTTTGGCAGAGAGTCGCGGGGAATGTCATTTCGTGCCGGGATGCGATAGTGTTCCTTAGCCAGAATGAGCAGGCTCTCTTTGGTGTTGACAAATTCGTAATAGAGTTTTGCCTGTTCTGGATGCTTGCAGTTAGCGATCATGGCGATGCCATCGGTTACTATTGGCGTACCGCTTTCAGGGATTACGTAGCCGAAGGGGTAGCCTTTTTTTTCTGCCTGAAAGACCATATCCGGCATGTTCCAGACCGTGAGCAGACCCTCGCCGCGCGCTAGCTTCTGCTGCATCATGGTGGGACTTGCGGCGTATTCTTTAGTATTGGCGTCCAGCTTAAGCAGCCAGTCATAGCCCTGCGTCGGATCGTTAGAATCTTTGTAGAACCGCCAGATCATCGCGCTGAAGATAGCCCTCATTGTACCCGATGCCAGCGGATGTCGGATGATGATCTTGTCCTTCCATTTGGGTTGCAGGAGTTCATCCCAATCCTTCGGAACTTCGGATTCTTTCAAACGCTGATTGTTGTATCCGATAACCTCAGGCGTCAGGAAAGTGCCGTACCAGAGATGATCTGGGTCTTTATACGCCCCGTCCACCGCATCCGCCCACTTAGGTTGGTATGGCTGCATCAGCCCCTCTTTGGCGGCGTTCATGAACATGGTTGATGGCGCTCCCCACCATATATCGCTCTGCGGGTTTTCCCGCTCCGACCTGATCCTGTCCAGAACCTCCTGAGAACCCATATCAAAATACTGCACATCAATTTCCGGATGTTCTTTCTCGAATAGCTCCTCGAACTGCGCCAATATATCCTCGCCGTGAGGGGAGTAGACGATCACAATCTTCTCAGATTTGTCTCTGCTGCATCCGAAAAGTCCGAGAACGATAAGGCTTGCAGCAACAATGTATAATATATCTTTCTTCATTATCTTTGTCTCCATAGATGAGAGTTGTTTGCAGGTTATCATTGCGACAGAATGTTCCTGACCATTTCTATAGCATCATCCCGTGTCTTGATTGTCCCATTTATCTGAGCTTCCTGCACTTGTTTGAGAAGTTTGCCGATAGCAGGAGAAGCTGTGAGGTCAAACTCCGCTATAAGATCCCTTCCAGTAACGAGCTTGGGTATAGGGAAGCGAGCTTCGTGTGAATATATATTGGTTATTTCACCAGCAAGTTGGTCCAGTTTTCTCAAGTCATCGGCTTTTCGCCGGGCCCCTTGAGTCGCGCGCAAATCCGCGTATGAAAGTAAAAGAATGGCCAGCCCATCGGAACCGGTTCTATAGATGAATCGCCTCAAAGCCGCTTTTCTTTTCTTCACACTCCTTGATTTCTGCTGAAAGACAATCAGTCCCAGTGGATACATGTGATATTCTGTCAGACTCCTCAAAAACAGAGTTTCTCTCGTTGCCAGTTTTAGCCGTTTCCCAATGTTCGTGATGATTTCAGCGCCTTGCAGATTGTGATCGAAGAATCGTATCCTACCATTTCTATCTACACTCCGGGTAATCGGCTTTCCCACGTCATGCAGCAGAATCGCCAGTTTCAGCAGTGACCGCCTCGCCCGCCCTTTGACAGGCTCATCGTTCAGGTAATCTTCGAGGGAGTTCTTCTCCAGAGAATCCGGCAATGGATCTTGCTCGAAAAACTCCAGCGTCAGCATGGAATGTCCCCAGGCATCCAGATGGTGATAATCGCCCTGTTCCATTCCCTTCATCCGGGTGATCTCCGGGAATATCTGCGCCAGCAGCCCCACATCATCCATCTCCTTCAGATAGGCGGCTGAGTTATGTGCAGAAAGAATCTTGAATAACTCGTCTCTGATGCGCTCCACTGAAACAGTATCCAGAAGGCTCACTGAATTCTGTATAATGGTCGCGGTTTCATGGTAGATTGTGAAACCGAGGGTAGCAGCAAATCTGTAGGCTCTGAGCATACGTATGGGGTCATCGCTTATGCTGTGTGCAGACGCAAGCCTGATCAGGCCATTGCTCAAGTCCTCCATTCCATTGCATGGATCGATAACCGTAACTCCGGCTGAAGTATCACAGTTTATCGCCTGATTGAGTTCCACAGCCATAGCGTTTATGGCAATATCCCGCTCCGTCAGATCCGATATTATATCCTCTCCGCGGATTCCGGAGAAATCCATATACACTTCGCCTCTGTTAAACACAACCCGCGCTGTGTCATGTTCTTCATCCAGAGGAACAAAACTGGCCTTCGCGAAATCTGCGAATTTCCGGGCAAAGCTGAAGGCATTATCGGATACCGCGAAGTCCACATCCTCAATATCTTTACCAAGAAGCAGATCCCGCACAGTGCCGCCGACAAGATGCAACTGCGTTTTCTCACGCGCTGCGAATTCCGCCAGATGCTTAAGAACATCGCGCCCCGGAAGATGTGACCATATTTCAGGAGTGCAAGAGTCCATATTTAGATTTGGAATCAACGTTTTTGATTGACTCTTAATCCCTTTTTTGTTATTATTATAGTAATCCGGTTTTCCGGAGGTGGATGGTAAAAAGCCATCGGGCCCTATATGGGCTTTTTTTGTTGTCACACTACTTAGCAACAATAACCGTGCCGACTTTATGCTGATCACCCCTTTTAGCATGATAGACATACACGCCGCTGTTCACATATTCGCCGTATGAGTCTTTCCCATCCCACCTGATCTCTTCGGAATCTTCCGCGGCTTCCTTTTCAATGACAATATCTCCTTCCAGATCGAATATCTTAATCGCGAAGACGCCTTCCCCGCCTTCTACTATGGCTACTGGGAAAGTAATTTGATGGTATATGTCATCCGCCGAAAGCGGGGTGAACGGGTTGGGGTAAGGTCTCGCTTCGGATGATGCCAGTCTGCGGTCAGTGGGGTCTGATTTCGTCTTATGCCCTACTTCATCAATGGCTTCCACCACGTAAAGATAGACACCCTCCAACGGGGGAAATTCGTCTGTGTAAGAGAACTGAGTGGAGTCCGCTGCATCTATTTCTTCAGAGATGGGATCGAGCGAATGAATATCTTCCCCACGGTAGACAACATAATTGACGACGTCGAGTGACGGACTTGCCTCCCACGTGATCTCAGCCTTTTTATCTTTTACTTTTATCTCTGGATGAATTCTGGCTGGTTCAGGTGGTTTTGTATCCTCTACAGCTTCCGCACTTACACTGTCGGGAGTGTCGGATTTCAGATCTTTCGTCTTATACGAGCGAACAGTGTATGAGTATTCTCCGGGCTGAAGATTCACGTCGGTATAGGATGTCTGCTCCCTGCTGGGAATATCAGCCAGTGGGTCATTGCCCTTGTCCAACCGATAGATCAGATAGCCATGCACTTCCGGGTCTTCAGACCTCGTCCATGATACAATGAGGTCGTTTTCGCCGCTGGGATCTCGCTTGACACTTATACCTGACGGGGGCAGTGGCTTTATCGCTGTAATGACTGTCAGGAGCAGACTGTTATTGTTCTTGCTTATCCCGTCAGCATCCTTCCCGTCGATGGAGTAAAGTATTGGGTTGTTGCGGTCGTTCAGAATACCCACCACAAAAGGCGGCGGATATCCGGGGCTGGCTGGCGTATTAACTGTGAATTCTATCACAACCATAGTGGTGTAAGTAATAAGCGATGATAGAGTGATGATGATCCGATTTCCATCTACCACCAACTGATAATCGGTTTTCTCATCACCACCCACTGTCACCAATGTGACAGCATCATCACCGGCGCTAAAGCCAGGGGGGATAATTATTTGTATTGACTTAATCTCCTCTCCCGGTTCCATCTGCGACATATCAGCGACCACCGTCAAAATAAGATCTGCCGTTGAGCCGGCGATTACAGTTCCATTATCATTGCCTTTAACGTTTAGCTCGCCGCTAGAAGTCACTGCCATCTGATCTTGGGTCAGAGCAAGAGGAGGCAGGTATGCAACAATGAAACATGCAGTAAAGATAATTATTATAGCTTTCTTCATTTTCAAATGTCCTCCGAGTTCCTTATCTATAGTGATGCGCTAACCGATATCCGGTGAGCGAGCTTGTCCTGAATATCCCCGCCGAATATTTGCAGCGCATAATCCAACTGTAGATTGACATCGGTAATTGGAATTTTGATACTTGCACCTATCGCAGCAGACGAACTGACTTCGTGAACCTTCTTCATTCTGTATCCGGCTCTGAGTCCTACCGTCTGGTTCGCGAACCACGATTCCACCCCTGCGCGTACTTTAACAGCGTTAGTTTCTCTTTCCTTTCTCAACGCGCTTTCCACAGAGATGACGGTCATACTCAGCACCTCTTTCAAAGCAGGTTGCTGCGCGCTGGCGGCTATAGCTGATAGATTATACGCCAATCCGAATCGGAGATTCATCGGCACGTCCTCTTCCGCGGTTTCGGAGATACTGATGTCGGCGGGGATGAGATTCTCTCCCGATATTCCAATGTTTAGCCCTGCAACTGGCTTCATAAGCACGCCGAGATCCAGAGTGAAACCAGAAGCCGAAGTTTTATCAGCAAAGTATGGATTGCTTGCCACCCACAGACTGCTATCATCGAAGCTCGTATTCAGCATCTTGAGGTTAGCGCCCAGAGATAGGCTTTCAAGTATTCTATTGGAGTAAGAAAGCGCCACGCTGTTCTCCGAATATATGCCTGACTCCTCGCCAAGTCTCCCATAGCTAACCCCAAAGCTCCCAGCAGCGCCTAGCGGAAGCACAATGCCCGCATAATTGTAATTTACCACACCAGAGAACATTCTGACGTGAGTGAAACCGGCCTTAGCTACTGTTATATATCCCAATCCCGCTGGGTTATGCATTGCAGCGTTGGCGTCATCTGCCACAGCCACGAAGGCTCCGCCCATGCCCAACGGTCTCGCTCCTATCCCCATGTCATCAAAGGCGGCGAACGCCACCCCAACACAAAGGAGCGTTAGAATCAGAGCATTACTAACCACTAAAATAGTTCTCATTCAATATTCTCCTTCCAGCAAGATTATAGAATACAAATCATTCTGAACATAAAACACCTTACGTTGCTTCATTGTACGAATTCTCAATATTGATGTCAACGGAAAAGAAGAGGATGAAAGCTAAAATCGTGCATCCTGTCCCACCTGGAGTCTATCTGAAAGGTTGTCGTTTGAGCGGGCAGAAACTGTATCGAAACCAGATTTTCCGATGGAGCGGAGAGCATAAGAAGTCTGCCAAAACGAAAGCAGACTTCCACTGCTAAAAGGTATGGTGAGGTATATATCCTGGCCGAACCATAGGCATTATGGCACAAAACCAGAACAGATGGAGATTAAAACTGAGCGATTTTGCTAATCAAGCACCTGACCGAACTGACCGACTGCTGCCCCTTTATGTACATTCGCATCGTAGTGAAGATGCCGTTCTCCCACCGTAGGCTGAGTACACATGGCCTCCAGAGTTCCTGTTATATTGCGGATCTCTTTATCGGTTATGATCCAGTATCCCAGAGGTGGAATACCAGGACTGTTTCTTTGTCTTCCCATACGTCCTTCTCTATTCCGAGATATAATGCTGACTCTGCACTCGCCTCGCCCTACGTTCATGAACCTGAACCAATCAAGGCCACCTGCATAGGTTTCAGGGAAGAACAGCCGTCTGCCGGCCGTTCGCATTTCTATTGATGCCCCCGGAAAGTTCAGTATCTGTGTTCCGCGGTGATCGTGCCGTTCGCCGACGATAGGTTTATCAGCAGTTACCGTAACCGAGGTGTTGCCTTTGATCTTCTCCACTTCTGGATTCCATGCCTGAAAGGGATTGAGATTCGCGTCCTGCGACCATACTGTCTTACCACGCTGATCTCTTGCCACTGCGGTGGCTTTGGCTTTCTCATTACTGACATTGACGATCTGTACCCAATCGTTCCAGAACTCGGACAGCTCTGGAAAATACAGCCTGGTCGTGGTCTTATCCAACACCTGACCCAGTTGCCCTGCCGCCGATCCCTTGTGTCCTGTGTGGTAATGGAGATGTCTCTCCCCCATTATGGGCTGGGTGCTCATGAGTTCCAGTGTCCCAGTTATGCTTCCCACTTCTCTGTCGGTAAAATTCGTCCAGCCAAGCGGCTTAATACCGTTTCTACTAAATTGTCGGTAGATCCGCCCGTCTCTGCGACGTGTGATAACATTTATATTCGCTGGTTGTCCTCCCACATTCATTATCTGGAACCAATCAGTGCCGCCGGAATATATTTCGGGGAAGAATAAGCGCCTGCCGACACTCATCCCCTCCGGCGATGCGCCGGGGAAGTTCAGAACCTGCGTTCCACTATGACAATGTCGTTCGCCCACGATGGGTTTATCGCTTGAAATCACCAGCGAAGCCCCTACTTTGACGCTATCCGCCGAGACAGTCCATGCCTGAAAAGAGTTAAGCTTCGTATCCTGCGACCACACCGTCTGTCCCTGAATATTCCGGGCTATGGCCACAACGTTGGCATCCTCCGGACTGACATTCACGATCTGAACCCAGTCCTCCCAACCTACAGCAATCTGAGAAAAATATATCTTTGTTGGAGCTGGCATATTATTGTCCTCCTTCCTTTTTCACCTGTTTATATCCCTAATAATAGCATATTGCCGTATAATTATCAAGAGAGATCAGCGAAGACTCAGGGTTGATCAGGGTTTGGATTTTCCACGTTGACGTTTCCATGAATTTCTGGTATCCTTTGCAGTCGGTAAACATGCGCTCTTATTGGATTATGGATAATAAATCCGTTTCTGGAGTTTCTCATGGCTTTTGAGTATGACTATCACGTGCATACAACATTATCGTATTGCCACGAAGGCGACCTCACAGTGGACAATCTGATCAGAACGGCGCGGGAGAAAGGCCTGGAAGGTTTCGCCGTGACGGATCACTCGTCCCACCTGTATTTTGACAGACCTACAGTGTCCAGACATGAATACCTGGTCAACTATGACGTTTTCCTGAAGTGGAGAGAACAGGGTAATCGGCAGTTTGAGGAGTACCTCAACATGCTGGAAGGCTACAGAACCGCGAATGTGCTGACTGGTGTTGAGGTTGATGTGTCCGCGAACGGCGAACTGATCTTCGACTCGCGGTATCGAGATCGCGTGGACGTTCTGCTGGGCGGTATTCACTGGCTGCCGTGCATGGCTGGCGATTTTGACGGCAAAACTTTTCTAGCGGAGTTTATGGATTTCACCATGATGCTGCTGGAAAGTGACATCGACGTTCTGGTACACCCCACGCGCATCCTCAGAAAGAGAAAGCTGGGAGTTCCCGGGTACATAATAGCTCCCATAGTGCAGCAAGCGAAGAAAAATGGAATCGCGATAGAGATAAACAGCCACACCCAGCGCGACCCCGATGGCCTGTTCATCCAGCCGTGCATAAGCGAGGGCGTGAAGCTGGCAATGGGCACCGACACGCACAATATCATAGAGATGGGCGATTTCTCATATCATAGGGAACTTCTGGCAAGACACGGAGTGCGCGAAGAGGAATTTGACTCCATAATTTTCAAACATGATGGTGCATGAGGAGACAGCGATGAAACTTAGAATTGATAAAGAAAGTGATGCTCTATATTTTCGTCTGGATGAATCAGCCATTGTTGAATCGGAAGAAATACAGCCCGGTATCGTTCTGGATTATAACGCCGAAGATCGTGTAGTGGGTATCGAGATACTCGGTTTGAGTACCAGAGTTGCACCTGAGCAGTTGTGCGTCCTTCATTTTGAGATAGTTGATTCCAAAAACAGGAATTGTGGCCGATAGATCACCCACCACCGAAAATTTATTTGACACCAACACGCTGAGACTGGTATACTTATGACACACTCAAGTGTGCTAAGCGATTTTCTTTGGCTATCACCGGAATTATAGCGATTAAGCAGGGCGAGCGGGAGTGCAAGTATGGACATATTTGACATGGCGGACGAGAATTCAGACAGCTTAAAAGATCGGCATGAGTCATTGAGGAAGAATTATGAAGCGCAAGGTAATTTAGATGTATTGGATGGATTTACTAAGTTGGTAACCGATAAATGGACTATGTCAGTAAATCTGAGGCAAAGCGCAATAAACAACTTGCTGGAATCCGGTAAGTATAAAAACGTGTATGAACTAAAGAAGGATGAGAAAGAACGAAAGGAGTATTTGAAAAGCTACTATAAACCAAGGGTGGCTTTTGATCGTTGCTTTAATAATGGCGAGAAATTCAAATATGGTGCTCTAAATATTGGTGGACTCGGTGCAAGTATATTCGGAAATTATTGTGTTGCATTTAAGCAACAGAGTGTAGAAGGATACTCATCATTAGCGTTCATTAAAAAAGATAGCCTTGTAAACTATGTTGACGATAACCATATCGTGGATACTCAACAATTGAGTCAGGATATAGCGAATAGAGGATGTGTGCATTTTCTGACAGCTCTTAAACATGAGGGCGATATAGAATTAACTCCTGATGATGAATGGTCATCAATGGTCTGTTGTCATGAAGTTTACACTGAAGCGGTAACAACGGATGATGTTGTAAACACCCATATAGATACTATACGAATGAGCAAGGGAGATTATGATTCGTATATCAGAGATATGTTATATAACGCTTTGGTTTCTGAACCATCTGATAATTTTGAAAGAGGACAATTAGGAGACTTTGGGAAAATGTTGAGGCTTCTAGATGAACAAGGAATTGATCTCGACTGGAGGTATTAGGTAAAATGGGAATCAAGGTGATCGCTATTGCTCCGGACGATGGATGGGCGTTTATTAAAGGAGAGGATGGAATATCCCTGCTTCGACCTCCTTACATTGCCTCAAATCAGATCAGAGTTACAGAGAAAGATGTGGAAATTGCTCTTGGATTACACGGTTTTGAAGAGTGTGACTCCAGCTTTGATAGCTTGAAAGAAGTGATCGGATTTCTTAAAGATAAATACGTCGAGGCAATGAAAAATCGGGGTGTTGACCTGCCGTCGTTAGATGAATTGAAGGATCTCTTGAAATATGCTACTGATGACATTCTATTAGAATATTTAGAAAAAGCTGAGAAAGAGTTAATCCCGGAGGGCAAATTTGCTGTTGCCAGCTCTATTGCTCTCGATATAATGGAATTGGAAAAAGCTGGACAAAATCCTCAAATCTATAGAATGGCAGTCGATGTCGTCAGAAAATGCGATCAGAAAAGGAAAGAAATGGAGGAATTTGCAGTAACTAGAACAGAAGAAAATCAACGAAGGAGTTGGGGTGGTAAATATCCTAATGCATGGGATGAATATTCATTCGATGCCATGATTAATTACACAAACCGGACTCGTGAGAGAGGGCAATTGTTGGCTGTGGGGAGGTGAGAGGACACATGGAAACCATAACCTTTTACTCATATAAAGGTGGCGTTGGGCGTACATTAACTCTAGCCAATATAGCGACATACCTTTCTCGATTTAGACTGGATGTTTGCCTTATGGACTTTGACTTGGAGTCGCCCGGCCTTCACTATAAATTTCCACAGTTCCTAGAACCAGATAGTATTAGGGCCGGTCTAGTGGATTGCATATATGAATTCGCACACAATGGAGTTATTGCGAAATCATTGGATGAGTACTCAGTGAAAGTCATCTCATCATCAGAAAATCGAGGAAAAATCCGACTGATCCCTGCAGGTAATGTTCTCTCTTCTGATTATTGGAGGAGATTGGCATCAATAAACTGGCATAGCTTATTTTACGAAGAGGAAAGCGAGGGTATACCTTTCTTCCTTGAATTAAAGGAAAGAATAAAGAAAGAATTCAATCCCGACTTTTTGCTTATAGATTCGAGAACAGGTGTAACAGAGATGAGTGGTTTGTGTACATCTCTTCTACCAGATAAAGTAGTGTTCTTGATTGTCAATAATCAAGAGAATATCGAGGGCGCACGTCAAATACTCAGAAGTATCCAGAAGGCTGAACGACTCCCAAGCCAAAAGCCGATAGAGGTAACTTTTGCTCTTACTCGTATTCCAGTTCCCCAAAGGGATGAAGATAAAGAAACAGAAAAGCAAATTCTAAAAGATATAGAAGATTTTCTAAATAAGCCTGCGGCGGATCTAGAAAGCCAACTAGATGTTCGGGAGATTTGTGTACTTCACTCCGATAGAGATTTGGAGCTATCAGAATCTCTAAGATTCGGCGAAGGAGAGGTACCTAAAGAAGCACCACTACTACGTGATTATGCGAAACTTTTTTCAAGAATCATTCCTAATGAAGTCATTTTGCCTAAGCTTGATACTATTTTGGATGAAATCACTACTAGTGTCAACATATTCAGGAATCCAGATAAAACTCAACGAGACCTGGAGGAATTTGTATGGAGTTATCAGCATCCAAAGAGTCTTGAGAGACTTATAGATTTCTATATTCTTCGCAATGTGGGAAGGGAAAAGGTATTAGATGCATTTCACGACTTATGGGAAACTTTTGGAATTGATGCTCCTGAACTATTATCAAAATACGTTTCGTTCTTCATGAAAGGGAGTTTATCTACACAGGAGGGAAAACCTAACTTCGAATTGGAAATAGTAGAAGAATTTCTTAGATCCAATCCAGCCAATAAAATCGAGGTTCGCATGAGGTTAATTGAGGCATATCGGGAATACGATAAACCCGACAGTGCTGTGAAACATTATCTTCGGCTTATTGATGAGGCTAAAGAAAAGGAAGGAATCTTTGAGGAGATTCTCGATATTTACATTGGTAAGGGGCTCTACGATGATGCTATGAAACTATTCGAGAGCTATTCTGAAAGTCTTGATATTGATGATAATATACCTGTAAGGATAAAGAAAGCAAAAATCGCACTCAAGAGGAATGAGGTGAAAATAGTACGGGAATTGCTTGATGATGGTGGGGTTACTGAAAAAAATCTTCTTGATAGAGAACCAATTCTGTATTATGACATAATGAGAATGTTGGAAAGAAAAGATGAAGCAGATGGAGCTTTAAATGCGATGTTAAACATAGCTTTGAAGACCCAAGATTACGACAGGTTACTTAAGGTAGGAGAGGTCTTTTATCAATTAGGTAAAGAGGACGACTTTAGGATTCAAATAGCTACTGCAGATCCCACTCTGGGGATCGAGCAGATGATTCGTAATCTCGAAAGGAAATATAGGGGCGGCTAGTCGGGCATCGCGCGCTTTGCCTGGTTTTTTCGCTGCTCCATTAGCCGATTGAGTATTTCCTCTGCAAATGCTGCCTCAAATCCACGCTACGATCCCATTCCATAAGATGCGCGTGAGCGTTTTTAATCAGATCTATCAGTTCCTCATGCTCCTCTGGATTTAATCCGCATACACTCCGAAGCATATAATCCATTCCATGTTGTCCCAATTCCTCAACGAACTTTCTGTCATTCCCAAAGAGATTGCCCTTTTCATCCACGGCGCGGAAGAAGAACGCCGCCGCTATACCCAGCGCGGTGTATTTGGGAGCGATTCCATGTTTCATGTCCAGACGCGCCGCGCCTATGAGCCTTTCGTCAAAGCCCAGCTTGCGCGGCAGATCTCGCCCAACGCGGTAAATGGTATCGCCCAGGTGCGCGTTCCCGAACCGGCGGATGAGATCGTCGATATGCTCCTTCTGATTCTGCTCATCGAATTCATGGGGATACTCTCTTATCAAAGCTTTACCGGATTCCCACATGGCAGCTTCCACGATCTCCCGGACAGTTTTATCCTCTATGGCCTTCCAGACGTAGATGTCCGCGGGAGAGGAAAAATGTCCCAGGTAGGACGTTATCGCGTGACCAAGATTGTGGATGAAGAGCTTGCGATCCACGTAGGCATCGAAGTTTGCCTGTGGGATCATCCCGTCCACGCGTGGGATATCGCCGATGAATCCCGACTCAGCCACGTAGAGGAGATTATATGCCTCAGCCCAGACCAGCAGCGGATCTCTGCATTTAACCTCCTCCGGCATAATGGGAACCATCTTGCCGATGCTGGTCTCGATCAGGCCGATTTGTCCGTCAAACGGAAATTTGTCCGGGAGATGGGATATTAGATTCTCCCGGAAAATTCGCGACATGTGGCGCAGATTCTCGCATATAATGATATTCAGAGGCCGATTCCGCCTCTTGATGCCCTCCGCGATGATCTCGTAGATATAAGGCAGAGCATTTGGCCCCACCGCCGTAGCCATAATATCAGCGGTCTCTATCTCATGTATAACAGCTTCCCGGTCGCGTCCGTCTACGCCTCTGACGTTTTCTACCCAGATGTCTTCGGGATGCTCATCCTTGACCTGAATCAGATACTTCCCTTCCCTATTTAGCGCGTCGATAATGACTTTGTCTACGTCCACAAAGACAATTTCGTAGCCAGCACCGGAGAAGAGCTGTCCCACCAGCGATCGGCCTATATTTCCCGCTCCATACTGCAAAAATTTCTTCGACATTTTCTATTCTCGCGCCCTAACGCCTTATACCTGTTTCGGTTAGAAGTGAGACTGTAGTGACAGACCTATGTGTCTGTCCATGTGTGCCAAAACCCTGATACCGGGCGCACACACAGGTGCGCCACTACAACCTAATGGGTATCGTTTCTAACCGAAACAGGTATTATTCCCCGGGCGGGATTATTGTGCATTCCGGCATCTTTCGCAGTTCCTCTTCCGGCCCTGGTGGCGCGTATATGGCGACGATCTTCATCTGTTCCCAGCCGGTGTTTATCGTCTCATGAAACACATCCGGAGGGATATGAATCAGCATACCGGGACCGATTTTCATGCGCTCATCCGCTACAGCCTGCTCACCTTCTCCAGAGATAATATACAGAATCTCCTCGACTCCGGGATGGTTGTGCGTAGTGTGACCCTTTCCGGGTTCCAGCAAAACTAACCCCATACTGAACTTCTCGGCGTTTGTCACCAGCGGCTCACTGAGCCACTTGATCCTGCCCCAGTCAAATACCTGTGTCTCTACATCCTGCGCGGTAACGAATCTTTTACCCTTTATATCGCTCATGAATTTCCCCCTTTTTAAAATCTGATGTAATCATTATGACCCGTGGATAGCTAATTTGGTTAACCACTACATGGGCAATCGAACCATCTTTCCAGTATCGGCGGAGTGATAAGCCGCAAGCACGATTTCGAGACTGCGACGGGCTTCCTCGCCATTTGTGAGCGGCTTGCGGTTCTGGAGGATACATTCACCGAAGTGGCGAAGTTCCTCCGTGAAGGAATCCGCTTCCGGCACATCCAATTTGACGTATCCATCAGGGCCATCCCAGAACAGACCGTTTATTCGATAAACGCTCCCTTCAGTGCCATAGACCCACGCACCCTCGTACCACGGAGCTTTGCGCACAGCCCATATTACTGTCACCTCGCCGATACCACCTGATTCAAACTGGACACCCACGACGGCAGCTACTTCGCCCTCCATACGTTCAGGCTGCCCCGCCCGGAAGCCTGAAACCCGGGTTACCTCACCGCCAAACCAGCGCAGGAGATCAACACGATGGATTCCAGAGCCGATGAGCACGCCACCACCTAACTGGGCACGCGATCTGATCCAGTGACCTTCTGGAAGATTGACATTCTGATTGTGGTCGATTCGGATACACAGAATGCGTCCCAGCGTACCATCATCGATCATCTGCTTGATGCGTTGGTGTGGAGGATCATATCGCTCGTTGAGCGCAACCATGAGGATCGTCCCTGCCTTATCAGCGGCAGCGATCATGCCATCCGCTTCTGCGAGGGTGATGGCAATCGGCTTTTCCACCAGCACGTGCTTACCTGCATTTGAGGAAGCAATACCCACAATCGCGTGAAGATCATGCGGCAGGCAAATGTCCACAGCATCTATGTCAGCCTCTTTCAGCATGGCTGCATAATTCGTATAGATTTGCTTTGCGCCAAGCTGCTTTGCCCGTTCCGACGCGAGGGATTCCACTCTATCGCAGGTAGCAGTCACCTGGAGCAGTTCAGGCAGATTCTGGTATCCACCAGCGTGCGCGCGGGAGATGCCGCCACAACTGATCAAGCCTACACGAATGGGTTTCATGCTCCCTCCTCTGTGGGTTCCCACCAGATCGCGAATGTGATCAGATCATCCGGCCCCGAATTCTTGATGGAGTGTATTGAGCCAGCGGGAATATGAAGCAAATCCCCCTGCTTCAGCCCGGATGTTTCATCTTCGATCATCATCTCCGCCTGCCCTTCCACAATGAAGTAAAGCTTGGAAACCTCAGCACTCTCCGGCGACTGCTGCATACCCGGCTTTAAGTAACCCCAGGCAGTGCCAAACGGAGCGGCAATCTCATTTCCTCCGAAAGCCCCTTGAGCGAAGATCGTGCCTCCATGCGCAGGCTGCATTTTTTGCTTATCCAGCGTTCGTATTTGCATTGCAATACTCCTGTTCGCCACCTCTGCCAATGAATAAGCTGTCGCATGCCCCTACTACTCAGACACAGTGAATATTATGGATATATTCGTGGAGCATGTCGCTGGCTGTTCACCAACGGGCTGGCAGCCTCGTTCTACTAATTGCCTGTTCATAAAAATCTAGTGTGTCTGAGTACTACAATGCCCGCAGCACTTTATCCAGTTCTCTGACGCCTTTGAGCATCAGTTCCGGCGATCCCCAGTGTTCTATACTGGCGCAGCCGTCGAATCCCTCCTCCTCCAGAACGACGCGGAAAATTTGAGCATACGTTATATCGCTATCGCTGACGGTGTCTATATTCTTATCAGCGTTGGGTTTCACGTGTATGTGTCGCACGAGACCGCGGATCTGGTCGTATCCGTCGGGGTAGGGCAGCTCGCCACAGCGATAGCTGTTATTCACGTCCCACGCCATTTTCATCGCGTCGCTCCCCACTGCGTCAATGACCGCCCTCGATTCAGCGCAAGTGCCGCCAAAAGTGGAGCCTTCAGTCTCTATCGCCATGATAACGCCTTCCTCCTCAGCGATCTTCGCGGCAGGCTTCAGACGCGGTGCTATTTCACCCATGTAATCCATGATATTCGGCCTGGGCTTGCCTTTGCCGCGCAATTCTTTGGGCACCCAGAAGGCGAACATTCTAATAATGTCGGTGTCGAAAATGTGGGCAAGTTCCACCATGCGAGGGAAAAATCCCATGTGTTTTTCGTAGTCCTCTTTTTCGAAGGTGCATTTGCCAAAAGGTGAGCCAATGGCGCCCACTTTCACATCGTATTTATCCAGAACTTCCTGCATCCTCTTGACGTCATCATCGTCAGCGTTAGTGACGCTTTTGCCCCATATTCCGCCGCGCACCTCGACGTAGTCCGCTCCAGCCTCGCGACACTGCTTTACTGCTTCTTCAAAGTCTTTGGATACTTCATCTGCGAAAATACATTTCTTTATCACGCTAACACTCCTCTTTTTGTGGTGGCGATCCCTTTGATCGCCCTTGTGATCGCTATTCTCTCCTTAAGTCAGTGCCATTCAGCCAGCGGCATGTTTATCAACGGGCTGGCAGCCTCGTTCTACTATAAAAATCTAGGATGGGGGTGATCAGGAATACCGTTATTAAGCTAAAATTTAGTTGGCCACAACTTATATGGCATGCATACTTTACACGGTCTCTTGTCAGAATACAAAGCTTCCTGAAAGGTACGAAAATATATTCTGTTCCTTTTTGCAATCTTCCTGGCCCAGGAACACGATCGAAGATGGAAAACATCCGATGATTCATTGGCTATATACTTCCCCGGTCTAGACTCAAGCACTTCCAATGCACCATTCTGCTCTTCCATCTCTGGTCCCATTATCTGAAAGCGGTTTGGATGTCCCTTGCGGCCAATTTTTCTAGACAAAGATGCGATCAGAAGCTCAGTGATCGCAATCCCATGCCAGACAATATAGAGCATATATACAACGCCGCCAACTGCTATTAACCAGCCAATGACTTTAATGTTGTATATCCAGTCAACGATACCAAATGCCCACTTGATCAACGGATTTACAGCTATAACAGGCACAAACAGAGCAATTATAAAAAACAATTCTGCCCAAATGGTGAAAAATGCATCGAATACAAGACTCTCAATTTCATCGTAGCCATATATCATAAATAGCCTTCTCCGAGTCCTATGAAAGTCATTCACGGATTTTATGTAGATGGCAAATGCTCCGACAATAGGGTATAGTATAAATGAGCCGGTGGTTCGATTATGTTCAATGGCACTAAGAGTTAATAGAACAACAAGGGAGACCAGTATGTAATATCCGAATGCCTTTAGTAGTTTGTTGGCTATTTCAAAAACTCTCGGTGACAAACTCAATGTGGTTACTGGTAAAGCAACTGCAAATATAATCGGTAATATCTTCCAGATGAGTCTAAAAATAATATTTATCACGCCCAGGTAGAAGAGATAGCGGAAGATGTTCATTCCTTCGATAGATATTGCTGTCACTGTATTATTTCCTCCACTGTCACACTATGCCGCTTCATATATACTCCCTCTTTTATCAGAATTCGCCCTGCCGGGAAGATAGCAAATCCATTAGTCGCTTCTCGAACTCCTCTGCTTCTTCCACGCTTTTGAAGGCTGGTTCATCTCTGCCCTTCCACAAGGGCAATTCAGCCTCGCCACTTTTATCTTCATCCCTGAAGCTTCGGAATCGGCAGATTTTATCCATCTCTGCGAACCCCTCGCGGATTTCCTCAAAGAAATCTGCCTTGACTTCTCCGCTGGCGCTCTCCACCATGACTCTTGGGCAACTGAGATACAAAAGATGCCTGGCTCTGGTCATGGCCACGTACCATATACGCCGCTCTTCGCCTAAGTGATCACTTCTGAACTGCTCGTAATGATTGATTATACCATGCTTCTGATATAAATAAGAGTTCTTTTTCAGATCGTAAGGCTTATATTTGAAAAATTTATCGCCATCCCGATCGGTGTTTATGATAAGGCCATCCTCATCGTGGAAGGCGAACATGGGATGCCGTGCTGTCGTAGGAAAGCTGGGTTTTCTGGCGTTTATGACGAAGACTACGTCGAATTCCAGCCCCTTCGCCTGATGCACCGACATGATCTGGACTGCCTTGCTCTCGGCTCCCGCCCCGGCTTCCGACTCGATCACCAACTGATCCATTGAGAACCGCACATACTGGACGAAATCCCGCAGATTGCTGAAGATACGCTTCCGCTCGAACTCACTGGCCATGCGGAGCAGTTTTCTGATATTCGCGAGGCTGCGCTCCCGCGCGTCTCCAGACATTCCATGCACATATTTCAGATACCCGCTTTGCTCAACGAGTTGGGAGGCGAGATAGAAAATGCCTCCTTCTCCAATTACTTTCCACATCTTCTCCATGAGATGCAGGAACTTCCCGATCCGACGAACGGCCTCGCTGTCGTCCAGTATCTCATCCGCTTGACTCAATAAGTCGAAAAGCTGGACGTCCCTTTTCTTTCGCTTACTCAACTGGTAAAGCGACAGGTCATTCAGCCCGATAGGCGGACGTTTGAGCACTCTGATGAGGGCTGTTTCGTCAAACGGGTTGTCTATGACCATCAGGTAGGCGAGAATATCCTTGATCTCCTGCCTGTCATAGAATCCCGTGCCGCCAGTAGTTCTGTATGGCACTTGAGCTTCGCGGAGCGCATCCTCGTAGACACGGACGGATCGGAGGCCGCGCATCAGTATGGCGATTTCTTCCAGTTCCACACCTTTTTTGAGGAGTCCGACTATCTCCTGAGCGATAAACGCTGCCTCTACCTCTCTGCAATTGGCCTCATACAGCACGACTTTAGGCTCCTCAGCCATACCCAGCCTCGCTGGCTCCAGCCTTATGCTGTCCGACTGGCGCATAAACTTCTCGTCCTGAATGATGGCGTAGTGCGCCACGGCCAGTATCTCGCCGTAGGAGCGGTAATTTTTGGAGACGTTGAGGCTGCGCCCGCCCCAATTATCGGCCTCAAAGTCATCCACGTTTTCCACTCTGGCATTTCTCCAGCCGTAGATCGCCTGTTTGTCGTCGCCCACGACGGTGACGTTGGATAATCTCTCATCCACGGCCAGCAGGCGGAGCAAGTCGAATTGAGCCTTATTCGTATCCTGAAACTCGTCTACCAGTATATATTTGAACCTCTCCTGATACCGCTGCCTTACACGATCATTCTCACTCAACAGCATGTAAGCCTTGAAGATCAGGTCGCCAAAATCCAGTATATCGTTCCTGGTGAGATAATCCTGATAAGCTCTGTAAACATGGTATATTATCTCTATCATTTCAGCCTCAAAGCCGTATTCGTAATCAATATTCTCGGCGCGCCTTCTCCCTAACGCTTTCTTCGTTGCCGACGCCACATCGGGTGAACTCATCGCGTCATCCAGCAGACTATGCAATTTGGGGTAGTATCCCAGCATCCCTGCAAGGGCTTTCTCTCTGAAATCGTCCGGGCTGACTAGTTCATCTTTCAGCTTGGATATGAAAGTAAACAGGTCTGAGTAAAGAAATCGTGGATTCTCAAATCGGACATATCGAAATTGGTCAGGCTTGAATTCTTCTGTATTCAGCCGAAGACTCACGAAATTGTCCACTATGCGGTGATGAATCTGTCGAGCGTCCGCCTCGCTGAGAACGGCAAAATCGGGTTCCAGACCGGCAGAGAACGCATTTTCACGCAATATCCTGCCGCAGAACGAATGGAAAGTGCCTATCCACAACTGCGGCGGAGATGCGGCATCGGGGTCAATAATACCTTTCTCTCTAGCCAGGTCTATAATCCGCTCCTTCATTTCGGCGGCGGCTTTGTTGGTAAACGTGAGGGCGAGGATATTCTGCGGGGCAATGCCGGGATGCGCTACCAGTATGTTGACGAACCGGTGTGTAAGCACCATTGTCTTGCCCGTCCCCGCTCCGGCAATGACCTTGAGCGGCGTGTGGATGGTGTGTTCCACCGCTTCCTGTTGGACGGGGTTCAGTGAGATTTTTGATCCGTCAGGCATCTTCTCTCCTCCATAAATCCTTTTCTTTCTCGGTAGCTTTCATTTTGCTGAACTCATCAGTCGTGCTCAAACTGTCCTTTTTTGTAAAGCGTTAGATCAGGTGTCTGCCTTTCAGTTCCAGATACCGGTTGACTGTGGCAACGGACAGGTTTTCCGGCGTGGATTCCAGTACCAGTATGCCGCTCTGCCGCAGTTTACTGAGTGTATTCTGCTGCTCCAGCAAAAGCTGCCCAGCTACGGCTTTTTGATAGACATCCTCCACAGTATCAGGTACAGCATCGGCAAGCCCCACCAGGTCGGAATCTTTGAGTGTAATGCAGAGCACCAGATGGTGCGGTCGAAGCAGCGGCAGATAGGACGTCAAAGTTTTTGATATTTCCACGTCTATCAGGTCTGTAAACACCACTATGAGAGATCGCTTTCTCAGTTTAGCTTGCACGAGCTTGAAGGCCTTTTCATAGTCAGGCTGACACATTCGTGGAGAAACATCATAGAGGGCTTCCACTATTCCGTATACCTGCCGTTTCCCCCCACGCGGCGGTATGAAAGCTTCCACATTGTCTGAGAAAGCTATCAGCCCTACTTTGTCACCTTTTATACAGCCTATATAACTCAACATGAGCGCGGAGTTTATGGTATAATCCAGCTTGGACATATCGTTAATGGTGGCTGTCATCATTCGTCCGCAGTCCAGCATGATAGTGATATTCTGACTGCGTTCATCCTCATATTCCTCGCTGATTGGGCGACCAGATCGGGCGGAGGCCTTCCAGTTGATCCTTCGATAATCGTCATCCGGGAGATAGTCGCGCAGTGACTCAAATTCCGTTCCTTCGCCGTATAGTTTGGAGTGTTTCAGGCCAGTCTCCGAGAAGCGTCCTCGCCGGGCGAGGATCACATATTTTTTTAGCTCTAACAGGTTGGGATATACCTTTACCTGCATGTGTTGCGGAAGCCTTGCTTGCCGTCTGAAGAGCTTAAATCTGCTGGAATAGCGAATGTTGATGTCACCGAATTCGTAGTTACCCCGCTTCTTGGGTATGATCGTGTAATTCGCGGTTGCTTCCGAATCTGCTGGCAGTGTGATTGAGATTATATCCCTGGACGACTCAAAGAGATGCGGTGGCTCATCTTTTACTTCCAGCGCCAGCGGAACACCTGTTCGATTGCGGATGCGAAGTCCAACCACATTGCGAGCGCCCATAGACAGCTTCTCTTCGCAGAGCCGCCTTGCAGAGATCCGCGACGGTGGCGGCGTACTCACCCAATCTACCAGAAAAACTGACAGCAGCGCCAGATTGGAAATCAAGCCCATCCAAAAAAAGATTGACGACAATCCGCCCAAAGCAACAAGGAAGGCAGCGGCTACTATAAGTATTATCAACCTGCGAGTAAGTAACATAATATAGATCCCTCTCTGTCTGACATTATACCAGACTATCACTCAGCGATCAACAAAACTATAGACACTGGGAGTTGATCGTGATATAATTCCACACATTTATGAAGTTCTGGCAACACGTTTTTTTGGAGCAAATCAGGAGGGTGAATATGCGATTTCCCAGAATTTCGTTTTTTCTGTTTGTAATCTGTCTGATGGCTGCCTCTGTCACCCATATATCCATAGCTGAAGAAGTGAGCGACAAAATGATTCGCGCTGTCAGGATCGAATCCGCTGAATCGCCAGTGATAGATGGCAAACTGGATGATGAATGCTGGAAGAAAGCTGACAGCGCCAGCGGATTCATTCAGGATGAACCGATCAGGGGGAAGAAGCCCAACGATCCGACAATCGTGCATATACTGTTCGACAAGGAAAAGCTCTACGTGGGATTCAGATGCTTCAAGAAAAATCCGGACCAGGTATTAGGGTCGGAGATGAAAAGGGATGGTTATTTTTTCCAGGACGATTACGTGGAAGTGTTCCTCGACACATACCACGATCACAGAAATTGCTACGCTTTCTCTATCAACTGCCTGGGAACAAAGGTTGACAAGAGGATAGCGAATGAGGGCAGTACGGGCGGCCGGCGTGATGATAGCTCCCGCTCATGGGATTGCGATTGGGAAGCAGCAGCAGTAAAAACCGAAAATGGATGGACGGGGGAGATGGCTATACCATTTGCTGAACTAAGATTTAGCCGGAAAGGCGATGGAACGTGGGGGATTAACTTCCGGCGCGCTAATGAGGAATTTGATGCGGAGGATACGTGGGTGGATGTGGGCGAAAATGAACTGGCTGTGTCCCGATTCGGGGAGCTAACAGGCTTGACGCCAGAGGAACTCGTGACCAGCCGACCGCTGGAATTTAAACCGTACGTCACGCTTAAACCGCGTATTTCTCCTGATCCTGTATGGGATAGCACGTCAAATCTGCGCGAAGCCGTGTCTACCGGATTAGATATCCGATACCCGTCTTCTACGATAACCTGGGACTTTACTCTCAACCCTGACTTTGCTCAGATCGAAGCCGATCCTGCTGAGATCAACCTGGATGACGTGGAATTGAGACTCTCGGAAAAACGCCCGTTCTTTCAGGAAGGCATGGAATTGTTTAAGACTCCAATGGAAGTGTTCTACACGCGACGCGTAGGGGTAAGCGATCTCAAGTATGGTGCAAAAGCAGTGGGGAAGTTGGGAAGCTACAATATCGCGCTTCTGGGCTGTCAATCGGATGACACGGTGGAACTGGATGAAGATGAGGAACCGGAGGAGGAGCCGGAGGACGAAACGAGTAACAACTACTTTGTCCTGCGGGCGCAGAGGGACGTGGGAAGCAATTCCAGCATAGGGATTCTGGGAGTCAATAAGCAAAAAGCCGATGGATATAACCGCATAGGCTCTCTTGATTTCAACACAGAACTGCCGGGAGAGGTGAGGTTCATGGGACAGTATGCCTATAGCTGGCTGCCGGATGCAGAGGATGACGCTTTCGTCATAAGTATGAGGAGACGTGGGAAAGCTGCGTCTTTCGACTTCCGATACTATGATGTAGGTACAGATTTCGAGGCGGAATCCGGCTTCATACCTCGCACCGATCGCAGGGGATTTAAATGCGGAGCGGAATACGATTACAGGCGTGATGCGAAGATTTTCAGGAGCGTTGAGTGCGGATTCGATTATGAAAGACTGGAGAATCACTGTGGTCGCAGGACCAATGAAAAGCTCGATACTAATTTGAGAATGCGAGTGAGTGATTTTTTCTTCTCAGGTGGGCCTGAGTGGTATTATCATGTTAACGAGGATGACGAGAGCATAGAATATAACGACAAAGCATTATCATTTTTCACAGGATGGTTCCCACCGCGATGGGCATCAATTCGAGCGCGGACAGTCATAGGAAAGCGGGATAATAATGATATTTTCTTCATAGGGCCGGAGGTATCTCTGAGACCTACCGAAAAGCTGAGACTGGATATTGATCTGGAACGGCTGGATGAAGAAGGCGAAAAACTCATGCTTAACAGACGTTTGACGCTCAGTTATCAATTCACTCACGAGATGTTTTTTCGCACCGCACTGGAGCTAACAAGAAATGATGGGCGGAGCTTATTCGTCCTATATGGATGGGAATTTCGTCCGGAGAGCAATTTCTTCTTCGTCTACACGGACAACAAAGACGGAGATGAGGAGGCAGAGCGGATTGTGTTCGCGAAGCTCTCATATCTGCTGAAATGGAAGATTTTCTGAGTGGATATACAAAAAATGTCAGAATCAACCCCTATTATCAGAACTGAACATCCATATATTATACGAGTTAATGAGATCTGTGGCGGTAGTCCTATTCTGACAGGAACGCGCACCAGAGTCATTGATATTGTCATAGAATATACAATGCTGGGGAGTTCTCCCGATGAGATCGTTGATGCGCATCCTCATCTGAATCTGGCAAAGGTGCATGATGCTCTATCATATTACTATGAGCATAGAGAGAAGCTGGATACCGAAATTCAGAACCGAATCAAGGACGTAGATGAAATTCGGGCAAAGTTTCGCAGCAAAGTATGGGAATCAGCTTAATGGATCCAGATCGTATAAGAATATATACCAATTGGAAAGGGGTGAAAATAATGGCTAACAAATGGAAATACCAGATTTTAGAATACAAGGTAAAAGGTGGAATTGCCAGAGAAATGAATGTAGAGGGTGATTACCTGAAAGACCTGAACGCCGCTGGCTGGGAAGGTTGGGAACTGGTGGGGATCATACCGTTTACAGAAAATCAGGGGCGTTTGAGCAGGATCCACTTGGTACTGAAGAAACCTGAATAATGGACACGGAGACAAGGAGGTTGAGAATGACACACTATTTCAGACGGGATATTATAATTTTGGCTTCCACAATTTTTGTCCTATTAACTTCCGCGGGCGCGGGAACAGGAGGTCTGGTGGTGAGCAAACACGTATCTATAACTGTTGGGCTAAAGGATGCAGATATAATCGGATCGGACAACAGGGCGCTGCAAGCGGCAGTGGACTATGTGGCTGGACTGGGCGGTGGGACAGTAGAAATTGGCCCCGGCACTTACCTTATGAAGGACTCACTTCATCTGCGAAGCAACGTCACTGTGAGAGGGCAGGGCGAAGCTACTGTGCTCCGTAAATGCGATGGTATCAGTTCACCACTGGCCACAGATGGAGATTATGGACAGGAGGAGATAACCCCTGCAAATCCAGATGGGTTCGAGGTGGGCATGGGAGTGACCGTAAGCGACAGCAGTTCCGGCGGCTTTCACACAACAGTAGCGACCATAATTTCGCGGACAGGAGATAGGTTTGCCATAAGTAAGCCGTTGAATGCAGATTGCATGGTACGCAACAAAGCATCAGCTCGTATCATCTTCCCGGTGGTCAGCGGCTATTATGTCGAGAATGCGAGCATAGAACACATAGTTGTTGACGGCAATCGGGCAAACAATGCCCCTCTGAATGGCTGCCGCGGCGCAGGGATCTTCCTCTATCGCGGAAGCAAAGTTCATATTATGGACTGCGTGATCCATGACTACAACGGAGACGGGATCAGCTTCCAGCAGAGCAACGATATTGTGGTGGAGAACTGTGTGTCATATAACAATGCCAATCTTGGTCTCCATCCCGGCAGCGGCTCGCAGAGGCCGATCGTGAAAAACAACCGCGCCTATGATAACGGCAAAGATGGATTATTCCTCTGCTGGCGAGTGCGTCACGGATTGTTCGAGGGAAACGAACTGAGGAACAACGGCCAATTCGGTATATCCATAGGTCACAAGGATTCCGACAACGTTCTACGGAACAACATCGTGGTAGGCAACCAGAGACACGGCATCTTCTTCCGAAACGAGCCGGAATACACCGGCGGACATCGGAACCTGTTGGAGAATAACAAAATCTATGACAATGGCGCTGGCGGCGAGGGATGCGGGATTTTCATACGCGGTGAAACGTATGATATTACCATCATTGGAAATGAGATCGGCGACACGCGTCCGGAAGGCGAGAAAACTCAGCAATATGGCGTATGGATAGAATCCAAAGCAGACCGGATCATTATTCGCGGCAACAAAATAGAGGGCAACAAGGAAGGCAAAATAAAGAACGAAGCGGTTGACGCACAAGTTGATGTCTCAGATTAGCCCGCCTTTGCTATATTTCCAACTAATTCAGCTACAATGCTGAAGAAGGGAATTTGATAATGATAACGGGATTGGCTCACATTTGCTACACAGTTGCTGATCTGGAAGCGTCCATAGATTACTATCAGAATAAGCTGGGATTTTCCCACGCCTTCGATTTTATCAACGATGAAGGCAAAAGATTCGGCGTATACCTCCACATAGGAGAACGCAATTTCATCGAGTTGTTTGTGGGTAAAGTGGATCGGTCAGTCAAGGGACATTCGTATCGACACTGCTGTCTGGAGGTGGACGATATTAACGCCACAGCCTCGGAACTCAGAAATCGCGGGGTGGAAGTGTCGCAGGTGAAGATGGGTTCTGATAATAGCTGGCAGGCATGGCTAACAGACCCGGATGGCAACCGCATAGAGTTACACCAGTATACGCCGGAAAGTAAGCAGAATGTCAGCCTCAAGTAATCAGCTATCAGCTATCAGCTATCAGCTTATACCTGTTTCAGTTAGAAACGATACCCATTGGCGTTGTAGTGGCGCACCTGTGTGTGCGCCCGGTATCAGGGTTTTGGCGCATCCGGACAGACACATAGGTCTGTCACTACAGTCTCATTTCTAACCGAAATGGGTATTATTGCCTCGCAAATTGCATCTGCTGATTGGTGAGTGCTGCTAAATCGGAAGCAAGCTTCCGCACTCCATAAAGCTATATTGGGGTACTTTTGTGGCTAAATTGCAGAAATAATGACTGAATTTAGCCGTAATGTGCTTTTTGGTGTCAAGTACCCCTAAACACTGATGATACCTGCGTTTAGAAGAAGTTAGGCATGCCTAAAAGTTTAACAAAAGTAGGCCAAAAGTTGTCCACTTTTCGTTTTTCTTCTATTTGCTGGTAGATCAGTCAATTAGTTTGTTGGTCTATAGGTGTTAGTGGTTCAATCGGCAAATAATATATGCTTTCCATAAAGGGCAGGTTTGGGGCTATCAAGTTGATGAAAGCTATACTCGTTATTGATATTGCTTCACCAAATGTCAGTATATCAGCATGATAAAACCTGCCCCTACAAAACTATCGTTACTTACCGATTAAACCAGTTAGCCATGATGGAATCCTGTTGCTCGGAGTTGCAGTATTGTTTTGTCAAAGAACGCTTTCTTATACATATCGAATTATCGTCCATATTATGTGAACTTTATTTTTCCGCACTTAACCCTGAAGAGCCGAAAATTTGGCTACGACTGGACGCAATATCATGAAATGTGCACAATGTCAGCATGAGAATCCCAGCGGCGCAAAATTCTGCATGGAATGCGGCGCGAAGCTGGAAAATGTATGCCCTGAATGTGGCGCTAAACTGCCGCCAGAAGCCAAATTCTGTATGGAGTGTGGCGCTAAGATCGCAGAATCTGCTCCGAAGGGAGTTGCTGTTCCCAGACTTGAGGATGTCCACGTCAAATTACAGCGCAGTATGCCCAAATCCCTCGCTGCGCAGATGCAGGCTGCTGCCGATACGGAGGGCGAAAACAGGATAATCTCTATCCTGTTTGCTGACGTCAGTGGATCTGTGGCTGTCACTGAGAATATGCCGCCAGAGGACGCTGCTGACCTCATTAGTGAGTGCCTCAAAACAATGGTAGACATCATCCTGAAGTATAGTGGGACCATTAACCGCTTTCTGGGTGACAGCGTGCTGGCGTTCTTCGGCATACCTGAAACCCATGAGAATGACCCGGAGAGGGCTATCTCCGCGGCGTTGGATATGCGGGAAGCTGTTAGCAAACTGAATCTGAATATCTCCACAGGCATCAACACCGGCATGGTCTACGTGGGAGCCATAGGCCCGGATTCTCACAGCGAATTCACAGCCATGGGAACGGCAGTCAACCTGGCTGCGCGATTGGAGAAGGAAGCCGATCCGGGACAGATTCTGGTGGGACAGGCGACCTATCGTCCCACGCGACGCACATTTGAGTTTAATCCCCTGAAACCTATGACTATCAAAGGTATCAGCGAACCTGTTAATGCCTACGAGGTGATAAAGGCACTGTCAAGACCTGATAAGATCCGCGGTATAGAGGGATTACGAGCGGAGATGATAGGCAGGGAGAAGGAGTTTGCCGATCTGAAGGACAGTGCAGATGAACTGCTGTCTGGCAGAGGACAGATCGCCACCATCATGGGCGAGGCGGGTGTTGGCAAGTCGCGCCTGGTGACGGAACTGAAGGAATATCTTGCAGACAGGGAGATAAGGTGGCTTGAGGGAAGATGTGTCTCCATAGGTGAATCCATCGGTTACTGGGTCTTCGTGGATATGCTGAGGGGGTACCTGGAGTTCGCTGAAGATGACACGCCTGAAACCCTCAGGGAGAAGATTGTGAGCAGCATGAGATCCCTGTTCCCCCAGAGATGGGAGGAGATCGTGCCATACATAGGCAATCTCCTGTCGGTGAGATCAGGCGAATGGGATGACAGGATCAAGCATCTTCCACCGGAGCAGATGAAGCACCAGACGTTCTTCACACTGAGGGATGTGTTCTTTGCTCTGTCACAGCAGAAGCCGCTGCTGCTCGTATTCGAGGATTTGCACTGGGCGGACAATCTGTCGCTGGACATGATCAACCTGCTGATGGACGACCTCACCCGTTCTCCGCTCATGCTGCTGTGCGTCTACCGTCCATACAAGGAGCACAGAAGCTGGCACATAAGCGCGCAGGCATCAGCCAAGTGTCTGGACAGATACAGGGAGATCACACTCCGCCCACTGAATACACAGGAGAGCAGAAGGCTGGTGGGCGCTTTGCTCGATATTGAGAATCTCCCTGAGTCCATCCGGGAATCCATCCTCAAGAAAGCTGAGGGCAACCCGTTCTTCGTGGAGGAAGTCATCCGCTCCCTGATTGAGAGTGGGGTCGTGTATCAGGATGATGACCGGTGGGTGGCGAAGGCGGAGATAGAGGACATCACCATCCCAGACACCATCCAGAGCGTCATCATGTCCCGTATAGACCGTCTTGAGGATGAAGCCCGGTATGTTCTCCAGAGCGCATCAGTGATAGGCAGGCTGTTCCGTCACAAGCTGCTGGGCTACATAATGCAGCAGGAGCAGCGGCTTGATGAGTACCTGTGGAATCTGGAGGAGCGGGATCTGGTCTACGAAGAGCGCGCCATCCCTGAACTGGAATACAGCTTCCGTCACGTCCTGACTCAGGAGACAGCTTACAACACCATTCTGTCCCGCCGTAGAAGAGAGTTCCACCGCAAAGTCGCTGAAGGCTATGAAGCGTTGTATTCATCCCGTTTAGAGGAATACTACGAGGAACTGGCATATCACTACAGCCGCAGCGATGACAGCGTGAAGGCGCTGGATTACCTCGTGAAGGCAGGCGACAAGTCCAGGCAGTCGTTTGCCAATGACGCAGCTATCGGCTATTACCGTCAGGCGCTGGCGTTGATAGACAGTCTGGATGCGGAGTCAAAGCCTGCGTCTACCATCGGGCATATCTATCACAGCCTGAGTGAGATATACTTCCCCCTTATGAAGTATGAGGAAGCACTGGAGTGTTATCACAAGGCTCTTGACTACATCACAGACAGTAAGCTAAGAGCCAGGATCTATGGAACAATAGGCTGGATCTACCAGCAGAATTATAATGAGCTAGACACAGCACTGGAGCATCTCAACCTGGGAATAGCAGAGCTCGCTGATGATACTGAGTGTCCTGAGATGGCGTGGATTTCCATCCCCTTCTCCTGGGTTGCGATTCGGCAAGGAAGTGAGGAGAAAGCCATTGAGATAGCCCAGCGCGGTTTGCGGATAGTGGAAGGCACAGAGCACTACTTCGAGACGGCGGAGTTATGTGGCTGTCTTAACTATATATACTCATCATATGATTACAGAGATTTAGACAAGGTGTATGAGTATGCCCAGAAGGGCATGGAAGCCGCTCAGAGATCCGGAAATCTGGATCTAATGGGTCGCGCCTCTGTCAAGCTTGGGCATGCCCACATGCTGAGAGATGAAGATGACAGCGCTGTGGAGTTATGCAGAGAGGGTATAGAGATAGCAAAGAAAACGGGAAACAGCTTTTCCCTGGAGTTGGGATATTTGGAGCTTTCGCAGATATATGAGAAGAGAGAAGATTGGGAAGAGGCTATTGAGTGCATTGAGCACTGCCTAGAGATCCCTGACCATCCACATCGAGGATGGCGTCTTCACCAACTTGCTTATATATACGTTCGTATAAGGAATGATGATACTGCCATAGACTTACTCATAGAGGCGATTAAGCTTGCTAAGAAAAGAGGCGATGATCTCCTCCTGAGTGTGGTATATGAACTCCTTTCATGGATATATCATCAGAGGGAAGATTGGGATAGGGCCATTGAGCTTCTTGAGTGCTGCCTGGAGATCCCCGAACATCCAGATCGGTCACAGAGTCTCTATAGCCTTGCTCGTGTATACATGAAGAAAGGGGATACAAGGAAAGCCATTGAATATTCAAAGGAGGCGCTGGAATCTGTTGAGACGCTCAATAGTGTTACGGTTTCCGTATTCTTATCCTTTATGGAGGAATCATTCGTATTGGCGGGAAAGCGGGAGGAGTTCATAGCCTATTGCAGGAAACTCAGGGAAGAGAAGGCCGAGGCGCTTCCGGATATGAAGCTGAATCAGTGGTATTTCGAACCAGCGGAAATATCTGATATTTTCATCCAAACTGCTTTTGTGGATGAGTTCGACGGCCAGGATTTGATGTCAGAATGGAAATGGGTAAACCCCAGAGGCGATTCCAGTTACAGCTTCTCAAGCGCGGGAAAATGGCTGGAAATGCGTGCCGCTTCCAGAAGCGGCTTATGGGAAGAATTTCATGCCCCACGCCTGCTTCAGGAGCTATCAGGGGATTTTGCTGTGGAAGTGTGGATGAAGGCATCTTCGGATGATCTACCATCAGTGGGTGGTCTTCTGGTATGGAAAGACGAGGATAACTATATCCGATTTGAGCGGGGAATGCACTTGGAGAATGAAATCAGCCTCTCATCTTGTATCCAGGGCAAATATGACCGTTTTGGCAGAGGCAGACTGCCTTCTGATATAGTTTACCTCAGACTAGAGCGGATAGGTGATGTATTCTCAGCCTATTGCAGTGACGACGGAGAGAACTGGCTGACCTGCGGCTATATGGACTTCCCTGCTGATGACCCAATCAAGGTAGGTATTCACGCCATAGGTGGGGCTGGGCTTCGAGGCGGAAACATGGACACTGCCACGCAGTTTGGCTCCTTTCGAGTGCTGAGGCGACCATCATAGGTATTGATTGGATAACGCTTGTTATTCTGAGAAAAGCGAAGAATCCCTCAAAAAGACATTATCCCCACGGGGATTCTTCGCTTCGCTCAGAATGACGTGGATCGGGACATCTTAAAAAGGAGAAGGGTTAATGACTGTTTTTGCTTCATTGAGCGTTACTGCGGTAGCTTATGCGATGGTTTATGGGCAGCTTTCTGTTGAAGATTTTACCTTTGATGTACCACTTGGATCGCAGGGCGCGCGGATCGAGCAGGTTGGTGAAAATCATTTCAAAGTAACGCTGGGACACGCTCCGGAGCATTCGGACTGGGCTAATATGCTGCAATTCCAGATAAATCGGAACGCGAAAGGTAATTCCCTGCGCCTGGACGTAGTATTCAATGGTGGAGATGCTTATCGCTTTAACTCGTATTCGTATTCATGGTCATACGACGGGAAAAACTGGCAGCCCATACACTGGGAAAATAAGGAAAAGGATTCGCAAAAAGGCGATACGCTTATCTTCCCCGAATTTGAGGAAGATAAAATTTATTTTGGTCATCAGGTTCCCATGTCATATGAGGATATGGTGGAGCTTATCCGGGAATGGGAAAAGAGCAAATACGTGCATGTCTATGTTATAGGCAAATCATTGGGCGGGAGAGATTTATATCGAGTCAGGATCACTGACCCGGATAGCACGATACCCGAAAGCAAGCGATGGGTGCATTATTTCGCCAACCAGCATCCGGGAGAACATAACTCCCAATGGCGCATGGTTAGCATGATAGACTGGCTTCTGGGCGAAGAAGGCAGGGAGCATCTGAAGCGAAGCATCTGCCATTTCGTCATAATGATGAGTCCGGACGCGCCGTCCCACGGATGGTATCGCGTCAACGCCCAGGGAGTCGATATGAATAGATCCTACCGCGCCAGCGGCTCTGACGCAGATTCTCAGGCGCACGAGGCGTTTATCTGCCAAGAAGACCTGGAGGCACTCATGGCTTCCGACGCGCCGGTTACGGATATATGGAGCATGCACACATGGGGCGGAATAGTTGAGCCTATCTTAACACCGGGATCTGAAATGGGAAGCACCGTCGGAAAATGGACGGAATTCAGGGATATAATGGCGCAAAATGACCCGGATGATCTCGTCAAACCTCTCAAAACCCGCGAGAAAACGGAAAGCTTTCGGCAAGCCCTTCGGCGTCGGCTATCAGCCCTAAGACCAACAAGCGATGATATGTATTGGACAAGCGGCCCGTATCGCCAGTTTGGAATTACGGCAGTTTTGTGCGAAGGAGCGGGAAGTTTTTATACAAAGAAGCAGAGCCTAGAGTCGGGTATCGTGCTGATAAAAAGTATCGTGGAATATTATAAAGGAATCAGATGAGTGGTGGCGGGATAGGAATGATCCCAAGAAGAATTATTGTTGTTTCATTAGCCGTTGCGACTTCGCTCTTGGGCGACTCCACCATGTATATAGTCCTCCCCACCTATGCAGAAAGATTGGGGATCAGGCTTGCGCGGGTGGGTGTGCTGCTCAGTGCCAACCGTTTTGTGCGGCTGCTCAGCAACTCGTGGTCGGGACGCATACACGACCGGTCTCATACTCCCTGGCCATTTGTGATAGCGCTGGTTGTGGGCGCATGTTTAACTGCTGTATATGGCCTGCTCTGGGGGTTCTGGATATTCCTCACAGCCCGGCTGCTCTGGGGAGTGTGCTGGTCATTCCTTCGGCTGGAGGGATACGCATCAGTCATTACCGAGTCTCCACCTTCCAGCCGCGGCAAGCTGATGGGTGTCTACAAATCCATCATCGGCGCAGGATGGATGGCAGGCGGTTTTCTGGGCGGCGTGTTGACAGATACCATCGGCTACCGGAATTGTCTACTATTATTCGCTTGCTTATCTCTCCTGGCGGCATTTGCGCTGTTTCTGGAGCAATGGCGAGGCAAGAGTTCTCAGTATCGTATGGCAGAAAGTGAGGACACATCACCCGCACAAACAGATGCTCATACTGTGCCAGATGAGCCACGCGGAGATGGATCTTCTGGGAAATGGGCGCTCTACTTCATGGGATTTATAAACATACTGGTGGGCGGCGGCATAATCAGTTCTACGCTGGGGCGCTTGTTGATGATACGCTTTGGCACGACCATTTCATTCGGGCGGACTTCGGTAGGAATAGCATCAGCCACGGGGACGCTGGTACTTATTCGCCGCACAGCGTCACTTTTGCTGGCTCCCGTATTCGGACACTTTACAGATCGCGTGGGCAGGCGCTCCATCCTGATGGCCGGATTCGCCATTAGCAGCCTCGCGCTTCTGGGTATGATAACACAGCATCATTTCATCTTAATCAGTCTGGTTGCCGTTATCGGTTCTATATCCGGCACAGCCGTTTCTGTCTCTCTGGATGCCTCCATTGTTGATATGGCCACTCAGCGTCGGCGCGGACAGACAGTTAGCAGGTACGTGACTTTTACAGATCTGGGATCAGCCTGCGGCCCTTTGATCAGTTATCTTCTGATGGACGCTCACGTGAGCATAGAATCGGTATACCTGGGTGGATTGGCGCTCCTGATTATTGCCTGTGCATTCTGTGGCTTACATACCGTGGGTAAAAAGGGTCAACTACCCACGACTAAAGTCGAGGGCTTGTAAGCAACCTCAAGCGGAAGCGCAATTGCATATGCCTTTGCTTCCTCGGTTCCTACGATAGGCTGGTTGACAGACAGCCCTTCGGGGTAGC
>SDBT01000650.1_pt1 | contig 55795 bp, 34 predicted proteins | sample 2277101 | NCBI WGS metagenome assembly SDBT01 (sample SAMN10404973, study PRJNA504765) | marine sediment metagenome | isolation source: marine sediment core GS10_PC15, 103 cmbsf | place: Arctic Ocean: Southern Knipovich Ridge | collected 2010 | reverse complement strand
CTTGTGGAGGGCACTCTTGGCTAAGCACGGTAAATAATAGGACTTCTGGTAGAGGCTGCCCCGCTTGTTCCGGAAAGGCTGTTACAAGTAACAATAGTTTACTATATAAATTTTCAGAAGTTGCAAATGAGATAGACAAAGAAAAAAATGGAGACTTGAAACCAGAGAATGTAACTTATGGTTCCAGTAGACCTGTTTGGTGGTTATGTGGTGTTTGTGGACATAGTTGGAGGTCTATTATATACAACAGAACCACACATGGTAAAGGGTGTCCTAGGTGCTTTAGAGATCGTATTAAGGTTGGTATTGATCTAGCAGTGAAAGAATTTGCTAGTATAGGTTTAAAGTTGTTGACTACTGAGTACGAGGGTATAGGATTTAAAATGCCTTATAAGTGCGATGTTTGTGGGTATGTAGGTAAAAAAAGCTTAGGGGGAACAAGAGAGTGTCAAGGGTGCCCTAGATGTATGGGGCGACCCAGAGCAACTATTGAAGAGGTTAGGTGTTTGTTTCGTAGTCTTGATTTAGATTTATTATCAGATACATATAATAAATGTGAAGAAAGATTGAAATATGCTTGTAAAGTGTGTGGATATATGGGTTACAAATCTCTACACAGCATACAAAAGGGACAAGGGTGTTCTAAATGTTCGAGAGGGGGCGTTTCCAAAATTTCCCAAGATTGGTTAGATAGTTTGAATGTAGATGAATTATTGCGGGAGTTCCCAGTTAAAATTAAAAATAAAAGATTTAAAGTAGACGGATTTGATCCAAAAACTAATACCGTCTATGAATTTCTTGGAGATTATTGGCACGGTAATCCAGAAATTTATTCGGCGGAAGAAACAAACCTTAACAATAAAAAATCCTTCGGAAAGCTCTACGAAGAAACTTTCCATAGAATACGTCTTTTAGAAAAAGCTGGCTATAATGTGGTTTACATTTGGGAAAATGATTTTAACCGTGAGGTAAATAATGGGAATGTTTCCACCAAATATAGGTAAAGAATTAAAGAAGATGTATGAGGTTATCCGTAAAGAACTTGGAGAATCAATTTGCCTCCATATGACTCCAAATTCCACAGACTGCCCAAATTGTCATTCCAACCCTAATGGAGAATCAACTAATATCTTTAATGATTCTTTTGTGACCCCAGTTGAAATTTATGATAATACTATTACACCCACCTCGTTTAATCGAGGTAGGTGTCCTGTGTGTTATGGTAAAGGTGTTCTTGAGCAGGATGTAGAAAAGCGTATAACAGCAATAGTAAGGTGGAACCCATCCGGTGCAGGAGATTCTAAAGGTGATATGGATACTACTCCAGTTGGAATAGAGGGATTTAACAACGTTCTAATTAAAGCACCTAAATGTTATTACAATGATTTAAGGGATTGCGTTAAAGCAGTTATAAGTAATGTTGATTGTGTTTTACTTGTTTCTCCGGTACTTCGTCATGTTGGTAAAGTTGATGTAGTAGCAGTAGCTTTTTTTACTTCAATTGATCCCGGCCATAGTAGTAATGGTTAATGGCTTCTAATATCGCTAATATAAAGTCCCTTTTAAATAAGGCCCTTCAGTTTGAAAAGAAGAGGTTTAGTGAATATTTAATTAAGGAGTTTCAGACTACTTTTGTAACTGACTATGTTGCTGCTTTTTCAAGGGTATATGACCAGACACTGATGTCTGGGGGCAGCCTTCCTGAGGACCCAACAAGTCCAGAGAATATTAAATCTGAAGTATTATCTACGGTTAGAAGTAGAATTGAGGAAGCTGTTGGAAGGCTTACTTATACTGGTGGGGATATTCATATACAAGGACTTTCTCCAGCCGATTTAGGATTTTTAGGCTCGGGAAATACAATCTCTGCCGCATTCAAAGATCCCCCAAAACAATTCTTATTCGCTTTTTATATAGTTGGTATGATTTCTGATGTAGTGTTTATTTCTAAATCTACATATAAAAAGATATCCGGTAGGGACGCCCATTTGGGTAGATTTGGGCAGGGGTACTTAATGGACGGGGCAAAATATCGTAAAATGTTGTCAGGTAGAAAAGCCATGGGCGCTAATAAAAATAGCTTACCAGCATATGAAGAAGTACTACATCCATTCTCTGGTAGAGGTCCTATAAACTTCTTTAGTATCTTAAAGAATTATATAGATTTAGGTAAGTATGTAAAGGCAGCAGCAAGAAAAATGAGAACAAAGTAAAAAAGCGAAAGTAGTTATTAACTTTATGAAAAACGTATCTTATTCTTATTATAAGTGGTGAAGCAAATGTCCGCATCAGACCTACGATTAGAAGACATATCATTATTTAATTATATTAAGCATGAGGTTCTCCCTGTTAAGTTCTCTGAACAACTACAAGGGGAGAGCTTGGTGTATAATTCCGTATTGGGTGGATATGTTGCTGACACATCTATGGAGCCAAACCCAACCTCTTTAGGTAGAGGGTGGGTTTTATTTGACGACAATACTGTAGGTAATAGAGTATTAGTAGATACAACTGCTGAGCAGACTACTAAAGTATCGGTTGTAGGTCCTACTACATACGACATTGATTATAAAAATGGGGTTATAAAGAACTATGATGTGGAACCTACAAGTGTTTCATATTATTGGAATTATGTATCTGTATTAGATGCGTGGCCGGGAACAAACCCCCCAGACTTGCCTATAGTTGCTATAGACATCACAGGGTCTATGAAAGAAGGGTTCCAGCTTGGTGCCGGAGTAAAGAATATTAGAGACGTAGTATTTAGTATATTTGCTACAACTAAAGCAGAACGAGACGACCTTTCAGACGCTATGTATGATGCCGTATATAACAAGTATATTACAATTAATGACTTTAGTTCCGGAGGTTATTTAAATTATGACGGAACTTATAATGGAGTAACCCCATCCAATTTGAATGGGGCCAATATGTATTTCTACAATATTAAACATAATAATATAAATGTATGGTCTGATTTTTCAGACTTGAATAAATATCGAAGTGAGGTTCGCTGTTCTTACGAATCCTTTATAGATAACCCTTATTAATATAGAACTTTGTGACGGGTTTTATACTTTTGCTGTATACCCCCTATATAGATATTTTAGACTGCAGTCACATGATTGAATTGAAAATAGGAATGGAATGGAAATGGAAAGATGAGAAGAAGAATAATTAAGGGTGGTAGATCCACTATTACAATTCTTCGTAGAAGAAATAATTAGGAGGAAAACTTAAATGAGCACTAGAAATAGAATCATCTACGCTAGTCAAAGTGTAGTTGTAGACGGTGATTATCTTTATAGAGTGCAGACACTTGGTTCCACTACGACATTTACCAGTGAAGATGTATTTGAGCTAGGCCAGCTGGATATTATTGACGTTGTGGATGATGTTCCTTCTGTAGCTATTACCCTCGATACTAATGATTGGGGTTCGATCGACACTATTGCTACTTTAGCAAATGTAGATAAGTCTGGTTTTGCAGCCACGGCTACTGCAGCAAATGCCAATTTAACGGCGGTTAGTGGAACAACTTCTATTGCGTATTATCACGGAGTTGCTCTTGCTAGTTTTGGTGCTTCGAACTATTTCGATCTTTGGGCTCCTGTACAGGAAGAGGCTGACCTTGGTACTGCTAGTAATGACATTGACCAGACGATGTATATGCCTGGTTGTTATGTCAATAGTATCGAGTTTGGTTATTCTACTGGTGCTAATGCTACAGAGAACTATGGGGCTGAGACTGACTCCAAATTTTGGTTCCTGAATGACGGTAGATACGTTAGTCAGGAAATCTGGGACGGCCCTGAGGCCGGTCCGGTTGCCTTAAGTTTACATGCTACTGCTTCTGGTGTAGCTCAGTTATCTGATAGTACTTATGGTTTCTTGTATAGTACTACTACAGGTAAAAGAGCCATCTGTCATAAGAGTTCTGCTGGTGTGTATACTTATTATGGTGTTAACATTGTTGCTGCTACGGCCACTGAGGCTTTTTATGATTCGTCTGATAACTCAGTTACGCTACCTACTGGACTTACTGTAGGTGCTGGCGACGAGCTTCGTATTCGGTACGCTGCTAATGCCTATGCTGAAGATGGCGTTGGATCTCCAGGAGATTCTGATACTATTAAGGCTGGTTACTTCACCGCCCTCGTGGATGGTGATACTTCCAAGCCGGAAGACATCGGTGCTATGAGACAGGGGCAGGTCGAGCTGTTCTTGGTAGACCCGGATGTTGCCGGCCCCGGCGCAGCCTATGAGCTGGCTTTGAGACTGTCCTCTGCAACATTGAGTGCGACTCTAACAAGAGAAGCACTTAATGAGCTTGGCCACCTTAAGCCTTACGATAGACCTCTTACCTTCCCGACAGAGGTGTCTACTGCGGTAGAAACCACTGCAGGCGACCTTGAGACCTTTGCGAAGTTCTCTGGTAAAGAGGCCGAGTATGATGCCGCTACTCTTAATGACATCACGATTGATCATTTACTGAGTAAGGATAACCTTATTCTAGTTGTACAGGTCTATCAGCAGACGGACGAGGAAGCCGGTGGTACTAGTTCTGACCGAAAGGTCCTTAAGACTAGTATGGTAGGAACCGAGTACTTTATCCGAGGAGTTAGATCCACGTATGCCGCCATTAACCAGGTAACTCCTGAGAGGGAGTATCCAGTTAAGACCGTTATCGTGCCTAACCTTAAGGTAACTGACGAAGGTTATAATAACTCAGTCGGTTCCAATGCTACCCAGTCCTTCAGCTTCCGTTCAGTTAATAAGCTTTTTGCTGTGAAGGGTTATGTTGATATGGCCGATGTAGTTGCAGTTCCTGGATTACAGTTAGTATCTTAGTACTTTACAATATTCCCTAAAATTATTATTAGGTAATATAGCCCCACTTTTAGTGGGGCACAAGTTTGAGTTTAAGCAGAAAGAAGGAAACTATGGCTAAAAGAAAATTCCTACCAGAGACCCACCCACATTTGTTAGAGCAGTGGGACTGGGAGAATAATGGTGATTTACTCCCTAGTGACGTGAGTAAGGGGCAACACCTTAAAGTTAATTGGTTGTGTTCAAATAAAAAATGTAAGCATAAGTGGAAAGCCGTTGTCCATAATAGAACAAAAAAAATAAACCCTAGAGGGTGCCCAGCCTGTTCTAATAGAGTTGTTACACATAAGAATAACCTTGCCGTCAAACATAAAAAAATATCCGATGAGTGGGATACAGATAAAAATTTTTTGGGTGCAGAAGAAGTTACACCAGGGTCACATAAAAAAGTGTATTGGTTATGTAGTGTCTGTAAATATAGTTGGAAGGCTTATATTTATAGCCGTACTAAAGATAACCCTACTGGATGCCCAGCCTGTACCAACATGGTGGTTACAGATAAAAATAATCTTGCTGTAATGTTTTTAGAAATATCTAAAGATTGGGATATAGATAAAAATATAGGTTTTTTACCAGAAACAGTTACATCCGGTTCAGGGGAGTTGGTGTGGTGGTTGTGTGATGTTTGTTCATTTAGTTGGAAGACTTCTATATATCACAGGACTAAAAATAAAAGTGGTTGTCCTAAATGTTCTAAAGGGAATATATCAAGAATGTCTCAAAGATGGCTTGATAAATTAAATGTTTTAAAAGAGTATAGAGAATATACTATTAAATGTAAGTCTGGTTCTTATAGGGTAGATGGTTTTTGTCCCCGCAAAAAAATTGTTTATGAATTTCTTGGGGATTATTGGCACGGAAACCCCAACAATAAAAGGTATCCACAAGACGGGATTAATAAACACAACAAAAAATCTTTTGGAAAACTTTACAAAGAAACTTTCCATAGATTACGTCTTTTAGAAAAGGCCGGTTACAAAGTAGTTTATATTTGGGAATCTGACTTCCTAAATTTATAGTTTGTTTTATTTTTTAATTTTAAGGAGTTTAAATGGAAGACCGTGGAAAGGTACAGGAGTGGTCCAATAAACGCCTGCAAGCCTTCGTTAAAGACGAGATAACAAGGATGTTCGAGAAGGTTCTCGATTATACAGAAGTTGGTGTGGCGGATGCTCTCAGGTATCAAATACTTCGAGGCAAGATATTACGAGTAGGGAATGATGCAATCCGCAGTATAAATTCTGAGTTAGATCGAAATTACGAAATGGAATTTAAGGGTATTGGACAGGATATAGTTAGAATTAAAAACAGGAAAGGAGCTGGAAATGACAGAAGATAAGAAAGTAACCAAGGCCTTAGGTGAGCGACGAAGATTTACTATCGAACAAGAAGATGGTAGTAAGAAAGAATACTTTTTAGGTACCCCTACAGCTGAAGACATTCGTCAGGCTGATTGGGAGCATGCAAAGACATACAATAAAGCTCTTCGTGAGGGTGTATTTACCACCTCAGAAATGATGACAATTCTTGAAAGTAGAAATATTGCTGGTCCCGACTATGAGCGGATTGCTGTTGAAATGAGTTCTAATCTGGCCGGTAAGATTGTTGCTATGGAATTAGAGACCGACGAAGAGGAGAGAGTTAAGTTAGCCCTAGAAGTGCAGGCACTTCGGGACGATGTGTTTAGATGGAACAGCAGAGTTAGTGGGCCCCTCTCGTCAACATGCGAAAGCATTGCAAATGATGCTCGTGTAGAGTACCTTACCAGTGCCATTATTCAGGATGCACAAGGTGAGCGAATATGGGAAACTTTTGATGTTTATAAAAGTGAAAATAATTTAATTGTTCAGGTAAAAGCTAAGTTTGAGATTATGATGTGGATGGAAGGTCTTGAGTCTAATGCTATTGAAAATTCTCCTGAAGCGGTTGTTATTAGAGCTTCTATTGAGAAGCAGGAAGCAGAAGATGCAGCTATGGCAGCAGAGATTGAGAAGAAGGTTGCTGCGAATGGAAAGAAGAAGACCGCTGCTGTTAAAAAGACTCGTAAAAAGCGCGTTTCTAAAAAGCCCACTGAGTAATATTCAGGCAGGTTAGTTTTCCCGCCCTTAAAAATTTCTTGATGGTAACATAAATATGTCGTCTTTTGAATTACCCCATGAAAAGGTTGATTCTCTTGTAAATGAGATAAGTATTGGTGGAAAAATAATTAGTGTCAAAACTATTAAAGGTTCCAAGAAAACGGTATTTATATCTCATTGCAGTCTTGAGGAAAAGTTGTATTCCTCGGCAGTATATGACGAGACATACAATAGGGCTATAGAAGAAGGATTTTTGACAGCTGCTGAGACTGAAGAGAACCTCACTACCCGTGGAATCTATAAAGGGGTGGATGAGGAGCAGGTAGCTGATTTAAGAAGTAAGATTGATGCGCAAGAAAAGTTACTTGGTAAAATGACTCGTGTTCCTGCAAGAAGGGAGCGAGTTAAAAATAATATTAAAGTAATGAATAAAAGGCTTGTAGAATTATTGGGAGTCGGTGACGAGTATTTAGAGTATACGGCTGAAAGAAAAGCGCATGAGGAAAGGCTTTTGTTTTTGTGTTGGAGAGGAGTTAGAGATCCCTTGACCAGAGAATTATATTGGCCAAACAAAAAAGATTTTGACAAGGAAGAAGATATTGTGTTTAGAAGGAACGCCTTCAATGAGCACATTAGATTGTCAGTCGGGACAGACTCAACTACTCTCAGGTATATAGCCAGACATAATTTATGGCGAATTAGATATACCACTTCAATTAAAACAGGGATATCTCTTTTTGGTGTAGAACTTCCAAATTATTCTGTAGATCAGTTATCGCTTGCTTACTGGAGTTATTACTATCAATCTATATATGATATGATGCCAGATGAGAAGCCTTCTGATGGGATATTGGAAGATGATGCGGCGTTGGACGCTTTCATGGATTCATACATGGAAGAACAAAACAGGGAATCCGCAGCATCGAAGGGGAAAAAGGGAACTAAATCAGGTGTTAAATCCGCTTGGGAGTACGGGGAAGTTATAGTTACGGGGTCTAATCCTATGTCTAAGGACATAAAGTATACACCAACTATAGAAGCAGCAAGGGATAAGTCCTCTGTTGCTGTCCGCGATAAGGGGAGAAAATCAAAATAATAGGTTAGGAAAGGAATGAACGACTGGCTACTTGATATTCTAATAAAACCTAATTTAAAGAAATCTGATGCAGATAAAATTGCAAAGCAGTTAGCTGCTGCTATAAAAACTGAGCTGTCGGCTAGTGATTTAGGCACTATTAAGCTTGACGATAAAAAATTAAAGTCTGCTACTAGTAGTGTAGTCACCGCTTTAAACTCCTCTATTAGAGAACTCTCTCAGAATTTAAAATCTTTTGCACAATTAATGAAGACTGTTCAGGGACAGGCTAACCAAGCCGCGGCTACAACTGCGCGAGGAGCCCGCTCTGTTCGCCCAGTAGCTCAGCATGATCCTGGATATCCGGTAAGAAGACCAACTAGGCAGTCTTCTGGACCAGCTGCGGCAGCTTTTAGTGTAGAATCTTCGTCCACTGCAGGAGCGAGTAAATCTAAAGTAAATGCCCTAAAGAAAAAACTTGAAATAGAGTCAAAGAGAAGTATTGATGAGTATGGGGATATTTTAAAGATCCTTGTAGATTCTCCAGACCAGGTAGTGACTATACTTAAATCTGCTTTACCTAAAATTAAAGCGCAGGCGTCAGCAGGCGCACAAAAAGTTTCTAAAGGTTTATCTGAAAATGTAACAAAGATTATAGATGCTTTAAGAATTCTTCAGGTTGATACTGGAATAGTAGCTAATTTACAGGCTTTTCGTCAGCCCGTTAAAAAATTAGCTGACAGATTCAGACAAGAAAACAAGGGCTCTCCTGTAGTAAATAAAGACTTCTTAAATAAGCAGTTCTCTAGTAAGAGTTTTGGTGGCGCCGATGACCCGGGTTCTGGGTTTAAGCAGCTGAAGTCAGCTATTAGGTCTCTTGCTGGCGTGGCTAAGAAGCCCGGTGCAGCGCCAGAAGTTTCTGTAACTTCTTTATTATCTGAGATAGGTAAGTTAACCTCCAAGTCTGGCGCTCCTGGTGCAGTTAAGGCTAGCGGTGAAGAGTTTGGTAAGCTGCAAACCAAGACCAACAATATAGTTAGAGATACTTTAAGGCGTATTTCATTAAAGTTAGAGCATGAGACTAAGAAAGTTGGTAAAAGAATAGAGGGTTTAAGGTTGGAGGGAGGAAAAGGCTCTGAAAAAGAGATAATAAGACTGTCAGGTACTTTGGACAGGAAGTTAAATAAGCACCTGGAGGTTTTACGTGCTATAGATAGGGGCAGCGATCGTTTTAATATTAATTTAGCACGGGACACTAAAGGTCAGACTGGACGCCCCGGTCTACGTAAAGAGGAGGCTGGCTTTTTAGCTGGCGGCAGTCTTCGTGCAGAGCAGAGAAAGGAGCTAGACTTAGATAAGGCCGCAGTTCAGGCAGTTAAAATAGCCCAAGCATTTAAAGATATTCCAGATCCGATTGATAGGGCTCAAGCTACGTTTAGAGCTATTTGGACACAAGCTAAAGCCGGGACCGGAGAAATGTCCAAAACGATTGCAAGGGTTTCTGAAACATTAAAAAATACACATGTTTCAGGGCTAGTTAATCGTAAAGAGATGCAAGAGGTTATAGGTCTTCTTGATAGGTATAGAAGTCAGATAGAGGGCTTTAAAGCGCAGACTAGGGGCCTTGGTGGGGCGAGAACATCACATGCAGTAATTCCTAAGGCGTTTGATATCGCAGAAGAGGGTGGGACTAATAGGGAGTATTTAAAGGCTGTTGCACGAATCAGAAACCAGATTGCTAATGATCCTAGCATTAAGAAGGGAGTTTCAATACCTATAAATATTCCGGTAGAGACTGCTGGTGGTATAAGGAATATTAATGTAGAGTTTAAGAAGTTAGGCTCTTCAATGGATAGGATTATACCCAAAGCTAAGCAGATGAATAGAGCCCTTAGTCTTAAGGATAGTGTAGCTACGGCGTTCAGGCGTGTAACACTGTGGGGGGCCGCTGCCGGGATTACGTACGGAGCCGTTAATGCGTTTAGGCAGGCCGGTCGTACAATGCTTGAGGTTGAGACCGGAGTTATTAATCTATCTAAAGTCGTTCGTTCAGCAGACAGTGATTTAGAAGCGTTTGGTAGGAGAGCAGAAGAAAGCGCTAAAAGGATTGCTATTGCATATGGTACCAGTATGCAAGAGGTTTTCAAGTCTATGCGCATCTTTGCGCAGCAAGGCTTGGAGATGGTGGAAGTAATTCAACTTACGGAAGCTACTTCGATTGCAGCTAATACAACGGTACTAGACCAGGCTAAGGCGGCTGAGGGTCTAACTTCTGCAATTAAACAGTTTGGTTTAGAAGCCTCGGCCTCCATGCAAATTGTAGATGCTTGGAATGAGGTTGCTAAAAGAAATGCTGTAACCGAGCTAACTCTTGTAGACGCTTTAAAGAAAGCGGGTTCTGCTGCTCGTACAGTTGGTGTGGACTTTAATCAGTTAATTGGACTTACTACAGCAGTTGGTGAGGCCACAAGACAGCCTGGTAAAGAGGTTGGTACTTCCCTTCGTTTTATTTTCCAAAGGGCCCTTCGTCCCGAATCCGCTAAAGTACTATCTAAAATTGGTGTAGCTACAAAAGATCTGGAAGGAAATTTCAGGGGCTTTATGGCTATTATTGGGGACTTGGCAGGAATGTGGGAAGGTCTTGCTAAAGGCCAGCAGCTAGCTGTTGCACAGGCTTTAGGTGGAGCTCGCCAGTATAATGCGGTTGTAGCATTAATGAATAATTATGCTACTGCTGTTAAGGCTTCTGAAGACGCTTTAAATTCTCAAGGTTCAGCACAGCTTGAGAACACTAAAGTTATGGGCACCACTACAAAGATCTTTGCCCAGACTAAAGCATCGATAGACAGTCTTTCTGTTAGTATGGGTAAAATATTCTTACCTCTTGCTCAAGATCTTGCTAAAGCAGGAAAGAGTATCATAGACGTGTTTGCGTCTATGCCCACTACTTTCAGTAAGGTTGCTGGTGGACTTGCTCTAGCTACTGTGGGATTTTCGAGATTTGCTCAACAAGCAGATATGGTGTTGGCTGGAAGTGCTGGAGTTGGGGGAGCCGCTGGAGCAGGTGGAGCGGGGGGCGGAATTATAGCCGGTGTAGGCGCTGGGCTGGTGGGCAGAGGTAAAGCAGGAATAGACCCCCTTAGCAATAGGGGTACCCAATTAGGTGAATTTGGTATTGCCGCTGTAGGTCTGAGTGATTTTTCCAGGGGAGCTGTTAGTGGCCTAAGTGGGTTAGAAGGTAAGATTGTAGATATTAATGGAAAGGCGGTCCAGGGTTCAGAAAGGTTCAGTAAAATGGGCCTAGCTATTCGTAGGATGGGTTATGAGGCTGGGGCGACGGGCGAAAAGACAAGGGTAGGCTTTAAGCACATGAATTCCCCACTGTCCAAGCTTCTGCTGCTCTTTGGTTTACTAGGTAAGCAGGTACTTGGTTTGGGTGCTGGAATAGTTAATGCTGCAGCCAGGGGTGTTGGAGCCATAAGGGGACTTACGGCGGCCACCATTCAGCAGGCTGCTGCTGCACGTACCGCCGCAGTCGCGAACGCTGGCTGGGCGGCGTCATTGGGCGGGCTCGTCGTAGGTACGGCAGCAGTTATCGGTGGTTACTATTTAGTTAAGTATCTATATGATGTAGCTACAGCCCAAAGAAAAACAGGTGAACAAACACAGAAAGATTTAAGATCCGAGCTATCTAAACGGCAGGAGGTTATGAGGAGTTTACAGGCTCAGCAGTCTCTAGTAACTTCTTTGTCATCTAAAAGAGAAGCTATAAAAAAAGCAGAGGCTAAACAAGCCGGTGGAGGTTCTTTAAGTAGGGGACAGCCTTCGGCAGAGTTTCGTAGATATAAGTTAGAGTTACAGTCAGTTAAGACCGGTACGAGTGCCTCTATAGTAGATCCTTCGGCTATAGAGAGGTTCGACAAGTTCGGTAATGTCGTATTGAAGGTGGGCGAGTCTTTTAGGAATATGAGTAAGTACGCTCTTGAAGCACAGGCCCATATGATAGCACTAACCCGTTTAAAGGTAGCCAAGTCCTTTGCTGGGGATATATTATTAGCTACCTCTAAATTAGATATATTAAAAGATAGACTTAAAGGCATAAATAAGATAGCTAAAATAGAGGAGTCCGGACTAGGGCGGGTAGGTAGGGGCACTGGTACTATATTCTCTAATTTATCTAGAAACGCAGGAAAGCAGACAGCAAAGATTAATCAGTTAGTTTCTAATATGCTAACTCAAATAAAGGCACTTCCTAAAGAGACAGCCCTGTTCTCGTTGCAAGAGTTTGCAGAGAGCGAGAACATTATGAGTGCCCTTGAGATAAGCATACGAGAGAATAACAGCGCTTTTGCTGCCATGGGTAAGCCGATAGCTACGGCTGAAGATAAGCTTATTCAACTGTCTTTAGCTGTTAAAGGTTTTAAAGGTATTGGTTTAAAGGTATTTGAAACTAAAGATTTATATAGACAGCAAAATATAGCTTCAACAAGTTTAGAGCAGGTAATAGATGCGTATGACAAGACAAAGAAAAGACTTAAGGGAGGAGAGCTTGTACTTATAGATGGTGAAAATCCTCTCGGACTAACTCAAGCTAGCACAGCTATAGACCGTTCCGGACGTTTGGTGGTGGAGGGGCTTAATAAAAGTGGAAAGACAGTAAGAATTGCCTTTAATAAGTTTATTAAATCTGTAGGTGACCCTAAGAAAGTCCAGTTTTTAGATCCAGCAGTTATGACCAGGCAGATAAGTGAGAGTGTTTTAAAGGTACAAAGAAAACTTTCTGGGGCTGGAACAGGTCTTATAGATTTTGGAGGCAAGCTTGATTTAGGGGTTAATTTTGATTTCCAGTTAGGTGAGGTTGACCGCCTACAGAAAGCAGGTAAAGCGTCTTCTAAGGCAATAGTGGCGGCGTATTTGGCACAAAAGCAGTATAATGCTTCATTAGCCGATTTTAAAAAGGCCGGCAAAGATAATGCTAAAGCCCAATTATCTGAGTCGGCGGCGGCCCAGCTAAATGTTCAGAGGGCTACAGTTAGCGCCACTCTCCACATGGTTAAGTTCATCAGCGTGATTGAGTCGCTAGGCAATTCGTTTGCCAAGGCAGCACACGAGTTAAACAAAGCAGCTATAGTTGATCGTGTGGAGTCCCAATTTGGTGCAGTTTATGGGACTATTGCGGGATTTTCTGATAAGTTAACTATAAAGCTTCCAAAAACTATTGATGAGTTGTCTCCGGATGAAAGATTTTCTCAAGCTAACCCAGAGTTGGCTGTAGGAATTCGTTCAAGTCAACGTGTTATGGAGAAGCTTAAATCCCAGATAGTTGCAATGGAGCAGCTGTCTGGTGGCGACATTCAGAAAATGTTTGAGGCTTTTACTAATCAGGACAAAAAGATTTTCACGTCAGCTATGGAGTCTCTGGGAGGGGATTTAAAGGGCGCAACAATTGTAACTCATTTAAATAGCATAGCTCAAATCAATAAACATGGGTTTTCTAGGCTTATTACTGCTATTACTAAGGAGCCTGACAAGAAGGATCCTAAAAAGGCCGGCCTTTTAGCAGCGGGCACCACCGTAGACAGTATGATAGGGGCACTTGTAGATTTGGTTGACTCCAATCGCACTCTTAGTAAAACTTTTTTGACGAAGGACCAAGGTAAGGCTGCGACTAGTAAGCGTAATTTAGCTTTAGCTTCTTTAGGGTTTGATGCAAAACCACCAAAGACCGAATTAAGTGCCTTGGATAAATTAAAGGCAGCGAAGGCGGAAAGAGAGAGTTCAATTAAAAAGAGGGTGGGCATTGCCGACCTCTTAAAAGAAGCAGTCAAAACAAACTTGGAGGGGGGAAAGCCATTAGATTTGGATAGGCTTATCCGCGAGGTTGCGCGTAAGGGGTCCTCTTTGGCTATAACTAGGGCTAACGAGGCACAGTCCGGAGTTGGTCCAACGGCTGCTTTGGCAGCAAAGGGTCAACCAGAATTTTCTTTCCTATCTTTGTTGGCCCCTGGCGCCAAGCTGCCTAGTGCTGAGGATATTTTACGTATAGTAGCTAGACAGAGGCTAGAGGGTTTTTCTCAGTCGTTAGGTTCCGTGAGTAAAACAGGGCCAGGAACAACCTCCCAACAGAAAGAGCTTTATACGGCCATTAAAAATATAATTTTATTCGCCAGAAAGAGGGCAAAAGAGGGGGTCGGTCTAGAGGACCCGGGTCGGAGATCTATCGGTTCGTCTGGGTTAGTGATAGCCCAAAAGGCTAGAAGCGCTGTGTTTCGTGAGGCCCAAGATAGGCTTGCCAAGTCTCTGGCTAAAGTTAAGGATAGGACTAAAAACTTTAATAAACAGGTATTAGGTTTAGCTACTTCCTTGGGGTTTGTAGGTAAACGAGTTCAGTCTTTTTTGTACGACATCTCTAAAGGAGTCGACCGAATACGAACTGGAAGGGATGTAGATAGGCTTACAAGAGACGTCTCATCCCCGATAGCGGGTCAGCTGAGGGGCGTGTCCGTTGGTCAGATAAACCTAGGTAAGCTTAAAGGCGAATTGTCCCCAGTCGAGCGTGTAGCTAAACAATTTAGTAGTTATTTTACTAATATAGCTGAACAAGAGAAGTCAAGGACTGGTGCTATTGGTCTATTTGCTACAGCTAGTGCACAGCTTCTTAAAGTTAGAAAAGACGTTACTGGTTTACTTACAGGTGGAGCTAAGCTTTCTAATAGAGAGGGGTTATTAAAGCTTCAGGCTAAGGCAGAAACTCTTTATAAGAGAATGGCTAATGAGATGGTTAGAGTCAATAATAGGATGTCTCCTTTTATTGAGTCTCTTACAAAGATGGTTCGTTTAGAGGCCGCTAAAAAAAGTATTGACGATATAGTAAAGGCCCTTAAAAAGGCTGAGGATTTACAGTTCGATTCAACGTCCATAGATACGGCTCTTGGTAGACATCCCCTCTCTAAGGTTGCTCCCCAATTTGGGCAGCCTGCCGGGCTAGACAAGTTCCAGCAGCAGCTTTTTCAGCTGCAGCAAAAGAGTAGAGCTGGTACTATTACTGGTCAGGATCTTTCATTTGAGCAGAAGAAGGTTGCGTTCCAGAGAGAAGAAGCCCTTATACAATACAAGCAGGGTAAAGAGAACGCTAAATTAACTTCGGAGACTGAGTCAGCTCGTAGGGCTATGGGTGTTTTATGGCATGCGAAGTCACAAGGTATTGGTGGTGTTGAGGGATTGATTCAGACCCTTAAAACCCAGTTAGAGTCTGCAGGGGACTCAACCGTGGGCAGGGACGGAGTAAGGGAGTTTCAGGGTGTTCCTGGTTTATTTGGTATAAGTAAAGAGTTATCGAGGGTTCAGGCTGCCGTAAAAGAAAAAAACTTTAAACAGCAGCGTGATATTGTTATGGCTCCTTTAGAAGCACTTCAAGCTAAGGCTAATAAGTTACAAGCCGAAACTAAAGATGAGATTGCTGGACAGGCCGCAGCCATAGCCCAGGCCGTTAGTGGTGGTAAGACTAAAGACTTAGGTAAAGCTGCATTAGCCGCATTTAATGACATCCGTAAGAAAACACAAAAAGAGTTTAATTCCTCTGTGCAGGGTATGTCCGAAACAATGTTACGCGCACAGGAAACTATAAGTACTGGAACGGATGAACATGTTCCAAAACTAATAAATAATTTAGTGTCCCTTACAAAATCAGTTAAAGATGCTGAAGAGGGTTTACTTCAGTTTAATAATAGAGTCCATGGAATCCCTACTACTGTGCAGAAGGGGGCTAAAATATCCGGGTCTGTCCCAGGCTCCCCTCTCGCCACACCACAAAATAAAGCTCTTGGTGGTATAATTACGGGTCCCGGTGGAATAGACACTATTCCAGCAAGACTAACTCGCGGTGAGTATGTTATGCCCAAGGGTATTGTAGACAAGTATGGGGCTGGGTTCTTTGATAATATCCGTAAAGGAAATGCCCCTGGCTACGCACTAGGCGGCGGCGTTGGTAGGATCGCCACACAGGTAGGTGATGTAGGGGAGTTATTTGGCATTAGTAGTATTATCACCGGTGGAAAAGACCATGCTGGTTTATCTGGTTATGGTGCTTTAGGTAAGAAATTAAAAGATTTTATTGATGGTATAAAAGCAGGATTAAGGGGACCGGCCTCTGGGGGACTTACTCCAGCATATATAGCAAAGGCACTTAAAGATGCTGGTATGGAGCAGCTAGTGAGTATTTCTGGGTTCTCTGATGCTATTGCTGCTTATGTTGCAAGATTGACTACAAAGGGTGGATATATAGCCCTTAGTAAGCCCGGGTCTGGAGGTAGTGTTAAAGTTGGAGATTCTTTTGTTGTTCCTGGTGGTGGGGGAGGGGGTAGGCGTACTGGGGGATTTAGTCCCTTTGATAGTAGTAATTTTTCTGGCCGCAAGAAAAAAACTAAATCAGGTGGATATTTTGATAATGTACAGTTTTATACTGCTGGAAAATTATTTGATTCACAACAAGAGATTGATGAGTACTTTAAAATTAATACTACAGAGGCTCTGGATGCCTTTGGTCCTTCGCCCGGTAAAATTAGGGATCGCTTTGGTCCCGGTCCGACAGGATATGCTTCAGGTGGAAAAGTTAGTGGTCCAAGTGGCATAGATGTTATACCAGCAAGATTGACAAAGGGTGAATATGTATTACCTAAACGAGTAGTCGATAGATATGGTACCTCCTTTTTTGATGCTATTAAATCCGGTAATATAACTGGATTTGTAGATGGTGGCAGTGTTGGCGGTCAGTCGGTTAATTTTGATACACGCCGTACAAAAGCCGAGAAGCTTATAGGTGCTATACATTTCCCATTGTTGGAGGCTGCGGGAGCAGCTACTAAATTCTCTGATGCGCTCTCATTTTTTATTACTAGTGTGGCTAATAAAGCCAAACAACTAAAGGAAGCGGGAGCAGGCTATGTAGTCGGTGGTCCAGTTAAAACTTCCAGGCTACCGTTAGCTTTGGCTGAAGCGGGTAATAAAGAGTCTAAACCTGACTATGTTAGGAGACATGAACAGGCTACTGATTTTTTGAAGTCATTTTCAAAGCCCAGAGTGTCGGCTGAAGAGAGGGAGTTTGCAGAGAATTTTAAATCGACCCCAAACTACAATCCTCCTGGGGTTAAAACTTCCCGTCTAGCCCCGTCTCCAGAGCCGACAGGCCCTGGAAGTGGGATGTACTCCACAGCACCGACAGGCCCTGGAAGTGGGATGTACGCAATAACTATTACTAGGACAAAGGATTTAGCTACTTCTTTTGCCGCTGTGAATACAGTCGTAAAAGATACCGTTACTACCTTTGGGGATGTGACTACTAAAGTTAAAGACTTTACACTTACAACTACAAATGGGTCAAAGGGGCAAAGGGGCGGAGGACAGTTGAAGTTTTTAGGTGGTCAGGTTAGTCCGGTTCCTGAGGCTTTGAGTAAACTTTCGGTGCTAACATCCAGTTTGACTTCGGCATCTGTTAACCCTGTTGGTAGCCCAGAGTTTACACAGCAAGAGGCTGAGCGTAAAGCTTCTAGGCTTGAGCACGACCGTGCTGCAGGTGCTGAGTTATTTAGGAGAGACCCAAGAACGGGCGGCTTGCCTTTGCCGGCGTCGTTACAGTCTAAAGACCAAAGAGGGGGCGGAGGGGCTTTAGATCCCAGCTTGGTTTCCAAACTACCTGAGGCATTTCAGGCTTTAATTACAACGTTAGATAAAGCCTCTAGAAACCTAGAGGATATCATACCCTCATATGCTGACACAACCGGTAAATTTGTTCCAGATATAGCTAAAGCAGCACCCCCAAGTACGGGAGCTGCGGGTCCAGGCGCTAGGTCAGAGTCCGACAAAGGCTTGGACAAGCTGGCCGATAGAGTGTATAACGCGATACTAGAGGGCATCAGAGATACCGAGATTAAACTCTCACCGGACTCCCTAAAAGAGATGGAAGCGGCCATAGTTAGAGGCGCTGAGGCGATGACTAATGCTATAGCACAAGCAGCGCCTACATTGGCTGGTGGTAATGCTGGTGGAAGTCTTGGTGCTGCGGTCAGACCAGAACTTGAGCAGATTAATGGTAGATTGGATGCTCTGGGAGAAAGAATTACAATAGAGAAAAATACAATTGAGACAAACTTAAATGAGAGATTTAATGATGTTGAGTCTCGCATTATATCTGACGTAAAGGGGGAGTTTACCCCAAAGATTGCCCATGTGGAAGAACAAACAGATAGTGTTCTTGCGTATGTTAGAAGATTAGAGTCGTTAGTGCATTCGGTTAATAGTCGTGGAGCTGATTTATAATGACTAATTTTACTAGTAGTCCATTTTTTGGTAATTCTTCAAGTTATAGTTCTACATGGCCCTCAAGATACGCACCGGCAGACGATGGTAGTTGTGGTGCTAATGTGGCTGTTTCTGTTCTTAATGCCCATGGAATTCCTATTATAGGGGCCATACCTGCCAGAGGTAGGTTGTGTGGAATGGATATAAATAATATGCCGGCAGTTGACGCTATAAATTTATCGGCGGCTGAAAATATGGTGGATGGAAAGTTCTATGAAGTATATTGTGATGTAGATGGCTTTGCTTATTTTACTGAAATATACCCCAATCCCCCACAAGTAACTTTAGATATTCGTACATGTATCCCTACCTCTAATATAGACCAGACAGTAGAATTGGTTATTGTACGAGGATACGATACTCCCCCAGTAAGGGAGTTTAAAGATTTTGTAAGTTTAGACTGGTTGGAAACAGATTCACTATCAAATTATGTAACGTATTGTAGGGACTTTAAAACGGAAGCTTGGCGTTCTTATAAGGATCCAGTTCTTGAAACATCTTACAAGGATGGGGTTGAGAACTTATATGAGCTTGAGGCGTTTGAGTCTCTTATTGGTTATGTTATTGATTTTGATGGTAGTTCGGACCCTACTGTAAAATACTCTTTTAGTGGAACTACCATAAAGAATGTTCAAATTACTGCTGGAGCCAATGCTGCTTTTGGGGGCAGTGTTGAAGTATGTAATGAGGGTGGTCAGGGGGACGTAGCATACACAGGATTTAGTTATAATTTAGGTAATTATGAGACTACCGATAAGTTTGGGGAACTTTGGCCACAGTTTTTAGGTGTGCAGGGTGTATATGCCGTTGCTTATGAGGTTACAGATATAGTATCTAATCCAGGTACAGGTGGTGCTATTCAAAGTAGTACACATTATAATATTAAAAATAAACCTAAATTTATTTCTTTACCTACAAGTAATTGGCATTGGGAGTTAGATGGTGCGGGGGGTGGAATAGTAAAGATTTACCAGGCTGTTATACCAGATGACCCATTAGCATTTCTTTTAAGTGGTACTGCAGATAATGTGAGTTATACATATGAAGGAACTACGACAGTTCATCAAGGTCAGCCGGGTGGACTTTTTATGGGCCATATGGGAGGGTCGTGGCTCACTCTAATTCAAACTCTTTGGGCAGCAGTTGAGCTTGACAGACCCTCAGTACATGTAAATGACCCAGCAGGTAATGCGGTTTCATTAGCGAACTCTCTCGAGGTTGGGTATCAGCCGATAGTGGTTACCGATGTGCCCGCTCCAGTAGCGTATAATATGGGTGGTAATTCGTCCCTAGTTGACCATACAAAGGACTTATATGATTCTGACCCCTCCACTGTTCAGGTTATTCCTTCGTCCCTTGTGGGCTCCATGGCGTGGCTACAGACACAAACGGTTGGCAAGTCTGTTGATATCTCATTGCCCTTTGCTACAGCTGACCAGTGTAAAGAGGTGGCTGCTACTATTTATAATGCTCGAAATGAAAATATTACGTCTTATAATATGGTGTGCGGTCCAGAAGCAGAGCCTATTTTAGGTGCATCTGTTCCAGGTTATGAGGGAAGAATAAATAGAATAAGTGAATCTTTTCAGGACTCCTCATCGTACACCATTAATGTGAATATTGGAGCTACCTTTGTTGGCACAAAAGGATTTAATTCACCCGTATGGCAGAGGAAAACTGAAAATGTAAGTAGACAGGGAATAATAACCTGGTCAGCCGGGGACGGTACCAACTATCGTGTTTCTGTCCAAGGTCTTGGTGTTTATCACGCTATAAATAAAACTCTTGCCGCGTATAATCCCGGTGAGAAAGTTAGTTGTACTATTTATAACAATCCTGTGGAGGCATAAATGCCTACTAATTGTGTTGGTATTAGAAATGAGCCGGTAAGAGCCAGAATAGTTTTAAGTGGGTTCACTGTGGATACACCTTATGTTAAGTCTTTTAATATAGATAGAGCCCGTGGAAAGGTTAATGCTACTTTTAGTGCCTCAGTAGAAATCCCGGTTACAGCTACATTTGTTGCTGGAGCGGATATACAAATTTGGGCGGGGCTGAGAGATAACATGACAAAAAGGTTTACTGGAACTATTAGATCTATAACCACACAACCACACTTCAACAAGGCAGGTTACTTCATCGTGAATATGAACGGAGTGGATGCGATGGGTGTTTTAGAAAATAAAACATTCTCAAGAAGGTTAAGAAGTGACGGGTTTTCTTTATGGGTCTCTATTGATAGTGGTCCAGCTAATAGGCCTACAAGAGGGGTTTCTATAGATAAGACTATTAGTAATGGACATCATCAGTTTACCTCAAGTTCCCCAAGACCCACTTCTTCCGAGCATTCTAAATTAACTAAAATGCCGAAGAGGGGCGGGAATAAACACGGCCCATATAAAAGAGCTGAAGGGCTAGGCTCCGGGGAAACTGCTGGAAGTAATAATTTTACTGTACATGACCACACCACGCTTGAGAAGGGGGGGCCCGCGTTCGGAGTTTTTTCAGCGGATTAATTTTAATAATATCAGTATATTAGAGATGTTTTATGTTTTAAGTTTGTTTTTCTATTTACGTGATTTCAATACTTTACGACTCTTACTTATTTTATTATCTATATAGTAGGAGGCATAGTATATGATTATTAAGAATCCAAGGAACGTTAAAAACCCAAGTCCAGAAACAGTAAGGAAGCATACTTTTGAGTGTTTAAATTGTAAGGTTGTCTTTATTAATTTAAATATATTTATTGATAAATACTGTTCGCGTAAGTGTGCTTCTGACTACAGAAAGAGTTCTGGGTGGAAACCTTCTAAAGAGCATAGAAAAAAGATAAGTGAAGCAGGTAAAGGTCGTGAGGTTTCTGAGGAAACAAGAAAAAAGTTACGAAAAGATGTAGATGAGCAGAAGTTAATCAGACTGTACCTTGAAGAAAGTAAAACTCAAAAAGAGTGCGCCGAAATATTTGGTTGCGGCCTTTCAACTGTAAGTAGATATTTAAAGCAATATGGTTTAGTCGGTAAGAAATCAAACCATCAAGCACAAACTGCAGGGTCTTCTAACACCGGTCAGTATATGGATAAGGGGTGGCTGTATCAAAAGTATTTTGTTGAAAAATTAACAACTGTGGAAATAGCAAATATTTGCAGTGTCGGAAGAACTACTATAAAAAGATGGATTAAAAAGCACGGTTTCGTAGCCCGAGATAATAGTGAAAGTCAGTTAGGTAAAAAGATGAGTGCTGAGTTTTGTGATAAACAATCAAAACGAGTTAAGGGTAAAGGTAATCCATTTTATGGAAAAACACATACATCAGAAACTATAGATAAAATCATGGAAAAGAAAATGTATTACCCGTATCAGGGCGGTACAGTTAAGTGGTATTTTCATACAAGGAATGATGGAAAAGAGATTAAATTACAGGGTACCTGGGAGTTTGAGACCGCTCGTTATTTTGATAGTAATAATGAAATTTATTTAGTTCATGGTGAGTTTGATAGTTTTTCTTATTCTACAGAAACCGGTATAAAGGTTTATTACCCAGATTTTTATTTACTCAATAAAGATATTTATATTGAAGTAAAAGGATATTTTAATGACCGAATGAAAAACAAGTTAGGTGCGGTCAGGAAAGAGCACGATGTTAAAATAGAAATCTGGCAAAAGAAAGACCTTGAAGAAAAGGGAATACTTGTTAAAGGCCAGTACAAAATGGTGGCTGAGGGTTATTACGAACAGTATTTAATCAAATAGAATGATTAACAACTTCAAACTATTGTTTTATTTTTAAGATGGGAGAATACAGTTGGCGACATGTGAGTGTAATATAGTAGCCCTCCTTAATATTAATTATAGTGGAATTTCATCCGCAAATATAAATGGGGGAACTACAGTTGAGGTAGCGGAAGACGGTCTGGTACTGTTAGGGGCTACTATTAACAATCTAAGTATTACAGCATATCCTTTTAGTCCCGGTGGGGACTGGTATATGGGGGCAACTTGCCCTTCTTCTGCTGAAGCCCAATTACAGTGGGTTCAGAAGTATGATTGTATAAATAATGTAACACACTTCATACCTAAATCAGGTGGGAAGGCGTCCGTTACAGGCGGTGCTTTGGATGGGATAGACTTGCAGTGTGACCCTAATGTCGTTACATCTTCTTTTTCGGCTAATGCATCTTCTGGTCCTGCCACACATTATATAGAGAATGAAAGACGGGACGGGTATAATTTAGTATATACTGGTGGACCTATTGCTATACAAAGTGCGAGACCGCGGTATTATAGTATATCTTTAGGTATTGGTGGAACTATTAGAGGTTATTTACAATCTTTTAGTTTGAGCGTAAGCCCCCCATCACCAGCAACTGTAAATTATAGTTTTGTGTTTACAACGTAAAATGCGGAGATAAACAACATGGTAATGCAAACTATAAAATATCATATTCGTGCAGGCAGTTTACAGCCTGTGGGGGCTGGATGTCCAACTGGAACTCCCTCTGAGTATATATACCAGACTTTTGGTGCCAGTAAAACTATTACGGATTCTTATGATGCTAAGACTCAACTCCTCAAGTCATCTGACATGCAGGGACTAAAGCCAGGGGACGAAGAGAGTGCTTCGTATAGAAATAATACATATGTAATGGTATCTTATTCTGGAAAGTCTCTCAGAACTACTGATGGGGATATGGTTTTTTCTGGTCAGGAAGAACATGTTTCAGAGTTTGTAGAGGAAGAAGAAGTCCCAGGATGGAGCTAAACAATGGCACTATCCTGTTCCACATCTGTTGCACAGTTAGTTCCTTTTGAGTTTATAGATTGTAGTACGATAAATATAACATATGCTCAAACTGGGGAGGCAACTGTTGCTTTTACAGTTGTTAGCACGTATTCAAATTTAAATAATGACTATACTAATTTAGTTTTTGGTGGGGTTAGATATACAGGTTGGATAGCTGATGTCAGCTTATCTAAAATTCCTGGTACTCTTGTAAATCTATATAATATAACATATAAGGCTTTTGGCTGTTAGGAGGACAACATGGGTTGCTGTGGCAGAAAAGTTGTAAAACATAATCCGGTTGATAGGCTTGGAAATAAAAAGAAAAAGAAAAGTAGTTTAAGTAAATATGCTTTTTTAAATCCAAACCAGCTCGCTTTACGGGATGCTCAGGAAAGAGAAGAGGAAGAAGATAAATAATGTGTGCTGTCGTTATAGGTGCCGCAACTCTGGTTACCTCCACCCTGTTTCCTGCGGGCGGCTTGGTGTCCGTTAATTTTGGGTACAGGGCCCAGTTGTCACGTCTGTGGGAACTTGGAAGTTGGACCCCCTATGACAATTATGTGCAGTATCAGAGGGAATTAAGCTTAACGGCCTATGGTCAGAGAGAGGACGGTAGTGGAGGTAGTCAGGTATTTTTACTACCCCCAAATACTACTTGTAATGACGCCTCTTCTGTAGATATTGAAGTTGCTCCTGGAGCATGTGGTGTTGCAATTGCTCCATTTCAAGAGACCTTTTTTCCATCGTCTTATAGTTATACAAAAGATAATTTCGGGTGGGGCCAAGAAAGTTGGTCCTTTGCAAGTAAGCCGGTTATAGATAATTATACGGGAACTATTTATATGCTCAGAGGAATTACTACTGGACAGGTTAATACAAATAGCGTGTCACAAGGTTTAACCGGTCAGATGGAGCCCGTAGATATGGGTATTGCTGTTAATGATACCTCTTCTAGGGACTCGTTAGGTAATTATATTGAAGGATATTCCGCTAGTGTTCAGTCTGGTTTCCCTGGTATTGGGGACTATACATTACAGAGAGATGTTGTTATTGACTCTGTTGGTGGTTCTATTGGTAAGGAAGATGGAAAGAAAGGGCAGGGGTCTGCCACTATTCCTATGAACCCAGTATTCTTGTAGGGAGTGTTATGAAAATTAAAGAGAAGTATAAGTTAGGGTTAAGGTGGTCTGGATTAGATAAAAATAAAGAGGATGTATGTAGTTTATTCGGTGCTTGTTTTTTTGGGCCGGTAGTAAAGCATGCAATAATAAAGGATAGTGATAGTATTGTCATGGACTTTACTCCTCAGTATTCTAAAATAGTTAGTAAATACTATTTCGTTACTTTGAGATGGGGTAGTGCTAATTTATCCCGCGAAAAAATTTATTTAAGAGACGTCTATTTAACTGGTGAATGTGTAAGTAAGCTATCTAATATAGATAAAACGGATTACATTTTAATAGATACTGAAGACCATGAGGAAGAAGTACACATGTTCAATCTCGTTTATAGAGGTTGGGTATTAAATAATGAAGGAAAAGTACTGGAGATATAAATGCCTATAAATTACTGGACAGAGCAAGAAGATTTATTATTAAAAGAGAATTACTCTACCAGTAGTTATAGTGAAATGTTACTCATTTTACCCAATAGGTCCGGATCCAGTATTTATAATAGGGCGCTTAAAAAATTTAGACTTAAAAAAGACGCGAGCGTCGTTAAGTTAAATCGTGAGAGCAGGTGGAGATATTACAGGAACAGGGAGTTTTTTTCTATTCCTAACACCTTAAATTCTTATTGGGCTGGGTTTATTGCTGCTGATGGCTATATAGATACTAAATGTAGTAAAGTTAGTATAATGTTGGCCGAAAAAGACAGAGGACATCTGGACAGGTTTTGTAAGGACGTGAAGTACGAAGGACCTATTCGCACTAGGATAGGATCTGGATTTTCAGCTGACAGTAAGTATGCTGTATTAGATGTGTGTGGGGTTAGGTCCTGGGTAGATGATTTGGATAGGCACTTTAATGTGGGTGCTAATAAAACAAAAATTTTAAGGCCGCCAAATATATTTGAAGAGGATTTAGTTAAGGCATACATTTCCGGGTATATAGATGGGGACGGTTCTATTGGGGTATATAGTCGTGAGTACGGCAGTAATGGAAAAGACTATAGTTGTGTATCTATAAGTATTGTTGGATATAAGCCAGTTTTATCGTGGATTAAGGGCTGGTTTGATAGTTGGGCAGAAACCAACAGAAAGAAGAAGTCCGGTGTTGTAAAGAGCCGTTCTCAGTATAGGTATTCTGTAAACGGTGCTCGTGCTGAAAGTATTATTAATAAAATGCTTGGAGTAGATGTTCCACGATTATGTAGAAAATGGGAGCCCTCCATTAATTTCATGGTCTCCAAAGGTTATAATATTGATTATAAATTTTATAGTGTGTAATATAGAGGTGTATAATGCCTAAAGTTTCAGGGCACACGCCGTATTTTGGGAAAACGTTTAAAAGGTGTCCATTTAGTACCTGGTACAATACAAATTATTATGCTTTAGGTTATAATGGAAATTCTACAAATCCTAATTTGCCCGTTCCGACAACGGACCATGATGATACATCTGGTACAATGACTCAGGGGCATAAGGGAAGTGTTCCTGGATTTTATTGTATGGATAATGATTGTTATTTCTATGTAAATAATGGGTATAGATATTTTGAGAGCTAATGTTAATAGTTTTAGAAAGGTAAATAATGTTGGGAGGATAAAAAATGGCCGTTAATGTAATTGTGTATGATCTGGAGAATTATCCAGATACCAGTAAAACAGTTACCGTTGATATCAAGCAGGTAATACCCCTTGGTGCTGGCGGTGACGAGCGTTGGGTGACGACTGCGTACACGTCCGCTACAGCGTCTGGTAGTGCTGCGATACAAGACATGTTTATTAGATCGTTTAAATTAGGCTGGTGTAAGAGTACAGGGTTCAATCAGGGACCTTATACCGTTAATGCCAGTCAGAACACTTTGCAGGTTTCTATCAATAGTAGTGCGTATAGAAGCCTTGCGTTGACTAACCAGGCGGTAGCCGTTGCTGGAGAGGCCGTGGCTGCTGATATGGAAGCCCAAATTAATTCTATGGCCGCGATAGGCGGAGCAGAGGCATCTAATTTGGCATTTAAAAATGCCCAGGTTGAATTTGCTAGTGGGCGTTTTATTATTAAGTCGGGTTCTTCTGCTACGAATTATACAGGGTCTACTAAAACGAGTGTATCAGTTGCGGCTGGGGTATCTAATGATGTTTCAGCTCACCTTGGTTTTACAGCAGCCGTGCTGAGTGAAGACCTTGCGGGACGTGCTTTGTATGAGACATATGTTACGTTCCCGTACACATCTTCTTCGGGGTTGTTAGCTATCGATGTTAGTAGTATCTCGAACTTTGCTGCTCAGGATTGTTTTGCTATCACTGATGGTACGAACACCGAGTATAGGTATGTTTCGTCAGTAGCTGGAGCGGAAATTAATTTTAATGCTGCGTTAACTAATAATTACGCCATTAATTCCAGAATTCAGAATGTACGTATTCAGGATCCAGATGTGACCCCTGTATCGGTATTTACTACTATTGATGATACTGTAACTTATGCTTTAGCAAGTATAGTGAATCAGATAGACTTCTCTTAAGTTAGAATGGCTACAGTATACCTAACCAATAACCTGTACCCAGACAACCCTCATTTATTTATTGTTGATTTAAAACAAATAGTAAAATTGAAGGGTGAGCCTAATACTTCCTTTTCAAGGAATAGGCGAGGAGAGCATTTCTGGGAATTGATTATATACACCAGTGGACTAGACTCCAATGGAGACAGGCTTGGGCCATATTGGCTTGACGTGGTGGGGGCTCAAGATACTGTAGATGAGTTTATTAAAGGTAAGATAAATGAAATTTGTGCTGAAATAGATTGGACCAATCATCCAGCCATAGATGATGATTTAGAAGCTATGGCGGACAGGTTTCCTCCAAGAGTGTATTGGCAGTACCCAGAAAGTGGGGAGACCAATATACCAATAGATAGTAGGATTATACTCATGTTAAAAGACGAGTTGCCTGCTAAAGGGATTGATTTCAGTACAATTACTTTAATGGTTGATGGTTTTTCAGTTACTCCTGATATAACAGGAAATCCTTTTAAGTGTACAGTTTCATATAGACCAATTGTTGGCGAGTAATGACTTACGAAAATGTTAACATTAGTTCTCCCAATATGACAGGAGATAGAGATAACGGCTACTTCTACTCTTTTCATAACGATGCTGGTATCATGTCAATGTATCAGCATCACAAGAGTACTCCAGGGGACCCAATAAATAGTACGTATCCTTTAGCTGAAGACATTGTTAATGATGTTGTTTGTACTCAGTTTGATGGTTATTACTATTGGACCATGGAAAGGCAAACAAATGGGATCACCATAAAGAGATGGGAACTCATTTCTAATATTTTGTATAAGAGAGATACTTTTAGTTTTTCAGATAACTCTGCTCTTACATATGATGCTTACAGTTTTACAGTGGACTCATATAATGATCAGTTAAATGGACAGGCACTATCAGGAACGGCAACAATTACAGTTGCTGATGGAGATGTTTTTAATATAGGTGATACTATTGTTCTGGGTCCGAGTACAAATGGGTCGTTTATCGGAGAGCACGAAAGTGCTGACATAACAAATAAATCTGGAGATGTTTTAACTTTGTCTGTTCCGCTGGTTAAAAGTTTTGGAGCCACAGACAAAATTTATGTCGTACGATATTTTTATGTGTTTAATAAGTACAGTCCATACGACACCAGTAAAGGCTCCCTATTAAAATATGTTTGGGACTTAGGAGTGTTAGAGTCATATTCCTCTTCTCATATGTTTGGCGATGTTACAGCCAGTTGTTTTTATGACGGTAGGGTATTGTTTGTTAAGGGTAATGAGGTTATCTTTATTACTCCAGTAACTTTAGCCATTTTCAAATATATGTCTATTGAAAATTTAGATTTAAATAGAGCAGATAATGTCGATATAGAAGCGATGTGGGTTTATTCTGATGTTTTATATACGCTTCAAAGTAAATATGTTTATTTTGATAGTGGCGAAGATGAGTGGGCAGAAGAGATTTGGGCAACTAAATATAATTATGTTACTTCTTCTTTATTACCCGTAACTTTTTTTATCGAGGTTAGAGCAGAGCCCCCAATTATACATGCTGTAGCTGCACCGGGTGTTCCTACAGCAGTATCTAATATAACGGTCGTTGTTTTGGATCAGTATAGGACTCCGATAGTAGGTGGGGTTACGGTTAATTTTACGACAACTCATGGTACTTTAGTTCCAAATACAGGAACTACGGATGGAAGCACGGGAGAACTTACTGTTGTTTATAATGGCACATCGGCTGAGGCGGATGTTCAAATAAAGGCAATTGTTGTTTAATAGGATTTTATTATGTGTAAGAAAGTAAAGAAATATTTACCAGAAACCCATCCACATCTTATAGAAGAGTGGGATTGGGATAAGAATGAGTTAAAACCTGAAGAGGTTACTTATGGAAGTAATAGGAAGGTTCATTGGAAATGCCAAAAGAACATCTGTTGCTATGAGTGGACAGCAAGAATAAGCAGCAGAACAAGAGGTGCGAGACCTAACGGCTGTCCGGCCTGCGCCAATAAGGTAGTTACTACGGCTAATAGATTTTCGACCGCTTGTCCAGAGAAAATAAAAGCGGAGTGGGGCAAACTAAAAAATATAGATATCTGTATGGAATCTATTACTGCGTGGACACAAAAGAAAGTGTGGTGGTTGTGCGACGCTTGTTCTTATTCTTGGAGGGCTTCTATTAGACCACGAGTAGTTTACGACGTTGGTTGTCCCGCCTGCGCTAATATGGTGGTTACGGATAAAAACAATCTTAAATTTTTGTTTCCGGAAATTGCTGGTGAAGTTGATATTAAAAAGAACGGCTTTGGTCCAGAAAGTATTACATACGGATCTGAAAAGTTTGTTTGGTGGAAATGCAAAGAAGAGGAGTGTAGACACTCCTGGAGGGCCTCTGTTTGTAACAGAACAAGTAAGAAGCGGAGAGGTTGCCCCGCTTGTGCTGGGTATGTACCTACACCAAGAAACAGTCTTTTTTATAGGTGTCCCGACCTTGTAAAGGAATGGGATAAAGAATTAAACGGGTGCGTAACACCAGAAAAAGTGGTCTTTAGTTCCGGACTTGCGGTTTGGTGGAGGTGTGAGATTTGTGAGCATGGGTGGAGGGCACAGATACACTCAAGGACGTTTAATAGTATGGGGTGCCCAAAGTGTGCCAGAGGAAGAAGATCTTCGAAGGCATCAAACAAGTGGTTAGATGGACTGGGAGTTATTTTCAAAAATAGGGAAGTGAGACTTAGGGGGCTGGGCGGTGTTCGTGGTTTGGTGGTTGATGGTTTCGACTCAAAAACAAACACAGTTTATGAATTTCTTGGAGATTATTGGCACGGAAATCCTAATAATAAAAGATTTAATTTTGATGAAATAAATAAGCACAATAAAAAATCTTTTGGAAAACTCTACGAAGAAACTGTTAATAGATTACGTCTTTTAGAAAAGGCTGGCTATAATGTGGTTTACATTTGGGAAAAAGATTTTAAAGAGGGTAAAATGGAGAGTAGTGATCTAAATGACTAGGGAAAACATACAGATAGCGGACCCGAACTTTACGACCGACGGTATCTACTTTTACAGCTTGTCTTACACTAACCAGTCTTTGAGTGCAAAAACGGACGACGGGGACACGGCTTTTTCTTACCCTGTAGACACCGCTTTAACAGGAACTGTAAACGCATTGGAGCACGACGGAATCTACTTCTGGTCATTAGAAGATAAGGTAAGCGGGGACGGAATTATTATTCGCAAATGGGCCATTGACTCCTTTTTATTAAAGCAGATTACGTCTTTTACTTTAACTGATGGAGGGGGGCATACCTATAGAGCAGATGATTTTGCTGTAGAATACTACTGTCTATCTGTAGGAAATAATGGGTTGGATGGAATTAACCCTCCATTTACATATGGACTGTCTAGTGTTAAAGTAAGTGATAATTCTATATTCAGTTCTGGGGACACCGTTAACTTTGTACGTAGAAGGGCACCTACTGCGCAAAGATATGGTACATCTCTTGTTGAGTCTAAAGTAGTAACCACGGTCGATGGCGACGGGGTAACACTTCACTTTGGAAGCGCCATGTCTCAGGGGATTTATGGGGACTCAGGAGGTTTTAGAGGGCCGGCTGCTACTTTTAGTGCTTCAGAGCCAACTCCCCCAGACTTTGTTTATGTTACAAAAAATATTTGGTTGTTAAATGACAATGCCCCAAGTGGTTCTGCTACTGGTGGTTTATATAGACTTAATCCAAGTAATGGTAGCGTTACAGTAGTATATTCGGGTGCACAGTATGATGACATAACTGCAGCTGGGTTCTATGCAGAGTATAATGTTTCAGGAACATTTCCATGGCAGTATAACACATCCATAAGCGGCACAGAGAAGTTTGTTTTGTTCGCTAAAGGTACAAATTTATTGTTCTTTAATGTTGATACTTTAGCTGTTACAAAGAGTTTAAGTCTTGATGCCGTAGCTAAAGTGGCTGGGGGAAACTGGACAATATCTGATTTAGCTGTTTCTGGATTTGAGCCAAATGTGTCTTTATATAGACTTCAAAATGGTACTACATATGGAACCCCATTGTCTGACGAGTCGTGGTCTTCTGCTTATAGTTATGAGAAGACGTTGCTGCGTCGTGTGGTTAGTTCTATTTCTATCACTGTAACCCCATCAATTTTACCAGCGGATGGAGTCTCTCAATCCCAGATTACGGCTGTCGTTGTAGATCAGTACGGTGCTGCCGTTTCTGGTAAGTCTGTAGTGTGGTCGGAAGACGGCGCTGGAAGCATATCTGGAAGCAACCCCTCGACGTCAGACACATTTGGTAGAGCGTATACTGTATATACGGCAGGCAGTTCAGAAGAGGATGTAAAGATTACGGCCACCGTTGCAGATGGCTTGGTTTAGCTTATATAGATGAGATATGAAAGATTATGCTACAGTTAATGTTAGGCAGTACTCCCCAGATAGTCGAGTAGGAAACTTTCGACAGGCATTTATGTATGGTCAGTTGGATTATTATTTAAGGTGTAGTGATTTATCTGAAGCTACCGTATACACTCAAATACACTATCCACTGGCACAACACCCTTCCACTATACGGGATGGCACAGTGACTACAGACCCGGATACTTGGTCGGACAGCGAAGAAAGTCAGCCTAGTTTAGATGACAGTTTGCGTTATTCTTATGGGCGCTTTGGTATAAGGTATGGGCAGTTAGATAGTCATAGTGGGGCTATTATTAGAACTACGGATTTTTTAGTAACAAACGATGGTTACACAAGAGCAATAAATTTTAGCGGCGCTGGAGATATATACCGACTAGGACACGACTCGTCTGGGTGGGTAGTATTAGAAAAGCTTCCAGTTCCTTCTAATAACGTGTATGTTTATACTTATAATATCTTTTCATATGCTGCTCCTCCTATGTTTTCTTATAAAAATCCTGTTAATACAGACGTTTCTATAAGATTAGCAAATTTTATAAATGCTATAGATCAGTCAACTCTGTCCCTGACTTTGGATGGTGTAAGTAAAGATGTTTCAGTAGTACCATTTATAGGTGGTCTGGGTGGTGTTGATGTTATATGGTCAAATGATATCGAGTTTGGGTATAACTCGCAAGTGAACGTTGTTTGGACTTTTACAGATGATGCAGTTCCAGCAAACCTTTTTACTATTAGTTATTGGTTTAGAACTGTTAAGGATTATATTGGTCCTCGTATAAGTGGTTTGGCTCCAGCGGATAATACTATTGACGTGTCCGTTAGTACTTGCGTTCAATTTGATGTTCGGGATTACGAGGTTGGTGTAAATTTAGATACATTTGAGTTGTATATAAATAATATTCATATAGTTAATGATGGCATAACGTTTACCGAGTTATCTACAGGAGATGGGTATAGAGTTTATTATTGTCCTCCTGATTCATTTCTTTATGGGGATGAAATTCCTGTTTCAGTATATATTGAGGATTCTTCTGACGAGAAAAATTATTTATTTCATGTATATTCTTTTACAACTGAAAGTAGTTTAGCCCCCAGATTTTTGGACTCGGAGCCAGTAGCTTGTAGAAAGTACAAGCCAATTACAGTAGATGTAGAAGTGGACATTGTTGACGGGGGCCACGGATTGGATGGGAATAGTATTATACTTCATGTTGATGATGAGGCGGTTGTTTTCAGAAAATTGCCTATTATATATAGAGAGGATTAATATAGATGACTGATACCAAACCAGGAAAATTACTTAAGCAGGGCCCTATAGCTACACTTGAGGGAAGCTTAAGTTTTTCCGAGAATGATAAGTTTATGTTCAATGGTGATCAGTTTGTCCATTATGTGGCTAAGCCCCCTAAAATTGTAGAGGCGTCCGCTAACACTTTGTCTAGTCTGCTTAATGGTTATTGGAGTTCCACTTCATTTGCTTCATTTAAAAATCCGTCTAGTGAGTTTAGACTTACAGATGGGGAGCCGACATACACTTCCGGTATATACACCGGGGTACCAACCAATACCTATGACCATGTTGTAATTGGATATCAAATCCCAGTTTCTACATCACAGATTAAATTTTGGTCAGAAGATTATATTCCGGTAGAATATATTAGAGTGGATTATGGTTATGATAGCACAGATTTTATAAACATACCTACATATGTTGGTAATGTTACGTATACTTTTAACGATGCGCTAAAAGTATACGATAGTGAATCTACCCCTCAGGGTCAGTATATTTATACTGTTGATTTAGGTGCTGAGTTTACAGCAAAATATTGGAGAATTAGATCATTTATTTATTCTACTGCGACTGAAGCATTAACTGCTCCCGTTGCAGGAAAGGACGTGGACGTTACGACTGTATCCGGGCTTCCCGATACTGTGGCTTCGTCCGGTAATTTCTATTTTTATGCAAATCACACTAATAGTTCTTTTACCTATACACCAGATTTCCCATTAAGGGATTTAGTTATTGATGACGATGGTTCTGGCAATAAAATTATTCGTAACGCAGTGATATCGGACGGTCAGACCGGTACAATTAAGACCAGCTCGTTTATACAGGACTCGCATAGTAGAAGAGCGTACCTTACTTCTGAAATAGTTAAGTCTTTAGCTACGGAAACATTAGACTTAACTGTACAAGGCCCATGGCCAGCAACGACACCGGGTTCCGTGGCCCTTTGGGCACTGTTTGATGAGGGGAATTATTCGTATCCCTATAGATTGCAGCTTTATTACGATGATGAATCTAGGACTACTTGTAGTTATGTTTCTTTATCTGGCAATACTATTGAGACTATTACTTTTGATGACTATGATGCGTCTGATACTCTGTTTCCTGGTGGTCGCTTTGTGTATGCTTATCCGATGAAGGTTACACAGGTACAGGTACAGGAGAGGGTGGGACCCCAATTAAGGTATTGGGAGTCCGATGGCAGCTTGTCGGTAACTAACCTGGTTTCTATTAGTGATATATATGATGTTATATATGATAATTCTGATGATGTTTATTATGCGGTTCGTTTTGCTGGAGGCGCTGGTCAAGGAAATCCTACAATAAGCGATAACTTTACCTCTGGAGTAGGTCAGTACTTTGATACGAATAAATGGTCTTTGTCAGGAAATGTATTTAATAGGGATAGTTCCACTGATTGTTTATCGTTTTTAACTTCCTCTGGTACATACTATAATGGTGACTTGGTTAGTACGTCTTATTTTACCGGTTCATTTACCGCAGACTTAAACACAGTTGTAACAACTTTTTCTGGGGCAGGTAGTTTTGGGTTATCTTTAATCGATAATGTAAATGATAATCAGGTGGGAGGCGTTTACGCTGTGGGAGACTGGTTGACGGCCCCCAGCTCGACGGTATCTGGTGCGGGCGTGGTTGCTGTTTCTACTTATGACTATGTTAATTCTACCGATAATGTGGTTACTCTGGCCGATACTATGTTAGACCCTTATAATATTTTAGAGGGTGTAAATAAGCATACATTTACTTATGTTACTAGCAGTGGATGGTATTATTCTAGGGAGAATAGAACAAATCCTGGTGAGTATGAAGTAAGCTTTGTGTTTAATTCCTCAAGTGCCACTGTAAATGGTGGCGGGTTTAGCTGTTCTTTAGAAGACAGTAATGTTACTGTCCCAGAAGGTGGGTACGTTTCTTTTATTACCGAGAAGGCAACTATTTCAGGAGTTAGTAGTCATGAGGTTGTATTAAAAACGGCATATAACGAACCTACCAATATTGTGGATTTTTCTTATAATGATGGTACTGATAACGTCCTTCTTCAGTCCTCATTTGAATCTTCCGTGACGTCCAATAATTTTAGGGTGGGTATAGTTGGGGCGAACACCAACTATACTACAATAAGTGCATCTTCTATAGACACCACAGGTAATATGGAGTGGGGGCTCTCTTGTTTTGAAGTAGTCTCTATGGATGTAGAAGGAAACCGTGTTTTTGTGGATGGGGTTTCTGATGCAAATGGGTCGGTGATTAAAACTTTAGATATTATTGAAGACCCTAGTAAAGTCTATTCTGATTATTATAATACAGTTTCTATTGCAACTACGAATGAGGGAGAGGGTGCAGGCGGTTCCCTGTTCGTTCGTGTAGGTTCGGATGTTTATAAATACAATAAAACAACTTTGCCGGTATTATCTCCAGAAAAGGGATCTAATGCTGTAGTACTTGCTTCTGGTATTAGTATGAAGTCGGGAGTTAGGCATTTTCAGTATGATGGTTATTCTATTGGGGGGTTGAGTTATCTTTATGACGATGCCAATAGGGATGGTGTTTTTATGTCTATTATGGATGCGGGGACTTTGGCGGTTTCTAGTTCTGAGGCCGAACTAGACATTACTTCTGTAGCGTCTCCATTGGCCCGTGACGTTTCTGACACAACCGTTTTATATACTGTTATTGATGATAATGTATATGTGTTTAATGCGTCCGAAGACGATGTTTCTTTTTGTAATGTTGTTTCTGACGCTACCCTACTTCCAGCTAGTTCAGAGTTTACTACAACGGTTACCGCTCTAGTCACTAATATGTTTGGTGAGCCTCTATCTAATAAGACGGTAGCCTTTGCTTTAACGGCAGGTGGGGGTTCCATATCTTCTGCTTCAGACTGTACAACTTCTAGTGGAACGGCTGTTACGACATTCACCGCCAGTTCGATTGAAGGGACTTCTTTAGTAACAGCCACCGCGTCCAATGACGTTTGTTAGAGGTATATAATGACAATAGTTCAACCAGGCCAAGTTCCAACTTATACGCCAGATCCAGCAGTTACATTAAGTAGTTACAGTGACGCTGACCGTACACGTTTTTTATTTAATGGTAGTCAGTTTATTAAGGCCCGTTTAGCGGTTTCAAGAGCTTCCTATGCGTATGTAGGTACGGCCCCCTCGGGGACTACTTATACAGAGTATAAAAATAGTTCGGGGGACTATGTTTTAGTTGACGGTAATGTGTACGTACCTGTAGCTACGGGTGCCCCCACCGCAGTTAATGCTCAGACCGTAGTTGTTGGCTTTCCTATAACCGTTACTACTTCCGAGATTGTTTTTTGGGGTACCTCATTTCTTGATTATTACACTAGTTTTATTGTGGAGTATAGTTATGACGGTAGTTATTCTTTTACGGTTCCGACAGTTACTACTACCTGGGCTTGGGATGCCGCTGCACAGATAGTTGAGGATGAAGAGCCAGCTACCGGACAGTATAAGTATACTTTATCTTTAGATGCTTCTTATTCGGCAAAGTTCTTTAGGGTTTCTTCGTACCACACTACATTATTAGATGCTACGTTTACATCTGGAGCTACTACAATAAGTGTTGATTCTACTACCGGGTTTCCTGATTCGTGGGCAAGCAGTACTGGTGTAAATCTCCAGGGAACGGATGGTGCTGGCCACACTGTTGATACTGCTATAACGTATACTGGTAAAACCGCCGATTCTTTTACAGGGGTCTCCCTTCTTACTGCCTTTGCTTATGATGTGATAGTTGACTCTACTAGTAAGGTTGTAATGGCCCCTGGATTTGCTGCCGACATGACAGAGATAGATATATTGGGAACCTATTCACCTATATTAGAGGTTTGGGATACAGATGGTTCACAAGCAAGCTCTCAGGCATTAACGAATAATTTTAATTATGATATATGTTTTGATACCGATTCGGATGTTTATTTTGCAGTTAGGTTAAATAGTGATTACGATGGTACTGGAGGCACGGGGTTTAGTATTAGTGATGATTTTACTTATACTACCTCAGCCCTCGATTCCACTAGATGGGAAGAGCATACCATCGATACTAACTTTCAGATTAATACAGCTAGCGGTACTTTGGACTATTCGAATAGCGCGGCTGCCGGAAGGGTAAAAACAAACTATTATTTAGATGGGGACTTTACTGCCGACGTGCATTTTTATGTCTATAGACTTAGTTCTGCAGATGGTGTACTTCAGATGCGTGCTATAGATTCTGTTACCAATAATATTTTTGTTCAGGTGGGATATAGTGGGGTTTTTCCTGATAGCGATGAGTGGGAAGCTATACAAGCACGCAGTACAGTAGATACTACTGCGGGTGCGGCAGAGATAAACAACCTTAGAATTGATATGTCCCATTTAACTGCATCTGAGATATTTACTTTTATATACAATGCTTCAAGTGATGTGTGGGCTATAACTACCGATTTAAGTACTGTCTATAGCGATGCTGTTCCAGGAGTTTCTTATTCTGAAAAAGCGTTGTCTATGAGTATAGTTCATAATAGCGTCCCACTCAATGGTGCACAGTTGGTGTATAATATTAATAGGCAAACAACGGCAGGGCCCGTTGGGGGCCTATCCACTTGGCGAAGGATTGGTTTAGAAAAGTCCGGTACTAATATAGTGTGTAGGTATGATGAGAGTATCTACGGACCATTTGTTGACTGGATTACATACACCGATTTAGATGATTTAGACCTCAATGTTGAACTATATGCGGACGGGGCTTCGGATAACGTTAGTTTATTTTTAGATAATTATACTGCTTCCGGTACGGAGTATTTTAGTGATGTCCCAGTATTTAGTATAGAGGCCTTAGATTCTAATGGGGCCCCTGTGGAGGTGGTGGGACTTACCGATTCAGATGGTTATTTAATTAAACAATTTGACGTGGTTAATGATAATCTCACGTACAATTCATATATTGGGGATAGGGTTCAGATTGCTACAGACAGTTTAAGTTCTGGCGCTATTTATATTAAAGTTAAGGATGATTTATATAGATACAACAAAAGTTTATTGCCATTAGATTTAGAAGGCGGTACTAATGCGACAACTTTTAAAGAGGCCGTTATACCAGAAACATCCGCTAAGGCTTTTTCATATAATGCGTATAGTAATGCTGGGTTGAGTTATGTTGAATACGATGAGGACCGTGCTGGGACATACTTAAAGACAATTAGTACAACAACCATGAGTGGTACTGATTATGAAGCATTTTTAGATATAGCGTCTTCCAGTTTCCCGTTTGGGTGGGACCAGAATAATTATACTACATTATACTATGTCAATGGTACAACTTTAAAAGAATATGACATGGATGAATATGATGTTGGTTTCTGTAATGTGGTTTCGGCAGAAAAAATAATGTCTGCTGGTACATCAACCACGTCTAGTGTTGTTGCTACAGTTCTCAATGTGTATGGCGAGCCACTGTCCGCTAAAACAGTGGCGTTTACTGTATCTGTTGGTGATGGGGCCATGGCCGGTACTCCCGCGTGTACTAATGCTTCTGGGGTTGCTTCTGCTACGTATACGGTAGGGACTACTGTTGGGACAACGACTATAACTGCGACCGCTTCAGACATAGCCTGTTAGTAGTAATTAAAAATGAGATGGAAAGATAGTGGTATAAATTATTCCTCGGGTACCGCAAAGATAGTTGGATTAGATCCTTATATCTGTATACATGACAACGGTACCACAATATGTGATAGGGGACATAAGATCTCCACTATTGGCCGCTGCAGGTCTCAAAGTTTAGGTAAATCCAATAGTACCGATGATACTTTTCAGCCTACGTACTCAATATGTACTGTGAATTATGAGCGTTTAGGTAATTCTAAACATATTAATAATGTCAGTAATGAGGTTTCAGGCGCACATAAAGTGACGATGTCTACGACATCTAGTGGTATTGCATTTTCTATCCTACATCCGTTGACTACATCTAAGTCTGATAGTTTATATGTAAAAGCTATTTCTATAGATAACTATTCGTATCCTTTCGTTATTGTTAATTATATAGATGACGATGGTTCAATTGGTCACAATTCTGGTACGGTTTCTTCCGTACAGAAAATACTCCAAGGAGATAGTGGATGGATTACTCGTACGGATGATTCTTTTTCTGATTTATATGATTTAGATATCTTTGGATTTGCAACTGTCCTACAACCTTATTATTATACATTAAAGAAGCAAACTGAAGTTAAAGTTAATAAGGCAGCATTAAATTACGGCACAGGGCACGTTATAGCTAGTGGGACGGGCACGTCTGAGCCCGGGGGTTTAGGGGAGAACCCTGCTGACATATGTGTGGGGGATCAGACTTCCCCAACGTTAGAAAATATAAGTCCTGTAAGAAGCTCTGCTTTAGCTACAAATTCTGAACAAGTTTCTTTTGATGTGGTGGATGCTATTGGGGGGGTTAAGCTCGCTTCTTTATATATAACAGTTAGCGGTTCAGATACTACGCAATCTGGTGGGTACAGTATTGTAGAGGCTGGGGTAGTTCAGGTTCCAGATTACTCTTCTTTGATTGGCACTCAGACTCGGTATTCTTTCTTATATAGCCCTCCTATAAACTGGGCTCAGAATGAAGAGGTATCCATAACCATCACCGGTTCAGACAATAAGCCGCTGGATGAGGATGATGAAGAGTTTGTTTGTTCGGGTAGTGTTAATACTTTTTATGATTCGTGGAGTTACAAGGTAGAGAATATAGAAGATTTTACTGCCAGCATTACAGCTATTGCAGACGACGGTGCTCCATACCTTGATAATATTTCTCCCACACCTTTCCTTGGGTATACAGATGATACTTCAAACATTTCATTTTATCTAAAGGATGATTTGTCTGGAGTTGATATTGATACTGTAAATATTTATATAAACAGTGTACAAGTAATTCAGAATGGGGTTTCGTTAGTAAGTGCCGCCACAATAACGGGAAGTCCAGGTGTGTATACTTTTACCTATACCAACTTATTGGCGTTTGTATACGGTTCAAGAGTCTTTGTTAGGGTTGTTGCAGATGATTTATATGCGACATCTCCGAACAGCCTTGATTATACTTACTATTTCGATGTTGTTAGCGACTCAACCGTTAGTTTTGATAATTTTATTCCCGAGGTAGGAATAACTTGGAACCCAGAAATATTAAACATTGAGGTAGATGTTACTGACAGTGTTTACGATATAGATGTTAGTGGCTTATATTTAAGTATAAATGGGGACGTGTGTTCTTCAGTAATGACCCCACTCTATGGCAATAGGGAACTTAATTCTACTGTTTCAGGGGTGGATTATATTTGTGGGACCTTTTTAGACAACACAGAAATCACTGGCGTAGATGTGGCTGGGGTTACTATATCCGGCTCTGATATATACAGTGGGGAATTAAGTGCAGGGGAATTAGGTTCGGGATTGATGGGCAGCTTTCCTTCCCCATTCAGCTCGACTGCCACAAGTGCCACAATATCGGGGACTGTGTATGAAGGGACGGTTACTTCAGGCACAGTCTCTTCTGTACTTGTTAGTGGCGTAAATTGGGACGGTGCTTATATAGATTCCACACTCACAGGCGTGGATTTAACGGCAGTTTATGCTACTGATGTTTGTACTTCAGGTACAATTATCAGTGGTACTATAGGTCAGCACCTATCTTATCACCCTACAAATGATTTTAATTATCAAGGAGCAATTAATGTTCTTGTACACGGCACTAATTTAAGTGTCGTGTCCCCAGTAACGAGAGAAACGGTCTATCAACTCTTGTATGGGTACAATATTAAATCATTTGATCGAACATTTAATCGTGACAGTAGGGTCAATGTTTATGTGAATGCTTACAATAGTGAGGATTTTCAGAACAGTCTTTCGTATGGATTTTATTTTGAAACGTTAGGGCGGTCTTCTAGTGACATGGCTGCCAGTATAACGGGTATAGCACCGTGGGAGGACCTATCTGCCACTATCGTGCCACAAGCTCCCGTTCATATGTATGGAAAATTAATGGAAGTTATTCTTTATGCTGAAGATTATGAAGGTAATGCATTGGGGCCACTTACTTACTATTACACTATAGAATCGGCTCCGGGATAATATTAGGAGGAATAAATGACTGCAACAAGTCGATGGGTGAGATTTCCTGTATCCGGAGCTACTGAAGTGTCAACGGCGCTTGTCGGACAGAGGGGGTTTTCAAGAGGTACTGATAATGTTGGCGATACTTTTACGATTAGTTCTGCTAATAATAATATCAGAGTAAATTGTGATGGTGTAGGCGCTCAGCAGATTACGCTAACATCTGGCACTGATTTGGATCCTCGTTTTGTAGCGAAGGACATTCAGAGGAAGGTTCAAGCTTTTGGAGGTTCCGGTAATGGGTTTAAATGGTTTACAGCTGAATTTGGTAATTTACTTTCGAGTGATGGGGAGAGCCATTTTATATTTAAGTCTGGTACATCCGGTGGTTCAAGTTCCGTAGCTGTTACGGATGGTGATAATAATGGAAGATCTACGTTAGGGTTAAGTTCAGTTTCGGAAGTAGCTGGAGACACCAAGCACACCGATTATAGTCGATCATTGTCAACAGGTAATAGTGCATATGCTGGAACTGTTACAGTTACTGGTACATATGGTGGTCTTTTAGATGAAGAATACCATGTTGTATGTACAAACGCGGCTATGTCAACTATAGAAGCTGGTGGAGGTAATACATATGCCGGAACAGCGGCAGTTTCCGGCGACTTCAATCATGATACGGCGGGTTCGTACACGATGACAATTGACGCTTCTGGCGGTAATGAGGTAATGAATGCTGGTTCGGGTAGCGTGCCTACATTTACTCTCAATGACACTGGTGGTCTAAATGACGATGTAGCTACAGGTCAGGAACTATTGTTTTCTGATTATTATTATTATGTTGGTTCCTTTGGGGTTAGGGTTAAGTTTACTGATGCTCAGTTTGGTAATGGTGACACGTTTACTATCGTAACTGTTCCCGCTGCGGGCGGCGGCGGTTCTGTGGGCGCAGCTACTATTAGGTACTATTCGGATAGGGGTGATGATGCTTCAGCTAATGTTACTTCACAACTTACTCCAGTGGATATAGGTACGAAGGGCGTATCTATGTCTTGGACCTCGGGTACCCTAGCAGTGAAAGATGCTTGGAGGGTTCTTTGTAAGTCCCCAACTCCTGAGGCTTATGGTGTTACTAGCATTTCTTATGGCAATGTAACCGTAACTACTAACAGCCCGGTTAAAGTTCACCAGTTTGAGATTGTTAGTGGCGCCAAGGTACTATCTAACGTTAAATTCTCATTACAGAGTGATGGTTCGTTTAGTCATCACGACGCTGGTGATGGTGATACAGAGTTCCACTTTGGCACTGCTGGTCCTGCTAATAGGGGAGAGGGGTCCGGGCCTGTTGCAGATGCCGGTGTAGAGTGGACGGCGGATACGGCGGCCACAGACATATCTCAGGATAAAGTTGGAGGTAATACTGGGGCACCAACTTTCTTATGGTCCTCTAAGGATGATTTAGCTGTAGTAGCGGATGCAGATAATGCAGAAACTGTAGGAAATACTGATTTAACTTCGGATGCTATCTTTACAGCAATACAGTTAGGAGCAAATGAAACGGGTGCCAACAGCGGAATCGTGTATAGGGCCTACTTCGACTATAGTTAATTCAACGATTTCAAGTAGTTAGGTTTTTATAGTACAGTATATATATATATATACTTCGGTAATACGCTCCCCTATTTATAGGGGAGCACAAGATAAAGGTTTACGGCAAGGACCGGTTACATAAAAGGAGAGCTATCGTGAGTATATCAGTTGGACCATCTGGAATAACAATGGATGATACATTAATGAATTTAAGTAAAGGTTGGTTTGTTGTTTATAATGACAACTCACTTGTTACTGAAGAGACTACGGATTGGGGTAAAGTCAAGCGCGGCGAGATTAAAATACTAGGATTAAAGTGGAAGGACAAGTTTTGGACTATCAGTGGTAAAACTGCGTACGTTCAGTTTAAGCGTGGTTCTGTTGGGTTCAGTCCCTCCGGTGTTGTTGATAGTAATATAACTTGTGAAGAGCGCTGTATTGGTTATTATGAGGGAAGTTCTAAAGTTGTTTATAGGGTTAATGAACGAACAGGGCAAATGAGGCCCGGCGTCAGCTAATGATTGTAATAAGAGTAGCTGAAAATGTTTGTATTTATTGGGAGACGAGTACCACTAACCCTGATTTAGAGAACGTAGGTTTAACTGGTCAGTGTGTAGCAAATAAAACGTTCGAAGAAACCCTTATATCTTGTTATAATGGCGGTCAGTGTGATGGGGCGGGGACTTGTCGTGATTGTACAGCATACGATGTTGGCGGGCTTAAGTTTTCTCATAAAGACACTACTCAAATACGTACTAGTAAGTATCTCTACGTTTGGAATGCCCATCAAAATAAATATCTACAAGTAAATAATTTAAAATCCGGGGAAACTACAGAGCCTAATACTTTTCTTTTTAGTCTCACACGTTCTCAGGCTGAGGGTGCGTTAAATTATAGTGGGTATCAAGTTCCTATGAACTTGTTAGTTTACAATTTAAGGGCCAAGTTTCAAAAATGCTGTAATTGGGCCGGTTCCCCAGTTAAGTACCTTAAAAATCAATATGGTGTTTTATATGCCGGTGTAACTAATGGCTCAACTTATTTAGAGTTGCCCTATCTACCAAAAAATGCAGAGGGTGAATATGTTTTAGATAATTCAAACACTATAGCTAATAAATGTAGTTTAGGGGACACCACGAACGAGTGGAGAAGGCCGCTTACTGTTCAGAACCCCACATCTTATGGGTGCAACGGGAGTAAGCCTGAGTGCCCTTACTACACCGGACCAAAGTGGACGTACTGTGTAGACACTAAAATGGCTATAGGTGATAAAATTAGTGCTGCCCAAATCATGGAGTTACGTTATTATAGTTTAGATTGGTCGAGTATGACTAATCCACAAGCTGAGTGGACTAAAAGATTTAAAGATCCACAAATATGGGCATGGTCTGGAGAATTTGAAGACCGTGAATCTACAGATACTCCTACCACTACAGACAATCCTATGGTGCGACTTGTTTCTATCAATAGTTTTAATACGGTTGAGCCCGTTATAACTATTGGAGCCCCAGAAGCTGCGGTACAGGGTACTATTGTACAGCTGCCAGACGGCAGAACTGTTTCTGAAAACTATCCAACTTTAGTTAAAGAATTAAAAGACGTAGCAACTAACATAAGCATTGCTTGGCCAAAAAGTACGTCGAGTTCTCCTTTTGTATTTAAAACATTTAGGATAGGTCAAAATGTAATTCGTATTTTTGTAAACACTCCTTATACTTCTACAGTATATGGTTCTAATTTGACCACAAACTCACAAGAAGGCAGAACTGATGCTGAGCATATTTTATATATGCAGACTAATAAACCCGACGATTTATTGTCGGTAGAAGCTTCAGAGTCTGATATTGGTTTAATTTATTTTGATGTTGATTTAGAGTACGGTCAAAATATTAATGTTATTAAGTTTTATACTAGAGACCCTACAAGTTCGTCAGAGGGTTATCTAACTGTGGAGTGCTATGTAGATCACAAGATGTACCATGGACATATAGCACAAACTGCAGGTAAAGACTTTGTTGGGCACCCCAACACCAAGACCTGGATAGATTATTTTGAGAGGGTTTCTTTTACAGCCGAAGTGAGTCGAGTTACTGGGGATACTCATGTAGATGAGGTTTTTTGGGATACTCATGCGGGCACTAAAATAACTATGTATCCTATAGAGGAGATTATTGTTGATCAATTGCAGTCCGATTGGCATGTGATGCACTGCAACTTTGCCGCGGTAACTTTTTCTGACACAAGATGTAATTCGGTTATGCCATGGAAACTGACCGGGTCCGTTAGAGGTACTAATTTAAGAGTATATGTAGACAGGGTAGATAACGAGAGGGCCACAGAGCCAGGTATTGTAGAACTCGATGTCTATTATAGGGCCAGTAACGGGGCATATTTGCCGGGAAATGTTATTATAATTGGGCAGAAGGCTGGAGTTAGTTTGAGTTCCGCTTTGGACCCGATTACAGATAAGATATACGCTACATACGCAGTGACAGAGTATAAGCAGGGACCCGTAGCGGATGCTGACGTCCCCAAATTAAAATACCCTGATAGAGAACAGTATTATATAGATACGATGCCCATATCAATTGACTATAATTCTGGGACCGGTATTCTTGAGGTAGAGGGTAATTTTATTGAGGTCTCCTCTACTGCTGGCGCCGACGCAGAGAAGATTTATAGTTTAGATGACGTTAAGGAGAGTGTGTATAAGAATTTAGCGGATGCTGAAACACAGGCTGTTGATAGTTTTAAATCTGGTGGTTTGTTTGAAGACTCTATTGATTCCTCGGCTGAGATTTATGGTGCGGCCGTGGCAAATTTCGTTTCTCGTTATGGTGAAAAGTATTTTGCTGACGGCAGCACTGGGGTTACTTTAGGAACGTTATGTACGAAGTTGAAAAACCTTAAGATAGACGAAGGCGATTATAAATTTATGGCGGTGTTTAAAGACGAGAACAATCGTCCAATAGGTATAAAGCGTATCTATATGATGGTTCAGTCAGCTATTGCTGAAACAAGGGATGTAGAAATTAGATATAAGTGGGAGATGACCGCACGTGACTGGGTAATTACAGACCAGTTGCTTTTGCTGGCTCGATTTAACGACCCTACGACTGCAGGGGATCCTTACGGTAGCGTGTACTACAACCCGCACTGTGGCGATCACTCAGAACTACTATTAGGTGATCATATTTTTGGTGACCCCGGACCCATGTGGTACCCGTACGACAAGTGCAATGAGCCAGCATACGATGTGGACGAGCTTTCTGATTATGTTAAATGTAAAAACCCTGTTGAGGGGTTTAGTGAGACATATGCTGGAAAACGTTGGGCTTACTGGGAGAGGATGCGTGGCCCTGATAGGTACAGAACTTGGATAGCTGGACCTATCCTTTTAGTTGGGTGTTTTTATAGGGACGTTAGTTATACCTATGAGACTGTAGATGAGCAAAATTTTGCGGGCTACACAAGAATACGAGCATGTCACCCATTCGGTCCTTTTTCTAAAGACAGGGAAGCTTTACATGTAAATAGGCACTTTATAAAAAGAAATTTAAAGGTAAGAGAAGAAGTAATACAAGATGCCGAAGATGATAATGTTGTGCAGTGGGCCGATGATTATTATCAGTATATCTATGTGGCAACAGATGAAGGTACTATGGATGTGAGGGTCGGTAGTCAGTTAGATACTGCAGTTTGGGTGCATTTAAATGATGGAGTATCTATTGTTAATAGGACTACATCTGAGGCCCAACACCCATTTTCCCATTATTTATTAGAGAGTGTCGGTTCATACAGTTTTAACGAGGTGTTTGCTTATGATTCTAGTAATAGATATAGTTTAAATGAAGTTATACAAGATAGAGATCTTACTCGATTTGAGGTACGTGATCCAGATAGTCAAACGTTGCTGTATTCTCCTGAAGACCCTAACTACTTTGCAGGTTCTGAGGAGTACAGTGATATTATACCCGTGTTTACTACCCCTGGTACAGCCTGGGCATGGCTTGAGCGTCCCATAAGTCCGGTAAGGTACACGGATGTGCAGATAGCGGGTATTAACCTCTATAATCCTTCAGACTCTGTTTGGAAGAAGGATAGAACCTCAGCTTCGTATTCTGATGAGGGTAGGCATTCTTTAACTTATACCGCGCCAGTGTTTAATGAGACGGGAGGTATAACTTCTATGCCAACTTTACAGTGGTTTGGTGGCCCTGAAAGGAGACTAAATTGGTATACAGGTGAATGGTTGGATTCGGGTACTGTATACGAGCCCGCCCTTCATGCGACCAAGCCCAATTTTAAATTTTTTGGTCAAGGTGCTAATAATGCCAGCGTACTAATTGATAGTTCTGGTTACCACACCTATATAGAAAATATTACCAATGATGGTACTACATACGGTACTACGTTTAGAGGTCTGGGTGTTAATTCCAAGGTTCAAACTACTGTTCTCCCTTACTCGTTAGTAGATTTTGTTGAGGAGGATTCAGAAGCGTCTAAAGCTGTTGATAGTATAAACACTAAAACGGTTCCAGGTCGTTATACTGAATATATTTTTATCCTTAAGGGATATTATTACGTAGATAAAATAGAAATTACATACCACTTCGGTGCTGATAAAGATGACAACGACAATCAAGTCAGGAACGATATACCAGGTATACAGGTATTTGGTTTAGTAACAATAACTGATGATGGGGTTAACACAACTAATAAGTCGTATCTAACGGCGTCAGGAGACTACCAGCAAAGTACCACACAGGGAGAAGAGTATGGGCTGGAAGGTACCGGTTTATCTTCTGGGGGCCTTAAAGAAGAGATTTATAATGTTAATGTAATGTGTGATAAGGTAGGACTGTCTTTTTCTCCTATACGTTCTAATGGGCGTTTAAAAATTGCTACAATAAAATTATGGTACAGAAAACCAGAAGATAGAATAGAGCCTGTAGAAAGTTACGAACGTAAAGTTGGGATAAGTACAGGCAATACAGGCGTTCCAGATTATAGAAAACTTTTATATTATTATAATAAGACTGTAGCCGAAGCAGGTGCAACACACGGATATGAGTCATTGTTGAGCGAAGATTTACCGTCTATAAAATTAACCAGTAAGAATGTAAAAGATGTTATACTTGAGTATGAGTACTATGATCCGACTGGTTCAAGATTTGCTTATAAAGCGGACATTCGTCCAAGTAATGTCGATATTTTTTCAGAGGACGTGGACGGGTTGCTTTCTTATCCTGGCACTATTAATGTCTGTACAAAAGCCAGAACGTTGGTGGCGGGGTCACATGTAAATGATAATCCACAAGTAGTAGCCGGTAAGAATTTTAATTCAGATAGTACAGCTACAAATGAAGTATCGTCTTGCGCTATTAATGTGGGGAACAGAAGGCTGAATGAAGATGTACAGGATTGCCTTTATTCTGAGGCCGCTAGTTTATTGGGTACTAATGGTACAGTAATTTCAACTTTTAACTGGTTCTGGCACCCAGATGAGTTGGCGTTTTGGGTGGATATTGTTGGGGCTGATTTAACTGATATATCTCCAACCCTTACATTAACTAGTACAGTTTCACCGATGTATAAATTATTTCAACATGAAGATTTTGCGTGTTCTTCAGAAAATAGTGTACCTTTTTATGACGGCAGGATCCATCCAATACCAAAGTGGCAGGCAATCGGCCACTGGTTGTACGCAGGTAATCCTGCTTATAACCACGCATGCGCGGATGTAGTGATATTTAAAATAGGTAAGCATCTAGAAGCGGCTTACGAGACTTATGATTATGGCAGTAATAAGGCGGGCCCAACCTGGCCATACGAAACATATAAAGATGCGGCCTTTTATTTAGAGGCTGGTAGGGTTGAGAAGCGGGGTACATATTTAGGCGGAAGGTTAGGAGGCGTAGGGCCGGAGTTTTGGGCACAGCAGTCCGAATTATCACATGGGTTTACTCTGCCTCAGCAAATAGATGATTGGGAAATGCAGGAGGCCGTACACGGTGGGAGGGAAAGTAGTACTAGAGCTGACGCTTCTCGTAATGGTTTTCATTCTGACGGTCCTGATGTTGAGCGTACTAATTAAATAGGTGTAAAATGGTTGCTGGAATTTATAAAATAGTAAATATAATTAATGGGAAGATGTATATTGGGCAAGCTCAAGATATTAAAGTAAGGTGGTCTAGGCATAGGAATGATTTATCTAGCAATGAGCACGGTAATCCCCATTTTCTGCGTGCTTACAATAAGTACGGAAAAGAGAATTTTAAGTTTTCTATCTTAGAAGAAGTAGAGAACGTAGATTCCCTGGTTTTGCTAAAGATCCTTTTAAAAGAAAGAGAACAGCACTATATTGATTCCCATGATTGGGATAATTTGTATAATATTTGTCCAGTTTCGGGAAGTTGTTTAGGGGTAAAAAGAACTAAAGAAACAAAAGAAAAGATGTCCGGTAAAAATCACCGTCTGTATGGTAAAACACGTTCAAAAAAAGTTAAAGATAAAATATCCAAAGCTCATAACTGAGCCCATAAATAAAAATATTTAATGTACGATATTAAATAATGAAGCAGCAAACTGTAAATATATTTAGAAATGCTGATATCAATAATTGTACTAATTGCATTAATGACAACAGGCTCGGGTACCAAGCTTCATGGGAAAACAATAATGATTTAAATGGTTATGAGTCCGTGGAGGGATTAACTTCGTACACAACTTGGGAAGGGGTTTACTTTGGTGTTAGTACTTCCGGCAGTTGTTATATGGGACCTTCAAATGCTATATCAATCGATGCTTCGGTGTACACCAAGATAAAAGTTGATATGAGAATTGATGTGGGCCACCACATTAATTTACCCACCGAGGGAAAAATACAATTCCAGACTACTGCATCCCCTACATGGTCCGATGACCGGGCTATAGAGTTCGACATTACTCCGGATAATGCCTATCATGAGTATACAGTAGACATGGCATCTGACTATTACTGGCAGGGCACAGTATCCAAATTCCGAATGTACCCTATAATAGATGGTACCGAAGGCACAAAGATATACATAAGAAAGATAAGTGTTGACTCAAGGGGCACTAATGTATGTTCTTCTCCACTTACCGGGGAAGCTTGTAGTAGATATAGTGATTATGTTTACCCTTGTCCATGGATAGGTTCCCCAGGCAGTGCTGTGTCTACAACAGTTACTGGAAATATTACAATAACTGAAGGTGTTAATGATAGTCTGTGGATTGATATAGATGGGTATGGTAATCAAGCAGTTATATTAAGGCCGGTGGTATCTGAGACCCCAGCTAATATAGCCAGGGATATCCAAAGTAAGTTAAACTTGGTCGGTGTGGGTGGGTATGCTTTTTCTCGTTGTTATATAGAGGATGATAAGATTAAGATCGAGTCTGATTGGTTTGATGCTGATTCGACTGTCTCAGTGTCTGTTCCCTCTGAAGCTTCAGCTGCCTATACTCTTGGGTTCTTTGATTTATATGGTAGTAAGTTAGCCATAGAGACCGCTGGAGTAGAGTCAGCCTCCAGATATGAAAGGGCGCCCTTACAATTAAATAGTTCCTCTATAGCGTACCTTAAGAGTTCAGACCGCACAAGTGCGGACGGGGCATTTGTTATTGAGGGGAATTTATATAGTCCACAGGGTGGTAACTCTGGTTATTCTTCTTTTTCTCGCGACTCTAAATTATCCTTTAGAAATAAGACCCTTATAGATTATGATAATCCTATAAACCAGAATGGTACTATTACATTTATGGGTTATAGCGGGGATTTATACTCTGATACAGAGTTTAGGGTATATAGAGAGAGGGGAGATGGCTCCTTATATATGGTCTCTACTACCGATATTTCTGGCGAATTAGATAGTTCAGACAAAGTGTTTGAGAACACCGTAGCTGTTAAGGTTAAGAAAGGAGACCTTTTAGCTTTATATAGTGCGTCTTTACATACCGGGTCTGAATTTGAGAAGGGGAACTTTTCTTACTTGTTGTATAACTCTGATTTATTGGACACAAACAAAAGTATTGAGGCTTTAAGCGGGTCCGGCCAGCAGGGCCTTCCTCTGTTTGCTCGTGGCAGTGCAAAGGCCGACTATGCTATATTGGATATAGAGTTTGATATTGACCAGCCTTTGGAGTCCGTTTTTGTACGTGCCCGAGAGGACGCCTTTGAAGAGGAGATTAATCTGTGTACTGTTAGAAATGGGGGGCTTGGCGGGGGTCCCCATGTTACAGGGAGCACCGGGTTAGATATAAATGGGGATGCGTCACCGGACCTACAAGATTTGGATGCACTAATAGATGCCGATAAAAGGGACATCAATGGTACATCTGCATATTGTTACCCCGGTTGGTTAGATCTCCCTGTGTTAGAGCGAGATGATTATGATTACACCGATTTTAATATTGCCTTTGATTTTGCTAAAGGTATAGATGTTTATTTTAATATCTACAAGATTAATATGTATTTTGTTGATGATAAGAATGTTAAGAGTTTCCGATGGGAGGTACCAGTAGCTACCAATCCAGAAGATACTACGAGAATATGGGGTACAGGGTGGGACACCTACTCGGCGGTTTATACAGAGTTAGGTATTATGGATGCTGATAGTATTTATTTATATAATAATCCTTCTGTTTTAATAGCGAGTGATTTTCAGGTTGGTTATTCTCATTTAGATTATCGTTACTTAAGTCTGGAGTTTACCCCATTCAGTGCCCGATCTTTGAGGTACAATGCTACATTGGGAGAGAGCCCGGAGACAAACACTTCTTTATCTACATATTCCTATTTCCCGGTTTCGCCCAGTCCTAAGATTGAGGAGATAGAAGTATTTGCTAAATCTACTCCAGGTACAAGTATAGTATCAAGTTTCTATGTAGAGACTTCAAAAGATGGTAGTGTGTATCACCTACATAATGACTTTGATGAGATATCTACTACCGATGTTAAGTATGTTGTTGGTCGCCCAACAAAATTTATGCGGTTACATATAAAGCCAGACGCTAGGACAGAGATATTTGATATCTATGGCATTTTGAGCGAGTCTTCTATTTTAGTGTCTTCCAATCATAGTGAGGGAGTAGCTTTAAATGCACCTAAAGACAACGCTGGGGAGACAGTAGAAAGCGTCTTAATTACAAATGACGGTAGTGAGATGTCTAATTTTAGATTTGATTTGTTCGATGAAAGCTCAAAGAAAGAAAAGTGTATTTTATGGAACAAGTTGAGTACAGATGATGATACAGTATACTCTCAGATAGGCCCTGGCGGGGTGGTTCATCGTAGACCGCAGTTTTATTTGAGGCCGTATAACTATGCTTATAACTGTCCTGGGTATATATTACCAAAAAGTTTTATTGATGGTCAGCTTTCTTATGTTAGTTTAGATAATGGGACTTCCTGGTCTAGTTTAGGTACGACTATAACAGACTCTTCAACATCAACTTATATTACTAATGAGAATTCATTATTTCATGCTTACAATAATTTTTATGTTTCTGTATACCTTGGGAACCAGTATGCGTTAGAAAGTGCCACTGCCGTAGCACCGTCTGGGCAAAGTATATTTTCTGGAAGTACATTATATTCTTCTATGGATACTACAGATCCTGCTGATATACCGTTTGATCCCAACGACTTAAATGGGTGGTCTAATGCTTACGCTCCGTTTGCTCGATGGGTTTTATTTCAGGCAGTTGCTGTTGATGCAGGAAGTGCTTCGGTAGAATACATATCTTACATTAATATTGAGCTTGATTTTGATGCCCCTCTTAATTCTGATAGGTTTCCCTGGAAATCCGCCGGGGGTTACTTGACTAATGGTGTTTCTGGGTATACGGGAACTCCCGAGAGTTGGATTGTTGACGGTCAGGCTAAATATTTTTGTGTCGACCTTAAAAGTTGGCACAATATCACAAATATTTTGACTGGTCCCTTTAGTATCGCAGCCGATTCGGTAGACGATACAGATGCAATTGTTGCAGGAGATTGGCCGGCATTAGTTGATGCCAATGCGGCTGGTGATGACGTGGCATATTCCGACTCGGCTACTGATACTCCCTCTGATGTGGTGTGGGCCGCGTTCGGCGTGGCCCCGGTGGGTAAGGTTAAGTGGGTTTTGGTTAGAACGGATACAAGGATTGAAGAAATAATAGTACATGTTGATAGTAATGTACAGAATGATAAGACGTCCTTCTTGGACAGTGCTTGGTGTACTTCTGGGGTTAACGATGTTTACTCCGAAATAGTTGAAGCTAAGTCAGGGTCGTCCTGTGTTGCTTTAGATTACCCGGCCGCTTCTGGTCAAATCGCTGACTATATAACTATAAGGCAGAGTTTTGGTTTTGACCCCTTTCTGGCTAAAAGGGACTCACTGTCGTTTTGGTTGTATATTTCTGATGTTTCAGAGGTTGATTCAACATATGGTTATTTTAGGGCAGGTAAATCGAGTACCCAGGATAATACCCCTATAGACATTAATTTGGATGAGGATGCGACTTCTTATTATCAATGGGACATGTCAGATATACTACCTACTTTAGAGGATGGGTGGAATTATGTAGGGCTCCCATTCTCGGATAATTTTGAAGTTGGTAGATTGTATTTTACAAAAGACGAAAGATCTCGTATAGGTTTTTATAGTTCTAGAGATAGAATTACTTATCTTAAGTTAGCATTTAGGGGCATTAGTGGAAATGGTGCTTTTACTGTTCGTATGGACGATTTTAGAGTGTCAAGGCGTTATTATTCTTTAGGTAATTTTGATTATGGTGTATACTTACCTTATGGTGAGCATATTAAATTCCCATTAAATGATTTTGATCCGGTTAAGGGTACAATAGAGTTTTATATAAAGGCTGATTGGACTCGAGCGCCCTTATGTAATAGCTGCGAGGACCCCAGAGAGCACACTATACTGAGAGTGTATAGTTCAGAGGATGATTATATATTGGGTCTATATATGACTGGTATGGGGCTTAAGTTAGAGGCGTCGGATGGAACTACTCCCATTATGATTACTGATGATAATATAGTTCCAATCGAAGCCGATATTCCAACACATGTAGCTCTTGTTTGGGACTTTGAGGATAAGTATGTTGGGCCTGCCCTTTCAATTTATATAAACAATATTTTAACTGTTGCTCTAGAAAAGGGAGAGCTGGCCCGCCTCGGCTCTACATTAAGTATGGTGCAGCAGGCGTACTATACGTTAATGCTGGGAGGTCTTGGGTGGTCTGGTGTGGTGTCGGGTGCAAGTTCTTCGGTTGACGCTGCGATAGAAAACCTTAAAGTATTTAATTATCCCAGAAGAGATTTTAGTTACTCTATGGGTAATCAAGGTTTGGAGCAGGCCAAGCGAGCGGCTGAATTAGTTGAGATGTCACTTGACGGTGTGAATTATTATTCATACGAAGACAAGGGTTCTGGATTACCCTTAATTAAACAGGGAATTGCTCCTGGTGAGAATTTTTATATCTATATAAAGGGCAGAGATTGGGATGAGACCAAAGAAGGGGAGTTTAATCGTAAAGCATTTATAACTGTTTCGAGGGTTCCTTCAGCATGATAACAGTAGCAGATTATAACCTTTTAAAAGAGGGCGATATTTATAATGATACTTCTGTAGCTACATATAGTGTTACGGCTTCTGGTCTGAATCTTCTTTATGGGGACGATATAAATATAGAGGCCTTTTCAATCCCTTCTGGGAGTGTGGCATCTCTTGTTGTTGCTTTTGGTGAGTATTATAGTGTAGGTAATTTTAAGTTGTACGCCAGTCCAGCTAATATAGGTGATGTTACAGTAACTTATGGTCTAGAGGTGGTAGACACAAATACAGTTTCTGTGGTGTCTTCCGGTACGTATGTTTACGGGGCCATTGAGGATACGGTGGGGTTCCTGTCTTTAACCGTTTCGGGCAGTGTTGAAACAACGGTTTATGAGCTGTTTGTAGAGGGCGAGTTGAATGAGTCTATTGGGTTTGGTACGTCTTCCAGTGGTACCACGGACTCAATTAATTTAGGGGGGGTTCCCTCGGCTTATTATAGGCCTGACCCTGTACAAGTTGATGTATATAATGAGTATCCGCATGAAGTTGATATTATGGTTTCTGTCGCTCCAACAGCAAGCGGGTCTGACAACTATGTATATTTAAGTACAACACAAGATGGTACATATTACGGAATAAATGATTACGGAATAAAGCAGCCTGCGTTTGTAGAAATTTCAGATGTGGACGAGTCGCTCGATTTAAATAGTATTGAGGATCTTTTAGATCGGTGGGACTTTGTTGTTTCTTCGTCTTCTTATTTGTATAGCGATGTTGGGTATGTTCGGTTGTTTAGCAGTAATAATTATATATCTATTTATAGAAAAACAGCGCCATATAATGGGTACACAGATGCCATGCTGGTTAGCAAGAATGAGTTTACAGCTAATCAGAGTTTTACTATAAGTTTAGAGGTTAAGGTTGTTGATGCTACTTTAGATAATACGTCTGCCGCCCCAGCTGCTGTAACCCCTAATAAGTTTTTATTCGGGTTTACAGATACATATCCAATAAGAGAGCACTCCACCAATACGCCGACATTAGACAGGGCTGGTAAGAGCCTAGCTGCTGTGTGGTTAGGTGCCCACACACCTTTGGGTGAGGCTGCTGATTTAGCTGTGGGCTCCGCTGCGAATGATTTTGATTTTTCTGACTATGAGGCTACTACTAGTTTTAATGGTGTAAGAACTAACTCTAATAGTCACCCTATAGTTTCTAGTATACTTTTAGAGTATTTATCTAATTATGTTTTAGATGAGGATAGTTATGTAGATGGAAGTACGTCGGCACCGTGGAGAACTTTAAAGTTATCATATGATCATACAACACGCACGGTTTATTATTTCTTTAATAATATTAGTTTAGGGCACGTACAATTTTCCAGTAGCGCTTTTTTTGAGGCCTGTAAGTTTTTCTTTGGTTTTAATGGTGTGGGTCAGTTTGCTGTTGATATGAGAAATTTTACTATAGAAAAAGATATAGTTTATAGGGTAGACCATAACCAGTTAACTGCTACAGCGTCATCAAATAAAGGCCCATTACATTTACCAAGTAATATGATTAATGGGGTTTATGGAGAAGATAATTTTACCAGTGCTTGGTTAAGTGCAGACTATCCAGAAGCCGGGGACTATTTTTATATCGCATTTGGGGAGTCGGTAGATGTTGATGCGGTTAGAGTTAAGCAGCCTTCGGTTATAGACTTTATTTCAGTTTCTGGGACTGTTGCGGACCCTGCTAGGTATTCGTTGGATTCTACTATTCTTTATTTTGATACCGGTGATGTTCGTTATATGGATTTTGCTTCTACGGCCCCTACAGGTATGGATGGTTGGGATGTATCTTATCTTACTACTACGTCT
>SDBT01000649.1_pt1 | contig 55799 bp, 48 predicted proteins | sample 2277101 | NCBI WGS metagenome assembly SDBT01 (sample SAMN10404973, study PRJNA504765) | marine sediment metagenome | isolation source: marine sediment core GS10_PC15, 103 cmbsf | place: Arctic Ocean: Southern Knipovich Ridge | collected 2010 | reverse complement strand
CTTGACATATTCGGTCATCAAGGCGAAATTGCCGGGATTATCCGAATAAAGCCAGAGCAGTACTATCAATCCCGTCAGCGGCATGACGGCAAGCAGCCCGGCCAGCGTCGGCATCTTGCGCCCTATCTGGGCACACAGGAGTATCATAGCGATACTGATCGAAAGTTTTATAATAAATCGCATAAGACTATTTCCAATTGAATTTTACCGTACAGTTTATTTCATGCCCTGGCTTTGCCGTCCCGGCCGTTTGTGGAAAATATATCTGCTGATACGGTATGCTATCAGCATCACCGATAAGGGCAACCATATGTATATTATTTCGCAAATTAGAACTCTCAGCCCCCCCATGCTCATGGAAGCACCCACTCCTATTGGCGAAACCTGCAATGGCCTCCATGGGAAAAAATATCTTGTAGTATCAAATGGCGACAGCAGGGCGATGCCCAGACCGCCATCGGTGAAGGCATCGAGCAGGCCATGGCTTGCTGTGACGATGAAAAAAAAGGAAAGATAGGTCCACCAGTGTTTTGAAAATAATTTTACCTCTCTAAAAAGGCAAAGAACGACAACGAGACTCAATACCAGAGCAAACGGGATTGAATGGAAAAAACCTCTGTGACCTAAAAAATGCCCATATGGTATACCAAACGAAAATGCGATAACATCGACATCCGGAAACACTGAGCAGAAAATTGAGGGGATCCAGATACGCCAGGGCTCGATTTGTTTTGTAAATAGTTTCACAGAAGCTGCGGCAACTACGGCATGGGTAATGATGGTAGGCATCCCGATCCCCTGCTAACTAACTACTTGTCCAAATGACCTTAACAGTCATTAGTATTTTCCGGCTTATTCAGGTTAGGCCATTATACCTTATTCCGGGCGAATTGACATCTGTTAAATTCCACTGTCCCCGCTGGCGGTCTCTAATCCGTGACGCTGCATTAATTGGCTGTCGCCCATAAGTTTGGCGGCATCGCCGTCTGCGATGATCCTGCCCTGGTCGATAAGGACCGCCCTTTGGCACAAACGGGCAGCGAAGTTCATATTACAAGTAGCAATTACCAGCGTCTGCTTCAGCGAAGCGAGCAGCTCAATCAAGCTGTTCCGCGTCCGCGGGTCAAGACTGGTATCCGGCTCATCGGCTGTTATTATCTCCGGGTCCATCGATAGAACCGTTGCAATTGCGGCGCATCGTTTCTGGCCCGCAGAAAGATGATGCGGCGGTCTGTCTCTAAAAGACCCTAAGCCGACTTTCTCCAAAGTCTCCGCTGTGCGTTTTTCAATCTCGCCGGGTTTGAGACCCATGTTCATCGGTCCGAAGGCGACATCCTCAAAAAGTGTCGGCATAAACAACTGGTCGTCCGGGTTCTGCGAAACGGATGTAATGGTCCGCCTGAGGGCTTTAGCATTTTTTGGACACACCTCCAATCCGTCAATCGTAATTTTTCCGGCTCCTTTAACAAATCCGCTCATCGCAAGCAGCAGTGTCGATTTGCCCGCACCGTTTGGTCCGATGATAGCGACTTTCCGGCCCGGCTCAATTACAAGGTTAATATCGCAGAGTACCTGGGGCTGGTCAGAATAGCCGCATGAAAAATTCCGGATTTCAATTGCAGCCGCCATATAATTGCCTACCCTAAGATTGGTCTGATATAAAAACAGACTATTGCAATAAATGCCGCCGCAATTGCCGCAAATATAAAATCCGCCCGCTGGAGTTTCAGTTTGGCTGTCGCCGGCCAGGTGCCGTTAAACCCGCGGGCCTGCATCGCAATGTTTATGCGTTCGGCAGTGTCGATACTGCGAACAAATAGTGAGCCGAGCATTGACGCGGCTACTTTCAGTTCTGTTTGGGGCCTGAGCCTTCGCAGTTTTCGGACCGCTCTTGCCCGCAGTATGTGATGCGCCTTATCGATAAGAACGAATATATATCGATAGAGAAAGCCGAGCTGGACAATCAGTATTTTCGGGGCACCTAATTTTTGCATTGCTGTCAGTAAATCCGCAAATCGTGTAGTGGAGACAAGTGCTATCAGCGCCAGCATAGTAACTATGAACTTTCCGAGGATAGTGAAGCACCGCAGCCAGCCTGCCGAAATATCCCACACAAACGGACCAAATGCGGCGGCAGCAGGTGTTCTGTCATATAATGGGCAGCTTAACGCCAAAACCAGAATGAACGGGCTAACAAATAAAATCTGCTTAAAAGCAAACTTCAGTGGAATTTTTCCCAGTACCAGAACGGTAAACGGCCCAACGGCATAGCAGATAAGAACGGTAAACGAGCCGGGCGGCAGGGATAAAACGACTGCGGTAAAGATAACGACAGTTAAAAATTTTATCCTGCTGTCAAGGCGATGTACGGGCGAATCCTGATAGGCGAATTTATCTATATGCGAATGGTGCATTTAACTAACACGCTTTCACAAGTTCTCTTTTGCGGAGCAATTTTGCGGTCAGCCATACAAATACCATTGTAAGCCCTGCCCCGGTTACGCCGGCAAAACTTGTCCAGCCGGCGGCCATACTGATTTCTTCATCCGCAACCGTTCCTAACCGGCACGGCCTTTTTGAATAATCCGGCAGGGGGGAAAACTTAGCTTGAAAATTATCAACCTTTGCCACAGCCAAATCCTCATTGGATACCATCGGCTTAAAGTCCGGCTGGTCAGGTCTTTGGGCATAGGTCCATTCCAGGCCATCCGGAAAACCGCATGCAAGCAGTGATAGCCCGGCCGCGGCAATAACTGCAAAGATTGCAAACGATACGAGTACTGCTTTTTTGCTCAGCCTGATCTTACCGGCTAAAAACCGGCCGAATATGTCCGGGCGAACCTGCTGGATGAATCCTAATATCGCTACGGTAATTAAGCCTTCGATAAAACCGGCTAACAGATGAACGCCAAGCATCGTGATAAGAAATATCTTAAAAGGAACCACCAGTACGCCGGAAAGTGCGGCCTGTATTGGGACGAGAACCGCACCAATTTCAATTGTGATTACACATCCAAACATCACCCCTGCGAAGCTGCGCAAACCGCTGGCAGACTTGACAGTAAAGATCCTGTACAGAAAATAGCCAAGATAACTCGGTACGATACCCATATTGATAATGTTGCAGCCGAGTGCAAGCAGCCCGCCATCCTGAAAGATGAGGCATTGAACAATTACCACGGACGATATGACTATCGCTCCGGCGTGGGGGCCGAGTATGATTGCCAGCAATACCGCACCAATCAAATGGCCGCTGGTACCCGGCATGGCGGGCAGCGGAAACTGTACCATCTGGGCCGCAAAAACAAACGCACCCATAACCCCCATCAACGCGATTTTGTCAGAGTCTATAACGTGCTTTGCTTTTTTGCAGATCAGGCCCATTGCGCCCGCAGCAATTGCGATACTGCCGGCGGCGACTGGAACTGATAATAATTCATTGGCCATATGCATGATAAATTTTTCCTGTGTTAGATGCTTAGGGCACGCGCATAAGAATACGAGATTTGTGCTACGGCGTCAAGTTTAAACCCGGCAGAAAAAAAAATTATTTACATAAATATTTATAAAAAACCTTCCAAATTCCACCATCAATACCTAATCGCCACTGCCAGAACAGGTAACGGTTTTGTTATGGGACGGACGGGAAAACCGCCGATTTTCACTCCAATTACCTTGTTTTATTTGATTCAAGCGAAAACTTCACGGCCGCCGATAACCCATTATTACGCTGTCTGAAGGCTGACGGCGATAACGGATTATTGAATATAAATGGATTTACTTTAAGGAATTAAAAAATGAAGAATACAACCGCAGATAAATGGGATATCGGCTGGCGCAGCATTGGAAAGCCGAAAGCGGCAACAATTGCCCGCAACACAGTTGAGGAGCCGCCAGCGGCACAACAGCCGTCTGGAGGTGTAATTGTAAAGAGTATTGTCCATCCTCAAAAACCCAAGGTTCCAAAATCGGCGTCGGTAACTGTAAAGGCGGCCCCGCAGCAAAAACCCGCGGCAGCGGAGGCGGTAGTGCAAACTAAACATGACAAAGCGAGGGCAACGCCAGCAAAGATACCAGCGTCGCAGAACCAGCCGGCGGCGGCAAAAAATAACAGGGATACCCGAAGCGGTATGGAACTGTTGGGCGTTGAGTTCATTCTGAACCTGGCAGAGAGAACCGACTTTGATTCCCGCGACGATGCCGTAATGCACAACATCGGCCTGAACGAATTGATACGCAGGGACAGCTTCGATCACCTCGACAGCAGGACGCTGGCGGCTTATGCAACTAACGATGGTGATTTCTACAGCAGGCAGATACAGTGTTCCGCGATGCAGATTCTCGCTCAGAGAACAGTAGGGGATAATTAATTAAAAGCCAAAAGTAATACTATCGCCCCGGCCGGCAAATATCGGCTGGGGCTTTTTTTATGCATTTCAATTATTGGTGATTGTGGATCTGGACATTTTTTCTGTATGCGTTTTCGCTGGAGCCAGGCGTGCGGTTGAATTTTCTTGCGGCCCAGAATAATTTGCAGCCATAGCCGATGGCCGAAAAGCCCGCTAAAAAGAATATGCCTGCCGCGATAATCGCAAAGATATCTCTCAATACGAAGACCAGCATTCCAAAACCTATAAGCAACAGGCCGAAAAAGAAGCTGCCCTTGGCAATACCTTTCGTCGCTCGTGAAATATCGTCCTGCATAAAGAATCTGAACATAATTCATATCCCGAACTGAAAATCCTAAATCCTAATATCTATCCGCCGAAGGTTCGCCTGAGGCGAATTTCACTCCAGCTTTGCTGGACTAAACAATACCTAATTTCCAAAATCCTAATTTTCAAAACAAAATTCAAATCCGATGCTTTTTAAGCACACTCTGCCAAGCTGGATCCCCGCCTTCGCGGGGATGACAGATTCAGCGTGCGGGAAACCACCTGGGGTGCAAGCTGCCTTCGCAGAACTACCTGGGGCACAAGTTGCATACCCTACCAAGGTATCTATCATGTCGCTTGCGCTCCATGCTTTTTGAGCACATCCTACCAGGTAAATTTCAAAATTCAAAAAAAAACAGGCCCCGCTGCCGGGGCCTGTTTTTTAAACCGCTCTAATACATTCCGCCGCCCGGAGGCATTGGGGGGCCGGCTTCTTTCTTTTCAGGAATCTCTGCTACCATCGCATCGGTGGTCAGCAGCAGTGAAGCAATCGATGCTCCGTTTTGCAATGCAGCTCTTTCGACCTTCGTCGGAACGATAACGCCGAACTTAACCATATCGCCGTACTCTTTGCGAAGTGCATCATAACCGAAGTTAGCTTCCTTTGATTCGATAACCTTCTGGGCCACGATCGAGCCATCGAGGCCCGCGTTTTTGGCAATCTGTTTGATGGGTGCGATAACCGCTCTGCGAACGATGTCAACGCCGACCTTTTCGTCGCCAACGGTTTTAACCTTATCAAGACAATCCAGAACGCTCAGGGTTGATACTCCGCCGCCCGGCAGGATGCCCTCTTCTACCGCCGCCCTGCATGCGTGCAGTGCATCTTCGACGCGTGCCTTCTTTTCCTTCATCTCAACTTCGGTAGCTGCGCCGACATTGATCTGTGCAACGCCGCCCGCCATCTTGGCAAGTCTTTCCTGCAGCTTCTCAATATCGTAGTCGCTTGTTGAACGCTCGATCTCATTTTTGATCTGCTCGATTTTGCTCTTGATCTCCCCGCTTTTACCCGTACCTTCAACGATGGTGGTATTATCCTTATCGATAGTAATGCGTTTTGCCTGTCCGAGCTGCTTGACATCAATACCTTCAAGCTGCAGACCGAGGTCCTCGAAGATGGCCTGTGCGCCTGTAAGGATCGCTAAATCCTCGAGTATGGCTTTTCTTCTGTCGCCGAATCCCGGAGCCTTTACCGCGGCAACCTGCAGTGTTCCTCGAAGTTTATTAACTACCAGCGTTGCAAGGGCTTCACCCTCGACATCCTCTGCGATGATCAGGAGCGGACGACCCTGCTTTGAAACTTTTTCCAAAAGCGGAACCATCGCTTTGACCGTAGAAATCTTCTTCTCGTAGATAAGGATGTACGGCTTGTCAAGTACGACCGTCATATTTTCAAAGTTGTTTACAAAATGCGGACTGAGGTATCCTTTGTCAAACTGCATACCCTCGAGAAGCTCGACGGTAGTCTCCAGCGACTGACCCTCTTCGACAGTGATAACGCCGTCCTTGCCGACCTTATCCATTGCCTTTGCCATAGTTTGTCCAATTTCGGCATCCTGGTTGGCCGAGCATGTCGCAACCTGCCTGATCTGCTGGCTGGACTGGACCTGAGTGCTTATCGCGGCAAGTGCATCGGTGATCGCCGCGACTGCCTTGTCGATACCGCGTTTTACCTGCATCGCGTTTGCGCCGGCGGTGATATTCTTGAGTCCTTCCTCGAAGATCGCCTCTGCCAGTATCGTGGCTGTGGTTGTACCATCGCCAGCGACATTGGAGGTTTTTGAGGCTACTTCCTTAACCATTTGTGCGCCCATATTTTCATAGGCATCTTCCAGTTCGATCTCCTTGGCCACGGTTACGCCGTCTTTTGTAACGGTTGGTGAGCCGAAGGATTTTTCCAGAATAACATTCCTGCCGCACGGGCCCAGTGTGATTTTGACCGCTGCGGCCAACTTGGCAATTCCCTCGCGGATCGCCGCTCTGGCCTCGGTATTAAAGGCTATTTTTTTTGCTGCCATAACTGTCTTCTCCTGTTTATACTGATTTTTAGTTCTTAATTATTGCCATAATATCTGACTCGCTCATTATCATATACTCTTTTCCGTCGATATTGACATCCGTCCCGGCGTAGCTTGTAAACAGCACTGAATCGCCTTTTTTGACCTGAAATTTGGCCCTGCTGCCGTCATCGAGCAGTTTTCCATCGCCGATATTGACGACTTTTCCCCTTTGCGGTTTTTCCTTAGCGGTGTCAGGCAGTACAATCCCGCCTGCGGTTACTGACTCTGCGTCAACTCTCTGGATGAGTACCTTGTCAGCCAATGGTCGAATCTTCATTTTTACCTGCTCCTTTCAAAACACATTATTTAACTAACTGTACAATTGACATTAACAATACTGATAGGGGTATATTCAGCAAATTATGTGCCAGCCGGGCGACCGACAGGGTTATTTGGCGATAACGCCTTGCTGCAACGCTACTTATGGCAGCAGCGGCACAAAGCTGCAGAACCGGCAAAACAGCAGTTTCGCCAGCCAAAGACCCAATATCCTGCCACACTGACAGGCAGCAGGAGTATTTGGTATTTGGTATTTGGTATTTGGTATTTGGTATTTGGTATTTAGTATTTAGTATTTGGTATTTGGTATTTGGTATTTGGTATTTGGTATTTAGTATTTAGTATTTGGTATTTGGTATTTAGTATTTGGATTTACAAGATTAACACGATTTATTTATATCTTGGCTGGGGAACCAAAAAAGGTTTGACCTGTATGGCCCATATCAGTACAATCGGCAAGATTTTGAGCACATCAGATCAACCTATTTATTCAAACTGTCCGATGGTCAGTTTGAAAACTTAAAAATCAAAGATTAAAATGCAAAACTGTGGATTCGGCCTTTGGCCGAGACTATTTTAACGAAAAAACAAAAAAGTATAACTACTTACGGCAAAAAGTGTTATGCGTAGACGAACTGGTTTTTCGGTCGGTTTGAGTTATTTAGAGGGAGTAAAGAAAGTGGACAACACAGGTGTGGTATTAAAACAGAAATTGTCGCCGGAGCATTTGGACCGGTTAATGGCCATTAACAATCCTAAAATGCACGCTTTTGTGGCAGATGCTATCGAACTTGCGACGCCTGAATCGGTGTTTATCTGCACTGATTTGGCTGAAGATGCCGCGTATATCCGGCAGACAGCGATCGATAAAGGTGAGGAAAATGCCCTCGCTATCGAAGGCCATACCTATCATTTTGACGGCTATAACGACCAGGCGCGGGACAAGGCAAATACCAAATATCTGCTGGCAAAGGGTAGAGACCTTGGTGAGAGCTTAAATTCGATGGACAAAGAAGAGGGGACCGCGGAGATTCGCGAGATATTGAAAGGATCAATGGCCGGAAAGCAGATGTTTGTCTGCTTTTTCTGCCTTGGCCCGACGGGTTCGGAGTTTTCAATACCGTGCGTCCAGATCACTGATTCGGCCTATGTCGCTCATAGTGAGTATATGCTCTATCGTGCGGGCTACGAACAGTTCAAAAAGGCCGGGGTCGATGGCGATTTCTTTAAGTTCATCCATACCGCGGGGGTGCTGGAAAACTGCGTCAGCAGGGATACCGATAAACGAAGGGTCTATATCGACCTCGACGAAAAGACTGTCTATTCGACAAATACCCAGTACGCCGGCAATACCGTCGGGTTGAAAAAACTTGCGTTGCGGCTGGCTATCGATAAATCCGCTAAGGAAGGGTGGCTGGCTGAGCATATGTTCGTTATGGGTGCGCACGGGCCGAACGGCAGGGTAACTTACTTTGCCGGTGCGTTTCCGTCCGCGTGCGGGAAGACCTCTACTTCTATGCTGCCGGGACAGAGCATTATCGGGGACGACATCGCGTATCTGCGAAAGATTGACGGGCGGATGCGCTGCGTCAATGTTGAAAGCGGGATCTTCGGTATTATCCGTGATGTTAACCCGGAAGATGACCCTGTTATTTATGAGGCTTTGACAACGCCGGGCGAGGCGATATTCGGTAATGTGCTGATCGATAATAATCTTAAGCCGCACTGGCTCGGTATGGGCAGCAAAATAGCCGACGAGGGAACTAACTATTCCGGCAAATGGACGGCTGGCAAAACCGACGCCAAAGGAAACGAAATTACTCCTTCGCATAAGAACGCCCGCTATACCATTCGTCTGGGCGACCTTGCCAACTGCGATCCTATGGTCAATGATCCTGCCGGCGTTCCGCTGGGCGGGATAATTTATGGCGGCAGGGACAGTGATACGCTGGTTCCCGTTGAGCAGGCCGCCGGCTGGACCGAGGGGATTATCGCAAAGGGTGCCTCTATTGAATCCGAAACCACTGCGGCGACTCTGGGCAAAGAGGGCGTGCGGACCTTCAATATTATGAGTAATATGGACTTTGTTTCCATCCCGCTTGGCAGGTATATCCAGAATAATCTGGACTTCGCCGAAGATGTTGAAAACGAACCGATGATTTTTTCGGTCAACTACTTCCTCAAAAATAAAGAGGGCAAGTATCTCAACGGGATCCTCGATAAGAAGATCTGGATTCTCTGGGCGGAGCTTCGGGTAAACGGCGATGTCGATGCGATCGAAACGCCGACCGGTTTTATACCGAAGTATGAGGATTTGGCAAAGCTGTTCAAGGAAAGTCTGGGCCGGGACTATACCAAGGCTCAGTACGCCGAGCAGTTTGCCATTCGTACGGATAACCTGCTGGCAAAGATAGACAGAGTGGAGCGGATTTATAAAGACAAGGTAGCCGATACACCGCAGGTTGTTTGGGATGTATTCACCTCGCAGCGCGGGCGGCTCAATAAAGCCAGAGAAAAAGGCGGCAGTTTTATCAGCCCGTTCGACCTGTAAAAATTAACGGGGTCGGACTTGTTCCGGCCCCGCCATTTTATACCCTTCAGGGTAAGAAATTCCCGCGAGTAAAACTATAACTGTTTATTCCAAAGTTAGTTACCCGCGGATTAACGGTAAATTTCAACTGGTATCAGTATACAATCTAATCTTCGATTTTCCCTTACAGCTTCCAGGCTTTTGCGAACATTGCAAAGCTTCTGTCGTAAGTTTTTTCCGCCTCAGGCGGGAAGCAGCAGCCGGGCAGCTGTTTACTGCTCAGGTGTGAGCTTATGCATTCGCAGCAAGTACCCTTGGTTTCGCAGCTGTAGGTGCAGGTGCAGTTTGCGATATTCTGTTCTTTTTTACATTCCATAATTCTGGCTCCTGTTCTGAATTCTGTGTTCTATTCTTCCTCATCCTGCCTGCTGATGGCTTTGTAAAAGCACCAGCTCATCCCGACGACGATTATCATAAAAACAGCGCCAAGTATAACATAAGATGTTCCGCTAAGTTTAGCTGATGCTTTCGATACGGTTTCCGCTACTATGGCGTCCCGTGTAATTCGTACGAGCATACCGGCTATCAGTGCACTAACTTCAAGTGTTCCGATTATCCCCGCCCAGCTGGCAAATGCGCTCGGTCGAACCGTTTTTGTGCTGTATCGGTCCATAACATAGTTGGAGATAATTATCGCAGCTATCGCAAGGGCCATCGCCAGCATAGCTGAATATCCGCTAAGGTTACCAAAAGAGGAGCTGAATTTTGCGGTAACCAGGATGATTACCGCGGCGATGACAGTCATCAAAAACGCCAATACGCCCAACGATTTTGCCTCAACTATCAAGCCATTTTGGCTGTCGGTGAAATCATCATCTCGCTGCGCACCTTTGATAAGGCTCATAATTATCGCCAGTACCGGTGCGGCTGCGATAACCGCCATTCCGACGCAGTTGTAGATATTCCACTGGCCGCCTGCGTCCTTGAAGAAGTTTTGGCCCGGACCAAAGTCATCGAACAGGCTCCACATGAACAGAGTCCCTAAAATAATAGGTATAAAAATTCGGATAGAATAGTTCCACCATTTGCCGAGCTGCCAATCGCTCCTTTCGTTTGCGTGCTCCCTTAGCGTTTCGATCCTGTACAGCCAGCCAAGGACCACACATTCAAGCAGGCCGAGAAACGCGATCCCCCATGTTCCATTAATAAACCCGTCAATCACCCCCAGCCAGCTGAGTCCGCCCTGGGTAATGTAGAACAGCCCGAACCCCAGCCCGACAAGACTCATTACCGGCAGTACGATACACCTTCGCCAGCCCGTTTTATCGACGAGGCCTGCCAGTACCGATTCGGTGATCGAAAAGCCCGAGTCTATCCCCAGCGTGATCAAGGTAAAGAAGAACACCAGGCTCCACCACGGCGCACCGGGCAGCTGGGCCAGTGCATACGGAAATGCCACAAAAGCCAGACCCGGCCCGGCGTCAACAACATTTTCGACACCTACCGCGGCTCCAGCTTGTGCGGTGACAAAGGCCATCCCGCCAAGCGTCGCGAAGATCGCCAGGCCCGCGATGAAACTGGTTACAAAGTCGGCAAGTCCGATTATCGCGGCGTTATTATTTATATCGCTTTTGCGGTGCAGGAAACTTGCGTAGGTGAGCATCACCCCGAATGCCAGAGACAGCGAAAAGAATACCTGGCCAAACGCAAATCGCCAGGTCGATGGTTTGGCCAGCTGGCTCCAGACGGGGTCGAGAAAATATACCAATCCCTGCATACTCCCCTCCAGAGTCAGCCCGCGAACCGCAAGGACAACGAGCATCAGCCCCGGCAGCGGAACCGTGAGCCAGACGATTTTACTCACGAGTTTAACGCCGCGGAATATGCAGAAGTACATCGCCACCCATGTAATGAGCAGCGGGATAATCAGATTCGTTCTGATTGAGCCCAACGCCGGGCCGTCAATTGCGCCGAGATATGTCTGGCTGAAAAAAGTTTTGGCGTTTTCGACACCTTCGATACCCGTTCCCGCCCAGGGCAGTTTGCCGCCGTTGATTATGCCCTGGATACTAAAGCCCATGAAGCTGACGCAGTAGGCCAAAATGACGGGATAATAAGTGATGATGACAAAGCCGAGTATTATCCCCCACCAACCGATGAATTCTTTTTTCCTGCCGGTTCGCGCGTAGGCATTTGGCGCCGCTCGTTGCGTGAAATGGCCGAGACTGAATTCGAGTATCAGCATCGGTATTCCGATGCAGAACATTGCCAGGATGTACGGGATAAGAAATGCCCCGCCGCCGTAGCTGTAAAGTTTGTACGGAAAGCCCCACAGATTACCAAGCCCAACGGCAGAACCGACCGCCGCTAAAACAAACCCGCCCCGACTACCCCATGTCTCCCTTTGCTCTTCAAGCATCTCCATAAATTATTTCCCTATTTCCGTCTTCCCCATTTATCTGCACAAAGCTCTCGTTGAAATATATTCATTTTTTTAAACATAAAAGCCGGATAGGGCTTGTGCCCAGGGGCTACCTATATTTTTGAGCACTCAACAGTTCTTTTATTTCTTTGACTAAGATTGGCAGGTGGTTTGTAACGGCATGATTATGCGGGGATTTTGACATTATCGCGCAGAAACTCAGGCGCCAGATCCGCACCGTTTTCCCATACGATAGTTTCTAATACGGGGTCAACCTTAAAGGACATGAAAATTTTCTTATCTTTTAGAGGTCCAAAAATTTCTCCCGTTAATTCCCGGCCTAAATCAACTTCACCCTCAATGCCATCGTTAAACTTAACCCAAATAACATAATCACGCAAATATCTTGCTTCTTTAACATGTAAAATCATAATTTCACCTCAAAGGACTAATTGCGAACAGGGCTTTTTTCTGTTCAGCAAGTTCCCACTCTTTTAGCAATTCATCTTTATGTAATTTTCGCCATTCTTGAATCATTTTGACTGCACGATTCGACATACTGCCATTTATATTTCCATTTTTAATTTCTACCACTATTTCATCATCTCCATATTTCGCATGGAAATGCGGAGGAGCGTGATCTTTCCAATACATATAAATCATAATTCCAAAAAATTTACATATAATCGGCATACATTTTTCTCACTTAATCATTTGCTTTTGATCCCGAGCAGGGCGAATGTGTCCCGTTCGATGATTGCGCGAATCTCTTCCCTCGGCACGGTCGGCAAAGATGCCTCCGTCAGCAGCCTGTTGAAGCCAAGCAGTGTTTCGATACAGTTGGCTGGTTTTGAGAATGGGTATCCACTGCCGAACAATAGTTTATCCATCACGCCGGCCTCGTGGGCACTTATCACGATGTTATACACCTGCCAGACCTTGTCGGGGCTAATCGTTAAATCGGCATAAACATTTTCATGTTTGGCCAGCATGCAGAGGCACTGGTCAAGAAACGGCATTCCCATTCCGCCGATGATAATTTTTAAATCAGGGAAAGAGCGTGCAATTTCGTCCAGCAGATACGGCCGGGCGTAATCGAGGACGGCATCGCCGCTGAGGTTTGGTCCGTTATGAAAGAACAGCGGCATAGCCAGCTGCTGGGCCGATTCATAAAGTCTCATCGCACGGGAATGGGCAGGGTGAAATTTGTCCTCACTGCAATAGAGAACCAGCCCGGCCATCCCCAGATCCGAAGTAACGGATTTTATGTACTTTAGTGCCAGCTTATCGCTGAGCGGGTTGAACGCGGCGAAGCCCGCCATCGCCGACCGGCCGCCGATATAACTGCTGACCCTTTTATTGTCGGCTGCAGCGGCGCCTCTGGCTGTCAGGACGATACAGCCATCAACTTTCTGGCAAGCCTCAGAATGGTCGGCGGTATCGATAGTGCCTTCGGGGCAGTTTATATGCGTATGGCAATCTATTATCATAATTGGCCCTCGATACGAATTAAACCACTTACGGCCGGTATGGTATCCCGCCTGGCCCATAGTGTCAAGAACAAAACCTCAGCCCTTGACAAGGCGGCCCGGATAAGATATATGTTCAGAAGATTTACAACGAACTGAAAGGAAGCATTTATGCCCCCACAGGAGCAGGTACTTGTATTTGAGCGGAAGATATTCGACGAAGCGGGGCCTTTTTACGGTCTGAAGTTTGATATTGACGATTTTCTGGAGGAGCTTTTCGCACCGGGAGTTTTGCGTTTTATATCCCGTCCGGAGGCGGAAGCCGACCCATCATATAAACAACTCATCCCCTATGTGATTATGTCCTGCGGCGATAGGTATCTGACCTATATTCGCGGCAAACGGGCCGGCGAAAAACGGCTCCTCGGCAACCGGTCAATCGGTATCGGCGGTCATATAAATCCCGTCGATAACCCGTTATTCGGTATGAAGGAAATGTATGAGACCGCTGTCGAGCGGGAAATCGAAGAAGAAGTTACCTTAGAGACAAACTATACCGATAAGATTGTCGCATTGCTAAACGATGATACCAACGATGTCGGCAAGGTCCATCTCGGCGTTGTCCATTTCTGGCGGCTTGAGGAGGAAAAGGTTACCAGGCGTGAGCAGATGATAACCCAGATGACCTTTATGGATGCCGACCAGCTGGGCGCTGAACGAGAGACTATGGAAACATGGTCGCAATTATGCTTCGACGGCATCGGAAAAATGAAGCAGGCCGCAGCGGCGCCGAGATAGAGCAAGCCGTCGATTGACCTGGCGGCCTGCCTGCCTGAATGGTTACTGTTTTTCAATATTAGGTTCTACAGTTTTTCATTAATTTCTTCGTAAGTGTAAAGTCTGCCACGATTTATTCCGCGGCATTTCGAAGCGGTATGGTTCCATTCGTCGGCGGTTGCCAGGTTGACTTTCCAGAACGGCCATGTTCTGCATTGGTTTGGTCTGACAGGATATATCGCACAGGTTTTTTTGCCGTTCGTTTCGGTGATAAACATGCAGTCTTTATTTCCGGGCCTTTCGAGCAGGCTGGTTCGTGTTCCGATTTTGCGGGTGTATTTTTCTCTGAACCGCTTAACGGTCATTTCGAGGTGTTTGGCAATCAGCTCAACTTCTCTTTTGGTCGCCCAGACATACCCTTCGTCCGGCCCGCAGCAGCAGCCGCAACACTGCATGCATTCGAAATGCAGGCCGGCAATATACCATGGAGTTTTTTTGTTTTCGTCATTCATTGCCGCGAACCTTAGTCGTGCTGGATGATAGTTTGCAGCCGGGATGGAACTGCCGTCAGTATTTCGTAACAAATGGTATCGCTTAGTTCCGCTAACTGATAAACCCCGCATGGCGAATCGAACCGGTCGTCGATAATGGTTACGAAATCTCCGAGTTTAACATCCGGTGTATCGGTAATATCTATAACGATCTGGTTCATAGTAACCCGGCCGATAACCGGAGCAATATCGGTACCGATGCATACCTTTGCCCTGTTGAAAAATCGTCTCCAGAATCCATCCGAATATCCTATCGGCAGGACGGCGATTCTGGTATCACGATTGGCGGTGTATGTTCGGCCGTAGCTTACTGTTTGGCCCTTACTGATAGAGGCTGTGTGTATTACCGGTGCCTGCAGTTTCAGGGCGGGCCGCAATTTTACAGGCAGCGATGCCTGGACAGCGTTGTATCCATAAATGGATATTCCGCAGCGAACCATATCAAAATGGGACTCAGGAAGCATCATTGTCGCGGCACTGTTTGCGGCATGAATGATTGTGTCGCTGGTAACGCAATCCTTTAACCGCGATAATATATTTTCAAACCGTTCGATTTGTGCCCTTGTGAACGAAAGGTCCTTTTCGTCTACATTGGCAAAATGTGTATAAACTCCAGCTAATTTCATCGATTGTGATGAGCAGATATATTCGGCAAGTCCTCCAGCCAACTTAGGCTCAATACCGCATCTGCTCATACCTGTGTCTATGTTTATGTGGACAGGCAGTTTGGCTCCGATTCCGGTTCCATCCAGAATTGAAGATACATATTTTGCAGATTCGATGGAACTTATAGTGCAGTGCGTTTTCATGCTGCAGCAGTATGCTATGACATCCGCGTCCAGAACGGGATGAAGCGGCTCAAGAACGAGTATGGGTATACGGCTGGCGGCTTTTGCTATGCATAATGCCTCGTAAACATTGTCAACGGCAAAGAAATCGACACCGGCATCTTTGAGGATATTCGTAACCTCCACAGCTCCGTGGCCATAGGCGTTGGCCTTTACGACGGCACAGAACTTTACATTTTCGGCACAGCAGCTTCTCAGCTGGGCGACATTATGCAAAATCGCATCGGATCGGAGCAATACCCGCAAATCTTTTCTTTTAAAATTTTGTTTTTCCATTCCATAGTGTTATAAAAAATAAGTGGTGAAATTGACAGGAATTTCTGGGATTATCGTTTTTTTGTTGCCAAAAATGGGCCTTTTTTGTAGTTTTGGCACTAAAATTAGGTGTTTTTGTCGAAAAAAGGGCTTGCAAGGATTGTTTTTGCCTTATATCATGTCCTGTACAGTGCGGGCGTAGCTCAGTGGTAGAGCGTCACGTTGCCAACGTGACTGTCGTGAGTTCAAATCTCATCGCCCGCTTTTTTGGCTCCCGCGGGTTGCGGGCGCGGGCCGAAGAGGTGATAGATGGAGTTATTTTTATGATAGCTTTTGCGAGGTACCGGCTAAGTAGTTAGTCCGGCGCAGGTCGCAGAAGCGTTTAATGCCCAGCCGACGCTGGGTGAAAAACCGGATATAGTGGCTGCGGGAAGTTGTTCCCAAGGCCTTTTTTGTTTACTTACACACGACGATTTATAGGAGTAGGCGGTAATGGCGGAAGAAGAAAAAACCAAGAGCAAAAATGTCGTAACGATCGAAGATTCCGGTTCCTGCAAGAAAAAGGTATCAATCGAAGTTCCCGCGGAAGCGATAAAGGAAACGCTCGATGAACAGTATAACGAGCTTCGCAGAGATGCGGAAGTTCCGGGTTTCCGTAAGGGAAGGGCTCCATTGCGGCTTCTGGAGAAAAAATACGGTTCCGATGTAAGGAAGCAGGTCAAGCTGAAACTTTTGGCCCAGGCCTGCGAAGAGATTACAGAGGATGAGAAGCTGGACACATTAGGTGAGCCTGATTTCGACCATGAAAAGATAGAGATGCCGGACGATGGCGCGATGAAGTTTGATTTCGAGGTCGAGGTTCGGCCGGAGTTTAAACTGCCGTCGCTGGATGGTATCGCAGTGGAGAAACCAAAGGCTGAAATTACCGACGAACAGGTTGACGATGAACTTCTGAGTATGCGGAAAAGGGCCGGCTTATGGAGTCCAAAAGAAAGCGGCACCGTCGAAAGCGGTGAGCAGATCATCGCAGATGCCATCCTGAAGATCGATGGGCAGGAAGAACATGAAAAACTCGACAACACCGAGATTTTTGTGCGGGCAAACGGATTCGTTGGGCCGGTTCCCGTTGAGGGGCTCGATAAGCTGCTGGACGGCTGCAAAATCGGGGATGTCAAAATGACAAACATTGAAGTACCGAAAACATTTTATAACGAGCAGTATCGCGACAAAAAAATTGAGGTTGAGATAGAAGTTAAGGAGATCAAACAGCTCGAGCCAGCCGAACTCGATCAGGACTTCTTCGGCAGGCACGGCGTTGATGACGAAAAAGGTCTGCGGGAAATGATTCGCGATTCGTATGCGGAATATTCCCAGAGGCAGGCTAAGACGGCAATGGGCGAGGCGATTTATCAATACCTTCTCAAAGAGACGACTTTTGACCTGCCAGCCGATGTCGTTGCGGACCAGTCGAACCGTCTTTTGCAGAGACAATATACGAATATGCTGATGCAGGGTGTCGGTAAGGAGCAGGTTGACGAACAGATGAACCAGCTTCGCGCGAGCAGTCAGGAACAGGCCGAAGAACAGTTGAAACTGCTGTTCATAATGGAAAAGATTGCCGATAAATTCGAGATTAAGGTTAGCGAAGAAGAAATAAACGGTTATATCGCCCAGGCCGCTGCATCAAGAGGCAGGAGGCCGGAAAAGATGCGGGCAGAGCTTATAAAAGATGGTTCTCTGGCACAGTTTGGAATGCAGATTCGCGAACAGAAATGTATCGAAAAACTGCTTGAGTCCGCAAATATAACCGACGTTGACCCTGCTAAAGCCGCTAAAACGACATCTAAAAAGAAGACGGAAAAGAAAAAGGCAGCCAAAATAGACAAAAAAGCCAAAGAGACCACACGAAAAGATACTTCAACCAAGAGGACGAAAAAAAGCATTGGCTCAGCAAAAAAAACGGTTGCGAAAAAAGCCGATAAAAAAGCAAAGTAGCGGTGTAAAATGTCCGATATACTCAAACCGGCTTGCAGCCGGTTTGAGAGTTTTGAATTCTTAGTTCTTAATTTTTAGTTGTGGATTCGGCCTTTGGCCGAGGCTGTTTTTAATAAAAAAACAAAACCACATAAGCTGTTGCAACGAATTATCAATAAGGGAAAAAAGATGAAGTTTGAGTTTTCGCAGAACTATGACGGCCAGGCAAGGCTGCAGACCCAATCGTACCAGCGGACACGGGAAATGACACTGAGCGATATACTGCTCGAGAATCGTACCGTGTTCCTGATAGGTGAGATCAATTACCCGATGGCAACGGAATTGATCATGAAGCTTTTGTACCTCGACAACAACAAGCCCGGCAGCGAGATAAATCTTTATATTAACTCGCCGGGCGGCAGTGTTGACGATACGATGGCGATTTATGATACGATGAGCTTTATCGGTTCGCCTGTTTCGACATTCTGTATCGGCAAGGCGCAGTCCGGCGCGGCGATAATACTTGCCGCAGGCGCCAAGGGTAAACGGCACGCACTGCCGCACGCTAAAGTTATGCTGCATCAGCCGTGGGGCGGGCTTACCGGACAGGCGGCGGATATCAAAATACAGGCCGAAGAAATCAGCAGGGCAAAGAAAATGATCAATAAAATTCTGGCCGAACATACCGGACTGGACGAAGCAAAAATTGCCGAAGAAACGGAACGAGATAAATATATGACCGCCGAAGAGGCGAAAGAATACGGTCTTATCGATGATGTGCTGCATGCGGAAAAAAAAGACGAGAAAAAAGGAAAAAAGAAAACCAGTAAAGCAAAAGATAAAGATTAGGAGTTGTAATAAGATGGCAGTGAACCAAAGTCTTGTGCCGATAGTGATAGAAAAAACCGGAAGAGGTGAGAGGTCCTATGATATTTATTCCCGACTGCTCAAGGACAGGATAATCTTTCTTGGCGGCTCGGTCAGTGACGAGGTGGCGAACCTGATAATTGCCCAGTTGCTGTTTTTAAGCAATGAGGACAATAAGAAGGATATCCATTTTTATATCAACTCTCCCGGCGGAGCAATTACTGCGGGACTGGCTGTTTATGATACTATGCGTTTTCTTCGATGCGATGTATCGACATACTGCGTCGGTCAGGCGGCGAGTATGGGTGCGTTACTGTTCGCAGGCGGGAGCGATGACAAACGATTTATCCTTCCAAACAGCAGAGTTCTGCTGCACCAGCCATTAATCTCAGGTGTAATGCAGGGCCCGGCAACGGACCTGGAAATCGAGGCAAGGGAAGTGCTTCGGTTAAGAGCCCGGATTTATGATATTCTGGCCAATCATACCGGAAAAGATGTCGGTCAGATAGAACAAGACTGCGACAGGAACCTGTGGCTCGAGGCCGAGGAAGCCATAAGCTACGGTCTGGCAGACAGGATACTGCAAAAGGCCCCGGAAGTTGTTTCCGATAAGGACTAATGTTATGAATCAGCGGTTGTTTGTTACGGTTCTGGTTGTTTGCGCCGCTTGTGGATGTCAGGAGCAGTCACAGACATCGTTGTGGGACCAAATTAAGGACCTGGGTGAGGAAAAGGTTACACTCAGAGAGCAGAATGAAAAGCTGCAAAGTGAAAACAAGCAGCTGAAAGGACAGGTCAAAACCCTTTCCGGGCTCGGCCCCGAAGTTCGCCTGGAGGCGTTTGCGGCGATAAAAAAAATCGAGATTGGCAAACGCAGCGGACTGTTCGACAAGGATGACGATGGCATAAAGGAAAAGCTGATCGTCTATGTCCGTCCGAGCGATGATACAGGTGATACGGTAAAAATTCCCGGCACAATAACGGTCCAGCTCTGGAATCTTAACAACGAATCTGATGAGGCGATGCTTGCCAGCTGGAAGCTTGAGCCGGAAGAGATCAAGATGCTTTGGGCAGGTACGTTTATGACCAATTATTACAGGCTCACCTTTGATATAGCCGAAATTCCGGCCGGCCAGGGGCAGGAACTTACCGTTAAGGTACGGTTTGTCGATTATGTTACCGGTAAAACCCTGACCGCACAAAAAGTCATACAACTATAACCTAAATCCACAAAAAAACCGCTTGAAAATCATCCGCAACCCGCTATCATACCGCTATGCGGAAATTCATCGATAAGATAATCTGCGGCGATTGTATAGAGCTGCTCGGTAAGGTTAAAGAGCCATTCGCCGATCTGATTTTCGCAGATCCTCCATTTAACATCGGCTATCAGTACGATAAGTATAGAGACAAGGTCAAGAAAGAAAGGTACATCGCCTGGACAAAAGACTGGATGTCAGCTTGCAATAGTGTGTTAAAATCGGCTGGTTCGTTTTATATTGCTATCGGTGACGATTATGCCGCTAATGTAAAGGTAATAGCCGACGAGCTTGACCTGACAATGCGTAACTGGATAATCTGGCATTATACATTCGGCCAGCAAACTAAAACCAAATTCGCACGAGCGCATACACATATTTTTTATTTCGTAAAAGATAAAGACGATTTTGTTTTTAACGATTTTGCTGTTCGTGTTCCATCCGACAGGCAATTAGCCTATAACGATAAGAGAGCCAACCCGAAAGGCAAAATGCCCGATGATGTCTGGGGCCGGTACAGCCGGGTATGCGGAACATTCAAGGAACGGCTGCAGTGGCATCCATGCCAGATGCCCGAAACGGTACTTGCCAGAATTGTTAGTGTAAGTTCAAAGCCGGGCGATGTCGTGCTTGACCCGTTTAATGGTTCCGGTACCACCGCGGCGGTCGCGCTAAAGCTGGGCAGAAGATATTCAGGGATAGATATTTCCGCAGACTATGTAACGAATACCAAACATCGGATCGAAGAAATAAAGCACACTTCAAAATCGACAAAAAACCTTTTCGGCAATTTAGGGCCGCAGGAAATGCTGGAACTTAGCCGGTTGTGTGCGGATATGGGTTTTAGTGTGTCGGAAATTTTAGAGAGTAAAAAGCTGTTGGCTCTTTTGACCAGCCAGTTCGCTATACGAATGAACGCCGAAAAAATTTGCGATAAGAACCAGATCGCCATTGCGCTGGCCGATGTTCCTAATTATGCCCGTAAGGGTAAAAAAACTTGAACAGAACAAAAAACATTTTGCTGTTAATACTTTCACTCATCGTCAGTGCGTTTCTGCTTACAGTTATCCAGGTGCCTTTTGGTATGGGTTTTTTGGCGTGGGTTGCGCTGGTGCCGTTTATCCTGATATGTTCATATCACACAAAAGCCCGGCAGCTTTACTGGTTTTCATATCTTATCTCATCGTGTTACTGGCTTGGCAATCTTTACTGGATCGGGTATGTAACGGTTCCGGCCTATATCCTGTTCTGTTTGTATCTTGGTTTGTATTGGCCCCTGCTGGCGAAGCTTATCCGTTATTGTAATAAAAAAAAGCTACCGCTTTTTTTGACGGTTCCTTTGTTATTTTGCGGCGCTGAGGCGTGGCAGGGGATACTTGTTACCGGTTTTAGCTGGCGGCTCCTGTGCCATAGCCAGCATGAATATCTGCCGGTGATACAGATAGCGGATATATTCGGTCAGATGGGGGTATCTGTTATTGTGGCGATGGTTAACGGTCTTGTTGCAGGGGTTATAATAGATGGCGTAAAAACCAAACTTCTCCGCCCAGCCAATTTTGCGAAGGTTATTTTCGCAGTATCAGTTTTGGCAAGCACGATTATCTACGGTAATTATCGTATAGACCAGACCGATGAATGTATTGAGCAAGGGCCGCTCGTCGGTGTTGTTCAGTCCAATGTTCCTTCGATGGTAAAGGAAATGGCCACCGCTGGCGAGGCGATACTCAAGGATCTCATTGAACAAAGCAATAAATGTTTTTCTGCGGGCGCCCAGCTTACCGTTTGGCCGGAAACAATGGTTCTGACAACGCTCAATCAGGGCTATCTTGACCTTTGCATGGACGGGACCCGGCCCCTGCGGTATCACGATATGATAAGTGCGCATTGCAAAGAGGCCGGCGGGTTTGTTCTGTTCGGCGCACACGCCGCCGACTTCGAGAAAACAGAAACCGGATATTCAATGAAGAATAAATATAACTCCGCCTTTCTTTATCGGCCCGACGGCGGTCAGGATACGAATCGTTACGATAAAATCCACCTGATACCGTTCGGTGAATATATTCCGTTCAAAAACAGTGCGACCTTTATTTACGATATGATTATCAAGCTGAGCCCTTATGATTATGATTACGATCTGGCCAGAGGTAGTCAATATACAACTTTCCAGATGTCTGAAGATGAACAAAATCAGCGATTCGGCGTACTTATATGTTATGAGGATACTGATTCGAAAATCGCAAGGAAGATGGTTGCAGGTGCCGATGGAGGTAAAAAGGTTGATTTTCTTATTAATATCAGTAACGACGGCTGGTATGTTCGGTATGAAGGGCAAAAAGTTTTGCCGAGCGTCGAGCTTGCCCAACGGGCGGTAATAACCGCTTTTCGTTCCGTGGAGAACCGAATCAGTATTGTGCGAAGTGTAAATACCGGAATAAGCTGCGTTATCGACTCGGCGGGACGTCTGCATGAAGGTTTTATTGCGGGCAATCTGCCGGAAGCGGTAATGGAAAGACAGGGCACCGCTGGGTGGTTCGTTGACAGGGTTGGAGTGGATAAAAGAGTTTCGTTTTTTAGCAAACATGGCCAGTGGCTGAAATTTTTCTGTGCAGCGGCGATGATTATTGTCATAATGGCATCGGTAATTGACAGGCCCATAAAGAAAGAGACCGTTAAATGAAAAATCAGGCATTGGTATTGTCGTTAGTAATTTTATTTTTTCCATGCGGTTGTGTTGAACAGCAGCAGGGCGGCGGTGAAAATAAGGCTGCCATCGCTGCCGATAATAAGTTTTACAAACTTAGAAACCGGGCGATAAAGTTAGTCCGTGCCGGTCTTGCTGATGAGAACAGCTATGTACGCAACCGCGCTATCGAAGTTACATCGACTACAGGCAGGAGCGAACTTATGCAGATAGTGTGCGGTTTGCTGAGGGATGACGAAGTAGCGGTCCGCTACGCGGCTGCCCTTGCTGTTGGTGATATGTCCTATTCCGGTGGAATAATAGCAGTAACGCGCGGGCTTCGCGATAAATCCGTCAGTGTGCAAATGGCCGCAGCATACGCACTTATTAAATTGGGAAAGAACAAATATAGCGGTATACTTCGCAAGTCCGCTGTCAGCAGTGTTCAGGATGTGCGGGCAAAGGCTGTTGTGCTTTTGGGCCGGCTGGGTGACAAAACACACCTGGAGCTGCTCCATAAGGTTATGCGGGATAAGACTTCCAGCGATATAGTTAAAATACAGGCTGCCGAGGCTATCGCGAATCTTGGCGATGAAACGATCCTTCAAAGTAAGCTGTGGCCGCTGTTGATAAGCAAGCACGCCGACGATAAGGTCATAGGAATTGGCGCGATGGCGGCTCTCGGCACCCCGGATGCCCAAAACGCCATTCTAACGATGCTGTTGGACGACATACAGGAGATTCGACTCTTCGCTGCGGGCCAGCTTGGCCGACTTGGCGATACAAGCGGAGAGGAAATTGTACTGAAATATCTTCTCAGCCCGGAGTTCGATGTAAACCAGTGGTCGGTCGCAAATGAGTCCGCGGTTGCCGCTATCGGACAAATCGGAACGGGTGAACTGAAAAAATTCCTGCCAAAGCTCTTAGATAGCCGAAACAAACTTATACGGTTAAGTGCGGCGCAGGCGGTACTGACCAGCGGTGCGCCTCGTTAGCGTAAGTACTTACGGGACAATATGTTACGTTTTTAGCAACGATAATTTGCCGTCGTCAGGGTGGTTGTGGTTCGTTTAATATGCGGTTGTTTGCGAAATGACGGCGGATTTTGGATGGACAGGTTGTGTGCAAGATAGCAAAAATAACTTGACCTTCTCTGTGTTATAGCGTAGAATCCTTATACCCTGCGTCAATCAATATCAATTACAAAGAAAATCGGCCTGAAGGGAGTTAAGTTTTGAACAACCTTACTAAAATTTTAATTGTTTTACTGTCGTTGTTTTCAATCTTCCTCTGTAGTGCGGTAATTACCTATATCGGTACCGCTAACAACTACAAGTCCGCCCTTGCGGTGCAGGAGGATGAGAACAAAGTGCTAAAAGCCGACAACGCGGACCTCCGCCAGCGGATTAACGAGAAGATGTCTCAGCTTGCATTGCGTGAAAAGGAGCTCAAGGGCAAAATCGCACTGTTGGAGCAGGACAAAAACAAGTTGACGGTTGATTACAGAGATGCAAGGAGAACCAGTCTTGATTACCAGAGCAGGGTCAGCTTCCTGGCAAATGCCGAAGCCAGCTTTGAGCAGACGATAGCAAATCTGCAGGATGCGCTGCAATTGACACAGCAGCAACTGGATGAGGTTCGCACCAGCAGCATTGAGGACAGGAAGAATCTCCGGGAAATAGAGACCAGCCTCTTCGAGAAGATAGCACAACTGAAGGATATTGAAACTGTCAGGCGTCAGCTTCTTGAGAGGATTAGTGAGATGGAAAAGTATGGCCCGGCCTCCGATTTGAAAAGAGCTGTAGTTACGCCCTATACAGGCACTGCTTTGCCTGCCCCCCCATCACCCTCCGGCGCAGGATTGAAGGGATTGAGGGGACTGGTAACCGCGGTTGGTGATTCGCTTGTAACGATATCTCTTGGTCTCGATGATGGAGTTCGCAAGGGAACGGTTTTCTATGTAACTCGCGGAGATGAATATATCTGCGACCTGAGAATTACCGATGTTGAAGTCGATACATCCGCAGGTGTACTGGAACTTGTCCAGCCTGGCAATATGCCGAGAATAAAAGATAATGTAAGCACGGGTCTGTAACAATGGCTAAATCAAAACAACGAATTGCAAGCGATTTGTACACGGCGGTTCTTGCGATAGCAGTGATGGTCGTTCTTGCCTCGGCAGCGTTTGTTACTTTCAGGCTGAACAAGGATTACGGTACTATATTCAAAACGGGATCTCCTGCTGGTTCGAGGAGTTCGCTGAGACGCTAAGAAAATTTTGCTGCCTTAATTGAAGGGAATCAAAGTGATACTGGATACGGTTCTGGGCTGGTTCAGCATGGATATGGGCATCGATTTGGGCACATGCAATACGCTTGTTTGCGTTCGAGGTGAAGGTATCGTGCTGAATGAGCCATCTGTTGTCGCGGTTCGCAGAGGCACTAACATCGTCCTTGATAACGGCGAAGCGGTCGGTCTGGTTGCTCGTGAGATGCTTGGCAAAACGCCCGGCTCCATCACGGCGATACGTCCGTTAAAAGACGGTGTCATCAGTGATTTTGAAATTACCGAGGCGATGCTGGGATATTTTATCCGCAGAGTACACGGAAGGGGAGGACTTGTCAGGCCGAGAGTTGTCATTGCTGTTCCGAGTGGTATAACAGCTGTCGAGCGCAGGGCGGTGATAGACAGCGCTGAACGCGCCGGTGCAAGGAAGGTTTATCTGGTTGACGAACCTATGGCCGCCGGTATAGGTGCCGGACTTCCTATTACCGAGCCTACCGCTTCAATGATCGTTGATGTCGGAGGCGGAACAACGGAAGTTGCAATTATGAGCCTTGCTGATATCAGTACATGCGAGTCAATCCGTATCGGAGGCGACGATATGGATGAGGCGATAATAAATCATCTCAAACGGACATACAATTTACTTATTGGTGAACCGAGGGCCGAACAGGTTAAAATCCAGATAGGTTCCGCGGCGGCGATGGAGCAGGAATTGACAATGGAAATAGCCGGCCGTGATACTATTTCAGGTCTTCCTCGCAAGATAGTTATCACCAGTGAGGAAATTCGCGAGGCACTTCATGAACCAATAGCCGGTATTATCGAAACGGTTATGCGAACGCTCGAGAAGGCCGAGCCGGAACTTGCCGCCGATTTGATTGAAAACGGGGTACATCTCTGCGGCGGCGGTTCACTGTTGCGAGGAATGGATACAATTATTTCCAATGCGACGGGTCTTAAAGTTATAAATGTTGAGGACCCTCTGTCTTGTGTGGCAAGGGGGACAAGCGTGTATCTTGAAAATCTCGAGGTCTGGAAAGATACTCTCGATCAGACAGGATACTCCTGGGAATAACAGGGCGTTGCAAAGATACCCTTTAGGGTAAGAAATTCTCGCGGTCAAGATTGTACTTTTTATTTTAACACTGGTTATCCGCGAACCAGCGGAAATTTTCGAGTGGTGTCAGTAGAAAGTAATGTCACGCAAACCAATCAATGTATCCAGAGGAACCACATTTTTCGTATTGCTGGCGTTCGGGCTGCTGCTGCTTCTGCTCCCTCAGAGTTTTACAAGCAGGCTGAATTTTCTTTTTGCCAGGATATTTGGTCCTGTTCTCAGTGCAGGCAGGGCCTCTGCGGAGAATTTTCGCCTCAGCAGTTCGACTGAGGACTTTATTCCCCGCGCCGAATATGAGGAGCTTTGGAAAGCGTACGAAAATCTGCATGCAGATTTAATGACGCTTCACAGCGATTACGAAAAGCTTGCCAATTTCCGCAAGGGTCTTCCGAAGCCCGGTCCCGGTCTTGTTCTTTCCAGGGTAACAAATGTCTCTATCGGTCCTTTCGATCGCAAACTTTTTATCGATAAAGGTTCTCTGGATGGTTTAGAGTCAGGAGAATATGTAACTTGTGAGAACAGGAACAGCATAATCGGAACCATAAGCGAGTTATCCGAGTCAGCAGCTACCGTGAGACTTCTTACCGACGCGAGACACAAAATGGAAGTGGGGATATGGCGCGCGGGGAAAAAAGCATTTATTGTTAAGGGCCAACTGGAAGGCAGCGGTAAGGGATTTGCCAAAATCCCACTGATTTCAAGAGACTATGATATTCGCCAGGGAGATGTCGTTTATGCATCAGCAGTAGCGGGCCGGCTGGAAACGCCAAGAGTCATTGGTGAAGTATTCCAAATCAAAGAGGATGACTATGAGCCCCTGATGTGGGATATAACGGTAAAACCGATTAGCGATTTTGCGACGCTAACTTATGTGGCCGTTATTATAACTACGCCAGCCAAAAACGGAAAATAAAGGAAAGAGATATGCGCTGGGGACGAATTGGTATAATTATTCTGCTTGCCAGCCTGCTGAATGCAGGTAACCTGCTCAATACCATTGCAATAGGCGACAACAATATAAGGCCGGACCTGCTGTTGATTCTTATGGTGTTTTTTGCGATTAACTGCGGAGGTCTTGAGGCAACGATAGTTTCTTTCGCTATAGGATTCGCGGCCGATATCTCCTCAGCGGCGATGGGGCCGGCGATGATAAGCTATGGACTGTTCGGAACACTGATTGCCCAGTTTCGCAAAGTCGTCATAATGAAGCGGATGACGCATCAGGCCCTGGCGATATTCGCTACGGGAATAATAGCAGGAGGATTAACGCAAATCCTTCTTCATTTTAAGATGGACCGGAATTTATCGAATGTATATTCGGGTCTGTTCTGGACGGCGGTCTATTCGGGTCTTCTCGGGCCGTTGGTATGGGCGATGTTTTCGGCTATCTCGCAATGGCTTGGCGTTCGCGCTTACAAAGCCGGGCGCCCACTGGGAAGATAGGATACTTTTACGGTCCATTACAAAAATTAATGTCCGCGGCTAAACGGTAAAATTTAATTGAAATCAATATGTATAAACACAGATTGTATGTTTTTATAGCGTTGTGTATTCTTTCGGCGGTTGTCTGTATCGGCAGGCTTGCCCAGCTTCAGTTTTTCCGTTGCCAGGATGTTCGCAGCCTGCTTGAAAAAGAGGGTATCGAGTCAACTCAGCTTCCAACCGTCCGCGGCGACATAATTGACAGGAACGGTGAGCCGCTTGCCACGGACAGACCGGTTTTCTATCTGCACATAAACTACAAACTCCTTCGGCTGATGGACGACAGGTTCTGGGCGGGAACCATTCAAAAAAAGATAAATCGCGAAAAGCTCAGTTACAAAGAGGCCGAGATGGAGCTGCGGCAAGGGCTGCAGGGCGACCTCGACAATCTGAACAGTATAATCTATACCTGCAAACAGATGCTCGATATTAACCCGTACCAGATGGAAGAAGTGATATGGCAGCTAAACAACAAGATATGGAGTGTACGCAAATATATCTGCTGGCGTCGCAAAAACCCGGAAGGCTCATATAAAGATTTCAAAAGAAACTCCGACTCAATTCCTCTGGGCGATGTTCTTGCGGTAGATCTTGCCGAGATGCATCAGGATCATCCTGTTGTTGAATTAAAAACCCAGGAGCAGGTTCTGCAGTTTCAGCTGAAACTTGCTGATATTAAAGAGGTCTGTATCCTTCCCCGTGCCAAGCGGGTTTATCCATACGCCGATGCCGCCTGCCAGACAATTGGATGGGTCAGCCCTGTAAGCGACCTGACCAGAGATTCCGACGAGGCTCTTTTTGACGATGAAGATGACTACTCGAAATATTTAATCGGAGAAGTTTCTGGAAAAGATGGCGTTGAGAAGGCATGCGAGGTTGTGCTTCGCGGCAAGAGAGGCGAGGTCGTTTATAATCGGGATGATGAGCTTCTCTATCGCAGACCGACCCGATTCGGGGCAGATGTAAGTTTAAGCATAGACATTGAATTGCAAAAACAGATTGAGGCAATGCTTTCCGACCCGCAAATCAATCCCAATTTCCCAGTTACCGGCACAGTAGTTATTGATGTTGAAAGTGGTGATATTCTTGCTCTTGTTTCGACGCCGATTTACGATTTGAACGGCGTTCGCCGCAATTACAATGAGCTAAACAGTGCACCACATACACCGATGCTAAACAGGTCACTTTTCAAACACTATTTTCCCGGTTCGGTTATAAAGCCGATTATGCTAATCGCCGGTTTGCAGGAAGAAAAAATCAGCCCGACAACGGTTATCAGCTGCCCGGCGCGGCGCGCACCAAAAAAATGGCCGAATTGCTGGCTCTTTAAAGATAGCGGCAGTGGTCACGACCTGAGATGGCAGGGGGATGGCGGAAACATGGCAAGGAACGCTGTTAAGGGCAGCTGTAATATTTATTTTTCCAGACTGGCAGGTGATAAACTGCAACCAGCTGAGGTACAGAAATGGCTTTTTAATTTCGGATTCGGCAGAAAAATTCTCCCGCCGCCCGTTTTTGGCGAAAAGCTTATCGCCCTTGACCGAACCATCAGAACGGAAAGAAACCTTCGCCAGTCGTCAGGGAACATATCCAGCTCTGCCCAGCCGAAAAACATAGCGCGAATTGACGATTTACCAAAGCTGACCCGTGCAGAGAGCAGGCATTTCGGTATCGGCCAGGGCAACCTGCAGGTTACCATCCTTCAGGTGGCAAACGCAATGGCCGCTATCGCCAGGGGCGGGATATACAAATCGCCCCGGCTGTTTTTAGGAAACGCTGCTGTGGACGAACAGCCGCTGGGTGTTTCGCCGCAAACTATGCAGATTGTACATGACGGAATGCAGGCGGTGGTTAACGAATATGGTGGAACGGCATACAGTGCTTTCAAGGGCAACGATTTCAGCGATGGCGGGATAACGCTTTACGGCAAAACCGGCTCGACCGAGGGACAGGAGAACGCATGGTTTGCTGGCTTTGCCAAAGACAATTTGGGCAGGGCAATTTCAATAGCTCTTGTCGTCGAAAAAGGCCAGCGAGGTTCTCGCGATGCCGCACCGCTTGCAAGAAACATCCTCCAGCTCTGCCGCAGGGCGGGATATGTCGGAAACAAACAAAACTAACAAACTGCCGGTAGCCGGCTGCTTTTGACATACGATATCTACGGCATAAATTTTCCTCCATCCAGACAGTTGACATTCGGCCCGATTGTCGATAGCCTATTGAAGGTCTCTTACCGTTTCAGAGTTATTATTGGTGTGCGAATATGAAGGTATCATTAGACTGGCTGAACGAATATGTAGAGATTGACCGTGGCGCTGCCGAAATAGCCGCTATTCTCAGCGACCGGGGCTTTCCTGCTGAGGGGATTGAATATCCCGACGGCGATTCCGTGATAGATATTGAGATCAGCAGCAACCGTTGCGATTGCCTCTGCCATATAGGAGTTGCAAGGGAACTGGCCGCTGCCCTTGGCAAGGAGCTTAAACTGCCGGCAATTGAACTTGCCAAAGGCGATAGAACCGCAGGCGATTTTACCGAGGTAACCATCGAATCGCCCGAGCTGTGCCACCGATATACCGCAAGGGTTATTAGCGGAGTTAAGGTTGGGCCGGGCCCTGAATGGATGGCCAAACGCCTGGAGGCGGTTGGTATTCGCAGCGTTAATAACGTTGTCGATGCGACAAACTATGCGATGCTGGAGACCGGCCAGCCGCCGCACGCATTTGATTATGATAAACTGGCTGGCGGAAAAATAATCGTACGAAAAGCATCTTCCGGCGAAACGTTGATCAGTATCGACGGGACCAAATGCAAACTGGATGAACAGATGCTGATAATCGCCGATGCCGAAAAACCAGTCGCTATCGCCGGTGTAATGGGCGGGCTGGAAACGGAGATAAGCGACACGACCACTACGATACTGCTTGAAGATGCCCACTTTGACCCGGTAAGCATTCGTACAACAGGCAGACATCTTGCAATTGCCTCCGAAGCCTCTTTCAGGTTCGAAAGATGCGTTGACAAGGAAAAAATTGATTGGTCCTCACAGCGAACAGCTCAGCTTATCACACAGGTTGCAGGCGGAACAATCGCCGGCGGCGTGGTTGATGTCTATCCAAATACCTGGAAGAAGCAGACAGTCTCTATGAGGCTGAGTCGAATGAATAAACTGCTCGGTATCGAGATAAGCAAAGACGATACGATGCGAATTCTCAACCGGCTCAGTTTTTTGCCCAAAGCGGATGGCGACAAGATCATATGCAGCATTGCGAGCTGGCGAAACGATATTAGTCGTGAAATTGATTTGATAGAGGAAGTGGCCCGGTCGTACGGCTACGATAAAATCCCAGCCGAAAAGAAGATTAATATCGAGGTCGTCCCTGTTGATAAACGGGAAAGACTCGGCTCCAGACTGCGGGCATATCTTAACGGCTGTGGTTTTTACGAGACGATAAATGTTACCTTCATCGACAATGAAATTGCCGCCCTTTTCAGCCCAACCGGCGGAAAGGAACATCTCAACGTTAGGGACGAATCGAGAAAATCGGCACCGGCCCTACGCGCCGAGCTTATCAGTTCGCTGCTTGGCGTTTTGAAATCTAACCATAACACCGGCAATCTGCAGTGCAGGGTATTCGAACTTGCCAACACCTTCCTGAAGCAGCGGGACAATTCCAAATCCGACCTGCCGAACGAAAGAACGAAAATCGGTATTGTTTGTGACGGTGACCTGCGGCAGTTGCGCGGAGTTGTAGATGGTCTTCTCGGTTGCGTTGACCGCTCTGCGGAGGTGGATTTGCGGCCGGCGGAACTCACCTGGTCCAGCGCAGCAGCCGAGATTATCTTCGACAGCCAGCCGATAGGGGTGATAGGGGTTATTTCTGAAAAGATTTCCGACAAATTCGAGTTGAGCGAAACGACCGTTTGCGCCGCCCAGCTTGATTTTGACACACTTCTATCCCGTCAGAGCAGTATCCCGATGGTAAAATCGCTACCGAAATTTCCCGCGATCACCCGCGATCTGTCGCTTATCGTCGCCGAGGATGTTAGCTGGGCAGATATTGCCGCCACCGTCAACGGCAAAGGCGTCAACCAGCTTGAGGCAGTTGAGTTCACTGCGATCTACCGCGGCAAACCCATACCCGCCGGGGGCAAAAGTGTAACCATTTCGCTTCGATTCAGGTCCAAAGAGGAAACGCTTACACATGAACAGGTCGATAGCTTCGAGAGCACGATTTTAGCGGAGTTAAAGAGCAAACTTGGGGCCGAGCTGCGAGTTGTTTAGCCGGGCCTGTGTAAGATTCCCGCGACGGTTTCATTATTCCAAGCTTAAACGGCCGTGAATTATCGGACCGAACTGCCGCGGCTGCGGTTGAACGAAGAATAGATCCCAATGGCTGTCGTTTGCTGAAATCGGTTAAGTAACCCATCATACAAGCCGAAGTAATCATACCATAAAACCGCGAAGACTTTGTGCGCGTACAAACCCGGCCGATAAAAGGTAAGAAAATGGAACAGGAGATAGTTTCAGATAAGACCGCCCCGAAAACAGGCTCGATAGATGTCCTGTTCGTAACCAACCAGATACATCTGCCGCTGCAGATAATCGATTGGCTCGACAGCTGGCAATTGCAATGGGCCAAGGTTGATATTGAACAGTTTTCATCCGGCTGTGTCAGCGCCGATATTGTTGGAACCGCCGTTGTTGACACTACAGAAATAACATCGGCCCAGCGGGAGAATTTCCTCGCTGTCCTTACAAAATACGACCGGGCTTCTATCGGCAGTGTCCTGCTGAATGATGAGATATGCTTTCCGTTTGAGCAATTTAAATTAGCGGCACCTCTAGAGTCGGCATCCATTGATGAAATAATCGGCAGACTGCAAACTAATCTTGCGCATAAGCGCAAAGACAGTCCCGCTCAAAGGCGACCCGCAGATACCGAGCTTGCCGATGATACCGCAGAGCAGCTCAAAATGGCAGGTGCCGTCCAGCGGAATTTCCTGCCGGACGAACTGCCCAACAGCGAAAAGCTGAACTTCTCCGTTATTTTCCGCCCCGCTCAGTGGGTATCCGGCGACATTTATGATGTTGCCCGGCTGGACGAAACACATGTCGGCTTTTATATCGCCGATGCCGTTGGCCATTCGATGCCGGCGGCATTACTGACAATGTTCCTCAAGCAGGCCATCGTTATGAGGCAGACCACAGGAGACAGCTACCGGATATTTGAGCCGGCCGAGGTAATCGCGGCGCTGAACCGGAAGATGGCGCAACAACACCTGAGCGGTTGTCTTTTCGCTACCTGCTGCTACTGCCTGCTGGATACCGAGACAATGAAACTTAGCTGTGCCCGTGCGGGCCATCCGTATCCGCTGATCATCAGAAAAGGCGGTATGCCGACTCAGCTTGAAATACACGGCGGACTGCTCGGCGTTTTCGAGGATGCAAAATTCAGCCAGGAGACAGTACAGCTCCAGCCGGGCGATAAAGTTATGCTGTATTCCGATGGGGCAGAACCCGTCATCGGCGGATGTAACGAGCAGGGCGAGTTTGTTTTTGCGGACGAATTTACCGCTATCGCAAACCTGGATGCAGGGGCAATGATGGCCGCCTTCAACCAGCTCGTAGAGAACAAAAACTTTACGCCGGCGGAATTCGACGATGTTACCGCACTATGGCTTGAGATCCGCGGAGCCTAAGACCGGCACACACCCACACCCACCCACACTCTTATTTAACCCAGACCGTTTTTTTATGCGGTTTTTGGAATATCAATTTTCCTGCTTGACAGAAACCGCAAATAATGTACCATTTTGTGGGTGAACACCTAACTGGTAATCTATTGGATAAAACTATGGACCCATCAATGAGTACCAACAAAAATACAGGACGGCATCGTCAGGAGAATAAACCGCCACAGATTTGCAGTTTACTTGAATCCATTGGCAATACACCGCTGGTGGAACTGAGGCATATCAGTCCCAAAGGCGGAGCGAGGATTCTGGCAAAGCTTGAGGGGCACAATCCGGGCGGTTCAGTTAAGGACCGGCCTGCCCTGTGGATGATTGAGCAGGCAGAAAAGAGAGGGGAGTTGACGGCGGGGAAAACGATTCTGGAGGCAACATCCGGAAACACAGGTATCGGGCTGGCTCTGATAGGTGCGTGCAAAGGCTATCGGGTAAAGCTGACACTTCCTGAATGCGTGAGTATGGAACGGCGGCAGACATTAATGGCCTACGGCGTTGAACTGGTCCTGACACCATCTGCGGAACGGACTGACGGGGCTATCAGAGCGGCACAAAAAATAAAAGAAGAGTATCCGGGCCACTACTTCGTGCCGAGCCAGTTTGAAAATTCCGATAACTGGCTAAGCCACTATGAAACTACCGGTCCTGAAATTCTGGAACAGACACAGGGTAAGGTAAATGCCTTTGTAGGAGGAATGGGCACCACAGGTACGCTTATGGGCGTAGGCCGCAGGCTTAAGGAGTATGATGCCAATATCCAGATTATCGGCGGCGAACCTGTCGAGGGTCATGCTATCCAGGGCCTGAAAAATATGAACGAAGCCATTGTCCCAGAGATTTATGAAAAGGATCGACTCGACTGTATAATTACAGTGGAAGACCGACCAGCTTATGCGATGGCAAACAGACTTACTTTGGAAGAAGGTTTGTTTGTAGGTATGTCCAGTGGGGCGGCTGTATGTGTGGCGGTGGAGGTGGCTGAGGAAATGTCGGCATCTGAAACAGTTGTCGTTCTGCTTCCGGACAGGGGCGACAGGTATCTTTCTACAAATCTTTTCAGGTCCGTATGTGCCGAGTGCCCACCGTAATATCTCCCGTTATGGATAACCAGAATACAATACCAACAGGTAAAATCGCCATCCGGCTGATAATTGTGATTATCGCAGTTATTCTTGCGGCCCTTGCTATCCGGATGGTATCACGCCCGTCCGAGGTTTCGCTTGATAGCGGCAACCGAAAGGTTATGGGGACATTCGCCAAAGTTATAGCGGTTGCCGCTGACAAAAAAACCGCCACCGCCGCAATCGAGGCTGCATTAGAAAAGTTCAACCAGGTCGATTCGATGATGAGCAGCTACAAGCCCAACTCGCAACTATCGGCTGTTAATAGAGATGCGTTCGCCCGACCGGTAAAGGTGGATAGCCGGCTGTTTGAAGTTCTTAGCAGAGCGGTAGAATACAGCCGGAAATCAGCAGGTGCCTTCGATGTTACCATCGGCCCGCTCACTGATATTTGGCGAAGAACTGCTGACAGCGGCCAAAAACCAACCGAGGCGGATATTGCAGAGGCGAGAGCCAAAGTCGGATTTGAAAAACTCATACTCAACGATGAAAATATGACCGTTCGTTTCGCCGTCGATGGTATGCGGCTTGACTTAGGCGGTATCGCGAAGGGTTATGCGATAGATTTGGCCGTCGAAGCCGCCAGGCAGGCCGGCGCGACAGGGGCGATGATAGATGTTGGCGGCGATATTCGCTGTTTTGGAAAACCAGCAGGTGACAGGGAAAAATGGGTCATCGGCTTGCAGGATCCGGATGCTGATGGAAAGATACTCTTAAAATTGGAAATGAACGATACCGCGGTCGCTACAAGCGGTCATTACCGCAGATTCGTACTGATTGATGGCGAAAAGCACAGCCATATAATAAATCCTTCAGCGCCAAACTCGGCAAAAAAACTGACCAGCGTTACCATTATCGCTCCGACTGCGATCGCCGCCGATGCACTCGCAACAGCGACAAGCGTGATGGGCCCGGAAGATGGGATAAAGATGATAGAAGCATGTGAAAACACAGAAGCGATTCTGGTTGAGCCGGACGGTGATGATTATATTTACACCACCGGCGCGAAAACTTATGTCGTCAAATAATAGACCCTAAACAAACCACGAGATGATTTTCAGCAGAATTCTGCGCCTGATGCCCTGCGCACCAGCGGTTACATTCAATATCTCACTAATCGTTTCTCTGGTTTTTCCCGAGCTTGTCTGCGACCAGATTGTATTGCCAATGTTTTCGGTGTTGCTGATGTTATAATCGTAGCCGCGAACTATTACTACGGGAATACCGGCATTTACCTGACCAAAAAGAAGTGCCGCGGCAGAGGTTAATTCATACGCGGTCAAATCCATCCCGCCGAATTTCGGCTTGCCGAAGCTATCGGGCATACCGAATTCCTTGCTGCGAGGCTCAATTCCAGATGAGCCGACAGCGAAATCCATCGTACCAAACGGCATAAGTTCCGTATCAGCGACGATAACGGCAACTTCCTTTCCAGTTTGGGCCATTATTTCTTCACGAACAGCCTCGGCCGCTTCATCCGCATCAGGCGGCATAGAACTGACCAGCCCCTCGGCATGATTACTGCTGTCTATGCCGGCATCACAGGTATGCAGCCGCCCCTCTGGCGAGAGTGTAATAAAAACGCACTGCTCATAATCGCAGAGTTTGTTGCTGCGCCCATGATCCTCAGATGCGTCTAAAACATGGTTTCTGAACATCCCGCCCATCGGAATAACCGCCAAAACTTTATGTCCCTCATCCATAATCATCTGAACCCAAACCGGGTCCTTGCCGGTCCGTTTTGAAACAGCCAATGCTTTTTTGCTCACATTAACATCGCTTTTTTTCTTTACCAGCCCCATCGCCTTGGAGATTATCTTGCTGGTCATAACGATAATATCTTTATCTTCAACACAGCCAAGTTCATCGCCAACAGCCTTAACTATAATTGCCGGCAGTTCATCACCCGCCTCAATCTCACCAATCGTCTGCAAACCAAATACTTCCATCTTCTTCATAGTCAACTTTCCTTCTTTACTATCCCGGTTAATTTTATATCACCGTCGAAGTCTTTTATTTCAATGTTCTTTAAGTTGACAGGACTATCCAAAATCGCCATTGCATCGCTGATATTTGCGGTACCCACTCCACCTAGCAGTGCAGGTGCCATGTAAACGATTACTTCATCTGCTAATCGTGCTTTCAGGAAAGCCGCCAACACCTTCGGCCCCCCTTCGATAAGCAGCCCTGCAATACCCTCCTTGCCAAGCTGGCATAATGCCTCACTAAGGTCGCATCCGGTATCCACTGGAGATACGCAGATAACCTTTGCACCTTTTCGTGTAATCCTTTCGACTTTGTCTGTCTGGGCCTGTCCAGCAGTATGCGTAGTTACAATAAAGACATCCCTGGATTTAGCGGAATTAAGAAGTTTGCAGTTCAGTGGTATCCTCAATGCGGAATCCAGCACAATCCCTGCTGTCTTTCTGCCCTTTGCAGGCCGGGGAGTAAGCTGCGGGTTATCGGCAATAACGGTATTAATCCCGACAAGAACACCCTGAACGCTCCTGCGAAGATTATGAATATCTTTTCTGCTGGCTTCGTTTGAAATCCATCTTTGCTTATCATCGCCTTCCGTATCCGCGAATGCAAGTTTGCCATCGATAGTCTGTGCCCATTTCAAAATCACCCACGGCAGATTCGTGGTAGTATACTTTGCAAACGCCGCGATAAGCTGCCGGCCCTTTTCCTTACACAAGCCTACTTCAACCTCAATACCAGCCTGGCGAAGCAGTTCGATTCCTTTTCCGTTAACCTTCTCCGATGGGTCCTCGATAGATACTACAACCCTTGAAACTCCCGCTTCGATAATCGCATCGACACACGGGCCGGTCTTACCCTGATGGCAGCATGGCTCAAGCGTTACATACATAGTCGCATCCGCGGGAGAAGCACCAAGATTTTTACAATCCTCTATTGCGTTAATCTCAGCGTGCGTGCCGCCGAATTTCCTGTGCCATCCTTTACCGATCACCTGCACGGATTTGACAATAACGCACCCCGCCGGCGGATTCGGCTCGACCTTACCAATCCCGCGAACCGCAAGCTTAAGGGCCATCTGCATATACTTTTCGTCATTCAAATTTGTATCCATTTGTTTTACCCACCAATCATGTCCAGAAATTGTTTTTCGCTAATAACCTCTATGCCCAGCCGAGAAGCTTTTTCCAGTTTACTGCCGGCCTTTTGGCCTGCAATAACAAAACTTGTTTTCTTACTCACGCTGGAAGAGACTTTACCACCATTATCCTTTATCATCTGCCCTGTTTCTTCCCTGCTGAATTTTTCAAGTGTGCCGGTAATTACTATGGTTTTTCCTTCCAGCAGTTGACTTTTATTTTTCTCTGATCCTTTTGGATTAACGCCTCCGGCGAGAAGTTCATCGACAATTTTAACATTACTCCCATCCTGAAAATAGTCGTAAACGCTTTTTGCCATCACCGGGCCGATTCCATCGATCTGCCGCAAACTTTCCTCGCTGGCCGCCATAAGTTTTTCCAGCCCGCCGAATACTCCAGCGAGTATCTCAGCGGATTGACCGCCCACATGGCCGATACCCAACGCCGCTACCAGTCTTGCAAGAGAGCAGCTTTTGCTTCCTTCGATACTGCCAATTACATTAGCGGCACTTTTTTCGCCCATTCTACCGAGTTGAGATACCTGCGCGAAGGTCAATTTATAAATATCCGCAAAATTTTTAACTAATCCTTTTTCGACCAGCTGTTCGATAATAGCCGGCCCAAGATTTTCAATATCCATCTGGCCTCTGCCGGCAAAGTATATCAGCTTTTCGAGCAATTGCGCCATACAATCCGGATTGACACACCGAATACAAACGCCATCCTTTCTAACCTCACCGGAACACACCGGACAGGCCGACGGTACCGGATACGGTTTTCTGTCGGTTACGGCTTGCCGTGTTACCTTAACCACCTGCGGGATTATCTCGCCGGCCTTTTCGATGATAACGGTATCGCCCACACAAACACCAAGCCTGTCCAGCTCGTCAAAATTGTGCAGGCTGGCTCGTTTAACCGTGCTCCCTGCAAGCTGCACCGCCGCCAGTTCCGCCACCGGAGTAAGCGCGCCGGTTTTGCCGACTTGTATAACTATGTCTTCGACAACGGTCTCGCATTGTTCTGCGGGGAACTTATAAGAGATACACCATCTCGGTGCCCGTCCCGTCGCACCAAGAATATCCTGCCGGCTGAACTGGTTAACCTTTATCACCATCCCATCGATTTCATAATCAAGGCCGGCCCGTTTCCGCTCCTGCTCCCATCCCGTACATATATCGATAACCTCGTCAATATTCGCCGCGCATGTTGTGTGCGGATTAACCGGTATCGAAAACTCTTTCAGCCGCTGCAAACTTTCATAATGATTATCGACAGACAATGATGAGTTTTGCCCGACTGAGTATGCAAAAAAGGCGAGTTTCCTTTTCGCCGTCTCCCTTGCGTCCAGAAGTTTAAGTGACCCCGCTGCGGCATTTCTCGGGTTGGCAAATTTAGCCTTACCTTCATCTTCGCGCAGACGGTTAAGTTTGCTGAATATTTTTGCGGGCATATAGATCTCACCGCGAACCTCAAGGGCCGCCGGTATATTCTTGCCCAAAAGTCTCAGCGGTATTGCCTTTATCGTTTTTGTGTTTGCAGTAACATCTTCGCCAACGCTGCCATCGCCCCGTGTAGCCGCTCGCACAAGCAACCCTTTTTCGTATTGCAGGTTCACCGCGAGACCGTCGATTTTCAATTCGACAACATAATCGTAATCTTCATTCGCCAGTGCCTTGGCAACCCGCTTATCGAATGCCCGCAGTTCATCGGCATTATAGGTATTATCGATACTAAGCATCGGTGTCGAATGGGTGATACTGCCGAACGTCCCAACCGGCTGTTGCGAAATCCTTTGTGTCGGCGAATCCGATGTGATCAGCTCAGGATTTTCCGCCTCCAGCCCCTTTAGCTCCGCAAAGAGCCTGTCGTACGCGTGGTCCGTTATCTCGGGCCGATCGAGCACATAGTAGAGAAAATCATGCTCTCGGATTTTCGCCCGCAAATGCTCAATTTGTTTTTGGTGATTCTTTTCCATACAGTGTAGTTTATATGCCTTTGACGCGGGTTTTGCAAGAAAACAATCTTTATTCACCCATCAATAATCAATATCGAAGATCCGCCAAAGGAGGAGTCAATTGAATCGTCTAACCCAAAACGAAGTAATTGTGCAAACTTAAAACCAAGAGACTTATCAATTAAGTATTATTTTAGGGGCATGGTCACAAAGATTAATCCAGAAGTGATGTAGCGTTATTGGATTTTTTGTAATTCGACAATGTGTTGATTGATATTCGCCGATGTCCGTGATTCGAATTTCATTAACCTGTTCCCCTTTGGTCCATTTGGGGTTTTCACTTTTATCTGAAATTAACGCAATTATCCAGGAATTAACTTTACCATACCAATGATTAAAATCGTTTTCCTGAACATAACCCAACATTACAGCAATATTATGCTGTTTGCCATGCTCTTCTCTCTTAAATCTTCTGATGCCGGTTTTAACATAATCATTTGAACTTTTAGAACGCAACCGTTTGGCCTCAATAAAAAGAAGTGTTAGTCCATGAATCCCAACTCCAAATTGACGAACAAAAATATCCGGGCCAATCGCTTGGAAGCCAAAAAGATAACCACTCTGGATTACATTATTGTTGAGAAAAACTTGTAATTCTTGGGAAATGTAATTTTCAAACTCTATATCAACATCTTGCTTCAGAACCTCTGCTGGTGGGCTGGCCTTAAATTCCCTTGAAAACTCAGGAAGTTTGTTTTTTAGAAATGTCAAGATTCTTATTTGATGGCATCCTGTTTCTATGGAGTAATCTAAATCCCTCTGGATGTATAACTCGTTTTTTTCGTTAAACATAAATCAATATCCACTATTCACTAAGTCAGTAAATACTTCACTTGCATCACGCAGCGCGATTGATTTTAACCAGTATCGCAGAATTTTGGGCTTAATCAAATAAACCATATCTTTTTGATGATACAGCGTTATAATGCGTTTATACAAGACATTTGTTCCCTGCGGATTATCTATGAGGCCATTCAGATTACCCTTTTCTATTTGTGTTTTTTGGGCTTCTGGTATTTTCTTTGGTTTTTCAGGATTACCGTACGCAAATGGAAGACAAATAAACGATAACGATTCGATATGCTCAAGGGGATAAAACTGCTTAGCCCCTTCCTCATAAATTGAGTTTAGCGAAGCACAGAAAACTTTGGCGAATGCTTTAATAGTACGGTTATTAGCGTCTTCGGTATTCACTTTCGCTCTTTCACCCTGTGACAGTTGCTCGATACCGTAATCAAGGACATCATCACATACTATTTGCTCAGCCTTAGATAATTTTAGCTTTTCTTTCTTTTCAGGGTACGGCAAAGCCATGATGTCTCTTTTTAGTATAGTACCTATGGAACGGCTGATTCCTGCTCGCCCACTTTTGGATAGCGAGAGCATTCTGTAAAGTTTCCTGTTCTCTCTAATATCTTCTACCAATCTTAAAAGCTCATCGTAATCGGGAGCATGGATACCTAAAATTTCATTTTTAAATATCAAATCATCCTCTCTAAAAGCAATTAGCAATGATGGCTTTTCTTTTATCAAAATATGCGGAGCTCTAAAAATAAATTTGTTTCTTGGGCGGTGAAATTCAACTGCTGTTTCAATCTTTATATCATTTGCATTTATATTATCACTATCAAACTTATCCGTTGGAATTAATCTTCCATTGGTTAAATAAGGAGCTTTTTTAGGTTTTCGAGTAGATTTTACAACGCACTGGTATCCTTCTCCAAATTCCCAGCCGTGATTTTTCCTTTTATCTTCTAAGTACCTCTCAAGCGTTCTTAGATCCCGCATTCGTTTAACAAGATGATACAAATGGCCGCTGCCTAAAACATTGGCTTTCCATATCAATGGTTCTGTTCTGGCCAGTTCTTTTGGTACTCGGTAGAGGTCGTATTTATCTATTTCAAAATAAAGTTTTTCCTTAGCCACAATGGTTCGTCGCACAGCTACATGTAATATGTCATCGTCATCAGGAGGAGTATTCTGTGCAAAAACAACCGCTACAGGGTAATTTCTACCTTCAAAAAGTACTCCACTTAAAGAACTAAAGTCAAATATTTGCGGCACATTATACTTGTTCAGAAAAGCCCTGCGATAATCGAGCGTGTTATTATATAAAAGAGGCCCTGAAGGGATTACAAGAGAAAGCAAACCATCTTTTTTGAGTAATTTCATTGCTTGCTGTAAAAAAGCTAAGGCTATATTTTTGTCTGGTATTTCAAAATCAAACTCCACTTTTTTTGTCAGGCTGTTCCAATACTTATCTTTTTCTTCCTTCTTTTCCTTTATAGGCAAATTGAAAGGAGGATTACCAATAATCAAATTAAACTTTTTATCCGTTTTGAGAAAATCAAAAAAGTCTTGTGTTATAATGTTCTCGCTTAAATCACCAAGTTTTTCTTTTGTTAGTTGCTCCCACATTATTGTTGGGTCAAGCATATCGCACAAAGCGACTGTCAGACTGAAAATCGTCAACCTTACAGCTTCACCCTCAAGATCAACTCCATATATTGAATTGGCAAGAATAGACTTGAGCTTTCTCATTGTTGGAGTTTTTATCTGACCTGTTTTTTCGTACTGTTCTTTTTGCCACCATTGCACGATTCGTTTAAATGCGGCCACAAGAAAGATACCCGAACCGCAGCTTACATCGGCGAGCTTGAAGTTGCTCTTTGATGAGCCGATAGGCATACATTCATCTATCATGAAGCTGGCCAGATGAACCGGAGTGTAGGTGATGTCTTTTCGATTGGGCACAAACTCTTCATATATTCGGCTGATAAGTTCAACAGGAAGATAGTTAAAATCATAGAGTTGCCACATTACATATTGATATTTGTCCAGTTTGGCATCTAAAAAATCTGCAAGATCTGACTGGTCAATTTTATTTGTTTCTTCTTTTTCATATTTATCTAATTTAAAAATTTCCCCGTTGACATCTTTGCCTAAATCTTCAAAAAACTTTATGCACTTCTTTTTGCGAAGAACATCACAAAAACAGGTCGCACCATCATACTTTTCGAAATATTCTTGAGGTAAAACATAATTACCTCTACTATCTTTTCGTTCCTCAAGGTATTTTACAAGTATACTTAAAACCAAAAGTTTGTTGCAGACCCCTTCATTTTGGTCGCGAACAAATTCGTCCCGGATTTTCCTCAAACCTTCAATCAATTTTTTGTATGAACTATTATTGTTCCTGAAATGTTTTTTGTTTTCTTTAGACTCCCAAAAGCTACCATTTTGAAAAAGCTTTGCGGAATATTTTTCGTATTCGGCATGAACACCAGAAACAAGAAAAAGGGGGTCTTCTTCAAAAGGAAGCCTTTTTAATTCTTTTGCTTTGAGCGTTTTCTTATTTACTGGTTTACGGCAATCAAAAATCTTTATATCCGTATTATCAAAAACATAATACAGCGGCACTATCCCACTGCTCCACAATTTTATATGTATTTCCCCCAAGTTTTCAGGTGAAAATTTACTGTCAGAGTTGTCAAAAATAAATAACTGAGGTATTGAACTCCTGCCCTCAATTCGACGAAAATATACAGCATTGGCTTTTAATTTTTTAGCGTGATGAAGAACTAGTCTTTCATCAAATAATACTTCAGCATCCCCCTTGTAATTCTTGTTGGTAAACAGCAATCCCGAAGCAGATGAATCTGTCTCAAAGTCTAACAGGTGCAGTTTTTCGTCCAATGTTTTCTGTGGCATGGTTTTGAGTACAAAATTTGCTTATATATCGCTTTAACATTTAAGATGAAAAATCACTACGGTGGTATTCTATAAAAACAGTGGTAGATTTGCAACAACTTGTTTTAATGTGGAGGCTGTTTTTAAATAATACCCATCTCCTTTGCCCCGCCATCTTATCAAAAAAAAACCTCTGTGTTCTCTGTGTCCTCTGTGGCTAATTTTTTCAGAAATTCCTTGACTTTTGGCCTAAAATCGAGTATAATGTCCCCATCTTTACCAGCAGGCAACTTGTGCCTTAGGTAACGCACCCGCCACAGCGTGGCACGAGCTTCAAGGCCAGCAGGCCAACCCAAAAAATCAGTGTAAATCAGTGTCTAATTTTATCGTGGTTATTTATGCCCCTGTTATCCTGTCTAAAATTAAAAGTTTACGTCCCTGTTTATCCAAAATTGGATCGTGTTTATGTTTTTAAATATATCTCTTAAATCTTGTTATCCTGTCAAAATGTATGAGGTATCTCTACGAAATATAAACCTTTTTATGCGAAACAAACCCAATTTAACGCTTGCTAAAATGACTGTTACTGCTGTTTTAACAGGGGTTTACGAAAAAATGTGGCTCTGCGAATATGGCGAAAACAAACCCAAACAAACCCAATTTGCTCACTTTTACCCAAAAAGTGCGAGAAAACTCCAAAAAGTTGGAGAAGGTGTGAAAATTCTAATCGTTTTTGCCGTAAATCCAGTCTTCGTCAGCGATGTCATAATTGACAATCTCTTCCGGACTGAAAAACAGCGGTATCTCAAATTCAGCAGAAGCAGGCGAATCCGAACCGTGAACAAGATTGTAGCCGGCCGAGCATCCGAGGTCCCCGCGAATAGTGCCCGGCCGGGCATCGTAACAGAATGTCCTGCCAATCATTTTGCGAGCGGTCTTTATAACCTCTTCGGCCTCCCAGAGGGTTACCAGGACCGGGGCCGAGCTGAGATATTCGATAAGGCCATCATAGAAAGGTTTGTCTTTATGTATGGAGTAATGTGTTTTTGCGACCTGTTTGGTTATCTTCATAAACTTTGCGGCGACCAGCTTAAAGCCCTTCCGCTCGAATCGCGAAATAATTTCACCGACAAGATGTCGCTGTACCCCGTCCGGCTTAACGATAATCAAGGTTCTCTCTGCCATTGTTTTTCCCGTAATATTCAGGCGTTTCGGCTAGGCGCCGGAAGGAACGATAAATACCTCCACCCGCCTGTTTTCCGAAGTACCTTTTTTGCCGGGTTTGTTTTCCACGGCCGGTCGGAACTCGCCAAAACCGCGAACACTTAACCTCTTGGAGCTTATACCGCCGCTGGCCATAACATTCAAAACGGAAATCGACCTATGCACGGAAAGATGCCAGTTTGTCGGGTGCTTTGCTCTGCTGGCCTTGATTGGGACATTGTCAGTATGGCCTGCGATGATAATATCGAATTGACTGCCCTGGGTGGTATTCAATATGCCGCAGAGCGATTTAATTGCCACCGCGGATTTGGCCTTCACGATGTCGCTTCCCGGGGTGAACAGAAGGTCGCTCTCGAATTTGAGTACCCCACTTTTTTCATCAAAGGCTACCATATCATTGCCCTCGGCGAAGTCCTGCAGCATCACATTTAATTCAGGCGGTAAAACCGCCCCGCTACGAAGTAATTGTGCCTGTATTTTTTTAATCAGAGCGGTTTTTTTGTTAATATCGACCTGAAGTGCAGCGATTGCGGCATCTTTGGAGCCGGCGTCGGCACCGCTGAGACTCTGGAGAGTCTCAAGCCGTTTAATCATTTGGCTGAGGCTTAGCTGGGCGTTGCCGAGATCATTTTCAAGTTCGGCAATGCGATCCTGCTGAATACGATTCTGCGCCTTTAAGTCATTATACTGCTGTTCGGAAATGCAGCCACTGACCACCACCATCATTACCACGCCGGCCAAAACAATCCATGTAAATTTTCCGATTTTCATGCTCTATCCTTTCCTGAATATATTAGTACCGATTGAATTTCACCATCATTCACATAAAACTTCAAAAATCATCCACACCACCCACATCACCAGAGACGTTCGCTATTTTTCAGCGGTCTGCTGGTAAACATCTTTTTTCCTGGCAGCGGCTTTTTTGCTGCCCACCAAAGCGGCAATACCGATAATCGCCACAGCTGCAACCGCCATTCCGCTGGCGATATACCATACTATGCCTTCAATTCTCGTGAGAGCTGCAGGAACTATGCCCTTGAATGTTGCAACTATAACAACAGCAGCATATATCAGAGCAATCAGCGGAAGGAACATAGCTATTCCGCAGGCGTTGTCGACCGCATCAGGTGCGGGAGCGACATATTGTATCGCAGAGGCAGGCTCAAAAGCAGGAGGCACTTCGGCCTCTTCAGGCTGTTCGAATATCTTCTCTACTTCGCCCTCGCCTTCGCCTTTGCCTTCACCTATTTGGCCCTCATCAGGTCCCTGGTCCGCCGCCGGAAGAATATCATCAAGCACGGCACCTAAGGATGTATCATCAGCCTGAAGGGAAAGGTCCAGCAGTCCGGACCCGCTGCCTGCGGTATCAAGGTTCAAATCGTCGCCAAGCGTACTAAGCTCATCTGTTGATTCCGCAAGATTGGTCTCACCGAGCGTATCATCTGTCAGCGCATAACCATCATCGGTTTCCGTAAGAACATTAATCCCGATAGATGTAATGCTTGTATCAGCTTTTGTCAGTTCGCCGAGGTCAGCGTCAGCACCAGTGTCGATCAATGCGGCAATATCGGTAAGAGCTGCTGTCTTTTCACCTTCGTCTGCACCTGCAGTTTCTTCAGCTGCGGTTTCTTCAGGTGCAGTTTCTTCTTTAGGTGCAGTGTCTCCAAGCCCTAACGAGGCGTCACTCAGGTCGGTATCGTCCGGCTCAAGAGAAACCTGCTCTGACTCATCCGATGGAAGCTCAACCGCAGAATCTGCCTGGCTAACCGGCTCCTGGTCAGTAACCATAGAATCAACTTCTATGCTTTTATAAAGCAGCTTGGCGCCATCGCGGAACTCGCGGAGTTTACCACCTTTTACAAGTTCCTTGATCTGCTCCTCGCTCTTTCCGAGTTTCTCCATCACTTCCTGAATACTGTAAAATGTTCCAGCCATAATCGTTTCTTTTCAATTTCCCTTTTTAGAATAGTGATTAAATCTGATCGTACAAAAAAACCTCTACACTGAATTATATCGTCTTCTCCGCAGATTGCAAGCCATTTTTTTGCCAATCCTCACTTAAGTTTGCCGCAAAAAACCGCTGTAAAGGTAAAAGCCCGATGACAATCTCCGCATTCCTCCGGCTCCCTCGCTGCTCCAGTGGCGGCAAATGAGCTGTTTTTCTGTCAAATTGGCATATCGCCGCAAAGCACTTATGGCCCTAACTGCTTATTTTAAAACAAGTTATGGTTTTTGTTCAGCTTCGGGCACACGGTTTGCTCGTATGTTTGGGCAGGAATATTTTTTTCGAAAGGTTCTAATCTAATGAAATTCGACAAATTTACGATGAAAGCCCAAGAGGCCCTGGCCAGTGCCCAGCAGTTGGCCCTGGCAAAATCGCACACGGTATTGTCGCCGCTGCTCCTTTTAGGCGAACTATTGGCGGATGACGAGGGCCTCGTTACGATAATATTGAAAAAAATAGGGGCCAATATCAGTCGTCTCAGGCAGATGACAGAGGGTGAAATCTCCCGGCTGCCGACCGGTGAGACCGGACAAATGATAATGCCGGATATGGCCTTCGGACAGATCGTGCTGGATGCCCAAAACAGGGCGGACAAAATGGGTGATGAGTACCTAAGTGTCGAGCATCTGTTTATTTCTCTTGCTGAGGTCAAAAGCGACGCGAAAGAAATACTAAGCGTCAATTCCATTGACGCCTCCCAAATTGAAACCGCCCTAAAGCAAATCAGGGGTGAAGAAAAAATTACCGATGCAAATCCGGAAGACAAATACAACGCCCTGCAGCGATATGGTATCGACCTGCTGGAGATGGCCCGCGCGGGCAAACTCGACCCGGTAATTGGCAGAGATGACGAGATTCGCAGATGTATGCAGGTTCTAAACCGCAGAACAAAAAACAATCCGGTTCTTATAGGAGAACCCGGTGTCGGAAAAACAGCAATAGCAGAAGGTCTTGCCCAGCGGATAGTCGCGGGAGATGTGCCGGCCGGACTAAAAAACAAAACTGTCATAGCACTTGATATGGGCGCCATTATTGCTGGAACAAAATTTCGCGGCGAATTTGAAGACAGGTTTAAAACGGTTCTGAAAGAAGTAACATCCTCGGACGGACAGATTATACTGTTCATAGACGAACTGCACACCATTGTCGGAACCGGTAAAGCAGAAGGCTCTGTTGACGCGGGAAATCTGCTGAAGCCGGCCCTGGCGCGAGGCCAACTCCGCTGTATCGGCGCAACTACTATTGATGATTATCGCAAATATGTCGAAAAGGATGCCGCGCTGGAAAGGCGATTTCAGCCGATACTCATAGAGCCGCCGACGGTTGAAGAGACGATCGCTATTTTGCGGGGACTAAAGGATCGTTACGACACCCATCACGGTGTTCGCATTATAGATTCCGCCCTCGTTGCCGCGGCAACTTTATCCAACAGGTACATATCAGATAGATGGCTGCCGGATAAAGCGATTGATTTAATTGATGAGGCCGCATCGAAGCTGCGAATTGAAAATGACTCCATACCTGCCGAGCTTGACGATATCCGAAGAAAGATCATGCAGCTGAAGATTGAAAAACAGGCCCTGAAAAAGGAATCCGACAAAGCCAGTATTGACCAGTTGAAAAAAACCAAAGAACAATTGGCCGACTTGCAGAAACAGGACAGCAAATTATCGACGAGATGGGAATCCGAAAAGGGAGAGATCGACAAAGTCAAACACATAAAAGAGAAAATTGCGGCGGCACAGACGGAATTTGAAAACGCTCAGCGAAACGGAGAGCTTGAAACCGCGGCCCGTCTTAAATACGGTACGATAACCCAGCTGGAAAAGGAGCTAAGCGATGCCGAAACTGTCCTTGCAAACTCCGACAGCGCAAAACTTGTTCACGATGAAGTTACCGCCGAACATATTGCCTCGGTCGTTGCGGCATGGACAGGTATTCCGGTTGACAAACTGCTCTGCGGCCAGCGCGAAAAACTGACGAATATGGAAAGTGAATTACAAAATCGCATTGTCGGCCAGCACCAGGCCGTCGCGGCCGTCTGCAACGCGGTACGAAGAAATCGCGCCGGCCTTGACGACCCCAGCCGACCGATAGGCGTATTCCTCTTCCTTGGCCCGACGGGTGTTGGAAAAACAGAGCTTTCAAAAGCACTTGCGGATTTCCTGTTCAACGACCCGGCCGGTATGATTAGAATTGATATGAGCGAATTTATGGAGTCTCATTCGGTTGCCCGCCTGATAGGCGCACCTCCGGGATATGTCGGTTATGAACAGGGGGGCAGATTAACAGAAGCCGTTCGCCGAAAACCATACTCGGTAATACTGCTGGATGAGATAGAAAAGGCGCACATTGATGTTTTTAATGTTCTGCTTCAGGTATTCGATGACGGCAGACTGACCGACGGCAAGGGCAGAACCGTTGATTTTAAAAATACGGTTATTATTATGACGAGCAATTTTGCCGGTCAGCAGATCCAGGAACTTACAGAAGCTTCCGGTGCTGACTGGGAGATTGAGGCACATGTAAAAGATGCGTTAAAAAAATACTTCAAGCCGGAGTTTCTCAATCGCATAGACGAGACGATCGTTTTCAGCCTTTTAGATTCAGACGATTTAGCTAAAATTGTTGATATTCAGTTAACTTATCTTGCCGGCCGCCTCAGCTCGCGCAATCTCCAGGCAGAGTTTACAAAAGATGCCCGCAGGCAGATAATGGAAGAAGGCTGTGACCCCGCCTATGGAGCAAGGCCGCTAAAGAGAACCATTCAACAGAAAATTGAGAACCCACTGGCCATGGCCCTGCTATCTGGGAAGTTTACTGATGGCGACAAGATAAAAATCGACGCAAAGCAGCACAAATTTACGTTTGAAAAAATATAAAGGCTGTAACCTGTCGTTAAGCGCAGCGGCACCTAACCGGCCGTACGCGGCATTTATTCCGTCCCCTCGTTTTTTGTATCGAATACTTGTTTCGATACCGGCAGCTTTTAGAATTTCGGCAAAATGGTAAATCGTTCTCGGCTCGCTTGGCGAAAATTCGCAGCCGGGATGGGGATTTATTTTTGCCCCCAGTAACAGTCCCTGGTTTTTGGAGTTACGATTATTTTCGAACCGGTATAATCGTTATAATCAATAAAATCTGAAAAAAGTACAACCACGAGCCCTTTTTTGGTGTATACTTTAGTTAGAAAGAATGGACATAAATATTAATAAAATACGAATCGTTGGAGATATGATTTCGGGATAAGATGAAACAATAAAGTTCTGGTTGCGTGTTGTTCTTCGTGGCTGTAATCCGCTGGTTTTGCGGTTGAGGATATGGGAAAACCAAGCTAAAGCCGAACAGTTTTAATGCGATAGTTCAGGTGTAGTTTCTATGACGGAACTGCACAGGAAGAGTTGCTGAAATGAGACGCGTAACAGGAATAAATTCGATTGAAAATACAGGGCCGGCACTCGTGTCGCCCTGTTTTTTTATAGTACCGGTCTCGGTTACAACATCGACAACAACTTATAAAAATTCGAGATCGCATGTTCGTCGGGGCCGGTACATAATTCTTCAACATGGATTTTTCAACATATTTTTTCAACTTTGCTTTGCATTGAGGAGGATATGAAATGGAAAAGCACATAAAAATAAACAAAGACAGGGCGCTGGCCCGCCTTTTAAGGAGAATTGAGCACGGCTCCGACCCAAAACTTCTTCGAAAAGAAGCCAATCGCCTTTTGCCGAGTATTGGGCCGGCCGATATCGCAAAGGCGGAACAAAACCTCATAAATGACGGTTTTTCGGCAAAACAGGTTCAGCAGCTTTCCGCAGCTTTCGTGCTTATGGCTGTACTTGAAGAGCAAACAGCGAATCTGAAAATCAATCTGCCGCCAAACCATATTCTTCGGAAAGTCATCGCAGAACATGAAATGTTTCGGTGTTTTCTCGCCGAACTAAAAGATGTTTATCGGGACATCTCAGCTATGGAACAAATGACAGATACCACCGATGAATTTCGAAAACTTGTCCATATCGTCAGCCATCTTGAAGCGATGGAGGAGCACATCAGCAGGGAAGAAGATGTTATTTTTCCAACACTAAAAAAGCACGGATGGGAAAGTTTGTGCAATTCGGGCAAAAGCGATCATGTCTATATCAGGATAGCGGTAAGCGACCTGGCTAAATTGACATATACTTTTGAGGAACACAACTTTGAAAGCTTCAGGGCCAGGCTTGAGTCAATCGTTACTTATCTCTGTCCGACAATAACAGAACACCTCCTGCAGGAGGATAATATACTATATCCAATCGCACTGGAGGTAATTAATGACAGTACCGTTTGGGAAAAGGTCAGAAAAATATGCGATGAAATCGGCTATTGTGGCGTGCATACATAAGGCCCGGCCAGCCAGTGCTTCGGAGGAGCACATAATAGCCGATAGAAAGTTACATGCCTGCGATTTTGGCACACGGAGGATGCGCCAAGACACGGGCATGTATACTATACCCCCCTTAGCTCCCGGACGACCTGTCCCTGCCTGCGCACAGTATCGCCGCAAAGGCTGCAGCCGCTGTTTCTATACGCAAAACCGTATCGGTCAACTTCACTCCGACTCCGCCATTATCAATCAGCAAGTTTTCCTCCTGCTCCGTCATCCCGCCTTCCGGGCCGACGAACGCTATAATGTCAGACCCCTGCCTGCCGACCTTTCCTGGCGGTATCGCGCTTGCGGAGAAACTGCCAAAGATTATTTTAGCATCAGGGTACCGGTCTTTTAACAGGGCAATGGTCTTTTCCAAACTATCCGGGCCGGTTATCTCAGGCAGAAAAATCCGGCCGGATTGCTTAGCTGCCGCAATCGCAAGTTTGCTATACCTCTGCCCCGCATTCTTACCCGCCGCCAGCTTAACCGTTCTGGCAAAAACCACCGCGGCGATATGCTCGGCACCAAGTTCGCTGCATTGTGTTATAAGCTGTTCAAACCGATGAGCCTTAGCAACAGATGCCGCAATAATAATACGACCAGCCGATGGAGGCGAGAAGGTTTCGGATTCTTCGACTCTCAGCGAAACGATCTTTCCGCCGACATCAACAACCGCAGCGCGGGCAACGGTCCCTTTACCATCGAAAATTTCGACTGTGCTGCCGGCCCTGGCCCTCATCACATGTACAAGGTGATGGGCCTGCTCGCCGCCAAGCAGAACAACAGAACCTTCTATAGATTCGCAATAAAATCTCGCTACTGTCACTTTCAAAACTCCAAATAAATAGCAATCGAAAACGCAAGTATAGGCAAACTACCGAAAATTGGAATTGCAAATTCGACCAAAAACCGGTAAAATCTATAAACTGTCGTTTCTAACCGGAAAAAGGATATTGTAATGCGATTTAAGTTTATTGTATGTAAGGTATTGCAGAAGGAGGCATATTTTTGTGCCGCCCGCACCAGGAATATCATAGACATTGTTTTAATGGCTCAGGGTCTCCACGAGGAGCCGGACAAGCTCCGCACCGAGGTCCAGGGCCAGCTGAATTGCACCACCGACGCACAGGGCCAAACTTATGATGCCGCACTGCTCGGCTACGGCCTGTGCAGCAACGGAATTGTCGGACTGTCGTCAGAAATACCGATTATCGTTCCCCGCGGCCACGACTGCATAACCCTCCTGCTCGGCTCGAAGGAAAAGTACAGGGAATATTTCGATTCGCACCGGGGAATTTACTGGTACAGCCCCGGCTGGATAGACCATAACGAACAGCCAAGCGAAGAGCGACACAAAAAAACTCTCGAAATATACCGCGAAAAATATGGCGACGACAACGCAGAGTATCTAATGGAGACCGAGCAAGGCTGGTTCAAGGAATACTCATGGGCAACTTTTGTCGATTGGAACCTGCCCGGCAGCGAAGATTACAAAGACTACACCAAGCAGTGCGCCGAGTATCTTGGCTGGAACTTTGACGAATTAGAGGGCGACAATTCTTTGATGCAGAGATTCGTTGACGGCAAGTGGGATGATCGGGAATTTTTAACCGTCCCGCCAACCAAAAAAATCGCCGAGGATTTAACCAACGACGGAATAATAACAACGGAATAACCCCCGTCACAGATAAACACCGATTTTTTTTTCTTAACGTACTTGACATCAATCCAGCATAGTGGTATAAGGGGCCTACCGTTTTGCACGAGCAGGTTTCGCAATGATTCCTGTTGTGGCTCTCCTCCTAAATTTCCCCTTAAGTAGCCACCGTGCAAGCGGTTTTTTTATACACCACTGACAGTAAATACTTACAGGACAAGAGGTCGCCCTTTGGCCGAATTGCCCCCCTGTGATATGCTGACACTCGCTGAACACCTAAACGAACAAAGCCCCCCTTACTTTACCAGCCAGCGGCTGTGCCGGGAAACATTTACTCTTTCCTATTGCTTGCTTCTTCTATCCTCGATCTCGCTGTAATCGCATTCAGGACATCTATCCGGATAATCCTGGGAGTCATCATAATTTTGCGTGAATACAAATCCGCACTGGGTGCATTTCATCGCGACAAAGGACGATTCTTCCCCGCATTCCATACAAACAAACCTTCGTGGTCCCAGTCCCGACATCATCATTGCTGAGCCAGGCCCTCCTGTAGCTACCATTGTTTCACGGAATTGTTCGGCGTTCATTTCATATTCTGCGTTACACTCTTCATTGGCACAGAGCATCTGTATAGTCCCTTTCGTTCTGCCTGGCCTAAGAGATTTTCCTCTTGTGAGCAAAGTAATTACCACCGCAAGCACCAAGCAGGCTACAACAAATAATATTTTAACCTTTTGTTTTTTGTCTTCATCCATTGTCAAATCTCCCTTTACACAACATAAGTTTCATATCTTGCCGTAGATGGTAAACTATCTATTCTCCAATGTCAAACAATTCTTTTTGCCGCTGACGACCAAACCCTTATCGGCTCTTCACTAACCATTTTCAAAATCCTTGCAGGGTCTTCAGGCATAGAGGTTTTAGCCGACAAATACGCTGATTCAATCACCGCCACATTGTTCAAATCAGCGTTTTCATCCGCAAAAACGGCGTTTTTAGCATCCGATTGGAGTACCAGAGCAATATTTTCCAGCATGGCGACAGTCGCATCGGCCCTGCTGATGTCATGCCTGTTCTGCTGAATAACTTCACCCAAACTGTCGAAAACGGTAAAATCAGTTTCCGTAACCGTCATGCACTTATCCTTACCGTAGAGCCGCAGACCACGATATTGTGGTCCGATAATCCTGCTGGCTATCAAGTTGCATATAAGCGTATCGGAAAATTTCATCGTAGCGATAGCGGTATCCTCCGTTATTGAAAGCCGCTGCTGTTTGTCAGGTGCGATATTTGTATTTAGTGAATAGACCTGCTGCGGGATACCAAAATTGCGTACTATCTGATCGATTATCTCATATGCATTTCTCAGCAGTACTCCGCCGCCCGCAAGCTGAGGGTCGTTGAGCCATCGTTCACTGTCGTTATCCGGCTGTTTGGGCAGATTGCAAACCGCGGTGATGAGATGAAAATTTTCAACTTTTTCGGATTGCACACACTCGGCCAGCAGTTTGAATGTTGGCAGGAACCGGCTGGGGTTGACAGTAATGATTCTAACATTTTGTTTGCCGGCTTGCCGGCTCAGTTCTGCGGCCTGCTCGAAGCCAAGGGCGGGCGGCCCGAGTTTTACGATATGGAAATTCTTTTTCATCGCTGCCACCACATGCTCATCACAAATATGCAGCGGTACTGCCACAAAAAGGATATCGAGCTGATTTTGTACCACCAGCTGGCGATAGTCATCAAAAAACGCACAGTCATACCGCTGGGCGATATTCTCTGCCAGCTTAGTCCGGCTGTCACCGACCGCGACGATATCGAAGGCCCCCGCGCGGTCAATCGCGTCCAGCAGTTTCAGCCCTTCTTCATTAAGACCCAGAATAGCAGATTTAAGTTTCTCTTCGCCCATCAGTGCTCCGCTTTATAAAGTTTTGCTGTTTTTAGGCGGTATAATAAAGTGGTCCGGTACAGGAAAACACGAACACAGAAGAAGCACTTCTTTGCCTATATCTTCTATTACCGATTCGTTACCCATGTTCTCGGCAATCTTACGGTAGAACCCGGCTATTGTATCCATTTCTTCTTCCTTCATGCCCCTTGTTGTGACAGCAGGCGTACCGAGCCTCAGTCCGCTCGGATTCACCGGCGGTGCAGGGTCTCCGGGAACGGTATTATAGTTTGTTACAATCCTGGCTCGGTCGAGTGCCTTGGCGAATTTTTTGCCCGGTATATTTTTATTGCGAAGATCGATTAACAAAAGGTGATTATCCGTTCCGCCGGATACAAGCTCGAATCCATATTCCAGCAGTTTCTCTGCCAGCCTCTTGGCATTCTTAACTACCTGTTTGGCATAGTTAATAAATTCCGACGTTTGTGCCTCGGCAAGCGCAGTGGCTAAAGCGGTAAGAGTGTGCATGTGCGGTCCGCCCTGCAAACCCGGGAAAACAGCCTTGTCAACTCTGACAGCGTGTTCTGCCTTGCAAAGCAGCATACCGCCGCGAGGCCCGCGAAGTGTTTTGTGCGTAGTCGTAGATACAATATCGGAATAAGGTACGGGGCTCTTATGGATCCCCGCAACTACCAGGCCGGAGATGTGGGCAATATCGCTGAGGTGATATGCGCCAATGTTTTTTGCGATGTTACCAAAAATCTCAAAATCAATTTCTCGCGGATACGCCGTCGCACCGGAGATAATCATCTTAGGTTTGTGCTTTGCTGCCAGTTCCTCAATTTTATCGTAATCGAATCTGCCGGTGACAGGATCAACTTGATATTGAACAGAGTTATAAACCTTACTGGTAAGGCTTACTTTCCAGCCGTGCGTCAGATGTCCGCCATCCGTCAGTGACAGGCCCATAATTGTATCGCCCGGATCCAGCAGTGCCGAATATGCCGCGATATTAGCGATCGAGCCGGAATACGACTGTACATTAGCATGGTCGGCGGAAAAGACTTTCTTTGCCCGCTCGGTGGCCAGTTTTTCTATAAGGTCGGTTACATGCTGACCCTCATAGTATCGCTTTCCCGGATAGCCCTCTGCATATTTGTTCGTCATGCAGCTTCCCGTGGCTTGCATAACCGCCTTTGAGACATAGTTTTCCGACGGTATCATTCGGAGGGATCCGCTTTGGCGGGCGGCCTCCTGATTCAGGAGCTCGTATATTTGAGGGTCATATCGTTCTAAAGCCGAAAGCATCTCTTTGACTCCTAACCGAGATAAATTTCAAAA
>SDBT01000648.1_pt1 | contig 55852 bp, 56 predicted proteins | sample 2277101 | NCBI WGS metagenome assembly SDBT01 (sample SAMN10404973, study PRJNA504765) | marine sediment metagenome | isolation source: marine sediment core GS10_PC15, 103 cmbsf | place: Arctic Ocean: Southern Knipovich Ridge | collected 2010 | reverse complement strand
AGGAATTATGAATCATGTAAGAGTTATTTTTGACAAACCTCAGCGCGCCATTACCCCTGGCCAAAGCGCAGTGTTCTACAAAGGAAACGAAGTTTTAGGCGGAGGAATTATTCAATGTTGACAGAATTATATATTTTATGTTATGATAAGATGATAGAAATAGTTCTTTTATAGGAGGAAAAATTGAGAGGATTTAGAAAATGGTTTCCAATAGTTTTGATTTTGGTTTTAGTGATTGGGTGGAATATTGATTGTAGTAAGCATTCAACAATACGCACAGAGCCATTGTCGCACTTTGATCATCAAAGTAATGAATTTTTGAACAAAATTCTGGACAGAATTCTTCAGGAGCTTCCTGATAACAATAAAGACAGATTTAGCATAAGATTAGTTATTGATTGTCGCATGTCTAAGTTTGCACACATAGATATATATAAGAACAAAGAAGAAAAGGACGTTTTTATTGGAGATATGTATCTAACTCAAAACTTAATATTATCAGCGACAAATGAAGCAGAAATTGCTTTTGCTATAGCTCACGAGATTGGACATGTAGTTGCTCCTTATTTTTTACCTTCGGACTGGCGTTATAAAAAATATGAAAGATCCATATTCATGCTTAACCATTGTGTAAAAGAGAAGGAGACGAACTATACAGCGATTAAATTAATGGCAAAAGCTGGATATGATGTTAGTGCTTCTATTATTGTGCTGCAGCGAACATTAGAACAAGCCAAGAAACGAGACAAAGCAACACTAAGAAAGGCTATTGATGATTATAATAACGCCTTGAAGGATGCTCGCGAGAATTTTAGCCAGGATCAAAAAAAGTGGATTTTGTTTTCTCCGGAGGACTTAGAAAAAGTTAAAGAATTTTTAAGAAATAAGTAAAATGGGGAATAATCCCCATTTTTATATTGATTTACTATTATATTTAGATTAAAATATAATTATGACCACAAAGAAACTAAAAGAGAAATATTTGAAGTTTTTTGAAGGGAAGGGGCATAAGATTATACCCAGTGCTTCTTTGATTCCAGAGAACGACCCAACAGCTTTGTTCACAAGCGCTGGAATGCATCCTTTGGTGCCATATCTTTTAGGTGAAAAACATCCAGCTGGAAAACGCTTGGTTAATAATCAAAAATGCATAAGAACTGGGGATATTGATGAGGTGGGGGATGATGTTCATCTGACCTTTTTCGAAATGCTGGGTAATTGGTCTTTGGGTGACTACTGGAAAAAAGAAACGATTGAATGGAGCTTTGAGTTTTTAACTGATAAGAAATGGTTAGGTTTAGATAAAGACAAAATATCTGTTTCATGTTTTAAGGGTGAACCCGAAAACAATATCCCAAAAGATGAAGAATCAGCTAAGATTTGGGAATCGCTGGGAATTCCTAAGAGTAGGATTAAATTTCTGGGACGAGAAGAGAATTGGTGGGGCCCAGCAGGAGAAACTGGTCCTTGCGGTCCTTGTACTGAAATGTTTTATGATGGTATAGAATTCTGGAATGATGTGTTTATGGAATATAACAAAACCGCGGAGGGTAAATATGAACCATTGAAGCAGAAAAATGTTGATACCGGTATGGGCGTAGAAAGAACAGTTGCTGTTTTGAATGGTAAAAAAAGCGTTTTTGATGTTGAACCACTAAAATCGATTAAAGAAGAGGTTAAAAAATTAGCAAAAATTTATGATGAGCGCTCTGCGCGAATTATTGCGGATCATTTACGGGCAGCAACGTTTATTCTGGGTGATGAAAAGGGGATCCAGCCGTCTAATTTAGAGCAGGGCTATGTTTTGCGCCGTTTAATTCGTCGGGCTATTCGTTACGGTAAAAAATTAGGAATTAATAAGCCGTTTACCTTTAAAATTGCTGAAATTGTTATTAAGGAAATGGGCGATGAATATCCAGAGTTAAAGAAAAACATAGAATTTATAATTGAACAACTAATTCAAGAAGAAGAAAGGTTTAGCAAAGTATTAGAAAAAGGCTTAAAAGAGTTTGAAAAAGGTATAGACCCTTTTATTTTGTTTACAACCTATGGTTTTCCTATTGAAATGACCGAAGAATTAGCTAAAGAAAAAGGTATAAAAATTGATAAGAAAAAATTTCAAAAAGAATTTGAAAAACATCAGGAACTTTCTCGGACTGCGACAGTTGGGAAGTTTAAGTCTGGTTTAGCGGATCATTCAGAGGAAGTTACTAAGCTTCATACAGCTACCCATCTTTTACTTGCGGTTTTGCGTCAGGTTTTGGGTGACCATGTGTATCAAAAAGGTTCAAATATAACAGGGGAGCGGCTTCGTTTAGATTTTTCCCATTCCGAAAAAATGACTCCAGAGCAGATTAAAAAAGTTGAAGATATTGTTAATGAACAGATAAAAAAAGATTTGCCAGTTAAACTTGAAGAAATGTCTGTTGAAGAAGCTAAAAAAGTTGGGGCTATGGGTGTTTTTGAGACAAGGTATGGTGATAAAGTAAAAGTTTATTCTATCAATGATTTTTCAAAAGAAATCTGCGGTGGTCCCCATGTTAAATCAACTAGCGAATTAGGTCATTTTAAGATTAAAAAAGAAGAATCCAGCAGCGCTGGAGTTAGAAGAATTAAGGCAGTCTTGGAATAAATACTAGTATTAATACTAGTATTTTAAATCCGCCACACTTAGGTGACGGATTTTTGTTCCTTAAGGATTATTTTTTTTAATTCTGATAGTTGGTCGGGATAAAGAACGCGAAGGTAACTTTGAAAAAGATTTTGAACTTGAAATTTTTAGTCCTGATGGAGCAGTGTTTAGTTTTAATATATGAGGTGAACGAGGCTTGATGCGAGATGAATAAATTTTTCCAATAGTGATCTTAGAGGCAGCAGTGATATTGGAGGTAGTGATTTTTCCAAATCCCGAGATATTTTGTGATCCCGAGATATTTTGTGAAATTCTATTAGTAGGATTTCTGCGCTTAAGTTGTTCTTTGCGGATTGTGGCTATTGTAGTTCTGGAGTCTGGCCTATAGTAGTTCCGAGGATACCCATAATTGGGGTAATAGATCGGTGACCAAAATAGGGAAATAGAATAAGGACTCCACCCATACCAGCCATATCCGTGCAAGCCATACCAGAAACTTCGCCAACGCCAGCCGTAATAGTCATACAATCCATAAGATAAATACCTGGTTTCTGTCGTAGTTATAGAACGGTTAATTTCTGTTTCGCGTTTGAGATTCCAGCTACCAAAACGGTCGATAGGTCTTGGGCCATAAAAATATTTTACTTTTCCATTTTTTGTGACATCGAACCTATGCATACCTTGTCCCAAAATACGACTCCCATTGCTAATTCCTATTACGAGCATGTCGTTATTAATTTCAACGTATGCGCTTCCTTCCTGAATTCTTAACATCGGAACGAGAATTATCTTAGTGTTCCTATCCAGTCTCAAAAAATTTCCCTGCCCCAAATGAACTTCGACTCTGCCTTTTTTAGTTCTCAATACGTTATCCTGGATAAAGACCTCGCCTTCTGCATAAGTGATACAGTCTGTTAATGATATAGGCTTTTCAGTATCAGCTTGAATATTATTGGCTTTCTTGAGCTTCCCTCCATCTGAAAACAGAAAAGAAGCAATTAAAAATAATCCAATCAAAAGACTTAAGGTTTTTTTGTACATTATGCACCTCTTTTTTTAAAGATCATGGCTTTATGGCCACACACTTACATTTTAACATATTTTAAATCCTATGTCAACCTTTAGCAGTTATCCCCATTTATTGTTTTTCTAATTTATTGTATAATAATTATTGTATGAAAGACGACAAGTCCAAAAAAATAGTCAAGATGACTGATATTATACCTCCTTCTGCAGAACAAGAAAAGGAAGAAAAAAAGAAGAGTAAATTTAAGTTAGAATTAGGGCTTGAACCTGAAGTAATTGAGAAAGAAACGCCCATTGAAGAAGTTGTTGCTCCTGCAATTCTAGAGATAGAAGAGGAACGGATTTTTTCCGAAGAATTATTTACTCCGAAGACTAAAAAGAAAAGAAAAAAACCCTTTATAATCGCAGGTGTAGTTTGTTTTATTATTATCGGGTTTATCTTTTATTTTACTTTGTCTAAGGCAGAAATAATCATAAAACCCAAGACAGAATTAATGCAATTCCAAGTAGAATTAAATATAGATAAAGGCGTTGCTTTTATAGATTTGGAAACTAATAAAGTTCCAGCGCAACTTTTTCAGGTCGAAAAAGAGGGAGAGAGAGAATTTCCAGCCACTCAAGAAAAAGAATTGCGGGAAAAAGCAAAAGGCACAATTACTATTTATAATCAATATAGTTCAGCGCCTCAAACCTTAGTTAAAACTACTCGCTTTGTTTCTGAAAAAGGAAAATTATTTAGAACCACTCAAACCATTATTATCCCTGGGGCAAAAGTTGAAGGAGGACAAATTATTCCAAGTTCTATAAATGTTGAGATTGAAGCAGCTGAACCAGGAAAAGAATATAATATTGAACCGTCATCATTTACTATTCCGGGTTTCAAGGGAACAGCCAAATATACTGGTTTTTATGGAAAATCTACTGAGTCAATGACAGGTGGAATTATAGGAAAAGTTAAGGTTGTTAGCGCAGAAGATATTCAGGGAGCAAAGGATATTTTAATTGTTGAATTAAAAGAAAAAGCAAAACAAGAACTCGAAAAAAGAATTCCTACTGATTTAAAAATATTAGAAGATACAAGCTTAGAAGAGGTAGTGGAATCGTCCTCTAACGTAGAGGCAGATCAACCAGCAGAAAAATTTACAGTCAAAGTAAAGGTAGTGGCAAACGTATTGGGTTTTAATGAAAATGACGCTATTTCTTTAATAAACGATAATCTCAAAGAAAAAATTTCAGAAGATAAAATAATAATGTCTGATACAATAAATATTAACTATACAATAACTGATATTAATCTAGATAAAGGAACAGCGCGATTGATCTGCGAAGTAACAGAAGATATTGCTTGGAAAGTCGATTCTGAAGAAATTAAGCAAGAACTTGCTGGTAAAAATGAAATAGAAGTTCGACAGCTTCTTTCTGCTCGTCCTGAAATTGAAAACGCTAAGATTATTTTTTGGCCATTCTGGGTTAAAAAAATCCCATCTAATGAGAAAAAAATCAAAGTAACTATTGACTAAATTTGAAATTCTGTTATACTTATTTATTATATACACATGACCGAACAAAACACTAAAAAGGAAGGAGTAGTCATTGAAAAATTTCCCAATGCCACTTTCAAGGTTAAGTTAGACGATGGCAATGAAATAATGGCTTATATTTCAGGCAAGATGCGTATTTATAGAATAAAAATTTTGCCTGGAGATAAAGTAACCGTGGAATTTAGCCCCTATGACGATAAAAAAGGGAGAATAGTTTATAGGGAAAAGTAATATGTATGAAAGTACGTGCTTCTGTTAAAAAAATTTGTAAGAAGTGTAAAATAGTTCGACGCAAAGGTCGAATTTATGTTATATGTGAAAACCCTCGTCACAAGCAGAGGCAAGGTTAAAATTTATGGCACGCATAGCAGGTATAAATATACCCGATAACAAAAGAATAGAAATTGCTTTAACCTATGTTTATGGTGTGGGGCGATCTTTGAGTAATCGAATTTTAGAAGGAGTCAAAATTGATCCCAATAAACGGGCTTCAGAGCTTTCCGAAGAAGAATTAAATAAAATAAGGAAAGCTATAGATGAGAAGAAATTTAGAGTAGAAGGGGACTTAAGAAGGGAAGTTATGATGAATATTAAACGCTTGAAAGAAATTGGCTCTTATCGAGGAATGCGACATAGTAGGGGATTACCAGTCCGTGGACAACAAACCAAAACTAATTCAAGGACAGTAAGAGGAAATGTTCGAAGAACCATGGGAAGCGGAAAGCGCAAAATGGAAAAAACATAAAATTATGGGAAAAAAACGCATTATAAAACAAACAATTGAGGAGGTATTAAAAGAAAAAGAGGCTAGAGAAACAGCAGCAAAAGCTAAAAAAGAAGTTAAGGGGAAGAAACTAACTCGGGGCAAGGCCTATATTCAATCAACCTACAATAATACCATCATAACTATCACGGATCTTGATGGGAATGTTTTAGCAGGAGAAACTGCTGGGGGCGTTGGTTTCAAAGGGCCTAAAAAAGCCACTCCTTTTGCTGCTTCTAAGGCTGTGGAGTCATTAATGAGGAAGTTGTCTAAAACTGGTCTTAGAGAAGTAATGGTTTTTGTGAAGGGCGTTGGTTCGGGTAGGGAGGCTGCAGTGCGAGGTTTAGCTAGTCAAGGATTAGACATTTTATCTATAAAAGACGTGACTCCTATACCGCATAACGGCTGCCGTCCCAAAAAGCCTCGTAGAGTATAATATGAAAACAGCAAGTTGTAAAAAATGTAGAAGAGCTGGTCAAAAACTTTTTTTAAAAGGGGAGCGTTGTTCTTCCTCTAAATGTGCAATGGTCAAAAAACCTTATCCTCCAGGAATTCGTGGTAAAAGACGAAAAACTATTTCCGAATACGGTGCTCAACTAACTGAGAAGCAAAAAATTTGTAGAATTTATGATATTAGAGAGAGGCAATTTAAGCGTTATTTTAGAGAGGCCTCAAAAGAAAAAGGAATTATTGGAAATAATTTATTGAAAAAGTTGGAAACGCGATTAGATAATGTTATTTTTAGATTGGGTTTAGCAGAATCTCGCAAAAAAGCTTCTCAGCTTGTAAGCCATGGACATATTTTGGTTAACAATAAAAAAGTAAGCCTTTCTTCTTTTAACGTAAAACCTAAAGATACTATAAAAATTAAAAAAACAAGCCTTGGTTTAGCGCCATTTAAAGATTTAAAAACTAAATTAAAAAAATATAAAGCCCCAAGCTGGCTTTCTTTAGATGCGAGTAAATTAGATGGCAAGATTGTTTCTTGGCCAAAACAAGAAGATATCAATATCCCTGTTGATGTGCAAATGGTCGTTGAGTATTATAGTAGATAATAATTAATTAAAAATAAAAAATATGGAAACAAATATTTTATTACCAAAATCTCCTAAAATTACTAAAAAAGGAGAAAATCGGGCTATTTTTGAGATTGAAAATTGTTATCCTGGTTATGGAATGACATTAGGCAATGCTTTTAGAAGAGTTCTTTTGTCGTCTTTGCCAGGAGCAGCTGTGACATCTATAAAAATTAAAGGGGTTGACCATGAGTTTTCAACTATTCCTAATGTATTAGAAGACGTTATACAGATAATACTAAATTTAAAGCAGGTAAGGTTTAAATTACATTCGGAAGAACCTGTGATTTTAAGCCTTAAAGCGAAAGGAGAAAAAAAGGTCAAAGCATCTGATATAAAAGTAACTCCTGATGTGGAAATTGTTAATAAGGATGCTTATATTGCTACCCTTACAGATAAAAAAGCAGAGATAGAGATAGAGATAGAGGTTGATTCTGGTCTTGGTTATGTTCCGGTTGAACAAAGAAAAAAAGAAAAACTATCAATTGGATATATTGCTGTTGATGCAATCTTTTCTCCTATAAAAAAGGCAAATTATGAGATAGAAAATATGCGGGTAGGAGATAAAACAGATTTTAATAGATTACGAATTGACATTGAAACTGATGGAAGCATCAAACCAGAAGAAGCATTTCAAGAAGCTACTCGGATTTTAGTGGATCATTTTGGCTTATTTATTATAGAAGAAAAAAGCCAGCCTGCGGCTGGTCGGCCGAAGGCTGAAAAAAAACAAGTTAAAAAGAAGAAAGCAAAGACCAAAGCTAAACCAAAAACCACAAAACCTCAAAAAAAATAACATGCGACACAGAAAGAGAGGACGAAAATTTACTAGATCCAAAGATCAACAAAAAGCACTATTTCGTAATTTAGCTTCATCTTTATTATTTAAAGAAAAAATAACCACTACTGAAGCTAAGGCAAAAGAATTAAGGTCTTCTGTTGAAAAAGCTATTACTCGGGCTAAAAAAGACACATTAGCTAATCGAAGATTGTTAGGCAGAGATTTTTCAAACGAAGTAGTCAAAAAATTATTTAAAGATTTAGCTCCACGTTACAAGGACCGTCCTGGAGGATATACTCGGGTTATAAAAATCAGTCCTAGAAAAAGTGATGACGCAAGGATGGCAGTAATAGAATTAGTTAAATGAAAAAGACATATACAATTGATGCCACAGATAAAATTTTAGGTCGGTTAGCAGCCGAGATTGCTGTTTTATTACGCGGCAAAAACAGACCAGATTTTGCTCCTCATCTTGATATAGAAAGCAATGTGACAGTTATAAATACTTCTAAGATAAGAATTTCTGGCAATAAAGCTGAATCTAAAAAATATTATCGCCACTCGGGCTACCCAGGAGGCATAAAAGAAATAACTTATAAAAAATTATTTGATAGAGATTCAAATGAAGTTTTAAGAAAAGCTATTTATGGAATGTTGCCAAGAAATAAACTAAGGGTAAAGATGATAAAAAGATTAAAATTATATCAACATGATAAAAGCTAAAACAGACAAAACATCAAAGCCAAAGACTAAAACAACAAAGAAATATTTTGAAGTAGTGGGCAGGAGAAAAAGAGCTATAGCTAGAGTGCGTTTATTTACATCTAATTTATCAGAATCAGCAAAAGAAGGTGATTTAATAATTAATAATAAGGCATATAAGGAATTCTTTCCAACTTTAGAACTACAAAAAATTGTTGAAGCTCCTTTGACGCGTCTTAAATCTCTTGACAGGTTTAAAGTTACTGTAAAAGTTAAAGGAGGGGGTATAAAAGGACAGGCCGAAGCAGTTTGTCATGGCATTTCTCGAGCGCTTATCTTATTCGATTCTAATTTCCGAAAGAAATTAAAAAAAGCAGGTTATTTAACCCGTGATCCCAGGAAGAAAGAACGTAAAAAATACGGATTAAAGAAAGCTCGCCGAGCTCCACAGTGGAGGAAAAGATAGTTTTCCACAAGCGAGATGTCATAGATTTAATTTTTGTGATATTATTAAGATATTATGAATAATGAAAACACAAAAACTGAAGAAATAGGAGTTTCTATTTCTTCGCAAGTTTCTCCTGATACAAAGAAGAACGTTATAATTCTGGATAAAATTATAAAATGGTGCATCTATGTTTTTATAGCATTACTGCCCCTATGGTTTTTACCATTAACTAGAAATGTTTTAGAGTTAAACAAGCAAGTTTTAATGATTGCTTTGTTAACGATTGCTTTAATCGCCTGGTTAGGAAAATTGTTGACTCAAGAAAAAATCGAATGGCATAAAGGATTAATTGTTCTCGTCTTTTTGGCCTTTGTAGTGGTGTACGGTTTGGCAACATTTTTTTCATTGCGACCTTATGATAGTTTGGTTGGTTTTGACACTCATTTAAGTAGAGCTTTTATCAATGTAATTTATTTCTTTGTTTTTTTCTTGATATTAATAAACCATAGGAAAGAAAACCGTCCGCAGGGTGAAAAAAATATTAAGGTTTTTAAGCTTTTATTTATATTTTTAGTATCCTCTGGAATTGTTGGGATTGTTGGACTTCTTCAGATTTTAGGAAAATTTATTCTCCCCTGGGATTTTACAAAAACAAGCTCGTTCAATACTATCGGTACACTAAGCAGCTTAGGAATTTTTTTGGCTGCTCTTCTGCCTTTGGTTTTAAGTTTATTGCTTGGAGGATTTTTGACCCGGGGTCTGTCTGCTGGCAAAGGAGGTCGATCAGTCTTGATCTGGAAAGTATTTTTAGTGTTATTGGCTTTGCTTAGCTTAACCACGATTTTCTTGCTCAACTTTCGAATTTTATGGATAGTGGTTGCTATTGGCATGGTAATGATTTTAGGATTTTGGCTGAATAAACGACATACTCTTCCAGCTCACGCTTCGAGCTGGTTAGCAGTACCTGTATTAATTTTGGCATTTTGTTTAATTTTTCTATTCTTCAAACCAGGCCTAAATTTTAACCTTAATTTGCCAATAGAGTTAGGATTAAGCTATAAAGGAGGATGGAATATTGTTAAAGAAGTTGTTCAACGCAGCCCAGTTTTGGGTAGTGGGCCTGAAACTTTTGTTTATAACTATTCTTTATATAAACCAGGAAGTATTAACCAGACAATTTTTTGGAACCTTAGATTTACAAATGCACCAGCTGAGATGTTAACTCTATTGTCGGAAATAGGAATTTTAGGAATATTAACATTTTTAGCAATAATTGCGGTATTTCTACCAAAGGCAATCAAAAGCTTAATTAGTAATGAAAAAGGTTCTGGTCAATTAACCGAAGTAAAAATAGGGCTGTTTTCTAGTTGGTTGGTTTTAATGGTAGGGTGGTTTCTTTATCCTCAAAACATAGCCTTGATGTTCGTCTTTTGGCTGTTTTTGGCTCTTTTAGTTATTTTAAACAGAGAAGAAAAAGATATAAAAGTTATTGATTTAAAATCTTCAGGCAAAATTGCTTCAGCGATAACTTTTGGTTTTATAATTCTAATAATAGTAGTTGTTGGACTTTTGTATTTAGAAGGTAGTAAATTGATAGCTGAGGCTAAATACAAAAAAGGCATTGACTTAATGAGAGAAGGGGAATTGGATTTGGGTATTAATAAAGTGATTCGGGCCACTGTAGTTAATCCATATGAAGATAAATTTTACAGGGATTTAGCACAGCTTTTCCTTGTTCAAATAAATCAAAATTTAAATAATCAAGATTTAGAACAACAAGAACGAACAAATAGAATTCAAACAGGCATAAGCAATACCATTAATTCAGCAGTTAGGGCTACCATTCTTAACTCTAAGGACGTTGCTAATTGGATAGTGCGCGGCTCTACTTATCGTAATTTAATGGCTTTAGTCAATGGAGCTGGCGGCTGGGCAGTTCAATCATATGAACAAGCCTTAACGCTTGAACCAACTAATCCATTTATTTATACAGAAATAGCCAGGACATATATAAATGGAGCCAATTTACTAAGAAATCAAGCCCAAGAAGACGAGAATGCAAGAAAAGAAATGGTAGATTATCTTAATCAAGCAGTAGGGGCTTATAATAAAGCAATCGAACTTAAATCTAATTATGCACTAGCCCACTTTGAATTAGCTCTAATTTTTGAACGATTAGGACAAACAGAAGAAGCAATTAGTAGAATGGAGAATAGTAAAGTGTTTGCACCGAGAGATATTGGAGTTGCTTTTCAGCTAGGAGTTCTCTATTACAAAACTTCTCAATTTGATAAAGCCGAGGCAGAACTTGTGAGGGCAATAGTTTTAGATACTAATTTTTCCAATGCCCGTTATTTTCTTGGATTATTATATGACAGAGAAGGTAATAAAGAAGGAGCCATGGATCAGTTTGAGAAAATTGCTGAGTTAAATCCTAATAATGATTTAGTAAAACAAATCTTAGCTAATTTGAAAGTTGGAAAGCCAGCTCTTGGCTCTTCAGAGTTAGGTCCTCCTGAACAACCAGAAGAAATACCAATAGAAGAAAAGCAACCCGAAGAATCAAAATTCAGGTTGCCAAATAGCAGGTAATTATATCTTATAAACCCCTCTGATGGACATCGGAGGGGTTTTATTCTATCTCTAAAAGCCGTTCCTCGCTTAATATATATAATTTCTTGTTCCGTTTATTGTAGAAAACTTTTGGATTTTTCGTTGTTAGAATATTCATTGTGTTTCTTCTATCTCGACCGTCAAGTTCAGTAACTTTAATCTCGTCTCCTATGACAAAAATGATATGTTGATCAGTTCCTGAATACCAAATGGCTTGGTCTATTTCTTTGAATGTCTTCATAATTATTTCGGTTTCATCTTTCGTTCGTGAAGGTTGGTCAAAATCTGGTTCAAGCCAGATGACTCCAATTTCATTTTTAGTTCTCCAAAGTAATTTTTTGTTGTCATCAGAGCGTTGAGTTTCTTCTACATTTTTTGGAATTTTAGCAGTTATTTGTTCGTTGGAATCGTCGCTGATAGATAAACTCACATTTACTAAATCTATAAGATAAAGATTGTTGTTTGTGAAAAAATAAATTTTATTAGGATCTTGAGGATGAAATGCTAAATTTTTAATGCTATAAATTTTGTAATTAGAAGCAACTTTTATTAAATTGTTAAGACTAATGATTTTTGAGGGGTTTTCTAGGTCGACGATGTAGTAATAATCATCAGGGAAGGATAAGAGAAGCTTTTTATCATCAGAAGACCAAGAAATGTTTGAAAGATTTTTTAAATTAGATATCGAAGAATTTATTTGTATATCAGTGTTATCAGTTAAATCTAATAAACGGAGAGCAAATTTAGAATAGGTTGGGATTTCTCTTGGGTCAGCTATCTTTTGTTTTATCGGATCTATTTCTTTAGTTGCCCTGTCTGTCAAATAAATTACCCTTTTTTTGTCATTTGAAAAAGAAAAATGCTTGACATTATATTCTGTGATTTGAGTTACTATTGGATCTTTTTTGACTAATAAAATATTTTTTGCTTCAGTAACTAATTTTGAATCTATTTTTAATGTTTTTTGCCAATCATGATAACCGGGCTTTGAAATTTTTACATCGTATTCTTCCGGTGGTAATCTTTTTATAAACTTATTAGTTTTTCCTTTATATTTATTATTAAGATAAATATTGACTTCTTTAGGGTAAGATTTAAAGTAAAATGCCCCGGTTATAACTAAAGATTTCTTTTGCCAATCAAAGCTATAACCTTGGGCATATAAAATAACAACAAAGGCAAGGACAATAAATAAGACAAGAAATATATAGAAGATGAAACGGCGAGATTTTCTATTCATATATTACATCTTAGCATCATTGGTAATGGCTTGCAAAGATAAAAATTTTAATATAGAATATAAGTATGTTTATAAAGAAAATCGGCATCGATTTAGGTACAGCAAATACTCTCGTGTTTATCCCTAAAAAGGGGGTCGTTATTAACGAACCCTCGGTTGTTGCTGTTTCCATAGATGACAATAAGGTTTTAGCGGTTGGTAATGAGGCAAAAGAAATGTTGGGGCGTACTCCTGATACAATTATAGCTCATCGTCCTCTTAGAGATGGTGTTATTGCTGATTATAAAGTAACTCAAGCAATGTTAGGATATTTTATTAATAAAGCCGGTGGACGAGTAAGGTTGTTTAGGCCCGAAGTTATGATTTCAGTGCCAGCTGGTATAACTTCTACAGAAAAAAGGGCAGTAATTGAAGCTTCAGTAAGAGCAGGTGCTAAAGCTGCCTATGTAGTTAAAGAACCGGTTTTAGCAGCTATTGGCGCAGGAATCCCCATTAATGAACCCTCAGGAAATATGATTATTGATGTTGGCGGCGGCACATCGGAAGTAGCAATAATATCCTTAGGTGGCGTAGTGGCTTGGGATTCAGTCAGAGTAGGTGGAGATAAAATTGACAAAGCAATTACTGATTATATTAAAAAGAAATATAACTTAGCAATTGGAGAAAGAACAGCTGAAGATATAAAAATAAAAATAGGAAGTGCCTTGCCTCAAAAAGAAAAAGAATCTATTGAAATTAGGGGGCGTGATTTGATAAATGGTCTTCCAAAAACCATCACAATAAATAATGATGAGATTACTGAAGCGATTTCTGATCGACTTCGAGAAATTATTAGAGCAATTAAAAACGTTCTTCAAAAAACTCCACCGGAATTAGCTGCTGATGTTATGAATAAAGGAATGGTTCTTTCCGGAGGAGGGGCTTTACTCAGAAATTTTGATGCTTTAATAACCCAAGCTACTGGCGTACCTTGTTATGTAGCAGATGAGCCATTATTCTGCGTTGCCAAAGGAACTGGAATTGCGTTAGAAAATCTTGAAGTATACAAGAGAAGCATAGCGAGTAAAAAATAGATTAAATTTTCATAATGAAAATAGGCATTATTGTTAGTTTGAATATAAACAAAAAAAGAACTGGTGTTGAAGAGTATATCTATCAACTATTAAAACATTTACCGATGCTTGATGAGGCGAAAGAGCATCGATTTTTTTTGTATAACAGGAAAAATTTGAAATGGCCCCTTAGGATTGGTTGGACACAGATACGATTAAGTTGGGAGATGTTGAGAAATCGGCCAGATGTTTTATTCGTTCCTGCGCATACATTTCCCCTAATTCATCCTAAAAAAATAGTTGTTGCGATTCAAGGTTTAGAATTTGAACGAGTTCCGAAATATTATTCTTTCTGGCAAAGGAAAAAATTACGATTTTTAACAAAAAGAGATGCTAAAAGGGCAGAGAAAATCATTGTTCCATCAAAAAGCACCAAGAACGATCTAATTAGGTTTTATAACATTAATCCCAAAAAAATATTTGTGGTTTATCACGGAATCAATGAACAGCGAATAGTTGACAATAAACAAACTAAATTTTCTTATATTCTATATCTTGGATCTGGACATAAAAGAAAAAATGTAGATGGGCTAAAAAAAGCATTTAAGATTTTGAAAGAAAAGTATGAAATTCCTCATGATTTGATTTTAGTTGGCGTTGAAAAATACACAGACCAAGAAAAAAAATGGCAGTTATTAAAAAACGCAGATGTTTTTGTTTTTCCATCTTTTTACGAAGGTTTTGGCATGCCAGTTTTGGAAGCCCAAGTTACTAATACGCCAGTTGTTGCATCTAATGTTTCTAGTTTACCAGAAATATTAGGTGATTCTGCTTTATTGGTTAATCCAAATAAACCAGAAGAGATAGCCGAGGCAATTTATAAAATAATCAGCGATCCTGATTTAAAACAAAAATTAATAAAAAAAGGCCAAGAAAACATCAAACGATTTTCCTGGCAAACTTGCGCAAAAGAAACACTTAAAATTTTATGCGAATAGCTTTAATACATGACTACATAACCGTATTTGGCGGGGCTGAAAAAACTTTTAAGGTTTTGATAGAGCTTTTTCCAGAAGCAGAAGTTTATACTTTGTTTTACGATCCAGAAATAAAAAAGAAATTTTTTCCAAAAATTAAAATCAGAACTTCTTTTTTACAAAAATTCCCTAATTTTCTAAAGAAAAAATATCAACTGCTTCTACCCTTTTTACCAATTGCTGCGGAAACTTTAGATTTTCGGGAATTTGATGTAGTAATTTCTTCAAGCTTTTCTTTTGTTAAAGGAATTATTACTCGACCACAAACAAAACATATTTGTTATTGCTACAGCCCAACTCGTTATCTATGGGATAAAGCTCGATCTCGTTTCTTTCTTCATTATTTCAGAATCTGGGATAGACAAGCCAGTGAACGGGTGGATGAGTTTATTGCTATTTCAAAAACAGTGCAACAAAGGATTAAGAAATATTATAAGCGCGATTCTATAGTAATTTACCCGCCAGTTAATACGAAATACGAGCTACGAGATACTAGACACGCGAAGGAATTCTATCTAATCGTGTCGCAATTAAGAAAATATAAAAGAATAGATTTAGCAGTAGAGGCGTTTAATAAATTAGGACTAAAATTAGTGATTATTGGCGATGGTCCAGAGGGAGAAAAATTGCAAAGAAAAGCCAAAAAGAACATAAAGTTTTTAGATTGGCAAACAGATAAAATAGTAAATAAATATTATAAAAACTGTACGGCCTTTATTTTTCCTGGTGAAGACGATTTTGGCATTGCGCCAGTTGAAGCCATGGCTCATGGCAAACCAGTATTAGCTTTTCGTAATGGCGGAGCAGTAGAAACCATAATTGAAGGAAAAACTGGTGAATTTTTCGATTATCAACACCCAGCTGTTTTAGCAGATGGTATCCGTAGATTAAGAAACAATTTACCAAAATACAATTCCAAATTCATCTGCGCCCACGTCCGCAAATTCTCCAGAGAACGGTTTGAAAAAGAGTTTAAAAAATTTGTAAATAAAGTTGCTGATAACCATTAATCATGGTAAAATGTTTGTATGGCTGGGCAGGAACATATTTTAAATTATCTTAAAAAAAGCATAAAAAAGAATAGGGTGGGACATGCTTATTTATTTGTGGGGCCAACTTATTCAGAAAAAGAAAAAATAGCCCTATGGTTTGTAAAATCTTTAGGTTGCCAGGATCCAGATATTAGCGAAATCAACGTATTAGAAGATAAAACAGAGATTCTTATTAAACAAATTCGAGAATTAAAAAGATATTTAAGTTTATCTCCTCATAGTAGTTCTTATAAAGCTGCTATTATTTATAATGCTGAAAAAATGAATTCTGAAGCAGCTAACGCTTTGTTAAAAACCCTGGAAGAGCCACGAGGCAATACGGTCTTGATTTTAATCACAAATATAGCCTCGACTCTATTAGAGACAATTATTTCGCGTTGTGAAGAGATAAAATTTAGAGCAATTTCCGCGGACAAAATATCTAAAGATTTTATAAAAAAAGAACATATTGATATTCTCCAAGGATCTTTGAACGAAATTTTCAAGTACATAGAAAAAATATATAAAAATGAGGCAGAGGTTTCTGTTTTACTAAATAGTTGGTTGTTTTGGTTTCGGGAAAAAATGAAAGAAAATACCCAATATATAAAAATCATTAAAGAAATTCAAAAAATAAAAAACCTAATTTTAAATACTAATGTAAATAAACGACTAGCCTTAGAAAACCTTGTGTTATGTATAAAGAATTAATAGACAATATAAAACCTGATTTAGATAGAACTGCGGAATATTTAAAAAGTGAATTAAATAAGCTTCGCATTGGAAGAGCAACACCAGCAATGGTAGAAGATTTGGAAATTGAGTGTTATGATCAGATGATGCCTTTAAAACAATTGGCAAATATTTCTGTACAACCACGGATAATTATTATTCAACCCTGGGATAAAAGAATCTTAGAAAATATAGAGAAGGGAATTTCTCGATCTTCGTTGGGATTAATGCCAGTAGTTGATGGAGAAGTGGTACGCATAAATCTTCCGCCTCTAAACGAAGAAAAAAGGAAAGAATTAGCTAAAATTATTAATGAAAAAGCTGAAGAAGCTAGGATATCTATTCGTCATAAACGAGAAGAGGCCTGGAAAGAGATTCAGGAGCTGGAAAGGAAAGGAGAAATAAGAGAAGATGATAAATTCAAAGGCAAAGATGAACTGCAGAAAATAGTTGATGAATACAATAAAAAAGTTGATGAAATGAAAACCCAAAAAGAATCAGAAATAATGACAGTATAAAACTATGTTACTTGCAATAATTGTTTTTATTTTAATACTTGGTTTGCTTATTTTCTCCCATGAATTTGGGCATTTTATTAGTGCTAAGAAAGCGGGTATGAAGATTGAAGAATTTGGGTTTGGTTTTCCGCCTCGACTTCTCGGTATTAAAAAAGGAGAAACTTTATATTCTATAAATTTGATTCCTTTAGGCGGGTTTGTTAAAATCTACGGTGAACAGAGACCAAAGAAAAAATTATTAAAACCAGACAAACGAGCATTTTACAATAAACCAATCTGGCAAAGAGCAATTGTTCTTGTAATGGGTGTTCTTATGAATTTATTTTTGGCAGCAATATTACTTAGTATTGTTCATGGGATAGGGATACCGACTATTCTCGAAAAAGATTCTGAACAAAACGCCAGAAATATTCAGATCCAAATTGTTGGCGTAGTCCAAAAATCACCAGCTGCGGAGACTGGATTAAAGATAGGAGATACGCTTAAAGATTTTAATAAAGTAGAAGATATGCAGAAGTTTGTGGCCAGACATGCGGGTGAAGAAATTACTTTAAATATTCAAAGAGGAAATGAAACTCTGGAAAAAACTTTAACACCCAGGATTTCTCCGCCTGAAGGAGAGGGTCCAATGGGCATTGCTTTGGCAAAAACTGGCATTGTTACTTATCCTTGGTATGCAGCAATTTGGCAAGGATTTAAATTAACGGGTCAACTTGTTGTGACTTTTATTAGTCTCTTTTATCAATTATTAAAATCTCTTATTTTAACAGGGGCTTTAATTGGGGAAATAGCTGGACCAATAGGGATTGCTTCTTTAACTTCTCAAATGACAAAATTAGGCCTGGTTTATGTTTTACAGTTTGCAGCTATTCTTTCTATAAACTTAGCCATAATTAACGCAATTCCTTTCCCTGCTTTAGACGGCGGTCGACTTTTATTCTTAGCCATTGAGAAAATCAAGGGCTCGCCAATAAGCGCTAAAATAGAGAATACGGTAAATAGCATAGGCTTTATCCTTTTAATTGCTCTAATGATTTTAATAACATTTAGAGACGTCGCTAAGCTGTTTTAGAAATATGCTACAATCGAAACTATTTGGAAAAACAACAAAATCAGTTCCTGCTGATATAAAAAATATTAGCTATAAGTATCTATACAAGGGCGGATTTATCCGGCAGATAGCAGCTGGCAGATACGCTTTTTTACCATTAGGTTTTAAAGTTTGGAACAAGATTTTTAGTATAATTGACGAAGAAGTAAAAAAACTCGGCTCTCAACGCTTGGTTACGCCCACTCTCCAACCAATTGAATTCTGGCAAGCCACTAATAGAGACAAGGCTTTTGGCGAAGAAATGATGATTGTTGATGATCGTCATGGTACTACGTTTGCTATTGGGGGCACGGCGGAAGGACAAATGGTAGAATTAGTTAAAAAATTTAAACCCAGCTACAAAGATCTTCCAATAATAATACACCAATTTTCTACTAAATTTAGGGATGAAAAAAGGCCGCGCGGTGGTCTTATCAGGGTAAGAGAGTTCATGATGAAAGACGCATATTCTTTTTGCAAATCTAAAAAAGAACAACTCGATATCTATTATAAATTTTATAATGCCTATAATAATATCTGTAAAAACTTAACTCTAAAAACTATCCCAGTAGAAGCTGACAGTGGAGCTATAGGAGGAAAGCTGTGTCATGAATTTATGGTTTTAACAGATTATGGAGAAGATAGAATTTTTATTTGTGATAAATGCAAATATGCAGCTAGTAATGAAAAAGTTGAATTTGTAAGACAGAATATTAATTCCAAAGACAAAATATTGCCCCTCAAAGATGTTTATCAGCCAAACGATGTAGATACTATTGAAGAAATGTCCCGGTTTTTTAAAGTACCCAAAAATAGAATTTTAAAAGATGTATTATACAAAGGTAGTAATGATAAATATTATGTTGCCATAATTCGAGGGGATCTAAATATCAATGAGACAAAACTGGCCCGAGAATTAGATATTGATTTTGTTGAACCAGCCGTAGATGAAGACTTAAAAAAATTAGGCACCATTCATGGCTCTGTTCCAGTGAAAGGATTGAAGGGAGTACATTTTGTTGGTGATTTATCTTTGAGGACTGTGAAAAATTTCACAGGAGGATTCAAAAGAGAAAGGGAAGAATTAGAATGGCAAAATACTAATTTGAACCGAGATTTTAAAGTAGAAAAGTTAATTGATATAGCAGAAGCCAAAGACAACGATATTTGTGGTAAATGTAAAAAGGGGAAGCTTAAAGAAAAAAGAGCTATTGAGTTTGGACATACATTCAATCAAGAATTGTTCTATACCAAACCCCACAAAGGTTATTTTGTTGATAAAAACGGAAAAGAAAAACCAATGTGGATGGGAGCTTACGGAATAGGTATTGGTCGAGCCATGGCCACTGTAGCAGAAATTCATCACGATAAGAACGGCATTATTTGGCCAAAACAAATATCCCCATTTGACATACACTTAATTCAAATAGGAAATACAGAAAAAATAAAAAATCAAGCAGAAAAAGCATATAAAGCTTTACAAAAAAAACAAATTGAAGTATTATATGATGACAGAGAAGAATCAGCAGGAGTTAAATTTGCTGATGCTGATTTAATAGGAATTCCTCTAAGAATTGTAGTTAGTGAGAGGACGTTAAAAAAAGAAAGCGTAGAAATTAAAAAAAGAAACGAGGAAAAAATAAAATTAATTAAAATTAAAGATATTCTAAAAAATGTTTAAAAAAGTTTTGGGGAAAATTTCAAAAGATATTGGTATTGATTTGGGAACAGCTACGACCCTTGTTTATGTAAAAGGGAGGGGGATTGTTATTAATGAACCCTCGGTAGTAGCAGTGAATCAAAAAACTGGACAAATTTTAGCTATTGGTAATGAGGCCAAAAAAATGGTTGGCAGAACCCCAGCTCATATTTCTGCCACACGCCCCTTGGTTGAAGGAGTGATTTCTGATTTTGAAGTTACTGAACAAATGCTTCGCTATTTTATTAATAAGGTCCATAAAGGAACCTTTAGCATTCTACCTAGGCCAAGGGTTGTAGTAGGAATTCCTTCTGGAATTACTGAAGTAGAAAAGAAAGCTGTTCAGGATGCAACTATGAATGCTGGAGCAAGAGAAGTTTACCTTGTTGAAGAAGCAATGTCAGCAGCTATTGGAGCGAGGCTTCCGGTCCAAGAAGCATTAGGAAATATGGTTGTTGATGTTGGTGGAGGAACTGCTGATATTGCAGTCATATCTTTAGGAGGAATTGTGGCTAGCAAAACTTTGAGAATTGCAGGCGACAAATTGAATGAAGATATAATAAATTTTGCACAAGATGAATTTAAATTAATTTTAGGAGAAAAAACAGCTGAAGACATAAAAATTGCTGTTGGTGCGGCTTATGAATTAGAGGAACCATTGGAAACGCCGATGAGAGGTCGGGATTTAGTTACTGGTCTTCCTAAAGAAATAATAATTGATGACAGTCAGATTCGAAAAGCTCTGTCTCGATCAGTAAAAATGATTGTTGATGCAGTTAAAGAAACAATAGAAAATACGCCACCGGAATTAGTAGCTGATATTATGAATAGAGGAATTATTATGGTTGGTGGAGGTAGTCTACTTAGAGGATTTGATAAATTATTAGAAGAAGAAACAAAAATGCCCATAAAGGTAGAGGAAGATCCTTTGACAACGGTTGCCCGTGGCACAGGGATTATTTTAGAAGATGTAGAAAAATTAAAAGAAGTATTAGTGCCGCTTGACTATGGTGAAGTTCCTAAGTAATATATGAACACAGTTTCTAAAACCAAATCTTTCTTTTTGGCTCTAACCATAATAATAGGGCTTATTTTTTTAAATTTTCCAAGCGTATCTAGTAAAATAAAAAGCTTTTTTTATTCAGTTTCCAGCCCTATTCAAAAAACCTTTGATAAAACAATTGAACAAATTGAGAATAGTTGGGATTTTCTAAATTCTCTTAAAGAAATATCTGAAGAAAATATAGGCTTAGAAGAAAAAATTAAGGAGCTAACAGCTCAAAATGTTGAACTTAAAGAATTCGAAAAAGAAAATGAACTTTTGCGTTCATATCTTAATTTGTCCATTTACCAGCAACATCAAATTGATTTGGCAAATGTTATTGGGCGAGATTTTCAAGGGTTAAAAAAATATATTATAATAAACAAGGGCAGCTCGGTTGGCATCGAAAAAGATATGCCGGTAGTTGTTTTTGAAAATATTTTAATAGGGAAAATTATTGAGGTCTTTGATAATTTCTCTAAGGTTCTTTTAATTACTGATTCTAATAGTAAAATTCCAGCTTTGGTTCAGGAATCTCGAATTGAAGGATTAATAGAAGGTATGAAAAAAGGAATTCTTTCTATGAATTTAGTACCTAAAAATATAGAGATAGAAAAAAATCAAACCGTTATTACGTCTGGTATCGGAGGAACCTTTCCAAGAGGGTTTTTAATTGGAAAAATATCATTGGTAAAATCTTTAGAAAGCGATATGTTTCAAACAGTTGAAGTAATGCCAGCTGTAGCTATGGAAGAATTAGAAAGAGTATTTATTATAAAAAAATGAAATTTATATTATCTTTAATTATAATTTTTCTTTTAGTTATTTTTCAAGCTTCTCTCTATCCATATTTTAAGGTCTATAATGCCTTTCCTAACTTGGTGTTCATTTTAGTTTTAGTTTTAAGTATTCTACAAGGGTACAAAAAAAGCTTAGTTTGGATAATTTTTGGAGGCTTTTTTTTAGATATTTATTCATTTAATAATCCTATTGGAACTTCGATTTTAGGATTATTTTTAGTCAGTTATTTGGCCTATTTTTTTAGTCAAAATATCTTTAAGAAAACCAGCATTTTTTCTATAATACTGATCGGAATAGGCGGAACTTTAGTTTATAGATTTTTTCTAATTATAGTTTTACTAATAGCTGGCGCGAGTTTCCAACTTAGTTTTATCCAATTAGTTTCCCAAATTATTTATAATTTAATTATTCTGATTCCGTTATTTTATTTAATAAAAAGACTAAAAAATGCATAAAGAAAAATTCGATAAATATCGAGTTAAGCGATTAAGTCGAGAATCTGTTGAAGCGGAAGAGATTTTTTTAGATTCAGAAAAATTAAAAAAATCGCCAGAAAGTGAACGGGAGAAAATGGAATTTCCGATTAAAAAAGGAAAGGTTCATTTTCTTTATTTTTTAATTATTGTTTTGCTCTTAATTCTATTTGTTAAAACAATTAATCTACAAATTGTAAAAGGAGAATATTGGAGAAATTTAGCTGAAGAGAACAGGCTTCGCTCTTACCCAATAAAAGCTTTACGAGGAATTATTTATGATAGAAATAATAAACCCTTAGTTTCTAATGAACCAAGGTTTGATCTAAGGGTTGTTCCAGCTGACTTACTTAAACAAGAAAGTCAGATAACTGAAATTTTTGTTGATTCAAAAGAAGAAATTGAAGCTTTACTTAAAGAAAATGCCAACCTTTCTATTCCAATTACTATAAAAACAGATTTTTCCAGAGAAACAGCCTTGATTTTGGAAAGTAAATTTGCTGAAAATCCAGCTGTATCAGTAGAAATTGCTAGCCAAAGAAATTATATTGATGGACCATATTTTTCTCATGTTCTTGGCTATGTAGGAAAAATTAATCCAGAAGAATATAAAAAAAAGCCTGATTATTTTATAGATGATTATATTGGAAAAATCGGTTTAGAGTTTTATTACGAAGATATCCTCCGGGGTTCTTATGGCGAAAAGTTAATAGAAGTTGATTCTCGAGGAAAAATTAAAAATGTTTTTGGACAAAAAAAATCCCGATCTGGAAAAAGCATATTTCTCTCTATTGATGGCGAATTACAAAAAAAACTATACGATGAAATAAAAAAGATGCTTTGGGGATTAAAAACTAACAAAGCAGCTGGAATCGCCTTGGATCCTAATACTGGTGAAATTTTAGCCCTGGTTAGTTTTCCCAGTTTTGATAATAACAAGGTTATTGCCGGACTTTCCGAAGAATTTAATAGGACAATCTCTGGAACTTATCCGCCAGGTTCAACCATTAAACCTTTGATAGCAGTAGCAGCTCTTAAAGAAAATATAATAAACCCCCAAGAAACTATTTATGATACTGGTAGCATTACAGTCTACAGTAAATATTTCCCTAATATTTCTTACACTTTTCACGATTGGAAAGCTCATGGTTTTGTTAACATGGCAAAGGCAATCGCTGAATCTTGTAATGTTTATTTTTATACCGTGGGTGGTGGCTATGGAAAAATTGAAGGAGTGGGTATTGAAAAAATAAGTCAATATTTAAGACAATTTGGCTTGGGAAATGTTTTGGGAATTGATTTACCTCAAGAAACTGGAGGACTAATCCCTGACGAGAACTGGAAGCGTGAAAATAAAAACGAGGACTGGTATATTGGAGATACTTATAACGTTTCAATTGGCCAAGGCGATATACTAGCAACACCCCTTCAAATAGCTCTGGCTACTGCAGTTATTGCTAATGACGGAACTTTATTTAAACCTCAATTAACTAACAAAATTGGTGATGAGAAAATTTCTCCCCAAGTAATAAGAAATGATATTGCAGATCAAGAGACGTTAGAAATAATAAGAAAAGGAATGAGGGAAGCAGTGATTTATGGATCAGCTAAGTATCTTTATGATTTGCCAGTTAAGGTTGCTGGTAAAACTGGAACAGCTCAAGCACCAAGAAACAGGGCGCCTCATAGTTGGTTTACCAGTTTCGCGCCATATGAAAATCCTGAAATTGTTTTGACGATTTTAGTAGAAAATGGGGGAGAGGGGAGTGCAGTGGCAGCGCCTATTGCAAAAGAAGTTTTAAGATGGTATTTTTCTAGATAAATATGATTTTAGATGGTAAAAAAATAGCAGATAAAATATTAGAGGGATTAAAGAAAGAAGTAGAAAAACTGTCGCCAATGAAATTGGCTGTAGTTTTGGCGAATGACGATTCTGACTCTTTGAGCTTTGTTAAACAAAAACAAAAAATAGCTGAAAAAATTGGTATAAAATTTAAACTTTATAAACTGAACTCGGAAATCAGCAATCAAAATCTCATTAAAAAAGTTAATGAAATTGTAAAAGACAAATCCAATACTGGAATAATTATTCAGCTTCCTTTGCCGCCACACGTAAATACTCAGGAAATTTTGAATCTGATTCCTAAAGAATTAGATGTTGATGCTTTGTCTGTGGATAACATTGTTGAACCACCAACTGCTTCTGGTATAATGAAAATACTTGAAGAATATGATATAAAGGTAAAAGGAAAGAAAGTAGTTATAATCGGTAAGGGAAAGTTAGTGGGAAAACCCCTGGCAACAATGGTAGAAAAAGCGGGTACTAATTTGATAATTTGCGATAGGCAGACTAAAGACTTATCCTCACGGACTGCAGAAGCTGATATTTTAATCTCTGCCACTGGCCAACCCCATTTAATAAAAGAAGGTATGGTAAAAGAAGGAGTAGTAATAATTGATGCTGGAACAGGCGACGTAGATTTTGAAAATGTAAAAACAAAAGCAAGCTACATTACCCCGCCAATAGGTGGTGTTGGTCCCGTAACAGTAGCGATGCTAATGAGTAATTTAGTAAAATTAGCTAAAAAATAAAAAGCATATGAAATATATCAGTCCGCAAAAACTTAAAGAACTTAAAAAAGAACTTGAAGAACGAAAGACAGTTATACGTCAAGAAATAGCCCAACGCATCCAGGAAGCTCAAACGCAAGGAGATATTACAGAAAACGCTGAATACGCTGAAGCTAAAGAAGTCCAGGCCTTTAATGAAGGGCGAATTATAGAGCTGAGAAACCTGATAAATAATACAATCGTGGTTTCTAAAAAAAGAAGCAAGCAAAATACAGTCCAAATAGGATCTCAAATAATTGTTAAGGATAAAAAAGGAAAGAAATTCGAGTTCACTATCGTTGGCTCTGAAGATGCTAATCCTGTAGAAGGGAAAATTTCCAATGAGTCTCCTTTAGGCCAAGCTTTTTTAGACCACAAACAAGAAGAAGAAATCCAAGCCCAAACACCAAAAGGAAAAATAAAGTATACAATAATAAAAATTCAATAATATGAATAGGATACCCATTATTGAAACAAATAAATACATTGGTAAAAAGATTAAGGTGGCTGGCTGGGTACATTCTCGCAGAGATCATGGAAAACTTGTTTTTATTGATCTGCGGGACCGATCTAGTCTTTTGCAGATTGTTTTTGATGGAAAAGATGCTAGTGATTTGAGGCCAGAGTGGGTGATTAGCGTTGAAGGGATTGTTAACAAAAGACCTAAAGGGATGATTAATAAAGACTTAGAAACAGGAACAGTAGAATTAAAAGCAGAAAAATTAGAAGTATTAAATAAAGCTAAAACTCTACCATTTCCAATTGATAAAGATACAATTAAAGTTAAAGAAGAAACTCGTTTAAAATATAGATATTTGGATTTACGCAGTGAAAGAATGAGAAAAAATATGAAATTAAGAAATCAAACCATCCTATTTATTAGAAATTTTTTAGAAAAAGAAGATTTTTTGGAAATACAAACACCTATTTTATCAAAATCTACTCCTGAAGGAGCTCGTGATTATTTAGTTCCTTCTAGGTTACATGCAGGAAAGTTTTTTGCCCTACCTCAATCACCGCAACAATATAAACAATTATTAATGGTAGCTGGAATTGAAAAATATTTTCAAATTGCTCCGTGTTTTCGTGATGAAGATGCAAGGGCTGATCGTAGCCCTGGTGAGTTTTATCAGCTTGATTTAGAGATGTCATTTGTTGAACAAGACGACATTCTAAAACTTACTGAAAGGCTTTTTATTGCTATGGTTAAAAAAATCTTTCCAGAGAAAAAAATTACTAAAGAACCATGGCCCAGATTAACCTATGATGAGGTAATGAAAAAATATAAAACTGATAGCCCTGATTTAAGAAAAAATAAAAAAGATCCAAATGAATTGGCTTTTGCTTGGATAATTAATTTTCCTTTATTTGTCCAACAAACAAAAGAAGATTTTTTTTATGGCGCAGGAGAAAAATATGCTCCTTCTCATCATATGTTTACAGCTCCAAAAAAAGAAGATATTTCTTTACTTGATAAGGATCCATTGAAAGTTAAATCTTATCAGCATGATTTAGTTTTAAATGGCTATGAGGTTGGTGGTGGCAGTATTAGAATTCATGACCCTAAACTTCAGGAGAAGATTTTTGATTTAATTGGTTTTTCTAAAAAGCAAAAACAGCAATTTTCCCATCTTTTAAAAGCCTTTGACTATGGGGTGCCTCCTCATGGCGGAATTGCTCCTGGCATTGATCGTTTGCTTATGGTTTTAACTGGCGAACCCAGCTTGAAGGAATTAATTGCTTTTCCATTAATGGGAGATGCTAGAGATCCTTTAATGGATGCGCCATCCGAGATTTCCAAAAAACAATTAAAAGATGCTCATATAAAGATTGATATATAAATATATATTAAAATACGTATTTATTTAAATACGTATTTTTTATTTGTCCATTTTAAGCTAGTTATGATATAATTGATGTATATGTATACGGTTAAATTGGAACAATTTCAGGGGCCAATGGATTTACTTTTACAGCTTACAGAAGAGAAAAAATTTGATATAACTGAAATATCATTAGGTAAAGTTACTGACCAATATTTAACTTATTTAAAAAAAATAGAAGATATTCCATTAGAAGATCTGGCTGATTTTTTAGTTGTTGCGTCCAGGTTAATTTTAATTAAATCACGAATGCTTTTGCCGGCTTTAGAACTAACCGAAGAAGAGGAAGAAGACATAGAAGCGTTGAAAAAACAATTAGAGGAATATAAAAAATTTAAAAATTTAGCAAAAAAGATAGAAGAGATAGCCGAAACCAAAAACATAGCTTATAGCCGAGAAAAATACCAAGGACTCCAATCAATTTTTTATCCTCCGAGAAATTTTAAATTAGAAAATTTAAAAACAGCTTTTAAAAAAGTATTAGAAGAAATTGCCCTTTTAGAAGAAAAATTACCAGAAGAAAGTTTAAAATTTAAAGTTTCCATTAAGGAAAAAATTGAAAAAATTCAAAAAGAACTCTCGAATAGAATTCAGATGACTTTTCAAGACCTAAATAAAAAAACTAAATCAAAAATTAATATAATCGTTAGCTTTTTAGCGTTATTAGAGTTAATGAAACAAAAATTAGTGATTGCAAAACAAAATAGACTATTTGAAGATATAAAAATTAGTAAAAATCCATGAATTTAAAATCAATACTTGAAAGCATTCTATTTTCAATTGGTGAGCCGATTTCAATCGAGAAACTGGCGAAAATATTAGAAAAAAATAAGGATTTAATAAAAAAAGCTATAGAAGATTTAGAAAATGATTACGAAAAAGAAAATAGAGGACTACAAATAATTAAAAAAAGTGAAAAAATTCAGTTAGTTAGTTTGCCTAAAAATAGCAAATATATTGAAAAACTAATAAAAGACGAACTTCAAGAAGATTTAACCCCAGCTTCATTAGAGACTTTAGCTATTATCGCTTACAAAGGACCAATTACTAGAGTAGAAATTGAAGAAATACGCGGCGTCAATTCCAGTTTTATTTTAAGAAACTTACTTATTAGAGGATTAATCGAAAGAAAAGGACATCCACAAGATGCCCGCGCTTATATCTATGAAATTTCATTTGATTTTTTAAGAAAAGTAGGATTAAATTCTACTAAAGAATTACCAAAATTATGAAAAAAATATTTTTAACTCTTGTTATATCTATTGTTTCTCTTGGTCTTGCTTCTTTTTTGTTTTCTTTTGAAAAAAAGTCGATTAAAAATCCTGCAAAAAACAAAGTTATTCAAATAGCTCAGCTGCCCTCGTCGCGAAATGCTTTTCTAACTGCTTCTTTAAATTCTAATTTTATTCCAATAAGAAATTGGTCCATTGAAGAACTCGATATTCAAGCCAAAGCAGCTGCTGTTTTTGATCCAAGTGGTGAGAAATTTCTTTATCAAAAAAACACAAAAGAAAAATTGCCAATTGCCAGTTTAACAAAGATAATAACGGCTATTGTGACTTTAGAGAATTTAAGATTAGATGACATTATTACTATTTCAAAAAAAGCAGTAATGACTGAAGGAGAAAATGGCCGTTTAGTAATCGGGGAGAAATTAAGCGTGAGAGATTTGCTTTACATAATGCTCATGGAATCCAGTAATGATGCAGCAGTAGCATTAGCAAACGCTACTGATAATGATTTTGTGACCTTGATGAATAAAAAAATAAAAGACCTAGGGTTAAAAAATACCCACTTTGTTGACTCTACTGGAATTAGCAAATTGAATTATTCAACTGCTTTTGACTTAGCTCGGGTGACAAAACATTCTTTTGATAAACCCTTAATGTGGCAAATTCTCGGTACTAAAGAAATTACAATTTATTCTCAAGATGGAACAATAAATCATCATTTAACAAATACTAATAAACTTTTAGGCGAAATTCCTCAAATAATCGGAGGAAAAACCGGTTTTACTGACGAAGCTGGTGGTTGTATGTTAACAATGATAAAAATTCCAAGTAAGCCTGGCGAATATTTAATAATCATAATTTTAGGTTCAGAAAATAGAGAATTAGAAACCCAAAAACTAATTAACTGGATCCAGAAAGCCTATGTTTGGTGAAATTTTTCCTATAATTAAAATATTATTTTTTGCGGCTTTAGCTTTTGTTATTGCAATTCTTTGGACCCCAGTCCTTACCCATTTTCTTTATAAGTATAAGCTAGGTAAAAAAATTAGGAACGAAGGCAAAACCCCAATTTTTACTTCTTTTCATAAGAAAAAAGAAGGAATCCCGACCATGGGCGGGGTTTTAATTTGGGTGACTGTAACTTTTTTAGCCGTGGGTTTTTGGCTATTAGCTAAAGCTGTTGGATCTGATAATTTTCTATTTAATTTTGACTTTCTAACCCGAAAACAAACTTTACTTCCTTTAGGAATGCTAGTTTTTGCCGCTATAGTGGGATTAATTGATGATTTTATTGGCATTTCTAAAATTGGTGGTCGAGGCATAGGTCTAAGAATGAGGCATAAATTATTGTTGTATGGTCTTCCAGCTGTAGTAGGAGCTTTATGGTTTTACTTCAAACTTGATTGGGATTTAATTCATGTTCCTTTCGTAGGTGATTTTAATATTGGCTTTTGGTACATTCCTATATTCTTATTTATTCTTATTGCTGCTGCCTTTTCTACTAATGAAACTGATGGTTTGGACGGTTTAGCCGGAGGAGTGCTGCTTGTGGCCTTTTCCAGCTATAGTATTATTAGTTATTCACAAGGAAGATTGGAATTGGCCACTTTTTGTGCAGCTATTGTTGGTGCGCTTTTAGCTTTTTTATGGTTTAATATTTATCCAGCTAGATTCATTATGGGCGATACTGGCTCCATGTCTTTGGGAATCACTTTAGGAGTTATTGCTATGCTTACTAATTCTTTATTTTTCCTTCCATTTATTGGATTTATTTTGGTAATTGAGTCCTTGTCAGTAATAGTGCAAGTTAGTTATAAAAAACTAAAACACAAAAAACTATTTTTATCTACCCCTATTCATCATCATTTTGAGGGTAAAAATTGGCCTGAAACAAAAGTTACCATGAGATTTTGGATTATTGCTGGCGTTGCGGCAGCAATTGGATTAATTTTATATTTTATAGATGCAAATATAATAAATTAAAAAAAATTGAAAGAAAAAATATATGTACGATATTCTTATTCAAAACAGCACCATATTCGATGGTACTGGGAAAAAGGGCTTTAAGGCAGATATTGCCTTAAAAAAAGATAAAATCAAAAAAATCGGTCATTTAACTAAAGCCAAAGCAAAAATAATTATAAATGCTAAAGGACAATATATTGTTCCCGGTTTTATTGATATTCATAATCACTCTGATAGCTATTGGACTTTATTTACTATTCCTAGCTTAGAAAGCATGCTTCGACAAGGCGTAACTACAATCATTGGTGGAAACTGTGGGTCTTCATTGGCGCCCTTGGTAGAAGGAAATATGATTGCTTCCATCCAAAAATGGGCAGATATTAACGAAGTCAACGTTAACTGGCTAAGAATGGAAGAATTTTTAGGTGTCTTAGATAAAAGAAAAATAGGAATAAATTTTGGCACTTTAGTTGGACATGCTACTTTGCGACGAGGACTTTTGGGAGAGGAGTTTCGAAAATTAACACCACAAGAAATGAAAATGATGGAACGCATGCTTGAAGATGCTTTAAAAGAAGGCGCATTTGGTTTATCAACTGGATTAGCTTATAGCCATGCTAAAATAGCCCCAACTGAAGAAATTATTAAATTAGCCAAGATCGTTAAAAAAGAACATGGTATTTATACAAGTCACATTCGCGGAGAAGCGGGAGAGTTAATTCCTGCGATAGAAGAAACATTACTCATAACAAAAAAGGCCAATATTTCAACAGAAATTTCTCATTTAAAAGCTATGGGCAAAAAAAACTGGCCTAATTTTTCAAAAGTTATAGAAATGATAGAAAAGGCTAAAAAGCAAGAACTAAAAATAAATTTTGATGTTTATCCTTATATTACAACTGGATCAGTGTTGTATATACTTTTACCAGACTGGGTAGCTGAAGGAGGCAAACGAATGCTTATTAAACGACTTAAAGATCCGATTACAAAAGCAAAGGCTATTAAAGAAATGCAGGAAACCCAGTCCTATGAATACAACAAAGTAATAGTGGCCATTTCTCCGATAGATAAAACTTTTATTGGAAAAAGAATTACTGAAATTGCCCAAACTCAGGGAGTTTCAGCTGAAGAGGCGATTATTAATATGTTAATTGTTTCTGAAGGTCGGGTTATTACTTCTTTTGAAACTCTAAATGAAGATAATGTTAAATTAGCATTAAAACATTCTTTAGGATTTATTGCTTCTGATGGCTCTGGTTATGATATTGATTATTATAGAAGAAAAAAAGAGCTTATTCATCCTCGTTGTTTTGGAACTTTTCCGCGGGTTCTTGGTAAATATGTTCGGGAAGAAAAATTAATGAACTGGGAACAAGCTATCTATAAGATGACTGGTGGACCAGCTGGAAAGATTGGATTAAAAAACAGAGGAGTGCTCAAAAAAGGAAATTTTGCTGATATAACTATTTTAAATCCTGAAACTGTTATTGATAAAGCGACCTTTGAAAATCCTTTTCAATATCCTGAAGGAATTGAATACGTAATCGTTAACGGCAAAATCGCAATTGATAAAGGTAAATACACCGGCGAAATGGCTGGAAAAGTGTTGAGGAAATAAATCAATATGCCTAAGTTCAAATATTTCAGCGACAAAGATCCTTGGATGTTGGCAGAAGATATTCCAGACATAGATTTTTTATTCTGCCAGATTTGGTTATCGTGTTTTGTTAATGAACTTTCTTGGCCAAGTGGGAGAGCTTACAAAAAGATACTTTCCATACATCGTGGCTATCATCAATGGTTTTATTATGGAGAACAAAACTCTAAAGAAATCGGCGATAGTTTAGTGCGAAAGTTTGTAAAAAATCCTGGTTTTGTAAAAAGAATAAATAAAGAGATCCCGAAACAAGCTGATAGATTGCGCAACTATGCTGAAAAATTGCCAGAAACAAATCTTGATAAATATACGAATCGCCAGCTTTGGCAATTTTATAAAAAACACGACGAACTTCATACTAAATATTACCAATGGTGCTGGATTCCTGTTGGCTCGGATATGTTCCACTCTAATCTTACAGAACGACTCAAGCAATATCTGCGAACTATTGGGATAATTGAGAATAAAATTAACGAATACTTCGTTCTGCTAACTCAACCCACCAAAAAATCGCTACTCCAAATAGAGCATGAGGAATTTCTGAAAATTGCTATAAAAGCCCAAAAAGATAAAATGAGTCCGGAAATCCATAAACTAGTTCAGAAACATTACGAAAAATATTTTTATGTTTCTCATATGTGGATAGGTAGGGTCTCAAGTTCGGAATATTATTTTAAAGAACTTGGTAAATTGGTTAATGGTAATGCTAATCTTGAAGCTGACTACAAAAAAGAACAAAAAGAATCAGCTACAACTTTAAAGAAACGTCAAAAATTAATCAAAAAATTAAAAATAAAAGAATCCTGGTTAACGCTCTTTAATGGTTTTGGCGACTTTATGGTAACAAAGATTTATCGTCGATTTGCCCAAATTTACGTTCTTTATAAAATGGAATATATTCTTAAAGAAATAGGAAAACGATTAAAATTAAGCCTAAAAGAAGTCAGGTTTATACTGCCCGAAGAGATTAAAAAAGCGCTACTCATTGGACGGGTTAATCGTAAAGAAATAAAAGAACGAACTAAATATTGTGTTTATTATGCTGAAAAAGGCAAAGATATAATATTTATTGGGGAAAAAGCTAAAAAACTGGCCAAAACGACTGAAAGAAAGATTGAAAATACAGCTGAAATCAAGGGGCAAACTGGCTGTGTTGGTAAAGCGATTGGCATAGCTAAATTAATCTTTAGGCCAAAAGATATGGCAAAAATGAATAAAGGCGATATATTAGTATCAATTGCTACAGATCCTGATATTGTCCCAGCCATGAAGAAAGCAGCAGCTATTGTTACAGAACAAGGTGGGGTAACCTCGCACGCTGCCATTGTCTCTCGCGAACTCAACATCCCCTGCGTCATAGGCACTAAAATCGCCACCAAGGTCCTGAAAGACGGAGATAAGGTTGAAGTGGATGCTAATAAGGGAGTTGTGAGGAAAATAAAATGAAAATACCTTTAAAATTAGAGAAGCCAATATTAGTTGGAGCATTAGCTATAATGCTAGCTGCTTTGCTATGGAGCTTGGATGGGGTATTTATTAGGCCTAAGTTTTATCTCTTGCCAGCTGGGTTAGTGGTATTTTTAGAACATCTGTTTGGATTCTTGGTTTTAAGTCCGTTTGTGATTTTGAATTGGCAGAAGATTAAAAAATTATCTAAAAAAAGCTGGGGAGCAATTGTGTGGGTGGCTTTATTTGGTGGAGTGATTGGTACTCTTTTTATAACTAAAGCTTTTTTTGCTGCTGTGTATGGCGAAGTGACTTTTGCTACTGTAGTGCTACTGCAAAAATTGCAGCCTATCTTTGCTTTAATTTTAGCTAGAATTATTCTAGGAGAAAAATTAAGCCGTAAATTCTATTTATGGGCTGGGGTGGCTATTATCGCAGCTTACTTTTTAGCCTTTGGTAAAACAGGTCTAGGAGAAGTTAATTGGCTGGCTAATGCATCAGTCTTTGCCCTAATTGCAGCTTTTGCTTTTGGGTCATCAACAGTATTTGGTAAACGAATTGTTAATCATTTAGATTTTAAATCAACAGCTGCCTTAAGGTTTGGTTTAACTAGTATTTTAATTTTTATTTTTATTTTAATTACTGGGGATATAGGTCAGATACCTAGTATTAGTAATACTCAATGGGGACTACTATGGTTAATAGTTCTTACTTCAGGTGCTGGAGCCATATTCTTATATTACTTTGGTTTACGTCGAGTAACTGCTTCAACAGCTACAATTTGTGAATTGTTCTGGCCATTTTCAGCTGTGGCTTTAGATTATATTTTAAATAAGAACGTTTTAAGTATTACCCAAGTTATTTCAGCTCTAATATTATTACTTGCTTTCTATATGGTAGTTAGATATGGCAGAGAGAAGAAAAGTTTTATGGCTAAAGTGGTTGAAGGAATGAAACGCGGTAGACGCTTAGGTTTTCCCACAGCTAATTTAGATAAGATCGATATTGATATTGCTCATGGGGTTTATGCAGTGGAAATTAGTCTGGATAAAAAAACATATAAAGCCGCACTTCATTTTGGTGATAAAGATACTTTTGGTGAGGGTATATCTAACGAAGTTTTAATTAAAGATTTTGAAGGTGATATTTATGGACAGGATGTACAAGTTAAGATTATTAAAAAGATCAGAGAGATTAAAAGATTTAAAGAGGTTGAAGAATTAAAAAAAGCAGTGAAGGAGGATTTAAAAAAGATTAAATAATTGAGTTTGGCAAATATATGCAATTTGAAAATAAAAAAGTGACGGTGATGGGACTGGGATTACACGGTGGGGGAGTAGGAGTAGTGAAATTTTTTGCTAAACAAGGAGCAAAAGTATTGGCGACTGATTTGAGAAATAAAAAAGAACTTAAAAAATCTTTAGACGAACTAAAGAATTATAAAATCAATTACGTCTTAGGAAAACACAGGGCAGGGGACTTTAAAAATACTAACTTAATCATTAAAAACCCAGGTGTACCAAAAGATTCAAAATATCTTAAAATAGCCAAAAAAAACAAAATACCAATAGAAACAGATGTCGGATTATTCTTTGAATTTTGTCCTTCCAAAAAAATTATTGGCATAACTGGAACTAAGGGAAAATCAACAACTGCTACTTTAATAAATAAATTATTACGAATTAAGTATAAAACAGTGTTAGCCGGCAATATCCGAGCCTCGGTTTTAGAAAAGCTTCACGAAATCACTCAAAACACTATCGTAGTCTTAGAATTATCCAGTTGGCAACTTGAGGATTTAAAAAAATACAAAAAAAGTCCACATATTGCAGTTATAATCAACGTAATGCCTGATCATCTAAATCGCCACAAAGGAATGGGAGATTATACTAAAGCAAAAAAACTTATCTTCAGATTCCAAACAGACAGAGATTTACTAATATTAAATACGGATGATAAAATTGTTCGAGGATTTGCCAGAGAATCAAATGCAAAAGCAATTTTTTATTCTAAACTTCAAGCATTAAATTACTTAAAATATATCCGATTGCCTGGGGAACATAATTTATATAATATATCAGCCGCCATAATTATTGCTAAAATCTTTAAAATTCCTGATTCTTTTATTAAAAAAACCCTTAAAAACTTTAAAGGTATAGAGGGACGATTAGAATTTGTTAAAGAAATTAGAGGGGTAAAATATTATAATGACACCACTGCCACAATTCCAGAGGCGACAATTGCGGCCCTAAAATCATTTAAAAATATTATCCTCATTGCTGGTGGAACAGATAAAAAATTAGATTTCAAAAAATTAGCTAAAGAAATTTCAAATAGAGTCAAATTATTAATTCTTCTTCCAGGAACTGCGACGGAAAAAATAAATAATAAAGGAATTAAAGTAAAAAGCATGAAAATAGCTGTAAAAATAGCTTATAAAAACGCTAAAAAAGGCGACATTGTGCTTCTTTCGCCTGGCTGTACCAGCTTCGGATTATTTCAACATGAATTTGATCGGGGGGATCAATTTAAAAAATGGGTAAAAAAATTAAAATAAAACCTCATAAAGCTGATCGTGCCTTACTTATAATTATATTTACTATTTTGGGCTCTGGCCTAATACTTCTATCGAGTGCTTCAATAATAGTTTCTCAGGAACATTTTGATAATTCTTATTATTACTTTTTTCATCAACTAATCTACGGTGTAGGAATAGGTCTTGTTCTTTTCTTTTTAGCTCAAAAAATTCACTACAAATTTTGGAAAAAATGGGCAGTTTTTATATTAGCACTTTCTATAGTCGCCTTAATTTTAGTTTTCATTCCTAGTTTAGGTTTTGGTTATGGAGGGGCTAAACGATGGCTCAGTTTAGGATTTCTTACTTTGCAACCATCAGAATTAGTCAAATTAGGATTTATAATCTATTTGGCTGCTTGGCTAGAAAAAAGAAAAACAGAAATCAAAATATTTTCTCAAAGCACCCTCCCCTTTATAATAATAACAGTCTTAATAGCAATGCTCATTATTGCTCAACCAGACATTGGAACATTAGTGGTAATTATAATAACTGGGCTCATAATTTTCTTTTTGGCTGGAGCAAAAATTAGTCACCTTTTTTCGATTACTATGGGTGGCTTAGCTGGTCTTTTTGTTCTTATAAAAATAGCACCTTACAGAATGAACAGATTTTTGGTTTTTCTTAATCCAGAAATAGATCCACAAGGCATTGGTTATCAGATAAAACAAGCTTTATTAGCTATTGGTTCCGGCGGGCTTTTTGGAGTCGGCTTTGGTCATAGTAGACAAAAATATAATTATCTTCCTTCGCCAGCTGGCGACTCTATTTTCGCTATTACAGCTGAAGAATTGGGCTTCATAGGGGCAACTGCATTAATAGTATTATTTTTGGCCTTAGCAGTAAGAGGATTCAAAATAGCAAAAGAAAGTCCAGACAGATTCGCTAGATTGCTCACTGCTGGCATTATTTCCTGGTTTATGGTGCAAGCTTTTGTTAATATTAGTGCGATAACAGGGCTCATACCTCTCACTGGCATCACCTTGCCATTTATAAGCTATGGCGCCTCATCAATGGTAATGTCATTAATTGGAGCAGGAATATTAATTAATATATCTAAACATACAATATGAGAATACTTTTTACAGGTGGTGGCACTGGAGGCCACGTTTATCCAATAATCGCGATAAAAACAACTCTTGAAAGAACTAATCGAGAAATATCTTTTTTATACGTTGGCCCAAACAGCTTTGCTAAAGGCGCATTTGAAAAAGAAGGAATCAAATGTAAATTTATTTTAGCTGGAAAATTGCGTCGTTATTTTAGCTTACTTAACTTTATTGATTTACTAAAAATTCCTATTGGCTTAATCCAGTCTCTTTGGTATATTTTTTGGTTTATGCCTGATGTAATTTTCAGTAAAGGTGGTTATGGCAGTATTCCAGTAGTCTTTATGTCATGGATTTACAGAATTCCAATTATAATCCACGAATCTGATAGTATTCCAGGATTATCCAATAAAATTTTAGCCCGTTTTGCTAAAAAAATCATTGTTGCGTTTAAAGAAACTATGAAATATTTTCCTCCTCAAAAAACAATTCTTTTAGGAATTCCTATTCGAGAAGAATTAACCCAAGGAAACAAAGAAGAAGGAGAAAAAATATTTGGATTAAACTCTGAAAAACCAGTAGTTTTGGTTATGGGTGGATCACAAGGCGCAAAAAAAATTAACGAAATAGTTATTAATACTCTACCACGACTCTTGAAAAAATGTGAGATAATTCATATTTATGGCAAAAAGAATTTTAAAAAATTAGAGGCTGAATATGGAAAAACACAGTATTACCATATTTATCCATTTTTAGAAATAGACAGACTAAAACACGCATACGCTATTAGTGATATTATAGTTAGTCGCGCTGGAGCAACAAGTGTTTTTGGAATCGCTGCCACTGGAAAACCAAGTATTCTTATTCCGCTTTCTAATTCTGCTTCTAATCATCAGGCAAAAAATGCTCAGTCATTATCAAGAATTGGCGGTGCGTTTATCTTGAAAGAAAAAAATCTAACAATGAATATGTTTTTAAATGCTGTTTTTGAACTTATTGATAATCCTGAAGAAGCAAAACAAATGGGCGAAAAAGCTAAATTATTCTATAAACCAGAAACCAACCAAAAAATCGCTGAAGAGATCTTGGGATTAGCAAAATAAAAATCTCCAGGAATTATATCGTCCTGGAGATCTTAGGCCTTTTATTGACTACTTTCTCTATTTTATCTCCAACCTTTTCAAAAATAGAAAGAATTTTAGGATACTCTGGGTAAAAATCTTCTTCGAAATATCTTTTGACGCCTTCAAAGGTAATCTCATCGTACAGCTCTATAAATCCTACAAGATTGGATCTCATTTCTGTTAATGTTTTACGAGCTTTGTCCAAATTATCTTTTATTTCCGCTAAGTCTTTTTTAGTAAATAAAAGTTCATTTTTCTCTAAAACAGGCTCAATCGTTTCTTCAAGAACCCACACTAAAACAGACTGGTCTATGCTCATAAAAAGTATAAGTCTTGCTTTAGGTGTATTTTTCTGAGATAGTCCTTTTAATTTTTGTTCGTATTCACTGAAGTTCTTATTCTCGTCTTGATTTCTACACGAAGCAAGAAAAATCAAAGCCAGTATTGCTGGAATAATCAGTAAAATAATCGCTGATAATGGTTTCCGTCTTTTCATTTTTAAACCCTCCAAAATTACTAAAGAAATTGTCAAATAACAACCAACAGTTAATCCTAGCATATTAATCAATCTATGTCAAAAAAAATAAACAAACCACGAGTGCGGATTGCGCCTTCACCGACTGGGCCATTACATATTGGCGTGGTTCGATCAGCCTTATTTAATTATTTATTCGCCAAAAAACATGGTGGTAAATTTGTTTTACGAATAGAAGACACCGATAAAGAAAGATCAAAAAAGAAATTTGAAGATGATATAATATATAGTTTAAACTGGCTAGGAATTAAATGGGACGAAATATATTATCAAAGCAAACGAACCAAGATTTATGAAAAATATCTTAAAAAACTTCTAGATTCTGGTCATGCATATAAAGATGAGATTATTTGGTTTAAAAATCCTAACAAAAAAATTATTTTTCATGACTTAATTCGGGGTAAGGTAGAGTTTGATTCAAGTTTGCTCGGAGACTTTTCTCTTGCTAAAAATTTAAAAACTCCTCTTTATAATTTTGCAGTAGTGGTTGATGATTATGAAATGAAAATAAGTCACGTGATCAGAGGAGAGGACCATATTTCTAATACCCCTAAGCAAATTCTGGTTCAAGAAGCATTAGGATTACCAACGCCAAAGTATGCTCATTTGCCGTTGATTTTAGGGCCAGACAAGACCAAGCTAAGTAAGCGTCACGGTGCTGTTTCTATTGCTGAATATAAAAAACAAGGATATTTGCCAGAAGCATTAATTAATTTTATGGCTTTACTCGGCTGGAATCCAGGCAACAATGAAGAGATCTTCTCTTTGAAGAAATTAATTAAAGAATTTTCTCTGGAAAAAATTCAAAAAGGAGGAGCAGTATTTAACATTAACAAATTAGATTGGTTTAATAGTCATTATATTCAACAAATGCCTCTAGAAGAACTAACCATACTATGTAGTCCCTATTTAATAAAAAATGGCTTTATTGAACCAAAATTTAAAAGTGAACAATATCCACCGGGTTATGGAGGATATTCTATAAAAGAAGAATATATCGTTGCTGATACAAAAGAAAAAATAGACTTCAAAAAACTAAAGAAGATTATTGCTTTAGAGCAAGAAAGAATGAAGAAGCTTTCTGAAGTAGGGGAGTCAGCTGAATTTTTCTTTAAAGAACCAAAATATAAAGCAAGTTTGCTAAAATGGAAAGATATGACTAAAAAAGAAATTCAAGAATCTCTTGACAAATTAGAGAAAATGTTGTCTAAAATAAGTGTGGAAAACTTTACTGCTAAAAAATTAGAAGCAGCTTTAATGCCAGAAGCTGAAAAATTTGAAAATAGGGGATACCTACTTTGGCCTTTGCGAGTTACCCTTTCTGGCCGCAAAGCATCGCCTGGACCTTTTGAAATAGCGGAAATCCTTGGTAGAGCCAAAAGCCTACGAAGAATCAAAAAAGCAAAAAGTTTGTTATGAAATATCTCAAAAAAATTATTATTTTTTGCCTATTTTTTATTTTGTTAGCTACTAATGTCAATGCTGGTTTATTAGATGATTTAAAAAAACAAATCGAAGAAAAAGGAGAAGAAATAAAGCAATTAGAAGAACAGGCAGCAGCGTATCAGCAAACCTTAAAAGAAACACAACAACAAAAAAACACTCTGCAAAATCAGCTAAATATAATACAAGGTAGAATAAATAAACTACGAGCAGATATTAATCTTACCTCAGCGCGAATTTCCTCAGCTAACCTCCAAATTGAAGAATTAACTCTGGAAATATACGAGAAAACCAAAAAAATACAAGAACACAAAAAAAATATAGCTGGTATTATAAGGACTATTTACGAGTACGATGAAAGGACGCTACTAGAACTAATCTTGGAAAATCAAAAATTTTCAGATTTTTTAAACCAGGTTGAATACATAGAACTGCTTCAAAAAAATATTCAGGAAAATTTAGAATCCTTAAAAAATCTAAAATTAGTCCTAGAAGAGCAAAAAGCCGAAATCGAGATTAAAAGACACGATCTTGAAGTTTATAATGCCCAGCTTTACAGTCAAAAACAAATAGAAGATAATCAAAGAGCTCAAAAAGACTACCTTTTAAGACAAACTAGAGGACAAGAACAAAAATATCAGCAACTTTTAACTAATATCGAGGAAAAACAACGACAAATTCAAGAAGAAGTATTTGAATTAGAAGAAAAATTACGATTAACCCTTGATCCGGAAAGCATTCCAAAACCCCACTCAGGAGTCCTCTCGTGGCCGAATGAAGGGCTTTTGACCCAATACTATGGTTATACACCTTATAGTAAAAGACTGTACAAAAGCGGGTTCCACAATGGTATAGACGTTGCTGCTGGTTATGGAGCGCCTATCAGGGCTGCTCGAGATGGTGAAATAAGAGCAATGGGGAATACTGATAATTACTGCCGCAGAGGAGCTTATGGACGATGGATTGCCATAAAGCATGATAATAATTTAACAACTTTTTATGCTCACCTTTCTAACTTTGGAAAATACGGAATAGGGGATACAGTTAAAAAAGGCGATATAATTAGTTATGAGGGAAGTTCAGGATATTCTACGGGAAGCCACTTACACTTTGGTGTTTATGCTTCTAATACCTTTATCTTAAAACAAAGCATATATTGTGGACTGCTGCCAATTGGAGCAACAATAAACCCCATGAATTACTTATAATTGTCTTTATCCTCTTTATCCACAGGGGAGTATTGACACGGTCTTTTGAGGCCGTTATTATAAGAGTAGAAGAGTTAGTATAATAACCCTTACACTAAGTTATAAAACTATGGACATTCTCCCCTATTTAGACGACTTTCTTTTAAATCTGCGCACAAATAATTTATCAGAAGAAACTCTTTATAATTACGAGAGGGACTTAAAGGTGTTTGAGAATTTCTTAAAAGAAATAGGAGTTGAATTTGATAATATTGATAAAAAGACAATTCTTAATTATAAGGCCTATCTTACTTCCGTCGACAGAAAAACGCCTCAAAATGATCCAGGACAAAAAAAATTAAGCAGTTATTCTATAAACAGAATGTTGTCTGTTTTAAGGTCTTATTTCAAATATTTGATAGATATGGATTATGAGACTCCCCTGCCCCCGGAGAGTATTAAACTAATAAAAACCGAAAAAAAACATCCTCGCGTTTCTGAATTTGATGAAGTCAAACAATTACTCGAGTCCCCTACTAAATTCGAGAAAAACAAAATTGTTGCCCTTCGCAACAGGGCTATGTTAGAAGTTTTATTTTCGACTGGATTGCGCATTTCCGAACTTCTAAATTGCCGGCTAGACCGAATCGATAAAAGTGGCAGCATTTTCATTATGGGCAAGGGTAAAAAAGAAAGATTTGTCTACCTTACTCCTCGAGCCCAAAAACATCTAAATAATTACTTAGAAAAAAGAACTGATGACTCCCTTTTTGTTTTTGTGCCTCATGGGGGAAAATATGATAAGAGTAAAAATAAAAAAATATGCTCTGTTTATCTTCAGCGAAAAATAAAACAGTATCGCGAATTATTAGGTATTAATGTTCCTTTAAGCGCACATTCGATCCGCCATGCTTTTGCAACCTACCTGGCTGAACAAGGCGCTAATCCAGCTGCTATTCAGATTTTACTAGGTCATGAGTCACTAGATACCACTACCCGTTATGTTCATACTTCAGACCGCTACGCCCGAAAAATTCATAAAAAATATCATCCGTTAAAAGAATAAATTCTACATCTATATTAATGAACGATATTAAAAAATCAATTCTATCAGGAGATTATGTTGCCGGCTTTGTAGACGGTGAGGGTTGTTTTAATCTACAATTTAGAAGAGATGTTCGGCACGAAAGAACAAATAAACCAATTTATTACAGCTGGAAAGTTCAATTTGTAATTGTTGCCCGAAAAGATGATAAGGAATTATTAAAAAAAATCCAAAAGAGATTAAATTGTGGATATATTTATTATGCCCGCGGTGATCAGGTTCGATACTCAGTGCAAGATATGGAAAATCTTTATAATATAATTATTCCTTTTTTTAGAAAATACCCTTTATTTGGAAAGAAAAAGAAAGATTTCGAATTATGGGCAGAAGCGGTTGGTATCCTTTGCCGAAACAAAGGGAAGACTATAGTAAACTGGAATAAAACAGATCTCCAGCGTTTAATTAAGGTTCACGAATTAATGCAAAAATATAAAGCCAAAAGGCCCCAGGGTCTTAAATGGGCTTCAATAGCCAAATCAATAGCTAGCTAGCATAAACGCCTCCGTGACATTCACCGCAAATTCCACGGTGGTAAAAAACTAAAGGAATAAAAAAAATGGAAATAAATCAACTATTTCGAACATCTTATTCTGCTCTGGATACTTTTAAGCAGTGTCCGATGAAATATAAATTTCAGTATGTAGATAAAATAAAAGCTCCCAAATCAAAAGAGGCAGTTTTTGGTAATAAAATTCATAAAGCATTACAATTCTTTCACTCAAAAATACCCGTCTCCCCTACTCTTGATGAGCTTTTAAACTATTACAAAGATATTTGGGATTCAGAACCATTTCAAGGCCATGAAGAAGATATGATTTACTTTGGCGAGGGAATTAAAATGCTCAAGAATTATTATAATCACTACTTAAAAATTAGACATGAATTTACTGTCTTAGACGCTGAAGTAAGATTCGAAATAATGTTAGACCAAAAATGCCTTTTGACTGGGATTATAGACAGAGTTGATAAAATCAAAGATGGCATAGAAGTTATTGATTATAAAACTACTAAGCGACTTCCATCTCAACAAGATATAGACAATAATCTCCAGCTTTCTTTTTATTGTTTAGGATTAATAAATCGTTGGCCTCAATTTGCTGAACAAGGGCTGGAAAATATTAGACTAACCTTTTATTTTTTAAAACACCAAGAAGTCATTAGCACTAAAAGAACTAAAGAACAGTTAGAGAACGTTAAAGAACAAATATGGGAAAGAATTGCTGAAATTGAAAAAGGTAATTTCAAGCCTTTGCCCTCAGCTCTTTGCGACTGGTGTGGATACAAAAATCTATGCCCCATGTGGAAAAATTTATACAAAGAAGAATTATCCGTAGATGATGAGCAAATCAAAAAAATAATCGATGAATTTCTTGAGTTAAAAAATGCCAATAGTAAAAACAATAAACGATTAAATGAATTAAAAGAAATTATCACCAGATACTTAGATAAAGAAAAAATAGAACGAGTTTTTAGCGAAAACGGCTACATCACTCGATCAACCCAAATGCGCTATAATTATGATTTTGATAAAATAAAAGAGGCTTTTGGGCCTCTTGATAAATGGCGGATTGAAAAGAAGTATACGGTATTGAAAACTAGTGCAAAAAAGAAAAAATCTTGATAAATTATTTAACTTGTGCTAATATAATCTCATATGGCGAAGACTAAATCTGCAGGAAGCACTAAACTTGGTCGGGATTCTCGACCAAAATATTTAGGAGTTAAACTATTCGGTGGACAAAAAACGAAACCGGGCAGTATTATTATTCGCCAACGAGGAACAAAATTTATCCCCGGCGAGAATGTGCGCAGGGGCAATGATGATACATTATATGCTACAAAAAAAGGATTTGTCCAATATAAAACTATCAACAAGAAGAAATTTGACGGAAATAAGAGAATAGCAAAAGTCGTTAATGTGATAACTTCGAGCAAGCTTTAATAAACTCTTTAAACAACGGATGAGGATTTAGAGGTCGTGATTTAAATTCTGGATGAAATTGAGTGCCCACAAAAAATGGGTGCTTTTTTAATTCTATTATTTCAACAAGGTTTCGTTTCAAATTAACTCCAGCTACCACTAATCCTTTCTCTGTCAATTCTTCCCTAAATTCATTGTTTAATTCATAACGATGACGATGACGTTCTGAAATATTTATTTTCCTGTACGCCTTATAACTTTTCGTTCCTTTAACTAATTGACAAGGATAAGCTCCTAATCTCATAGTAGCCCCGAAATTCTTCTCTTGAATATTAATCTTCTGTTCAGGTAAAACATCAATAACTGGATGCTTGGTCTTCCGATTTATTTCAGTGGTATGCGCATCATTCCACTTGCAAATATTTCTTGCAAATTCAATTACTGCCAATTGCATTCCATAACAAAGCCCTAAAAAAGGAATCTTATTTTTTCGCGCAAATTCTATGGCTTTAATTTTTCCTTCCGTGCCTCTGATTCCAAATCCGCCTGGAATAATTATTCCATTTAATTTTTTAAGTTCAGCCAGATTCTTCGTATTTTTTTTATACTTTTCAGAACCTAACCAATGGATAATTGGTTCTTTTCCATGATACCAACAAGCATGCTTAATAGCTTCTATAACAGAGATATAAGAGTCAGACAAGGTAAAGTTTCCAGTATCAAAATATTTTCCCACAATACCAATATTTAGCTCTCTTTTTAGATTTTTAATATTCTTAATTAACTTATGCCATTTTTCTAATTCCCTGCCCTTTTTTCTTGATCTAAGATTAACCTTACTTAAAATCCTTTGCCCTAAATTATCTTTTTCAAAATTTATGGGAACTTCATAAATAGATTTAATGTCAGGAGCAGAAATAACATCTTCTTTGTCAATATTACAAAACATTGAAATTTTCTTTTTTCTTGGTTCGTCTAATGGAAGTTCGCTGCGGGCAATAATGATATCGGGCTGAATACCAGCTGAATTTAATGTTCTAACAGCATATTGAGTAGGCTTAGTTTTCATTTCCCCAATTATTTTTGGAACAGGAAGATAACTTACCAAAACAAATAAGACATCTTGAGGATGTCTTAAATGCATCATTCTGGCTGCTTCTAAAAAAAGAAGGTTCTGATATTCTCCAACTGTGCCTCCAATTTCTGTCATTATGAAATCAGCTTTTGAATTCTTCGCAACTTTTCTGATTCGCCTAATAACTTCATCAGGAATATGGGGCACTACTTCTACGCACCGACCATCGTATTCTAAATTGCGTTCTTTGCGAATAACTGTTTGATAAACTCCACCAGTAGTCATGTAATTATCGGAGTAGATGTTTTTATTCAAAAATCTTTCATAGTTTCCTATATCTTGATCACATTCTATTCCATCGTCTGTTACAAAAACTTCCCCGTGTTCAACGGGGTTCATTGTACCAGCATCAACATTTATATAAGGATCAATTTTAATGGCGGTTGCTCTAAAGCCTTTACTTTGAAGTATGGCACCAATAGAAGAAGTAGCAATGCCTTTTCCAATTCCTGACATTACTCCGCCAACAATAAAAATATATTTAACCATTTTTTTCTTTTTTTTCTTCTGTTATCGTCACTTTGATATCTGCTTCTAACCCATGATCGAAATTGATTGTCACTTGGTATTCTCCTAATTTTTTAATAGGTTCTTTAAAATTTATCTGAGTCTTTTTTATGTCAAATCCTTTCTTCTTTAAAGCCTGACTAATTTTATAAGGAGTTATAGATCCATAAATTTCCCCTTTTTCCTTAAGTTTCATTGGGATCTCTATTTCTTGTCCATCAATCTTAGAAATAATTTCTTGAATAGCTTTTAGTTCATCTTCTGCTTTTTGAGTAACTATCTCTTTCTCCTTTTCAAGTTTTTCAAGAACTTTCTTAGTTGCTTGCTTGACTAATTTATTAGGTAATAAAAAATTCCGAGCGTAACCATCAGCCACCTCTTTAATGTCGCCTTTTTTGCCTAAATTTTCTATGTCTTCAACAAGTACTACCTTCATACGTTAATATTGTATCACAAATTATTCAATATTTCCACTGCCTTATTTAATTGGGGGTCTCGGTCATTATTATAGTCCTCGTCAGTTAATTCTATTTCAATATCAGGGATCAATCCCTCGTCTGAAATAGATAAACCAGAAGGGGTAAGCCATTTAGCTACTGTAACCTTTAAAGAAGAGCCGTCTCTGAATTTTTCCAAGCTTTGAACGGAGCCTTTGCCAAAGCTTTTTTCTCCTATTAATTTTATCTTTCTGATATCCCTTAATGCGCCAGCTACGATTTCTGATGCTGAAGCTGACCCTTTATTAATTAAAACCACTACGGATAAATCTTGAAGTTGTTTATGTCCTCTGCTCCTGTGTTTTTTTTGCGTTTCCTCGTTACCAAAATCTTCAATTGATACTATCTCTCCTTTCGGAATAAACCAACTTGCTATATCCACTGCTACTTCTAAGTAACCACCTGGATTATTGCGTAAATCGAGAATAATCTTTTCTGCTCCCACAGCAGATATTTTAGAAGCTATTTCCCTAAATTTATCTGGTAAATTCCCAGTAAAATGATAAATCTTGATATAAGCAATGTCATCGTTTTTCATTTCCCATTTTGCTATTGGAATTTGAATAGTATCTCTAATAATACTTATTTCTTCTGGTTTTTTAAAAGATTTGCGGGAAACTGTTAAAACAACCTCTGTCCCCTTTTCTCCTCTAATTAAATTGACTGCCTCTTCTAAAAGTAAATCATTGGTAGAAGTATTATCTATTTCAAGAATTTTATCTCCTGCTTTGATACCAGCCTTCATTGCTGGCGTCCCCTCTAAGGGAGCAACTACTGTTAAAATACCTCCCTTAATTCCTATTTCCATGCCTACGCCTTCAAAATTTCCACCAGTTTCTACGCTTTCAATAAAAGATTTTGTCTTTTCTGGTTTCATAAAAACTGTGTATGGATCTTCTAAAGAATTGGTCATTCCTGATATTGCCCCATAAAGAATTTTTTTATAATCAATCTTTTCTTTATCAGCATACTTTCCTTCTATTCTTTTTAAAACTTGCCAAAAAAGACTGAAATCGATTACTTCGGACTGCCCTAATTCTCTATTTATAATTATGGTATCAGAAAGAGTAGGTTCTGGAACAGAATTTTTTCCAATAGAAAAACCTCCAATGAAAATAACAATGGCTAGAATAACAATGGCGGGTGCTAAATAATATTTTTCTGTTTTTTTATGTTTCATACTTTATGTGAATGTCGATATTTCCAAAAATATTTTAGAGCGCTGATTATATGAATTCTAGTGTATTTATTGAAAAGTATGTCTAAAAAAATACCCCACTTCTTGCTCATTCTGTGATAATAATGGACCATTTTAGCTGTTGGTAAATATATTACTGAATAACCTTTTTGCCAGAAACGACGACAAAAATCTGTATCCTCAAAATAGGCGAAAAATCTTTCGTCCCACAAACCAACCTTTTCTATTGCTTTCTTGCGTATCATCATTGCTGACCCTTGAAGCCAATCAACGGATCGCGTAAATCTTTTAATCTGTCTTTTGCCCCATTTAGTTTTTCCCAAAAAAGTTCTTCGTGCTATTATTGCTCCTATAGTTGGAAAAGAAAAACAAGAAACTTGAGTATTTCCAGTAAAGTCTATTAATTGTGGGCCTACAATACCAACTTTGCTATGTCTCTTAATATATTTTAACATTTTAGATATAGACTCTTCAAGGACTATAATATCAGCATTAAGAATTAAAATATATTCACCCCTTACTTTCCTTAAACCAACATTTACTATCTTAGAATAACCAACGTTTTTTTTAAAGAGAATAAATTTTACTTTGGGATATTTTTCCCGAATTAAATCTCTGGTCTCCTCTTTCGACTCACTATCAACCACAATTATTTCATACTTAATATTCTTAATAGTGTCTTTAATAGACCTAAGGCAAAGACTCAGTAATTCTGGCGTATTATGATGAGTAATAATTATAGATAGCATTAATCAAAAATTTGCTGGCAGGTTTCACGGATTTTATTAAAATTCCCATCCACGGGTAGAAGAATATAAGCACCATCTTTTTCTGTCTCGTAAAGTAACCCTTCGAAAGTAATGTCAAATACTCTTCTAATTATATTCTCGGTATCTGCATTCTGGACTAACTTGATTAAACCAAGAATTTCCCAGGGTTTAACATTCATCCTAATATTCTCAGCAACTGCATCCAATAAATTATTTATTTTCAAGGGATTGACCAAAACCCCTAAAGAGAAAACCTTATCTTTTATGGCTATCATGACCTGTTGTTGGCGGCGGGTTCTGTCGAAATCGCTACTTGAAAATCTTGATCGGATATAAAATAAAGCCGTTTCACCATCAAGAGTTTGGTCTCCTGCTTCCACAATAAACGGCTGACAATTCTTGCTATTTTCATCACACCACCACTGCCTATCCTCAACAAACGGTTCATTCAAAAATATCGTAATACCGTCCAATGCGTCAACAACTGATTTAAAGGCTTTAAAATCAACAGCTACTGCATAATCTATGTATAATCCAGTCACATAACTCATTGTCTTTCTGCTATAATCTAATCCATTGCCATATTTCTGCTCTCCTAAAACATAAGCAACATTAACTTTTTCATAATAGCTCTCACCTGGCATCTGGACATATAAATCTCTGGGAATTGAAATTAAAGCTATTTTACCAGTGCTTTTTTTAAAACTAACGATCATTATGCTGTCAGTGAGCAATCTACCCTCTTCGTGCTCTGCGTCCCCAACGCCTAAAAGCAAAACATTAATTCTGTCTTCATCTTTAGGTGGTGTATATTCTACTGGAGGCAATTTCCCAAAAATCTTTTCCCAGGCAATATCTTTAACCTCAATAATTTTACTCAAACTAAACCCAGCTTTATAAAAAAAACCTCCAAAAATTATTAAGGCTAAAATTATTCCTATAAGTAAAATAGCTTTCTTTTTTAGTATCATAAACCTTCTTCTTTTAATTTCTTTAATAAATCTTTAGCTTTTTGGGAGAGTTTTTTGGGGGTTTGGATTTGGATTTTGACAAACTGATCTCCCCGTCCCCCACTCGCTCTTGGCATTCCTTTCCCTCTTATTCGTATTAGTTTCTCTGACTGAATTCCAGCTGGAATTTTCAATTTAACTTTTCCTTCTAAAATAGGTATTTCAATTTTATCACCCAAAGCTGCCCGAGTAAAGGAGATAAGAAGATTATAATAAATATCATCTCCTTTTTTAATAAAATCTTTATGCTTTTTCAAATGAATTCTTATATACAAATCACCCGAAAGTTCCCCTTTTCTGCCTGCTTCACCTTGTCCTTCTAATTTAATAATTTGTCCATCATCAATGCCGAAAGGTACGCTAACTGTTATTGTTTCGATATCTCTAGCAGCTCCCCTGCCTCGACATTTAACACAGGTTTTTTCTGGTATTTCTCCTTCTCCCTGACAATCAGAACAAGTAGTGACTCTACTAAAAGAACCAAAAAAGGTTCTTTGGGCCTGATGAATTTCACCACTACCACCACAACTAGAGCATTTTTTCATCTCACTGCCTAACTCGCTGCCACTTCCTTTACAATTAGAACATTCAATTGATTTCCGCAGTTTAATATCTTTCTTTAGTCCTTTATAAATATCTTCGAGCGTAAGCTCTAAATCTATTGAAATATCCTGGGCTTTAGATTTATATTGCCTGGCTCGTCTTTGGCCGAATACGTCGCCGAATACATCTCCAAAGTCAAATTCGGCATTGCGGAAACCAGAAAAGCCAGATCCTTGAAACAAGTCTTCAAGATTTATGCCGCCAAAATCGCCTTGACCAGAAAATCCACCTTGCTGTTCGAAAACGCTCCCAAACTGGTCGTATTGGGCTCGTTTTTGATCATCAGAGAGCATTTGATAAGCCTCGTTTATCTCTTTGAATTTCTTTTCATCGCCGCCTTTTTTATCAGGATGATATTGATGAGCAAGCTTTCGATATGCTCTCTTAATCTCATCTTTAGAGGCGTTTTTACTCACGCTTAATATACTATAATAATCTTTTGACATATTTATTTTATAGTGTTAATATAATATGTTCAGCACATTAATAATTAAATATGGAGGAAAAATGAATAAACTAACAAAACTGGAAAAAACCGTAATGCAAGTATTAAACATTAAAACAGAAAGTGATTTTAAAAAAATTACCCAATATCAGTTAGACAGGCATGCAGAAGAAATAATAAGCCTATTGTCTGCGCAGGATTTAATCGACCACACAAGATACGTTTATGACAAGACCACCAAGCATTTTGATAACGACCCCCATATAACAGAAGGTGTGATAGACGAATTAATCGAGTTCATGAAAAAGCTTAATGATAATGATTTTGTGTATGATCTGGGCTGCGGAAATGGCCGCGATACTCTTTTTATGGCTACAAAGAGTATTGAATTACGAAAAAAAATGATGCAAAGAATTAGTCAAGGTAAAAAAACTATTGATAAATTCTCTGTTCCGAAAAAAACACTATGGATACTGGCTATGGATATTTCGAGAGAAATGTTAAAAACCGCCTGTAAAACAATAGATAATTACAGCAAAACATTCAACTTTCGCCCTGCGTTTCTTCGAGGAGATATGCACGCACTAAAACTTTATACGGGGCTTTTCCATGGCATTTGGTCCTGCACCTCTTTTCTTGTTCATACTCCAGAAGAATTAATTGAACCGTCACTGAAAATATTCGCCAGACTATTAAAACCAAAAGGGAAATTCGGTTTATGCTATATCCAGGAACAACCAGCAGGAAAATATAACAGGCTTATTCTCTCCTCTACCGGATACATAAAGTACTTTTCACAGCCTAATCCTAAAATCATACAAAAAATTGCTAAAAAATGCAGCTTAAACGAAATCTTTTTCAGAATAACAGATTATGAAATAAAAGGTAAATTAATTCAAAAAGATTTCTTTGCTAATCATATTTTCGAGAAAGGAAAATAAAATGAAACCAGGAATTTATTTAACTGAAAAAGAAATTTTAGAACAAAAAACTGATTTACCGCCGATTAAGAAAATCTTAAACGCAATCCAGAACCCTCACATAAAAGCCTTTACTAAAGAAGCCCTGGAAAAAGCCCCTGACCGATTCTGGCTTGATCCTTGCTCCATAAAAGCATCAAGGAATGTTATTAGCAGAAAATACCATAATCCTATTACCTTAACTGTTCCAGGTGGAATAGTTAATCACTCAACAACTGCTGTTTATTTCGCCATAGAAGGCTTAAGGCGTCGCCCTTGCTTTAGAATCGATATCAACAAAACCTCTATTGAAATCTTTCCTTTACTGCCAAATGCTGATGGTATATTCCCAAAACCAATATGGCAAGACAGGACTATCTCTGCTATTTTGCTTCATGATGCCTGTAAAAACGGTGACAACAAAAACGTTCCTTGGGGCGGAGGGACACATCCTGGACACGGTGAACTAGCGGCAGAATTTATCAAAAAAATTCCATCTTTCAAAAAACTGAGACAGCGCGACCAATCTCTTATTTCGAATGGAATCAAATGGCATATGGGACACCTGAGATACAGTTTCGCCCCCAAGGGTGAAAAATTTACTGAATCCGCTTCTAAAAGTAGATTTACTGAATTTGAGAAAGTTATACAGGAAGCAGATTTCTATTCAACTAGAGTGTTTTTAACTGGCATAGACTTTCAGCTGATTAATTACCCGTCCAAGTCCCAAAAATAAATCGGAGGTAAAAAAATGAAACCAGGAATTTATTTAACTGAAAAAGAAATTTTAGAACAAAAAACCGATTTACCGCCGATTAAGAAAATCTTAGATGAATTTTATGATCCTAATGTTAAAATATTCACTGAAGAAGCACTAAACAAATTTGCTGATGAATTCTGGATTTATCCTTGTTCAAATAGAATGGCTGCCATGATTTCTGATAGAAAATTTCACAATCCTTTTGACTTAGTTATTCCTGGTGGAAATCTTAATCATTTAATATTTGGTGATTATGTTATTGTAGAGACCTTAAGGCGTCGTCCTTGTTTTACAAAAGAAAAAGTTATAGTTGACGGAATAGACTATTATCCCCCAAAACCTAAGTGGAAAGACGTGGCTAGATCTATCTTCCTTCTTCATGATGGCTGTAAAAATGGCATTGATTCATGGGGCAAAAGAATGTTTCGTGAACACGGTCTATTAACGGCTGAATTCTTAAAACGACTACCATCCTTCAAAAAACTAAATTCTTTTCAAAAAAAACATATACTAAACGGAGTAAAATGGCATATGGGTCGCTTCGGTCCATTACCCATAAGACCTCTTAGAAAACTACTTGGAAAACCACTATTTACCGAATTTGAAAGAGTTGTTCAAGAAGCAGATTACCATTCAACCTTAACGATTTTAACGGGCGTAGATATCCAACTGATTAATTATCCTCCTAAACCTTAATATCTCGAGACCCGTGATCAACGCGGGTCTTTTACGTTTCTATATCTTCTGCCTTAGCTGACTTGGTGATGATTTTGATAAAACCTAATTTAGTAGACAATTTCATTGAAAGAGAAGTAAGTAAAATTATAATAGGAACTAAAATTATAACTAAAACTCGCAAAGACACAAATAATCCAACAGCCAAAGCAATGGGAATATATTCTTTAATCGTGTTCTCTCGACTGCTAAGCTGGGAATTAATTAGTTCATAAGCAAAATCACTTGCCTCCTGTCCTAAAATACCAATGGGCCCTAAAATCTTATCAATTAAACTCTTAGGAATCTCAAACCCAGTGCCAAATGACAATTCCCCCAGAGATGGTGAAAAATAATAAGCAAAAGCTATTAACAAACAAAGTGCAGTAAAAATCCAGGCCAGTCCTTTTTTCATAAAAATCCGCCAAAAATGCAGTTTTAATCTTGTTTTTTTGTCATAAATTACCCGTCCTCTAAAAATAAGAAAAGTAATGAAAATCAAAATCATTATCAGAAAGTAATAAAAAGCCACCCTGAATTGCCCTGGTCCTACTTCTGCGCCGTGAAAAAAGATAAAGAATGACAATAAACTCAAAACAAAAGCCAGATACAAAAATTTCTTATTCATAACTAATGTTCCTGCACAAAATGTCACTCCCCAAAATACTAAACAAACAGCCGTCAAAATCATAAAAGTTATACTTATATCGGAATAAAAAAGTTGGTACAAAAAAAACCAACTTAACAGAGCAAAAGCTATCATCTTTAGCCCTAAAATAATTTGTTTTTGTATTGATGTTAAATTAAACATAGTTTTAATTTAAAAATTAATTATATTCTATAAACAAATATTTTCCCTAATTTTTTATTCTTCTTATTCGTATAAATGATTTCTGGATTGTGCCAATCTTTTGCTTTAAAAACATAAGAAATTATTTTCGTTCCCGGTCTCAATTCTTTGTCAAATTTTTCTTTTAAAGAATTTACACAATAATTTGATAAGTAACAAAAAACTATATTATATTCTGACAAGTTGACTTTTTTAAAATTTTTGGGGTAAATTTTTGACTTTGATTTTAAAACTTTATTTTCTATTCTGGCTAACAAGTAAACCCCGAGATTCACTTCATAACCGGTTAAATCTTTCACTCCTTGTTTCTCAAACATCCGTAAAACACGGCCATCCCCACAACCCAAATCAACGACCCGGTCAGTTGATTTTAGTTTAATGTATTTATTAATCGCCCCTAACTGTTTTTTTGTTAAAGGAATAAATGGCACCCTCTTCGTCCAGATCAATCCAATGAATAAAAAAAATACATAAACCAACGCAGCGCTTAACAAAATAAACAAAAAGATTAAAAATACAATTTTCCCAATCATTAAAATATTTTATTCTTCTTTTTTATCCTTATCCTCTTCCTCAATCTCCCCTTCCTCAACATCTTCATCTTTTTTATCCTCTTTCTTTTCCTTATCTGGTGCTTTAACGTCTGGGTATTTTTCTTCTTGTTTCTGAGCTTCTTGCTGGGCTTTGTAGAGTTCGGTGCCGACTTTTTGAATTGCCTGGGATAACTCTTCCGAGGCTTTTTTCATTGTTTCAACGTCATCCCCATCCTTAACCTTTTTCAACGCCTCGATTTTCTCTTCAATATTCTTTTTATCAGCTTCATTTACCTTGTCGCCAAACTCTCTTAGAGTTTTTTCAGTAGTATAAACCAAAGTATCAGCCAAATTACGAGCATCAATCAGTTCTTTTTTCTTTTTGTCCTCTTCAGCATGAACTTCTGCCTCTTTTTTCATTTTTTCAATATCCTCTTTGGACATGCCAGAAGATGCCTCAATTCTAATTGACTGCTCTTTACCCGTGGCTTTGTCCTTGGCAGAAACATTCAAAATACCATTAGCATCAATGTCAAAACTCACTTCAACCTGAGGCACGCCTCGTGGAGCCGGTGGGATACCGTCCAAAATAAACCTGCCAAGAGTTTTATTATCACCAGCTATTGGTCTTTCTCCCTGAAGAGCGTGAATCTCTACTGATGGTTGATTATCGGCTGCAGTAGAGAAAATTTGAGTTTTTGAAACCGGGATAGTAGTATTCTTTTCAACTAATTTAGTCATTACTGAACCCAAAGTTTCAAGACCCAAAGAAAGAGGAGTTACGTCAAGTAATAAAACATCTTTTACATCTCCTTGAAAAATCCCTGCTTGTGCTGCTGCTCCAACGGCTACTACTTCATCGGGGTTAATGTCTTTGTGGGCTTCTTTACCAAAAAGCTTTTTAGCTGCTTCTTGAATAGCCGGCATCCTAGTCTGGCCGCCAACTAAAACAATTTCATCAATATCAGAAACTTTAAACCCTGAATCTTTAACTACTTCTTTTGTTTTTTCAATGGCCTGATCAATATATTCGCCAACTAATTCTTCAAGTTTAGCCCTGGTTAATTTTAAATTAAGGTGTTTTGGTCCACTGGCATCAGTGGTAACAAAAGGGATATTAATCTCCGTCTCAACAGTAGACGAAAGTTCATGCTTGGCTTTTTCAGCTCCTTCTTTTAATCTCTGTAGAGCTAATTCGTCTTTAGACAAATCAATGCCTTGGTCTTTTTTAAATTCATCAATTAACCAAGAAATGATTTTTTGATCAAAATCATCACCACCTAAATGAGTGTCACCACCAGTAGCTTTAACTTCAACTGTGTCTTTAGAAACTTCCAAAACTGAAACATCAAAAGTTCCGCCACCAAAATCAAAAACTACAATCTGTTCGTCTTTTTTCTTATTAAGGCCATAAGCCAAAGCAGCTGCGGTTGGTTCGTTGATAATTCTTTTGACCTTTAAACCAGCAATTTCTCCGGCATCTTTGGTTGCCTTTCTTTGGGAATCGCTAAAATAAGCTGGCACTGTAATTACTGCTTCTTCAATTTTTTCGCCTAAACGGTCTTCGGCGTCGTTTTTCATTTTTTGTAAAATCATGGCTGAAATTTCAGCTGGCCGATATTGTTTATCGCCCATTTGGATTTCCACACCGCCTTCTTTTGATTCTTTAATTTCAAAAGGCATAAGTTTTTTATCCTTTTGAACTTCTGCATCGGAAAATCGACGACCAATAAGTCGTTTGGTAGAATAAATCGTATTTTTAGGATTAGTAACTGCCTGGCGTTTGGCTAAAAGACCAACTAATCGTTCGCCAGACTTTGAAATAGCCACTACAGAAGGCGT
>SDBT01000647.1_pt1 | contig 55863 bp, 105 predicted proteins | sample 2277101 | NCBI WGS metagenome assembly SDBT01 (sample SAMN10404973, study PRJNA504765) | marine sediment metagenome | isolation source: marine sediment core GS10_PC15, 103 cmbsf | place: Arctic Ocean: Southern Knipovich Ridge | collected 2010 | reverse complement strand
CAGCTAAGGCGTGATTCTTTTGGACTGTACACTTATACTACTTTGGCCCAAAGGAAGCTCTAAATTGCAAATCCGTACTCCTCAGAGGACTTTGTACAAGTGCTCCAGCAATTACTGGATTCCAACTTCCCCCGCTTTGTTCACGAGCCAGCGCTTTGCGTCATCCGGGCGTCCTTCCTCAAGCTCAAGCAGGATGCCGAGTTGGAAGTTGACTTCTGCTCGTTCCGGCGAGTCAAGAGGGTATTTGTCCTTAATGTCCTCAGACAGGTCAATCCACATACCATAGGTTGTCGGCACCGGATGTTTGCCTCCAGTCCCTGGTATGTACATTGGCATGCCAGCGCCACCAAGTAGTGATGTTGGCATTGACGGGTATAGAGGCGTCGTCTCCAGGTGTATGTACTTCTCCGTGTGGAATGGGTCACCTATGGTGAAGCCTCTCACATCCGGCGCACTAATATAGACCTCTATGTCAATATCGTGGCCGAGTATGTCTTCCCTTACAGCAAGGTCTTCTGTGATGTACTTCCGTGCTGCTGCTGTAGCAACGTTGGTGTAGTCATAACGTGTGCCATCTGTTGTCTTCTCACCCGAGGTGCGGTCTTGCACTGCCCAGTAGTATTCCATGGCAGGCACAGATGTTGGCATTGATGGGTAAAAAGGTGCCTTCTCTCCACCCATTTGCTTCACCATGTGGCTCATATCCATCACGTGTTGAGCTTCATCATGTGACATCTTCTCAAACATCGAGCCCATTTCCCAGTTGCCTTCATCACGAGCCGCCACAGCACGACGCATGTACTCATCATGGGACTCTTGCTCATCGTGCATCATCCGATGCATATCGTCCATGCTTGTCATGTCACACCTGCCATCATCTTCATCATCATTACGACCATCATTATCGAAATCATTGGTGCGATTATTGTATTGATGTCGAGTGTGCTGTCCACCACCTCACCAACGTCAATCAATGCAAGGTCACCAACACTGACATTGATGGCCTCACCTGCATTCATCTCGAGGAAGTATCGAGCACCAAAATCACCAGCAGTGAACGCTACGTCGCTCCCAGGCGGAACGTCACGTGCTACACTAACAACATGTCCGTCCGAGTTGATGAAGATGATGTCGAGGCTGAACAACATATCTGCCATGTTGACGGTAATGCTGTTCCGGTCTGCGCCGAGGTCAAAGAGCATCCCGGTTTGAGCATCTATGCTAGCAATCCCACTCAATCCGGACAGCAAGTCGGCAGAAGAACTTGCTAACGTTACAGCCCATGTTTCTGTGCCAATAGTAACAACTGACATTTACACCACCTTCACGAATGCTTCAGCGTCCACATCGTAGTCGTACAACCCGAGAGCTGGGATGGTGGCATCCACGTAAGTGGGGTCTGGGACACTACCCCAGTCGCCCAAATCGGGGTCGTAGCGGAATGGATAGAATGACTGCATGTGGTACAGTTCTATAGCAGAACCACCTGACTCTTCGTATATCGTTAGCCTTGCGAGCAAAGGAAACACTGTGCCGTCAGGTATATCAAAGACTGGCGAGAGCTCTGTGTTATCTTCATCTTGCGTCCCCCAGGATTGGTACCCTACAAAGTCATTGCCAGCGATTGCCATCTGCCACTTGTTACCCCCAGCAGGCACGTTTATGAGTCTAACTACCACCTGATTTGCTTCAGGCGGTGGTTCATCAGGTGGTGGTTCGTCAGGTGGCGGGTCAGCAGGTGGTGGTGGAGGCGTTGTAGTGCCTCCAGTCAAGCCTGGGAGAATGCCAAGCATAACGACCATCATCATGATGGGCATCATCATTTCCATCATTCCCTGCTCTTCGTTAGCCATGTCTGTCTCCTTTTAGGACTCCATTGCTCCTGCCATCATGCCTATCATGCCAACAGATATGAGCCCAACCACTGCACTATCAAGACTTCCAGCTTCCTGACTAGGCTCAGCACCGAGAGCACTCGCAACAAGTGGGCCATACATCATACCGTAGCCGTAATCGTTATCCTTCCCTGTTGGAGCACCCGACGGCTTAACGCCAACACTGGGCAAAAGCTCGAAGAAAGCTCCAGGATGAATACCGGTAGAGTCATTCACACGTCTGACATTCTCAGACATCAATAGTGCTATACCTGACACGAATGGTGCTGAGAAGCTTGTGCCACTCTTTGGCACAGTAGCAGAATCATCTGCGCTACTTGCTACGACTACGTTCTCACCAATCATGACGATGTCTGGCTTGACAATGCCCTCTGATGTTGGACCTCTTGAACTAAAGCCACTCACCCCGAGTGATTCTAACTCTACTGAACCAACAGCAGTAGCGAGCTCCTCAACTGCTGGTGTCATTATTGAGCCATCAGAAGGGCCAGAGTTGCCGGCAGCTACCACAACGAGCATGCCTCTTGCAAGTAGTGCCCTAACACCGAGGCGAAGCACGTCGTTGGGGTCACCATCATCCTCAGAGCCGACACTTACATTCACCACACTTGGTGCCAGAGCTGAGCTGTTATCATGCAAGCTGATACATTCTTCCATTGCATCAATAACTGTCTCAGTTGTGCCAATACCGTCACTATCAAGGACCTTCATGTTGATTATGCCAGCCATTGGCGCAGTTGAGGCAATAATCGACGCTATTCCTGTACCGTGGTCAAACACGTCAGCCATCGGGTCAGAAGTAAAGTTGATGCTGAGCACTACCCTTCCGCTTACGAGCTCATGTGTCTCTAGTATCCCAGTATCAAGGATTGCTACAGTCTGTGACTGCCCAAGCAGTTGTGGGCTGGCAGCGTTTATGACAGCCTCTATCTGGATGGACTCAAGCACTTCGTCGATAGTGTGGATAGCGACAGCTGTAATTGGGAGAGGGGGAGCAATAACTCCTGGCTTCACCCTGCCGACCTTCGCTACACTGGCGCCCTTAGCCCTCAGCAAGGCAACCTGCATGGAGTCCAAGTCAGCGAAGGTAACACCAATGAGTGGCTTGCTCTTGATGTTGACAGCACCAACAGAATGAACATCACTTGATGACACATTAGATACGGAATATCGTGTTGCTGTCATGTTACTTCTTATCCCTTTCCTTCTCAAGATTCAGGAGTCGTTCATCAAACCGTCCAGTGAAGTTGGCACAATGGTTCTTTTGCGCATCAACACTCTCCTTGATAGCACCAAGTCCGCTGTGGGGGTCCTTCAAAGTCTCGTTGACATGTTCGATGTTGCCTTGGAGCTCAGTAACAGCTTCTCTGGCGTTCCTCGAGGTGCTTCTGCCATTACGATAGAAGCTAAACCCGAGAGCACAGATTGCTATGAGGAGGACGCCAGATTGGATTATGTCAGTTGGGCCCATCAAGCTGCTCCTTTACGGTTCTTGAGATTGCGTGTTGTCATACCAGCATCTTGGCTATCATTCTTATCCTGCCACCTTGTTCGGTCGCTTGAGTCTGGTGGCACCGGTTAGAGACCGTAGCTGTGTGTGAGTCTTACCGACAACCAAGCCCTGAGCGTGCTGTAGGGCTTCGGTTTTCTCCTGTGCAGTGGCGCTCCGTCTCTCAGTCTCGTCGACCTCTTTGCCATCGGACAAAGTCATCTTTCTCCCAGTAGGTATGTCTCTGTAGTCAGAAGGGCTGACTTCGATAATAGCAATCTCATCCTCAATGTCGATGTCAACGAGTTTCCAGGACACGTGACCCAGGTTGATTGGTACCAGTCGGATTGGGTCATCATTACTACCAATAAGAGTCCCCTGCTTGAGTGTACCCTCAACACTTACCGTACCTATGATTGGAATCGTCAGTTTCATATCATACCAACTTGATGCTGCCCGTGCAAATAAAGCAGGTCGTAATGTTATCAGGGGAAGAGTTAGTGTTACCTTGGGTCAGATTGTAGTAGTACCGAGTTTGGATGTCGTAGTTGTGAACCCTCAACATGACAACCTGTGACCCAGAAAGTGCCCTCGTTGCCGAGAGCATTTCGACAATATGGTCGACACCGGCAGCAGAAACGAAACCAGATTCCGCGACCTGTACGCCTCCCATAACCAATTGAAGCTTCATTATAGTGGCGACCTGGGAGTAGCCATGAGAGAAAGCCACAGTGTACGCTATCGAATCGGCATCGAAGGTCTTGGTGTCCGTTACTACCGTGGCTGCGCCGCCGGTCCCTGCCGTGAGGCGCAGTTCCGCCTGGGTATTGCCACCAGAAAACCACGTGCCCAAAGTACTCTGGATTTCCGATGTTAGGTCTTCAGCTAGCGCACCGGCGGCGAGTGTTCCCAGAAAGCCGAAGATGGTCACACCGTCCGCGATGTTTCCCGCTGCCAGGTCGACATCCACGGCGTCTAGTCCGCCGGGATTCCCCTGGTGGAAACCCCGGTCGTAGACGTCATTGGATGCTGACAGCTGTCGAATCGGTACCTTTGCTGATACTCTGCCCACTACTTAACCACCTGTGCTAATTATACGCCAGCAGAAAGTCAATATTCCTCAGTTGATTGCTGCGTTGTCAAGCCTGGTCCTTAGCGCATCAACCTCGGCCGGCAGGTCCCTTTCCGGCACGGGCGCTTCCCGGTATCCCTCGGTGATAAGCTCGGCCTCTAACTCATCCCAATTCGTACCATGCTCGGCGTCGAAGTCAGCCTTGTCGATTGCCTGTTGCTCTTGAGACTTGGCGTAATACACGGCGCTCATGGCATCGTGTAAGGCCTTATGGTTACCTCGAATCTCCCCTTCTGTTGGCATCATACACCCACCTTGATATAGGCCATTACGTCGATAACCGTGGTGCCCGAAGCACCATCAGCTTTCAACTCAATTCTACCGGCGCTATCGGTACAGACAAGAACTCCGGCGTATCTAGCACTCTCAAGTTCCACCCCCTGCGTACCCGTTGGGCGGGTGACGGAGTGAAACTCGTCGGTGTCCCCATTACGCCGTACTGCAATCTCTTGGGGCTGATTGGAGGTAATCTTGAGCATGACTAGAGTTACCTGTGAGCCCACAACCGAAGATAGGTTTAGGTCAGTCCAAGCAGCGGGAGGAATAGCACTAAATACCTGAGTATCAGCGACCGTCAGGTGTCCGTGCGCCTGCGGGGGGTTACTACCAGTGACATCTGCCGCCGCCGCAATAGCGTCGAGTTTATCCCACAACAACTTGGCGAACAGGCCATGTTGGGCCGTCACAGCATCAAGGTCGGTGTTATCATCCGGGGCAACCAAGTCATCGAGCTTAACGTTGGCCCTGACCTGTGCTAGCGTGACGCCGCCGCCGCCGACTCTGCCCATTATTCAATCGCCTGTATAATGACGTTGTAAGGAATATCCCTGGCCGCGCCCTCATTAACATCTTCTTCATAGGTCAGCTTCCAATCTTGGTTAACGGTGAACTCGGCATCGAAGGCTCGTTCGTCACCGGCGCCGACTGTAACCGGCTGCTCTGCATACAGGTCATAATTCGCACCGTCAACCTTGAAGTAGACCCGGAAGGTACCGGTCTGTGTCATGTTCCGGCTGCTGAAGTTAAGCCAGACTCTACGCCTTGTTCCCAATACGTTCTCTCTAACCGTCTGCTCACCGCCGGCATCGAGGTATGACATGGGACCGGTGAATTGAGCCGAATCAACCAGGCCCTTGATCGTATCGATATCCGCCGGGATATTGGCGGCTGCCAGCTCATCGAGGTAACCAGCACGAGCAGCGGTCAGCTTGGCAGCCAGAGCGGTCGCGCCCTCGTAGCCGATCATGGCGAGGAAGGTCTGGGCCGGGTCTCCCAGGATGCCGAGGATAGAGCCGAGCGTAGCCGCCGAGGCATCGCCCACGTCGGCCAAGAGGGCGGCCACCTCGGCATCGATGTAGCCGGCGATCGTGTTCAGTGCCCCCTGCAGGTCGAAGTCGAGTTCGTCGAGGTAGCCGGCCCGGACAGCCGTCAGCTTGTCCGCCAGCGATGTCGCCCCTTCATAGCCGACCATTGCGACGAAGGTCTGTGCTGGGTCGCCGATAATACCGAGTATACTGCCAAGTGTTGCAGCAGAGGCATCACCTACATCAGCCATCAGTGCAGTGACAAGCGCTGTCAGTGCAGCCACCTCAGCAGGGACAAACCTGAAGGCAACTATCTTGTAGCGAATACCTGCAGGAATTGCCGCCGCAACACCTTTGTATGCTCTGTTAAGGGTGACCTCTCCAGTGGCGTTGTTAAAGGCGGTAATATCCATCGAGTCAACATTCTGGAAGTCACCAGGATAGACCACCATCAGCATACTGACGTAGCTATTGGCACCAATACCGATAAGACCAGCATCAATGATTGAGGTACCTGCACCAGCTCCAGCACCAGTTGTGACGCCTTCTCGAGCTATTGTTCCCTGGAACAGGGACAGCCATTCTCTCAGTGGGGGTCTCTTACCACCTGACGACATCTTACGCTCCTACAGCTGCAACCACGGTAAGGGCAGTTATTGTCTGTGCTGGGTCAAGATTCTCTATCAGTACCCTGAGATACATCGGGTCAGTCTGGTAGTTCTCTGTTTCCCTCATCGCGGCACCTGCAGTGAATCCTGCATCCCATACGTCCCAATCTTCGCTGTCCCAATTAGCGTCGTCTGGTGATGTCCTCACATGTACTCTCAGGCCCAGAGTTGCTGCACCATTGTATGTGGCCACTATCGTGAGAGCAAGACTAAGTGGTCCAGTCCTGAGGTCCACACTAGCGCAGTCACCTATCGCAGTCGTTGCAGCAGCAGCAAGAACGGCATCGGTCAGTATCGTAGTCGTGGTCTTCAACCCGGGGCTTGTGTCCACAGGCAGAGGGTTGGCAGCATTGATATTGGCGCCTCCACCAAGAACTATCCGTAGTGCCTGAGCATTATTGCCGCCAATTATGACGTACTCAGCACCTTGACCAATTACTTCTGTCCACGTACCGGCGATTACGAGAACATTTGCTGAGTTCCCGATGATGAAGGCTGACTGACCAGCACCCTGGCCCCTGATAATCTTCAACAGGCAATCGGCATGAATGTCGTTTGCCCACTTCTTGGTGCTGTCGCTAGCTATGTTACCACCAGCCACTGCAGCTGATGTCGTCCAACCCCTGTCTATGGCAAGAGCCGCAAATATCTCAGCTACGGCGACATCAATAAGTGCTGGAAGCTCAACGCTTGTCATTACTACATTCCCCCAGTCATCATTCCCATCATGCCGATAACGACCATTGTGCTCATTATGCTAGTCAGGTCAAGTGGCGGGGCTGGAATTGCCTCACCAATAAGGGTGAGTTCCACTAACCCAACTTGGACGTCATCATCAAATGACGCTGTCTCACCTACAAGCTCCATGAGGAACAATCCGAGGACTACGCCTGTTCTGTCCAGGGTGAGCTTTGTAGCGAGTACCTTTTCTTCGTCTGCGACCATAACCCACGTCCGAGTATCCGTTGCGGAGTTAATGCCATACACCTCATCTGTTGGAATCATTATACCGAACAAGCTACCGGTAATGTACGTAAGGTCATTGGCGTACAATGCACCAACAATGTAATATGTCCCAGCAGACGGCACAATGAATGTGACTTCTACGTCAAGGACTTCCCCCGCTACGTAGATGACTGGAGAGGCAAGGTCTACTACGATGGCTGACATCAGCCTGTGGGCCTCCTACTCGATTTGCTTCATTGCGCCGGTCATCATCTTCATCATCATCATCACAATCATTATCGATATGAGTGGTGTAATGAGGGTGTTGATGTCGATTGTTGTCGTAGTGTCCGGTGCTGGTGTAGTCGATACTGACGCAATCTGAGCTGCTTCCACATCGTATACAGTGGTCTCGGTGTGCTCAGTGAGGGTAAACTCCGCTGCGTAGATGCCGTCGACGGAAAGGGAAGAAGGCTCGAATATGACTTCGCCCTCTGCTGCCGCTGCAATGTTGGCGTTCTGGCCACTGTGGTCACCAACAGTTACCACACCACCGTCTGGGTCCGTGAGCACTTGTACAATGTGGCCCTGAAAAGCCTCATCACCGGTGTTCTCCCATGTAACAGCAAGAGCACAACTGACGCCATTCTCCACTGAAGGAGGGATGACACCAAGAGGATACCAGGTGGAGGCTGCTATTCCTCCGAGAAGATTGTACTTGACCTCTTTGATGTAACCTGATTTCGCCATGGTCTTACACCTCCTTGGTGTGTTCCTGTACTACATTGCAACTCGGAGCGGTCCTAGTTTGGGGATAGTTCAGTATCCCTTTTGCCAAACCAACTCACTAAATTGCAACCTCGTACTTCTCCTTAGCCCTATTCCTTGGGTGCTTGCTTAAACAAACCCCCAACACCCTCTATTCCTTTGAGGACCTTGCCTGTCTTCGTTGGAGTAGTGAATATCTGCACAAACGGAGTAGCCTTCTCTACCACAGCAGTTCTGAGGCCTCTGGGGTCACTCATCATGTTCATCATCATCGACATCATCATCATCATAACCATCAAAGGAATTATGTCGAAGATGCCACCAATAGTGTCAAAGATACCACCACCTCCAGGTGGGGCAGGACCTGCAGTAAAGATATTTCCTTCCCAGGTGTCGATAAGGACCTCGTCTTCACCACGCAGCAACTCAAGAACCATCGACCACTGACCCTCTTGGTCAACAGTGATAGAACCGAGGTCCGGCACAATGAATCCTTGGGAGTTGCCTTGGTTAGTCCAAAATGACTCATAATCTATACCGTTGACTGTGCTCATATCTGGCTTGAGCACCACCCATTTGAGAGCCATTTGTGACGAACCAGGACCAGGATTGAGGCCTTTCGCCATTATCTGGAACCTTTGGTTGACAGTGATACCAGTTGTCGGAGGAGTCAGTGTACCGGATACGTCTGAGAACAGAAGTTGGACATCATTGATGAACTGTGGTTCACCACCAACAATACCAACTGTGGAGAACAGTTCACCATCATACTCAGCATAGACGATGCCCTCTCTGTCAATTATCTCGATGAGGACATTGAACGTACCAGAGAGCGCAACAGTCCACCCACCTACTGTAGGTTGAGCAAACGTGTGTGTACCACCAGGATTGAGGTTCTTCCAAGCAACGTCCTCGGTGTGTGGAGCTCCAGCCGGGTCAGTAATGGTGTACCTGAAACCGAGTTCGTACGTTACAGAGCTAGTGTTTTCTACTGCGATATAGAGTCTGACTGCGCTGCCTGTTGGAACTTCTTGAGCAGGTATTGGTGTCTCATAACCAGCAAAGAGACCTGTATCGACAAAGAGGCTCTTACTGGTTATTATTGCAGCCCTGGAAGCCCCAGCTGCAATAAGGCAGACACCCTCAAACTTGTTTAGCTCCAGGCCTCCACTCGTAACAAGCCTGATAGTGGTATTCCAGTCACCGGCCCTGTTAACCGCCACGATGTTCCAGGCGTTCTCACGAGTCGCGCCTGGCGACATACCGTAGTAGGGTGATTCTATGTCCTTAACAACGGCACCCGTAGGGTCATGCACTACAATCTCTATACGAGCATCATAGCTTGAGGTGGACGTGTTCTTCCACTTGACCGCTATCTCGAATGTCTGCCCGTCGGGGTCTACCGCTGCTGGGAAGGACAGCCTTACATCCGCGCCCTTGTTGACCCATTTGTCTGTGATTTGACCAGTAACGCTGGGAACACCACTCATAACAATCGTTGCGGTTGCTATGTCGTCCTGAACCCATTCTTGGTCTGCACTCCAGTACCACGACCAGATAGTGAGTGTTACTGTCTGACTCGGCATAGTGAAGGAGTCATGGAATACTCCCTCACTACCTGCATCCACAGGTTGGGATGCGGTACCGAACTGTAGACCTTCCTCGTTCCCAACCCTGCCAGTTGCATTGATATGGATACCGTAGGTGTGGGTGTTGCGGATGTGTACTTCAATGTCAACAGTGGCACCAGCAGGAGCACTGTCTGGCATTATTGTGTCGATTATATCTGTGTAGGCACCTGCCATCGTACCCTCCTTAAACAGAGAGGGCTAACCACTAGCTTACCAGTGGTTAGCCCTCTCTGTTTAGGATACAACCTGGCAGGTGGGGTGCTTTCACACCTCACCACATGTTACATACACCCCACCTGACAGGTTGCCCCTAGAGCTACCACCGGTCTTTACGCAGGAGTGATTATAGTAGCGTCGGCAAACGGCAGGTATGTGATGTACCAGTCGATAACGCCGGCAACAGAATCAACTGCGTTAACCAGGGAGATGACACCTGCAGTCAGTGTTATCGGACTGGCAAAACCGGCTTCTGCGCCGGTCAAATCCAGGTGACCGATACCAACACCCGGTGTCAGTAGTCCAGCCAGTAGACCTGTCCAGGTGTAGAGAGTGTTGACTGCGTCATTTGCGATGCTGGCAGCTGCGGCACATAGTGCAGTGAGAGCACCACCGCCAGTAGGCGTGAAGGAGAGGTCTGGTACGGCCAAGCCTGCACCGATAAGGGTTGTGACATGGCCAAACAGTGCGTAAACGAGTACTGGGCCACCGGTAATGGTGAATAGGTCAGCACCGGTGCCATCAATGTCAGTGTACAGACCTGGCCTGCGCACTGACCTGTATATGCGAGTTTGGGTCAACTGAGCTCTTGTAAATTGCGTTGTCATGATGTTTTTGTCACTCCTTCTTACTGTTTGTGCTTACGCAGCAACAATCAGACCGGCATCGATGAGTGGCAGGTAGGTGATGTACCAGTCGATGAGGCCACCAGTGACAGCCGCTGCTGTCGCGTCGGTAAGGGCTATGACGCCCGAAGTGAGCGTTATAGGTGAGGCGAAGCCAGCCTGCGCAACGGTCAAATCCAGATGGCCTATGCCTACGCTTGGGGTTAGCAGGCCAGCCAACAGACCTGTCCAGGTGTAAAGAGTGTTGATGGCGTCTGTGTCAATGTCTGCGGCTGCCACGCACAGACCTGACTGAGCACCACCTCCAGTAGGAGTGAACTGTAGTCGGGGAATGGCGGTACCAGCAACGAGCTCAGTGGCATGGCCGATTAGGCTGAAGCAAAGTATCGGACCATCCGTGATGGTGAAGATGTCGAATGTCGCGGTACCAAGCTCTAGCGCTACGCCCGGCCTGCGCACTGTTCTCAATGCGCGAGTTTGGGTTAACTGCTCTCTTGTGAATTGGGTAGTCATGATGCTTTTCTGGCCTCCTCGCTCTTATTTCCGCCCTGGCTTACACCAGGAGTCCCAGGAAGTATTACTACCCCCTGGGTGTCCTTCAGACGCTGGGTAAGGCGAAAGTCTTACCCAGCGTCATCCGGGAATCCATCGTAACTAGGAGTTGGCAGATAGCGTGCTAAGCTACCAGTGTCTTACCAATCCAACCGAATAGCTGCAGCGTTCCGGTAACGCCGGTTGCAGCGGCAGCGCCAGCTGCATTCATCAGTTGGTGCGAGAGTGTTGTGCCGGCTGGGAGACGCAGTGGAATTGGCTTGTTCCCGATGGCAAATACCACTGCGATCGCACTGAACTCATCGTTTTGTGGCGCCAGTGGGGTGGCCAGCCAGGCGGTGTGGTACACACCACCTAGAACGTTCGCAGCAGCGTCCGGGAACAAAGAGCACCGCCAGTTGTAGACGATGGTGCCAGTCGCGTCTGCCAAACATGTCCCGACGACGGCGTTGATGAACCAGACTTCCCCGGTGGGCACGGTCAGCGTCGTGGTGACCACGGCGCCCGCAACCGCGGCTGCCGGAATGGCGACGGCAGCGAGGTCCGTGGCCGCAGTTGCTCCATCCAGGTTGCCCAGGATGTGCTGTGCCTCAGCCAGTACGTTGGGCTGGTTGACTGCCAGGTCCAGGTCCCAGAAGGCGGCTGCACCCTTGTAGTACCCGATGGGGAGGCTTCCCAACTGGGTATACGGTGTGCCGCTGGTGACGAGGGCCGGCGTCAGGTTGGTAAGCGTTGTGGTGCTCATGGGCTTTATGGCTTTGTCGACGACTGACTGCTTGCCCACGGCATCCTCCTCAATCTTGTCCATGGAACCCTCTCTTTCTTCAAGTGATTACCGGATGAGAAGACTCGTGACGCTAGCCGGCAATGCCGGACATTGCGCCGGTCATCATCTTCATCATCATCATGACAATCATGATGGTGATGAGCGGCTGGATGAGGTTATTGATGTCCAGCTGGGATGTTGCGACTGCCGTTGTGGTCATCTCGATGACCTCCTGTTGTTCGTTCTTTCGTCTGGGTGCTTACTTCAACGAGCCAGCCGCACTAGCCGGCGATGTTGCCCATCGCGCCGGTCATCATTTTCATCATCATCATGACAATCATGATAGTGATGAGGGGCTGGATGAGGGCGTTGATGTCCAGTGCGGAATCCTGGGTCGTCGAAACGGCCGGGATGGTCCCCGCCTGCATAGGCACCGTGGACGCCTGGAGAGGCACCGCCGTTGCCTGCTGCGCGCGTGGCAGCTGAACGGACGATACCTGGAGGGGATGGAGTCTGCGCGCGTCGTTCATATTCGCGCCTCCCTTTTTCGTTCCATGCCCTGAATGCCGCTTCAGAGCATTCGGCCCACTTTACCGATGGGCCCCCGGCTCACGGGGTTAAAGGCCGAACGCGTTCTTCAGGTTGGTCTCCCATTTGTCGGCGACTGCGGCGGTCATCTTGACGGCGTAGCTCTTCGCCGGCGCCGAACCACTGATGTCCGAGCCGAAGAATTGGCTCATGGACCTGTTATAGTTCCCCGGCATGACCCGCAGCTTATTGCTGAGCTTGGCCTTGGATTCCTTGATTCCCATATCTTGGTAGCCTCCCTTGACCCTCTCGGGTCTCTTCCTTTGGTCTTCCTGTGAACTCGGAAGGCATGCGGCACTAACCTTCCAAACCCTATGCTTCATACTAACACACTGTGATAGCTTTTGTAAACGTACTTTTATGGCATCTTTTTTAGGAACAGACATGACTAAGCACAGACCACATCACACAAACAAGTGGATTTCGGTGTGATAGTCTACACCTGTCAAGTTAGCCGAATAAAGTTTCTTGTAGTTATGCCATGGCTATAGGAGTTTACAGATTGAAGGCCGAATACCACAAGATATTCGGCCTTCATAATCTCAGGACGGTGAGCTAGCTAGATGGGCTCGTGCCGATTCGGAAGATCTTTGTGCCGCAACTGGGGCAGACGCCTTCGGTCGCCGGCTTGCCGTTCCTCATAGTGATGGCCTTGGCGTCTTTTATCTCTCGGCTGGCTCGGCACTTCACACAATATGCTTCAATGTTTCACCTCACTACTCTGTTTGGACTCGTGATGATTGGTCTATTTCAGGCTCTCGTCAAGCCAGATGTAGGTAGCCATACCATAGTATTCCCCGATACCCACGTGTGCCTCCCCGTGGTAGCCCTGCACCCTCGGCTGCCAGTAGGTATCGATAACCGGTGACGGCAGGTATATTTTGTCACCCGTCGCCAGTCCGGCCAGGGTTATCTCCTCGGTCAGTCTTATCCGGTCAGCCCACTCGTATGACGCGGACATCTCGACAAACAGTTCGTCGCATATTTCACAGATACTGGCGTTTAGATTCCAGGAGAAGGGTGTTCCGTCCGGCTCTGTCAGGTGCTGATTGGTGCCCATGCCAACACCAGCATGGGCGGCCCATGCCCCTTCCCACTTCTGGTTAAAGATTGCGCCCCAGAAGACACCAATATCCATTACTTCTATCTCTGTCTCGATGCCAACCACGTCCCAATAGCTCTTGATGACAGCATAGTAATCCGCCTCATTCGGAAGGACGACCAGTTTGGTTTTGATGCCATTGGGATAGCCGGCGTCAATTATCAGTTGCCTTGCCTTCTCCGGGTCATAGTCATAGAACTTGGCGACCGGTTCCGGCAGGTTCTCGAAAATTAATCCATGCATCTGGTATACCGGCGCCATCTGGTGCGCATTCTGCACCGCATTGCCCTGATAGTAATCGTTTATTATGGACTCGCGGTCGATAGCGATGGATGCCGCCAGTCGAACATCATAGGCATCTACGTCGTTGGACGGGCCAAATGGCCCGGACCTCATGTTCAGTTCTATGTCCCATGCGCCTGGGTCTACCATGCGGAACGATTGCAGTTCGGGGTTGGTTTCCTGGAGACTCGCGGAATCTTGCCACTTAACAAGAGGCATAATGTCTAGCTGGCCGGTCCGCAATGCTGCAATCTGGGTGGATAGGTCGGGTATGACCAGTATTTCAAAGCCATCCAGGTATGGCAGGCTCCTGCCTTCGGGATCCTTTTGCCAGTAGTTCGGGTTCTTCTCATAGACCAAGGCGGAATCCTCGATATACTCAGTCAGCATGAACGGGCCTGTCCCGGTCAGATTCCGCCAGTCAGTCGTATCCCCGAATTCCTCCACTACGTCGGGTGCTACGTGGCTGTAGAACTGGAGGAACAAATACGCCCACATTCGGGGCTCCGGGGCTTCAAAATGCACTTCGAAGGTGTATTTGTCAATGACACTGACGGTTTCCGGGGTTCCGGTAACGCCGTGCCAATAACTCGTCTCTTCTGCCAGTATCCGGTTGACACTAAATACAAGGTCATCGGCGGTAACCTCTCTGGCGTCATGTATCCCCGGTTTGTCCTGCCACATCACTCCTTCGCGGACGTGGTAGATTGCGTGCGTCTGTGTGACCAGTTCCCAGCTTTCGACGAGAAGCCCCATCTTTATATCTTCAGGGGGTTCAGCCCAGGCGGCTTCAAACGACCACTTATTGGTGCCGGCCGGACCCTTGTACCAGTCTATGGAAGCGAATGTTTCCGCGACGGGCTTGATGTACGCCTGCTGGTTGTACATCGTCAGGGCCGGGTCGAAGCCTTGCGGGTTTTGGAGAGACAACAGTGTCACTGTTCCGCCGTAGATGGGTTCGTTCGGGTCCACTGTCGGGGTTATTGTATCGGCGGTATCAGTGATGTCAGTGGTGTCAGCGGTATCGGTGGTGTCCTTGGTGTCTCCGCCGCAAGACGACAGCACCAGTACCGCCGCCAGCAGCAGACTCACTACTAACCATGCATATTTCCTCATTTTACTACCTCATGGTTCATTCCAGTACCAGATGTTCTTACCATAGCTTAACTCTTCATATCATTCCTCCCCGCTTGCAGTACTTTCATCTTCTTAGTCGCTCCTGCATAACGTCCTATACCACCCCTCAGCCTGGGGTCCAGCAGGTCACGAGCCGCGTCGCCGAACATGTTGACACCATATACTACAATACTGAGAGCAAGCCCCGGCCAGAAACCCATCCCCGGGGCGAGCAACATGTAGGAACGCCCCGGACCGGCAATCATTCCCCCCCAGCTTGGCTCTGGAGGTGGGATGCCGAACCCCAGGAAGCTCAAACTGGCCTCGGTTAGAATTATGGCTGACATGCTCCCCGAAAATCCGATAATCAAAAGAGGCAGAACGTTGGGCAGGATATGCCGGAATAGTATTCGCCGGGTTGAAGCACCAATCGCCTTCGCCGCCTCGATATAGGCTTCCTGCTTGAGTCTGACAACCATACTTCTCATTATCCTTGAACCGCCGATACCGAACGTGAACGACAGGACAATGATAATCTGCGTCAATCCCGAGCCTAGGATAGCCATCATCGTCAGCAAGATGACCAGCATGGGGAAGGCCATCCAGGCATCAACGAATCTCTGCACTACGATGTCGAACCTGCCGCCGATGTAGCCGCAAAGAATGCCGATTGTTGCCGATAGCACGCTGGCAGTGAAGGCAACACTGACACCGACTACCATTGATATACGGGCACCGTAGATGACGCGGCTGAGGAGGTCTCGGCCCAATTGATCCGTGCCCAGCCAATGCTCGGCCGAGGACCCCTGCAGGAGGTCCTTCAGATTTATTTCGTTGACGGCGTAAGGGGCTAGCAGGTCGGCAAAAATGCCGATGAAGAACAGTAGTAGAACGATAACCGCCCCCACCGTCCCCAGAGGTTTCTCCTTCCACAGTCTTACGAAGAAGTCGGCGAAGGCACCACGCTCCGTCCCGAACTGCGCCAACTCATCTTCGATTGTGTCCCTTCTGTTGTCACTCATTCTTCTGAACTCTATCCCTGTCTGCGCCTAGTCATACCGGACCCGGGGGTCCAGATAGCCGTAAGTAAGGTCAATAACCAGATTGTTCGTCAGCACAATCAAGGCCATTAACACGTTCACTCCGGAAACCACGGTATAGTCTCTGATGTTGAGAGAGGTGATAGCAAGGCGGCCTATCCCAGGCAGATTGAAGATATTTTCCATAATTACTGCGCTGCCAATCACAATGGGTATCTGGATCCCCACTGAAGTGACTATGGGAATGACAGCGTTCCTCAGGGCATGCCTCACGACTACCACTCTCTCCCCGAGTCCCTTTGACCAGGCAGTCCTGATGTAGTCCTGCCTCAGCACCTCCAGCATCATGGTGCGTGTTAGTCTCATCACCCCTCCCGCCAAAGCCATCGCCATAATGGTTGCGGGAATCAGGAACTGGCCCAGGTTTGCTATTGGGTCCTTGCTGAAAGGTATGTACCTTACGGGGGGCATCCAATTCCACCAGATTGAAGGGTAGACCATTACCATGGTCGCCACCCAGAAGCCGGGAACGGCCAGAAGGATAATCGCAAAACTACGCCCGATATAATCGCCAGCGGTATCCTGACGTATCGCCGAGAATATTCCTATAGGAATGGCAATCACCAGACCAATTATCATTGCCAGAATACCGAGTTCCAGGGATACCGGGATTCTGGGTAATATCTTTTCAATCACCGACGATCTTCCCCATAAAGAATCCCCGAGGCTACCTTGAAGAACACCTGTATGTTCGCCGGTATCACGATCAGGAAAGACCCCCATCCAGCGTAAATACTGGATTGGCGCTGACTCATCTAGTCCCAATTGATGCTGCAGGGCAGTACGGTCATACTGCACTCCCGTATCCCCCATCTCGCTCAGCATGATGTCTATCAAGTCTCCCGGAATAAAACGAATCAAGAGAAAGACCGTCATCGTTACGAGGATGAAGGTGGGGATGAGTAGCAGTAATCTTCTGATAATATATGTTCCCATACCTTCTTCACTGACTTCACTGGGTGCTCACTGGATTAGTTTCTCGGCATGTTGTCTTGCAGCTCTCACAGCAAATGCCTTGCCTGCAGGTGTAGACAAGTCAACACCGTATGATCTTGCCTCACCCTCAACCCACTTCTTGACAACTTTGCTCCCAATGAGCACTCTGACAGCTATCTCGAGTTCATGTGGGGTGAAGCCCCTACTGTTGCGGGGCATCAGGCTTGTTCTTCTCCACAATCTCACCATCAATCGCGAAGTACGAGGTGAGTTGAACGGCAAGGGCGTCACCAAGTTGTGCGATGAGTTGTGGCAGGAGTGCTTTGGCTTCTTCATTCTCTGAAGACAGCTCGACGAAAACACTGGAGGCAGCGTGGTCGATGGTTATCTTTCCCTTGATGTGGTGACTGACGGCTTGTACTGCCTTCAGCTGCTCAGGGTTTACCGGCATTACCATGTGTGTTCCTCCTTATTCCTGTGTTCTCTTCCAGTTCGATATAGGTTCGTTCTCCATTCCTGGCGCTATCTGATTCATCATTCTTTTCATGAGTGGTTCCATAGTACGAATCATCATTGACTTCATTGGGTCTGTGCCTTCGGCAGGGCGTTCAAGCTTGTCGACTGCAGATTCGATGCTAGCCAACATCGGCCCCATGGTTTGACCCATGGCTTGTGCGGTCTTCATCGCAGCGTCGGTGGAGGCTTCTTTATAGGCCGCAGCTTCACCAGTACGCATCTCCTTAGCCATATCAATGATTGGCTTAGACTGCTGGAGACCAACTTGGGACATCTCCTGCATTACGCGCACTCCCAGGACAAGAACGCTCATACCGAACTTGAGACCCTGTTCGAATGCTGGACCTTGTACCCCTGCTTCTTCCGGCATTACAAGGGCATTGATGATTGCTTCAGGCGGTGAACCCTTGGAGAATACCTGTATGGGCTTTGGTTCACCAGCAACAGCCACACCTGTCCTTGGTGGAGGAGGGGGTTTCTCCTTCTTCACCATCAGATTGGCCTTGACAAGTTCACCGCGTGCTATGTCGACTGAGCGGGGGGCAGCTCCTGCTGCTATCAGTTCTTCTTTCGACGCACCACGCAAGAGGTGCCACTTGATGTTGTCACCCTTTTTCGCTGGTTCCTCCTCACGCAGGTATGGAGGAACTGATTCATCGACGTCATCAGGAAGCTCGTCTTCATCTACTTCGTCGGCAACAGGTTCAGGCTCTCTTTCGTTCTCTGGTATGGCCTCGTCGCCTACTTCCCCGGGCATACCGAGGTCATCATCATCACCAGGGCCCTCCTGGCTGGTTATGATTTCTTCGTGCTCAGGTTCACCACCCTCAGGGTGACCATCTTCAAGTTCGTCGCCGGGTGGTCGGTCTTTTCCTACCATGTTTCGGAGCTCATTGAACGGGAACTCCTCTTGCGACCTATCTTCACTGCTCATATCGGCACCTCCTGCAAGACTTTCCCCAACCTGCTCTTACCATTATAGGCCAAAACGGGGGAAATGTAAAATCTCACAGATGCTTTCTGAATCCAACTTTTTTCTGCAAAATTCCTGTTCTGCAGCACCTTTTTTAGTTTACCCACAAATGCAGGGAAATAGTAATGCAAATTGAATGCAGGAATAAGGGGGGCCACCCAACTACGGGTTTTATGCAGTGTGCTGCAGAACTACCTAATCAGCAATTCAACAGCTCTCCTTACACCAACTCTCTTCGATAGTCTTGCCACTCTGACTGCGTCTCGTACATCATGCGTCTTGCCAACGAGGCGTGTGGCTATCTCAGCTGCTTCGTTGTGGCCTACCCCTTCACGTGACTCAAGTACGTTAGTCACTACTTCTCTGTACTCAACAGCGGTGTACTCTGTCAGTTGGAATGTAGTGAACCTTGACATCAATTCGGGAGGAAGCCTGTTGACGCGGTTAGCAGCCCCGATAACCCAGACCTTAAGCTTGATGTCCAGCTTCCTGCCGACTTTAACACGAATGAGTCTACCAGTCTCCATGAGCGACAACAGACTCGCAAGGTCAACGAGAGGCATCTTGTCAATTTCGTCTACTAGCAGTATCCTGGGTTGGGTTTCGGCTACGATATCCCAGAGTCCTGCATGGGATGTGGCACTCCCCAACAACGACATAGTCTGCGCACCAAAGGCTCGCTCTATGTCCCAGAGGAACATTGTCTTTGCGAGTGACGGAGGTGCGTGTAGGAGCACATGGATTGGGTCGTCGAGTTGGAGGGACTCGCGAAGGAGCTCTTTGAGGTCATCGTAGCCGACAATGTCAGAGAACATCTCATTGAAGCTGATTGCTGGTTTCGGGGGAGAGCTTTCTATGGGAGATGGTGGAGATACTGACTCGATTATTCCAGACTCGGCTAATGCTCTGCCCTCATCTGTCAACACATATCGTGTGTCCTTGTTTGACTTGAACGAAATCTTGACAAGCTTCTTGATGACGAGTTTAGTGAGGTAGTATGTCGGTAAGGCTACGTCATGCCAGTGCCATCCAAGGGAGAAGTTGTCTGCATCCATAGAGTGCTCGTATTTGAGGATGTCACAGACCGCTTTATAGTCAATCTCTGTTATGGTTGTCATGTAGTTGTTCTCCTACCCGTGGAACAAGCTAAGTACGGCATTATGCGAGATGCAATACTTCTCTTGCAGTGCCATGAAGTGTCCTTCCTCATAAGCGTCAGACACCCCTTGGCGTCTACATCGTTCGTTGTCTACCTTCATAGATTCCATCTCAATCAGTGCGCTCACTGCTTGACCGATGACGTATGCTGCCTGTTGCTGTTCGTCCATGAAAACTTCACTTCCTGAGGAGGATTACCATAACGGCGAGTCCGAGTATTATGAGTACTGCACTGAACACACTGAGTTCTCTCTCTAGTGTTATCGTGAACACACCAAAGAATATCCCAGCAGTGGCTATCCCTAACCGGATGTAATCCCGAGCTCTCATCACATCCTCTTGACTGCCCAGTAAACGTTGATAAAACCACCCACCAGGACTAGTAGCCCGCACAAGACAGGTAGGGGGTCGTCAGTTACGACTCCGTAGATTGTTGAGCCTATCCCACCCATCGTCATAATCATGCCTACTACGCCGATTATGTAGATACGGAGTTTCATTTCGCCAACCATGAAGCCAGGCCGATTATGCCTATGATAATACCACTAGCGACTGCACTCTGCCAGAAGAAGGCTATCAGATAGTCTCGCATGCTAACCATCTTACCAGGGACATCGTCATCCTTGCACAGTGCGTATAAGCCCCAGACAGGAACAAAGTATCGCCATCTCCGTTGATGTATCACTTATGCCAACCTCGCAATTGTCTGATTGCTTCATACGCAGCATTGATTAGTACCATCTTCTCGTGTGTTCCACCACGGTCTGGATGAGCAACACGAGCTTTCTTGTGGAACGCCTTGTCTATCTCTTCACGTGTAGCAGTTGGGGCAACGCCGAGTATGTCGTACGCAGTATCTTGTTTCCCTTGCTCACTCGCTCCGATTTGTGCACTCAGCAACTTCAGCTGCTCGTCTATCACCTTGCGCACCTGGCGCAGAGTGTTCAACTGGGTGTTAACCATGAGGCGATTCAGCATATTGCTGACATTGTCTTTCTTACCCATGCCTGTGAACTGAAATAGGTTCTTGAGGTCGTCTTCAAGCCCCATGAACGTAGGTTTCTCCCTTCTTGACTTCTTTCATGTCGCCCCAGTTCTGGCCAACATCAACACTGATTGTCATAGGCAAAGACAGTTCATTGTCTTCCATCTCTGTATACAGTACTTGGACAAGGTCATTTACGTCAGCTATCGGGACCTCGAATACTAGTTCATCATGTACCTGCAAGAGCATCTTAGTAGATGAACCCTTGAGAGCCTTCCACGCACGCACCATGCCCTTCTTTACCACCTCGGCTGATGAGCCCTGGATGCATGTACTCATAGCCATCCGTTCACCGTGTTCAATCATCTTCTCTGAATGACCATAATCGAGCTCATTGATTGACCGTATCCTACCACCAAGAGTTGTCGCGTAGCCAGTCTCTCTGTGGTACCTGTTCATCTTGCGAGTCCATGAAAAGACCCCAGGGTAAGCCTCTTCAAGAGCTCTCCTTGTCTTCCTATCGCCACCTTGATAGATGATTTGGAAGTTGGCAGTCTTACCCTTGAACCTGAGGTCAGCGCTACCGTACAACTTGATTGCTGTCTCAGTGTGTATGTCCAAGCCGTCCACGAACGCCTTGAGCATGGCAGCATCCTGCGACTGGTGAGCCATCATCTTGAGCTCAAGCAAGTCGTAGTCTGCCTTCACAAGCGCCATACCAGGTGGTGCTATGAACACTCCACGAATAAGCTTACCAAGCTTTGACCTCTTCGGTATCTTCTGAAGATTGGGTCCTGAACTTGAGAGTCTGCCTGTACCTGTGTTTACCTGATTGAAGCTACCGTGTATGCGGTTATTCTCGCGAGTTGCCTTACGAAGACCCTTGACATATGAGTCTTTGAGCGTCCTTAGCTCCTTGTATGCAAGGTACAACCCTATGTACGGGTGCAGATGTTGAATCTTCTCGAGGTACCTCTTGTCAACACTGCGTCTGCCTGTGTTGGTTGTTCTACCGACAGGGAACTCAAACTGGTCATACATGAGATTAGCAACCTGCATAGGAGAGTTGTGGCTAATGCTCGATGAACCAGCGTACATATTGAGGTCATCTGTGAGGCTGTCAAGCCGAACGTCGAACTCGTCACCAAGGGACACCAATCTGGGTGTGTCAACCATGATACCGTTTAGCTCCATATCACACAATACAGGAACAAGCGGCATCTCTATTTCCCAGAATGGTCTGAGAAGGCCAAGTCTCTTGAGTAGAGGCTCCATACAATTCCAGAGTGCTAGTGTGTACATAGCGTGTGGGCAAGAATACTCAGCCTGTTCTTTGAAGGACATGTCTTCGAACGGTTTCTCAAGCTGGTCAAACGATGTGATACTCCTACCCAGAAGTATCATGACAAGGTCCTTCAACGACAGCATCTCATGCTCAAGAAGATGGGCAGCAATCATTGTGTCGCACAGGTTGTCTGCTGTAATACCCATCTTCATGAGCATAGCACGGTCATACTTGCCATTATGAGCGATTAGCAACGTTGCTGGGTTGGCAAGCAAGTTGAGAAAGGCATCGTTGTCAGCGCTAGCATAGAATGAACGGTTTGGGGCGTGGGTTATTGAGAAGCCATACGGCTTATCATCAACAATGTCAACCCCGGACGCTTCGATGTCAAACGCCAGAACAGGGGACTTTGCTAGCGCCTCAAACGCGACAGCATCTAGGCCAGGTGAACCACTGTACATGTATTCTGGAGGCATCTATCCTCTCTTGAGTAATGCCAGACGTTCCTGTATACTCAAACCGGCTGTGGAGGATTCTTCACCATGGAGCACAGCATACATTGCTCGTGCTCTTGCCTTGCTCAACCTCGGTATGGCTTCCAGCTCTTCAAGTGTGCAAGTCCACCTCAGTGGAACACCATTGAATTGCTTCACAATCTTGTCAGCAACGGCTGGTCCGATACCAGGGAAACTCTGCAACAGCCAGAGTTGGATTTCATCAGCGTCTGGGACAATCCACATGCCCTTCACATTCGGGCGAGAGAACAGTCCAAGGTGCTTGTCTTCACTCATGAACTTCACGGTTGCTTTGATGTAGTCGACTGTGTCCTCCAGGTCGTCGGTCCAGTCAACTTGTATGCCTTGAACCATACTAACATCAAGCAACATGCCGCGAACATGACTTCTCTTGAACCTGCTTGGGGCGTGCTTGTCCAGTACAAGTGTGGTGTCTGGATAATACTTGAACTTACCCTCGCAGAGGAGTCTCATGTACTGACAGTGCTGGTTGAGGAGTGAAACCTCACGCGCCATTCTACCGTCAGTAAACGACGAGACGAAATCGTGAGGCACTTCTTTCCGTTGGATGCCAAGGAGACCATGCTTGGAAAAGAGGAGTATATCAGCTCCTTTCTCCTCAGGCAGACTACTGACCAGTGCCAAGTCGCCGAGTCTCTTGGCAAGCTGGTGTTCAGTTGGCGCTAACAGGACTCTGATTGTCATGCTGCGGGAGCTTTCGCGGCTGCCGCTTTCGCTTCTTCGGCTGCTTCGTCTGCTGCCTTTGCGGAGTCCGCAAGTGACAGGTCAATCACAGGCTCCAAGCAGATGTAGTACAACTCAGCGTTGATATTGACGTTGGGTTGTCCTGCCTGGACGAAGTTGCCAGCAATTGTTCCTGGCTTGATGTCGATTAGGCCATTTATCGACACCTTGTACGCCTTTACTATGTGGTCTGTCATGTGAACCCCCTTATACTATCGGCCACCCAGCCTTGGCTACGAGATACTGGAGATAGAAGTCAATCAACTTGACCTTCTTGAAGTACGGTCTGCCACCACGGTCCTTGAAGGTGGTTATGAACCACTCGTTTGTCCCTGGTATGAGCAAGAATGCTGTGTGCATCTGATGGCCGAGCCTTTTCTGGCCAGCAGGACGTACTCCCAAATCACCGAACAAGAGCTGCAGTTCTGCGTCCTTCTCACCCCTGTCTATCCTCTCAACCCTGGTAGTCGCGTACACATGGGTTGGGAGCTGATAGATGATTGGGAGAATCCAGTCACTGTAGAGCTTGTTTATCACTGACCAGTCCTTCCACCCGTCGAGGCCGTCGGCGATTGGGCTCCCACCACTCTTGGACTTCCTCGCACCAGCCTGCACTTGTTTCCGGATTTCCAAGAAGTAGTCGCCAGCGTCTGCATCAAATATCTCACCAACGAAGTACCTTTGGACAGTCTCCCAAGCCATGTCGGCCATGTCGATGACTGTCCAGTCACCGTCCTTAAGAGGCACCTTGTGGTCCTTGAGCAAAGCAGGACTCAGTTTAACACGTTGTTCTTCCTTGAGTGGTTTTCTCAACAGCCAAGCTATAGCAGTCTTATAGTCAGGCCAGTCGTATGCAGAACACACAAGGACGTTGCCGCCGTTCTCTGGCTTCAATTCTGGGAATTGAACCTCGAGCATGTAATCGATAGCGGCGTCAGTGTCCAAACACCTGAAGATAGCACCTGTCTTCTTGAGGCGTCGAGCCATCATGAGCCACTGATACGACTTGCCTGAGCCTGTTATCCCTGAGACCAGAACGCGTTCTCTAACCGGCATCTTTCCCTCTATTCACGTTAGTACCCCCGGTGAGCAGAATCCTGTATGCTGAACTGTTCCTGTAAACTACAGACATAACGAGTGCGTTACAGTTAGCACACCAATGTTCAGATGCTATCTCCATGATGCCATCAGGATGTGTTACTGGAGGAGTAGGTTCATCATATTCCTTACCACAGCGTAGGCATTTGCTGAGCGGTATTAGGCGGAGTTGTTCTTCACTCATTCCTCTTACCGTAGACTAGCTTGAAGTTATGATGCATTGAGTGGTCCCTCTTAACGTCCTTGCGTCTTAGGTAGATACCACCAAGTCCTGTACCCCACTCAATGAACCCACGGCCGAAGCCGAACCTGGTTCCACCACTCAGAATACGGCAAAATCCCCAAAATGTGAGCTTCCCGTACAGTGTTCTCCAAATCAGTCTCTTCATCAGAACGTTCTCTTGGTGAGTTGCCCTATACACTTGTCCCAGTAACCACAATACTTGCCGCTGCACAACCAATGGTCTATACGGGGAGGAGCCACACCCGACTTCATCTGCATGATGTCGAGCCGTGTCATATCCAACCACCAATCTATGTCGGCTTGGAGTCGATAGGTCTTCATTATCTGGATGTGAGGCACCCTTGTCTTGACAGCTACGTGGTTGTGATAGACGATGGAGCTGCCTATAACGAATGCTCCTGCAGTTGCTTGCATATCCTTGTCTATCCGGTCCTGGGTGTACGCTTTCGCAGCGGTCTTATGGTCGATGACAATCTTGTTGACGTCACGCATGTCCATTCGATAGGTAAATCGGACACCGTCTATATCAGTCCAGTAAGTCTTCTCTACTTCGAGTGGATGGACAGCGAATGCTGTGGTCTCCATGTATTCTTCAACGAGCCCAGCACCTTGTTCCTCGTAAGCGTTAGGAGAGATGTGACCCCAGTCTATATCATCTTCTTCAGATACCCTTGTGCCCCACTCGTCGTGGTAGATTTCGATACACTCGCTCGTTGGTAAGTCCTTACCGGTGCCAATCTTCTGCATGAAGTTTATCTCGAGAGCTTTGTGATAAGCACCACCAAGGATGAGAGGACCAGAAGCAGGAGACCTAATCCCGCGTACGTATCGGAATTCCCAGGAACGCGGACAACGTCTCCACATGTCGAGTTGACTATGGCTGATGTGGTCAAGTTCTACTGGTTCAATCACAGCTCAGTAATCTCCTGCATGTGCGCACAGATAGCGTCTGCAACGTGCAATGCTATCCATGGGGCAACGAGCGGAGTGTACCCATGCTCTCCCCACCTACCCATGTGCTTCTCAGCTATGTCGAATATGGTGACTGCTTGTATGCACGTTATGCCATACCTTTCAGCGAGCATCCTAGGAAGCTTGGGATGATTGGGCAAAGACTTGCCTGCACCACCCTTAAGACCATGCCTACACAAGTCGTGAATGACAGCAGCTGACCTCATCATATCCTTTGTTATCTGTGGATAGAAGGAGCCCATCACGTCACACAGCGTGCTGACTGTGCGAACCACCCTTATGGTATGCCTGAGGTTGCCGTGTTTTCGGCGTTCGTCGAGTGGGTGGTGCCGCATAGAGGACGGTCCATCCCAGAAAGAGTCTGGTGCGACCTGCAGCATATTAAAGGTGAATGTATTGATGCCCGCATCCTCGATGTAGGCAATCAGCTCAAAGAGTGTTTTCTTGAGTTCTACCAAGTCTTTGGCCGACATTATCGAACCCCCCACGCTCGCTGATACATTCTGACATCCAGTTCTTGGATTATCGTGCTAATCCTCGTTCTTGCCTTTGTACTAGTCGTTGAGAGGCTAGCACTCCTTGCTGCGTCAATCAACAGATATGCTTCTAACCAGTGATAATCCTTCCTGGCTAGCTCCTCCAGTAGCTTGAAGTGCTCAACGGTCAGGCCGATCGAAATAAGGTGAGGAGCAGAGGTTTCACTATACGTCAACCGACTTCACTTTGTCCATGAGCACCGTCTGCCAGTTGCGAGCACCCTGGGTGCCGAAATCAGGGTCGCAAACGGCAATCATCTCCGCCCACAGGAGTATCTCCGCCCGCAGCCCCTTCTCACACACGGCGGCGTACGAAAGAAGTGCGTGGAATGCTGCCGGGTCCTTGCGGGGAAAGATGACGAACGGTGAATTGGGGTCATTGGGGTCGGTAGCGTGCATTGTCTCCCCAACTGCTTTCTGCTCTTCGTTGAGCCTGTGTACAACATACTTGGGTCTCAATGTGCCTGCCATACTATCCTCTATTACCTACTAACGTACTCCTGTCTGCTGCTGAACCAATACGACTCAGCAGCAGAAAGGGGAGCGCTACTCCCTGTGTGAACATGCTCAGCAGACGGTGACGAGGGCGTTGGGCAAGAGCGTGCTGGTGCTCTTCCTTATCTTCATCGTCACGATTAGTTTTACTACCCCTCTCCCGAGTGTTTCCACTTCAGGCATCTGCTTTTCGACACCAGATTTGCTACGCTGTCTGGTGGGTCGCCCAGAATCCTTCGGCACTCTCGTCGAGCACCCTGGCCATGAGCGCATCGTCGGAGACTACCTCGGCCTTTCCGAGCGCAGCCGCCTGGAAGGGCTTTATCTCCATGACGGCGGCCATTTTGCCGAGTGTGTCTTCGACAGCACTGTCGGTGGCTGCTGCGGGCGCCGTGGTTGCCGCTGCGGCTGCCGGTGCTGCCGCCTTGGCCGCCGGTGCTCCTGCTGCCCTATCGGGAAGCAGCTCCGTAGGCATGAGCGACGTCTTCGTGTCACCGCCGACAGTTTGGTGCTCCTGCTGCATCCAGTGGAACCCGAGGCCTTCCCAGGACTTGGCTTCGGTCGGCTTGCCGCGGGCCTTCATGTCGACGCCAAGCTCCTTGACAACCCGGTTCTGGAGCTCACCGTAGCGTGAGCTGCCGACGACGTTGTTGCGCTTCGGGTGGCTGATGGACGATGCGTCATCGGCGGGTATCCAGCCGGAGCCAACTGACCAGCCCTGCTGGCCGAGAATCTCACCCTGGGCGTCGATGATGTCGACCATGAACATGAGGCCGATGTTCTCGTCTCCCGTGGCGGCTACTGCCTGGGCGTACTCCTCCTTCTTGCCGAAAGAGGGGTTGGCAATCCAGCCGTCGACATCGTTGATAAGGCCGGTTTCTGTGTCCCACGATGTGTCTTGTACTTCTGAGGTCATCTCAAACTCCTTTCCTGATTACCAGGTGACTTTATTCGCCGAGGCTAGCTACTTCATTCACCACCTCCATTAGCGTCAAGGTAGCCCTCGCTCTTGAGAAACGCTCTGAGAGCGCGACGGACAACCAAGGACATTGCTCTTGAGTCCGGGTAGGACTTCTTCAGGTATGACAGAAAAGCTTCTTGGAGGTCACCTGAGAAGTACACCTGTACTCTTGTCGGTTTGACCTGCTCTCCAGCTACTTTTCCATCCATTGTGATACAATTATAGCTCAAAGTAGCTTAACTGTACAACTCTCATGGGGTTTTGCGAGAAACTTTATTCGGTAACGGATTTCGGGTAACTACATCACATAGGTTCTGGGCCACCCAAAAGGCCGCCCTGCCGCAAAATGCGTTCAGCCTCATCACTTGATTCAGCTGTGATGGCTTCGTCAATGAGTGTGCGTTCTTCAGGGGTAATCTGCGGGTCACGCTGCAGTAGCTCGAGAGAGAGCTTGGAGAATACTTTCTCTCGTGCGTCACGCTCATCAAATCTATCAGTCATCCTTGCATGACCTTCAAGTTGCTTCTTGTACAACTCGTTGTTATCAAGGTGTGCTCTGAGATACTTGATGTTGAGAGCGTTTCCTATGGCGATTCCACAATCGTCTTCCTCAGGTAGCCAAGCTCGGCACTCCCCAAGCTTGCACTCATCGTTGATTGTTGGGCAGAACATTGTGTGATTATCCTCCTTATCCGTCTGTGTCGTCGCTTACTAGGCCATCTCTTTCCAGGAGTTTCTTGAGTTTAGCATCGTCTTCCGTCATGAGGGCATCCCTCATCTCAAGAAGGTCCTTCACTGGCATCGTTGTATCATGCATGGCAATCTTGAGTATCAGCCTGAACATCAAGCCCATCCGGTCGGTCATTGCCTTCAAATCGTGCATGTCTGACTTGAATCCTACCTGTCTGTATATGGTATCTTCGATGAACACCTCTTCTCTAAGCACGAATATGCAGTTCTCTTGTGTAGCCGACCATGCCATGCATTCAGTCTTACTACACGTTGCCGTATGACCATTCCTTGTTGCTTCCTGACACGCCTTTGCCACGATTTCCTCCTTCGTTTGTAAGAGGGCTCGGCACACTTCCCCACTTTGGCCGATGTTTGGAACCCTTAATACCTGGACACCCTCAATGCTGATGCATATTCTCACGCAGTATATCGTCGCGATATTGACTCAGGTCTTCAAGAGAGTCAGCGGTTTCTCTTATCTGTGTGTCTAGTGCTGAGTAAATCTCCTCAACATAGTCTCTAACGTCGTCGATTTCCTGCTCGATGTAGCTACGTAGCTCGACCTCTAGCGCGTCTATCCTGTTGTGTGCATCCAAGAGATTGTGGACAGTAGTGGCTTGTATGACAAACAGGCCAAGCACGACAAATACACCTATTACGATTCCAGTCTTCATAGTACAACACTCTCCTTAAACCATGCCGGGAACATACTCCGGTGCTCATTGAACAGTTTCTCGAACTGCTTGTCGAGCACATAAGTAACAGCGAAGTCTGTCTCGCTTCTCACGCCACGACCTGCCATTTGAATGATTGTGCTCACTGTCTTGTGAGCGTACCAGCGATTACCGTCTTTGCTTGCGTGGATGCGTCTGTTGACTTGTGGGTCACCAAGACCTGCGTACGGCATCTTTGTGATTACCACTACTCTGCATTCATCATCAGGCAGGTCAACACCACGGTCCATACTGGGAGATAAGAGTACGAGAGGCTTCTCGGATGTCTTGAACTTGTCGAGGACTTCCACCCTGTTTCTGACATCATGAGTGATTATCCTAGCAGTCTCAAGGTTACTCTTCAGGTAGTTGCGAATCACGTACGACACAGTGTGCACAAGTATCCGGTCGTCTGGATGCTTGTCCATGATTCCCTGTACGGCACGTGCAAGGCGCGGAAGTGCATCGTCCATTTCCCTGCGTATGACACTTGCACACGGCTCATAATACACAGGTCTGTTGGATTTCGGGAATGGACTCGGCATCTGAAGATAATCGTATGACTTACCGTGCAGTGCTAACCCCACGTTGGCAGAGATTTGACGTGGGTCAAGGATGGTTGCACTCATACCGAGGATACGCTTGGCATGCTTCCAGATAGTCTGCTGAGAATACTTGGCGACCCAGACAGGCTTGAAGGTCCAGCGCTCTTCTTCAGGATACCAGACCCAGTTATTGTCGACTTCTTTGACGAAGAACCTGAGCTTACCGACAAGACGTTCAAGCTCAGTCTTTCGCCGCACATCTGCAAGGTCCATAGGTGACCAGGTGCTCTCCTCTTCTTCCATACGTTCAAGGCGAGCAAGCTCAGGCACTAGTGCCTTCAACGTCTCGTTAGCCCATGAGACCCATGACTCAAACCTGGTCTTGAGTTTTGGTGGTGCTACATCAAGGCGTGACAACTGTTTCTGGGTAATCACAACCTCGATAAAGCCCATGAGCTGGTCTTCAAGAGTGTCGAACTCATCTATGACCAGGAAAGACGCGTCGGAGAAACCCCCAACGTAGTTAGCTTCACTGAGGAAGTATGCCGTATTAAGGATGGCCAACGGTGCATGTAGAGCTTCTTCCTTAGCAACAACGTACGGACATGCACTGATATATTTGCACTCGTTCATTGGTGGCTTGTGAGTGCACTCGGCCGCAGATATGTTCGGGAACATGCTTGGGTACTTCAGGCACCGGTAGTTGCTGCGACCCTTCACCTGCTTGGCGTAGGGGAAATCACGGAGAAGCTGGTCCTGCAGTTGCTTGGTTGTGCATAGGTACGTCAGTCTCTGATTGAGTAGTCTCTGTACTGTGGCGGCAATCAAAGATTTGCCCACCCCAGTCGGTGCATCCAACATGTACGCATACGACTGTGAGTGTGTAATCTTGGCAGCTATCTCCAGCTGACGATTACGGAACGTCTTGAACTTAGGTGGCAGTTGCAAGTCTGCAGGTATCACTATTTACCCCCCTGTTCCAGTAGTTTCTGTGTCTCCCGAGGACAATACTGAACAACGTCCTTCACAATCCTGCTGCTGTTCAGTATGTCGAATACCTTCTTCTTATGCCATTCATTCTCAAGGTCGACTGCAGCCAATACGTAGTCGGTGAGGTTCTCCGCAGCTCTCTGAACGTCATTATCCCTGAACATCTCGTCAATGCCCTGGACAAGCTCCTCAACCTGGTTACGTATGCGTCTGCTTGCTCCTGTAGCGTCGATAACCTGGGCGAGCTTTGTCTCGACTTCCCAATCTGGACTCATGCGGTGACGCATTGCAAGGACGCGCATCCCGAGGAAGATAGCGTCTCGCAGGACGTCTGATACGAGCTCATACGGGGAGCCATGCATCTCCTTGAGAAGCTTGACCCTGCGGTCGAGCCAGAATGGTATGCGTGTACCTGCTGTCGCCGAATGGCCATGTTCATCACTTACCTCCTTGAACGGAGGCGAACCGATTAGTTCTTCAAGGGTGGCTGCGAGGTCTAACGGAGCTTCGACCTCCCAATCGTCAGCTTTCTCTCTCTTGCTCGGCAAGCTCAAGTACCCCCACTGGTAGTTTTGCTAGTGGTGGTGTCCTTGATGCTTGTTTTACTAACGGTAGCACGATATGATAAGTAAAAGCATAAAGTGTACTTAGGCGTGGGTAACACAAACATTTCAGATATGCCTACCTTTCTATGCCTCTCTCGGCGTTCCCCTAGCTAGCAAGTGAGTTCACTTGTTGCTGTACTATTACTAGTACAGACGTGCAGGTGTTGGCACATATCATGCCAATATGCTTTACGCTGTTCCCAAAGCACTTTTGCTATCACGCTATCACTTTTGCTATCACAGCAAAAGCCACTTTTGCTACTCGGTATCCCATAAGCTATCCTGTATGCGCTTTTTTATGGTAAGGTATGTCAGCATAACGCTAGCCCAGCCTTTCCTGTCGAGGAATTCAGCAATCCTGTGGCAAGCATTGCATAACCATATGCCCATACTGAGGTTATTGTCGTCCCAGTGATGGTACGCAAGACCCTTTGGCATCTCTTTGCCGCAGAGTTCACACTTTCCTGGATACTCTCTTTTTGAGAGTCCCCTCTTCATACCACTGCCTGTGAATAGAGTCTTCCTTCTTAAGTGGTCTCTTGCTGCCTTCTTCCTTTTCTCATAGAAGCCAGGTGTAGTGTAGTCACATACTGTTACTGTGCTCACGCTGAACCTCTTAGCTACAGCAACAATAGTCATGCCGTCGAGTCGGAGCTTCTTCATTTCCTTGGCGTCTTCGGCGCTTACCTTCTTCTTCATGTTGGTGCTTATCTTGGGTCCCTCTCAGAGTCGAACACCTTGTTGCCCCACCATGTGCACGTGTTGTCCATGAAGTACGCACCTTCTTGACGCCACTTGCCCTTATGGTGCTTCAGGTAGCCGAGTGCAGCCCACTTGGACAACCAGGTAGCGGCAGAAGTCTTCTTGATGCCGAGTTTCTTAGACAGCTGCAGAGCAGTTACACCGATTTTGCCCCGCATTTCGACGTACTCGAAGGCTTCTTTGTTGACGTAGACGCGCATTATGTGTTGACGATCTTGTTGAACACTGCGTCACAGTAACCACAGTCGTCGCAGTCCACTCGCCCACACTTCCGACCACCCTCGATGAAGTACTTGAGGAAGCCTGTCCTTAGGAGTCCCTCAGTTGGGATAATCATCTGTGCTATCGGCTCCTCAGTGTCACCAAGGTGAGCTATCGACGGCCAGAGATACAGAAGGTTGTCGTCGAGCTCTTGCTCCATGTAGACACGGAGTATGAAGAGGGCAACGTCCTTCGGCGCTGTGCGGAATGCGAGCTTGAAGTTGTCGATACCGGTGTGCACATAGTAGGCTTCCATCCACTGAGGCAGAACCAGCCTTGCTTTGAGCCATTCGGATGGGTGCTTCATCCTGTACTCATTGCACCAGGCAAAGGGGAAGTTGTGGAAGTATTCTTCAGTGCGAGCACTGTTATGGGAGCTCAGGTTGTAGCACTCCCTGCGCCATGGACACATGTACAGACATGCTTCATTGGCGAGAATTGACATCCTGAGAGGGCCCTTAGCCATCTCGGTGAGCATATCGAAGTCCCTGTTGATGGCTGTCGATACATTCACCCCGTTCGCACCAAGTTCGTGCCACCTGTATGTCTGCTCAAGCGTGGCGACCTCGGCTATGGTGCTGACCTCGATGTAGTCCGACGGGAACAACTCTCGCAGAAGATGGATGAGTAGTGGCGAGGTTACTGTCCACTCGTGTACACCGATGCGGTGGAGTCCTTGCACAGTCTCCTTCAACTCCCTCTTCCAGTACGCGTGGAAGTCCTGCATTGACCCTATGCAGGAATGGTTCAAGGTGTACCGGATAGCGATGTTGTTCTTCTGACACCTCTCAACGTATACCCCAACAGCATCCCAGTCCTTGTATGGTATACGGTCGAACGCTCGTGCTGTCGGGGTCATGCCGGCGATTGAGCCGAACATCGACTTGACCCTGACTTTGCCCAAGTGCTTCCTGTTCAGTTCGATGACGGTGTCTAGGAACTCGTCATCCCACAGGTTCCCGATGTTAAGGTCTATTTCCATGTCTACCTCCTGTTACTGTGTTCTTTTGCCTGCTATGACAAGTGCGTATGGCTCAATTGCCAACACGTCCGTAAGTCGGTCCTCAAACAGGTCCTCAATGTCATCGGGTGAGAACGAAGTTGCCCCGAATCTCCCAAGCTGCTCATGGTAACTCACGAGGTGTTCTGGGTTACTCGGCATGTATTCGAGCATCATTATCGGCCACTGCCCAAGGTCGGCGATGAACTCCGTTGGGTTGTCGACACAATGGAGGAAGTCAGCCATGATGATGAGGTCCCACTCCCGCAGCATGGTCTTCACCGCAGTGAGGTCAGAGGACAGCTCAAGGTCTGCCTTGAGGGAAATGGCTCCCCACGGTCGCTTGTCGATGGTGACACACTCTTTGGGTACACCATCCCTGGCGAAAGTAATCGACAGTCCTCGCGACAACCACCCAAGTCCGGCACCGAATTCAATGATTCGCCTGAACTCGATACCGGAGTTCTTGAGAGCTGTTGATACAGGACCGAGTAAGTACCTCTCACCGTACATCTGGGAGTACTGGATGAGAGCCAGGTAGTCACCACCACAGAGTAGGTGACGTGCGAGACCCACTATCGCTTGACGGTCTTTGGCGTCACTCAGATAACACCGGCGTAGTAGATGGTACAACTGGTCTGTTTCTTTCTGGTTCACTGTGGTTCCCTCCCTAACCTTCCTTCACTACTATGTCTTCGAAGATGACTGGAATACGCTTCCTGAACTCTGCTAGCAGCATCTTCATTATCTCTTGCATTTGAGGGTGAGCATTGGGTGCTGTTCGTACTCGCATCACGTGCCGCCATTCACGCAGGTTCATGGTGGTTACGATTTCGGTCTTGAGAGAGTTGGGAAGGACTGATCGTGCCTCCTGTGGGGACGCATTAGCGTTGATGAGGTAGTTGTATGCTCTCTCGCATGCTTCCATGTGCTCCAACCACGTATTGTACTGGACACCGTTGTCGTTCCAGAAGCACGGCTTGATAACCGTCATCCCCTTCTTCTCATAGTTCACATACCGAGTGGATTCCTGAGTGTACGCTGCTATCCGGTGGCGAACCAGCTCATGAGTAACACCACGGTCGCAGATGAAGCGAACTGAGATGCTCACATGCTCGAGAACCGATTCGTGGCCAGACTTGATTATCTTGCGGACAAAGGCCTTCGCAGAGTTGTCAGTTATGAACTTCTCAGATTTGTAGGCTGTGCGTCCGGCTATCTCCAGACAGGTGAGGATTTCGTGTTCGTCAAGGTCGTCTAAGACCATGACTTCTGGCCTGATTACTCTCATCTTTTCTCCCTACTCCAGGTCACCTTATTTCCATGAACTCCTTCCAGTGGTCATTGAACGGAGTCATGTCCGTGACGCGCTTGTAGTTGTAGTAACCGTAGTGGTAGACAGTATCATATGGGATGCCAAACTCCTTGGCTACCTTGATACCTACCTTGGCAACAGAACCCATGAACATAATCTTCTCTGGCTTCAGGTGCTCAACTTCGACCTTGAAGAGTCTGAGGTCTTCAGCGTTGGGGGGTCGAGCATCCCGACGTGGGGCCTTGACGAGGTTAGTAACGGCAAAGCTACCGAGTGGGGTCCCAGTGGTGATAAGTGTGTCAGTGAGCATTAGACCAGTTGGTCCAGTCTCAAACGGGATATTGAGGATGTTATTAGGGCCAATACGCTCAGCAACCAGCAACATGTGAGGATTGGGCGAACCTACGCAACCATAACCTGCGTGCCACATCTCCGACCACCAGCTCATGTCGTTCTTGTGAGTGTCGTGGAGAATCTTGAGAGATTCTGGTGTTACAGCACTCGTGTAGTCATACTCGGTGTAGCGTATGTGGTGGGTGTCGAGGAACCAGCGGTAAAGACGGATGCACTCATCCCACTTCTCATACGGCATGTATTGGTCAACAGGGTAGTCACGCTGAGATGGTTTATGGGTGCACAAGATGATAAGAGGTTTCTGTATCAGAGTTAGGAGCAGCATGTTGTGCCATTGCTTCATTGTGAACCTGAAGTCCCGTTCTATCACGATGGAGTACGGATACTCACAGATGGCATGTCGGTCCCAGACAGAGTCCCATGCAGTTCTGTCAGCAAGCGGTCTGATGAAGTCATCGTATGTAGAGTGCTGGTCGAAGTGGTAGTACCGCATGTTGAGAGCTCTCGCAAGGGTTGTCTTTCCTGTGCCGTCTGGGCCGAGCAAGATTATCATGCTATTTCTCCCGTGTGAACTCTACGAACCCTGCTTCCAGTATTCTCCGAACCTCTGGTAGAGTAAAGCTCGGAATGTGCACGAGTGTGCAAAGCCCCCGAATGGCTTCAATCTTCCAGAAGTCAAAAGCCTTGTAACGCTCTTCGAGTGTGACAAGCTTGTCACACTCCTCACAGAACAAGAACACACTCTGTGTTGCGTCAATCGCGTGGTCAACTGGCTTCTTCCAACCCCAGTTGCCACCGCAACGTGCGCACTCTCCGTAACTGGGATGCTCTGCGTTGCGTGCTTGCACTTCAGGGGACTTGAATACCATTTGCCTAGTCCTCCTCTGTCTCCCACTCATTGAACTCAATCAAATCGCATGGTCGTGTAGGCGCTTCGGGTTCTTTACCGAAGATAAGCTCCCTCTTCTTCGCCTCAGCACACAAGGCGTAGTACACAGGTGGTACGAACTGCTCAAAGCCATCGTTGATTAAGTCCACAGATACGCCTGTATCGTACGGGCTAAGGATTACACCGATTATTTCACTGGATAGTCTGCGCGCAGCGAACTTCTGGGTCACACCGATAGCATTGATGAGATGGCTATCGGTCATGTCCTCGACGTGGACGTGATGACCCAGTCCTGTTCGCCAGTAAACGTCAGGTATTGGCACTAGTCAGCGTGGGGTGCGTCGTACAAGAACGCTGTCTGACCGATTATGTACGGCACGGTGAGTTCAAGGTCTGCATGGTCAGGGGCAACAACCGTGCCGGAGGCGAACTGCATATCATGGTTCCTGGTACGCAGTTGTGCGTACTTGCCGTGCAATACGTGGCGAGTCTGGAAGAGTTCCATGGCTGGTAGTTCCTTGACCTCAAGCCGCACATCGCCAAGAACATTAGCTGCATGGGTTAGCTCATCCCAGGAGTAGCCAACATCCAAGGCGAAAATGTCTCCTTGGCGGCGTGCTTTTCTCTTGAGCTTTGTCTCCAGCTCCGTGATTTCCCGTGGGCGGATAGCCTCGAAGAATCTCCCAGGCCCACCCTCGTAGAACCCGCTGAGGACTGTTGAGTCCATCCGGACAAGGAAAGGGTTTTCGTCTGTGCCGCCGAAGAACACCTGCTGCTTGTCGCCGCCCGCAGCCCATCCACCTTGAATGGCGAGGAAGGTCGTCCAATCAGGAACAAGAGGGAACATCTCAAGGTCTGAGAACGCAGGAAGGTGAATAACATCATCCTTACGATATACGTTCCTCACTCCACCGCTTTCCGGTTCGTAGAAGTCAAGTGTGGCTGCCCCAGCCTTCTTGGGTAGGTCGCCTTGCATTTCCATGTATCTCATGTTGGTCCTCCTTCGCTCTCTTCCTTGAGCTCATACCCTTTGAACAAGTGTGTATGACCTGCAAGAGTTAGAACCTCAAACATGTTGTTGTCCAGCCCCTGTAGGATAACACCAAGCTCACCCTTGTGGTCACCGGCTAGAATCTCGTGGCTCTGTCCTGCATCCATGATTGTCCTATTCCGGCTTTCTCTCCGGTATTTGCCAGCGAGCGTTGCCCAGCTCTGTGATTATTCCTTCCTTGACAAGGACTGTGTCTTGTATGTACGTGGTTGGACTGTAGTGGAACGCCTCAAGGACCTCCTTGGTTGCCATAATCTTGCCGGCGTGTTCCCGCAGTAGCTCAGGTGAGACATGCTGCACTACCTTTGCGGTAAGGTATTCGAGAACCTCTTTGAGGCGCTCGACAGTGACCTTCGTGCCGAGCTCCATTATCATTCGTGTGTCATGTTCGATGCTAAGCCCAGACGCAACACCGATGTATGCCTTGCGTTCACCTGTGAGCTCATTCTCAGCAACTATGATACCGCAAGAACCCCCAACTGACTGGAACCATATGTCGTGGATTGGCTTCATCATTTGTCCGCCTCCTTGGCGTGTTCTTTTCTCCAAGTGGCTGGTTTACCCTCTATTCTATCAATGCCTTTGTGCATCACGTCGAGCCCTTGCCATGAGCGTAGTCTCTTATGGCCCTCTTTTGTCGCTTCGTGGCGCTGACGTGGGTGACCACCATAAGAGATTGACCACCCACGATAGTCTTCTACGAACTCCATTGGTGCCTCAGAGCACCCACTCCTTGAGTAACATCGCTAGGGCAAACATCCCTATAGCCCAGGCTACTATAAGGGCAATTTCCTTCTTTCTCCTGCGCCACATCGTGACTCCTACTGCTGGAAGTGTATGACAACTGAAGGTGGGTTTTCATCAAGGCGAGTGACAGTGCCGAGGTACTTGCTCACGACTCTGATACCGTCTTCGTGTGGGCAGACACTGGCAACGAACACGTCATCGTCGAACACGTCAATCATCTGACCACCGGTTAGTCTATGGCGCTTTATCTCTAGTCTAATCGTCATTATCCTCTGCTATCACTGGCCGATTCTGCGTGAGTCGATACTTGCACGGTCACCCATTGCGTCTTTGACAATGTCACCACCACTTGAGTGCCCACGATGGATGTGTGATGGGAAGCGCGCAGGAGGTGGCTTCTCATCAGATGGCCTTACACCCAGCTGCTTCTCGACAGCTTCACAGTTCGCAGTGAATGCCTTGTCCCGTAGGAATAGCATGACCTTGAAGCCGTGGTCATACAAGAGGTGACAAGTTTTGTCGTCATCGTCAATAATCAGGTCAGGCTTGAGCCACTCACACACAGAGAGCTTTAGCTCATCACTGGGTGCAAGGTCGCCATCAGCTCGCATGTAGAGTTCGGGTTTACCATGCCTGCTTATGAGAGTAACGTGTATGTCCAGCCACGCCGTAGTGCTTGACCGAGCCTTCTCATGACGTGCAGTGATATAGGTCACCTTGTGGCCCTTTTGCATCAAGCTTCGGACGAGGTCTACCATCTCACTAACCGGCTCATCAAGAGATATTGCACCGTAGAACTTGTCCGGGTCGGATGCGTATGATGCCCGGTGGATACTGTCAGCTAGTACACCGTCAATGTCGACTGCTACGTGCATATCAACTCCTCATGCTACGAGAATCAGCTTGAGCATCTTGTGCATGTGGTCGAATGGTATCATCACAGCCTTCTCGTCGCGCTTGAAGCTACTGACAATCATGACGCCTTTCTTCACAGAGGAAATGGTGGAAAGACATATGCCACCTTCCCACACCTCAAGTGCCTCAGACTTGGTCTTTGTCCCCAACTTGTGCACTAATCGCATGCTAGACTCGACTTATGTGCCCGTAGTTCACGAGCGGTTCTACGTATTCTTTCCACGTGCTCTTCTTCGAATATCTTTGTTCTCACAGCGCGCTTGAGAGTCCAGAACCGTTTGCTGCAACCGCAGTCAAAGGTTATTGCCTTGTCCAGGTCTGGCTCACTCCTATCAACGAAGCCCCTAAGGTCCGCAACCTCGTGCTGTTTGCCGTGCGGACACGTAATCACAACCCGTCTGCCTTGCCTCGGTCATCCCAAGAGAAGTCACCCTTCTTAGCATCTGCGTACCGTTTCAGGTTCACGGCGTGCTTGCGGTCATACTCGGTCTCAATCTCACCGAGGGAGAAACCACTCATCGCTATCTGCTCGAGCTGGAAGAACAGACCGTCAGTAAGCTCCTCGAGTTGGTCAGCAGAAGTCTTCTTTGTGTCGATGGTGCTATCAGCATACTCAATGGCCTCTTCTATGATGCCAAACATCGAGACACATCGTCGCGATTGCAGACTATCTGTCAACATGTCGGAGACTTCCATATCATGCATCGACAACAGGGTAGTGAAGTTCTTGAGCATGGCGCACATGTTATCGAACGTCACCTGAGGTTCCATGGGGTTTGGTCTCCACGGCTTATGGCCCAGGGAGTTGAGGTAGACTAAGAGGGACCGTATCAAATCACGGCTAACAACCATGCGCTGAGCCATGTCAATACGCACATCATGAGGAACCTTCCCCATGAGTTCTCTCTGCTTTTCTAGGAGTCTGTCGACATCCATGGCGTTTGTGACACCTCTATGCCAAGTTCCTTGAGCGTCTCTGGTCCTGCCTCGTAGTTACTGTAGAGCTCCGCGAAGACCACCCTCACTATGCCTGCGGTCGCAATGATGTTGCAGCAGACAAGACAGGGTGAGTAGACGGAATACAAGGTACAGTTACGTGTCGAAATGCCGGACCTTGCGGCGAATATGATTGCGTTGGACTCGCCGTGTAGACCTTCTGCCTTGCAGGGAAAACCCTCGTCCTTTGCACAGAGGCCAACATCATCACAATGTGGCTGTCCAGGAGGAGAACCATTGTACCCTGCTGAGATAATGCACTTGTCCCGTACAAGTATCACACCCTGGTGTCTGTGCCGGCAAGTAGCTCTGAAGCTAACTGTGTGTGCCAGCAATAGAAAGTACTGGTCAGTTGAAGGGCGAACCTTGGGTGTGCCGTTGGCCATGAATGGTACCTCCATATCCTAATCCACGTTACTATTATAGCGTGCCAGCAAATGAAAGTAAACTATCACTCTGCATACGCCGCGAAAATGGATTTCGAAATGCATGTTGGTGTAGCTATGCGTTATGGTGTATCACGCACAACATTGCGCGGCTTCTTCCCAGGGTGGCTGAGTCGTTGCTTATATGACTCATACCAGTCTGTAATATGCCCGCAGTGTCCACACCTGACGGTCTCGGTGGGAAATACCTCTGTAGGGTCATCAGGGCTAGCTGAAGCGTATATGTCGTCAGAGTCACAGGTTGGGCATTGCTTTCTGAATAAGCGGTTTCCCCATAGTGGCTCTGGCATATCTCTGTCCTTGTTGTAGGACTCCTTGTACTTGATTGGTTCTTCAGTCATCTGTACATCACCCCCTCCGTGGACTCGGACCATTCTTCTTTTGTGCTGTTCTCTTGGCCTTACCATCACTTTGACCTCATCAGTACAGGCATCACCTGCAAAGCCGGGTCCGAAGACCCGACTTTCGGTCTATTGAACCGAAGGTTAATCTGGGAGTGCTACTCCATAAAGTCGTAAATTGCCTGAATGACCTCGGATGTAACCTCCGTGTTCTCGCCTCCAGCGAGACAACCCCACTGGAAGCCACCGTTTAGTTCCTGGCAACCAGTCAGGTATTTCACCGCACTCATGACGGCCCTATCTTCGCCAGCCTTGATAAGGGCGAGGACAGCGTAAGCTGTGGTTTGGGTATCCTCTCCACCCAGTCCGACACCCTCGAAATTACCTTGGGGCAGTTGACTGCTGACAAAGCTGGTAGTTAGAGACTCTATCTCAGCGTCGTGTGTGTTAGTGAGTATGAAAGCCGTTAGTGCCCCATCAACCGCTGCCCAATAGTCTGTTTGCGTCAAGACAGCAAGGTCAAAGTCTACAGGTGGAACGTACAACGAATCGTAGACTACTCCGGCCATCTCAACAGCTTCGCCAAAGTAGCCCTCTTCTGGGAAGTACCTGTTCAGGGCCAGAACCCCCTGGAGATATAGACTGATGTCCCAAGAGATGAGGGATGGATAACCGCTCCGTAAATCTCGGATAAACTCAGCGAGGCCTGTTGCAGTGGGTCCACTGACGCCATAACCCGCGACTGCGGACTCGTATTGTACCTTGGCAAAATCGGCGTACGTTGCGACACCTGTGACCTCGGAAAGCTCAACAAGGAATGTAATATCTGGCCCTCTTATCCTGTACGGAGGGTCTATAGAGTTCGCCACCATCAGCCCATAGGCGAGTAGACTACCGTCAAGCAATCGGGTCAGTCCCAAGTACTTGTACGTGTCCAGCATTCCCTGAGCCGTTACCCCGATGGTATTGGCCGATGAGGGGACACCGGTTGACGGGTCGGTATCGGGATTACCCCATTCCCAACCACCATCTACGTTTTGAGTAGCCAGTAGTCTAAAGGCTGCTCCTTGCACAACTCCTGTAAGTAGCACGTTACCGTAGTCCCCTGCTGGGCCTGTCGGGCCTTCTGGGCCTACTGCGCCAGTAGCGCCAGTGGCTCCTCTATTTCCGGCACCTGTAGGCCCGGTTGCACCTGTAGCTCCGGGGGTACCAGGTGCTCCGTCAGAGCCATCTGCTCCGTCGGCGCCAGGTGGTCCTTCAATGCCCTGTAGACCCGTTTCTCCTTGGAGCCCTGCCTCCCCTGTAAGTCCTTGAGAGCCAACCTCTCCCTGAGGTCCTTGCTCTCCCACTACACCCTGAGGCCCCACTGAACCCGCAGGCCCAATGTCCCCAGCGCAGGCTCCTAGCAGTCCCACGACTGCCGCAAAGGTAATTGCGAGAATTAGAAGTCTTCCCTTTTTCATCATCCTTTTCCTTTCCTTTATTTGATAGTATTCCCTGAAGTGGGTTGACTTATGCCATTCATTAGCCTCCTTCTGCGGTTGAACTTGTGTGTCCGTCACCTTGTGCTCTGATACGTTGTCGACATCTTGGCGCGTCATTCAAGAAGACTTCATTTCCCCCGTGCTCTCACTCTCTCGCGGAGGAGCCACATATCCATGTATAGCTTCTTCGCTATACGTCGTGCTTCTGGACAACTGGACTCAACTGCCAGCATTGGTGCTCCAGTACCGTCTCTTGCAGGATTTGATATGGGGTACATAATACAGATGAACGGTCTGTCGTCGTAGATTCTACATGTATTAACCATGAGGAATGGGCATGGTGATGGGAATACGCACGTAGCACCTCTGATGTAGATTCCCTTGTTGTGGAGTTCTTCTTCTGTGTGCTTGAGCCTTAGCTGGTCGTAGTCACTCCAAGCCATTGATATGTTTGAGCCGTCTGGGTTGGTCCGACAGCAATGCGCGTTACAGCCATTGCAGTCAACCTGCATCGTGATGGCTATGACCATCTCCAGGAATGGCTCACCTTTGACAATCGCTATCGGTAGTGGTATAATCTTCTTGTTGTCTGTCGCTAGTGATATAAGACTGTCGATGTTTGCTTCAAAGGTTGCTCTGTCAACATCCCAGTCTATGGCGTGTGTAAGGGAATCCTCGTGTGCCATTACTTCCCCCCTCGCCTGAGACTATCTCTGAATGACCTAACGAGTGAACCGATAAGTCCCGGAACCAAGCCGTAGAAGAGCCAGACGGCCCAGAATACGAGGTCGCTAAGTTCCTCACCAATTCTCCGCAACCAACCTATTTGCACCCTAGGGTCTTTTGCGACATCGAACATCACGTAGAAGGGTGATATAATCGCGCCGAGAAGAATGCCAAGGATGCCGCCAACGAGGAGAAAGACAGCCCCGGTAAAGTTACGGACGAAGAGTTTGGTTTCTTGCAGCCAAGTCACTACTACAGGCCCAAGTCCATCTTCATCAGTGCAGCGCTGTATGGTATCATTGCCTTCTTTGTGAGTTCCTCTGCTATGCGCGCCGTCATCCAGTTGGTCTCCTCAGTGCTGCCCAAGGTGGCACCGAGAATGATGTCGTCTACAGCGTTGATTGCCTCTTTGACCGCTGTCTCCCGACGGTGCTCCATCTCCTGTTGCACGACCATTGTGTGTTCCTCCTATTCCAAGCATTCCTCAAGTTCGCCTGTGAGAATCATTGCGAGTACGAAGGCATGGCCCATCTTCCTTTTCGGGTCGTTGATAACGTCCTTCAACGTCATGCCGAGCTTGATATGGTCGTAGGCGTCGAAGTCACGGAGAATAACAGGTGGACCTACGTTGTATAGGTCTTGTAATAGCGCGAAGCTGGGAGTCCTCTGTACCAGCTCAGCATAGATAGGAGCATATATCTTCTTGCGTGCCTCGATGTAGTTGAGGTGTTCGCCTTCCCACATCGAGTAACTGGGTATTCTACCTTTGCCCATAGGGTATCGGCGTGCCTTATCAGCTGTGAAGCCACCATTGCGCCATACATACCATAGAGCATTCGGGCTCTGGTCAGCGTCAACATGCTCAGGGAAATACACCTTGCTATATTGCCATAGGTTCTCGAAGTTCCTGGAGCCATACTGTAGTGCGTTGAGTATGAATGGACTCAGACCTCTGAAACTCCCCATACCACGAGTTGTGTCTACATCAACTCCACCGTAGGGGTGCCTAGAGAACTTGAATATGCAGTGAACTTCCATCTCAGTCACCTCTCTTCATGAACATCTCACTAACACCAAGCTGGTCAGCACAGTCGAGGCACAAACCCCCGAAGTCGAACCTGAGTGTCTTTGCACACATGAAGCATGGAGTGCGATTTCCAACAGGCATGCCTTCAGAAGGAACCATGCTATCTAACGCCTTAGCAACACGTGCATGTATCTCCTGCATCCAGAACCTGACTTTGCCTCCTGGTGCCAGACACATCTTCGCCCGTTCAGCCCACTTTGGTCCTTCACGTACCGCAGCCATCTGGGCGCCCCAAATGTCGATGAACACAAAGTCATACTTCTTGTCAGTAGACACCATGTAGTCCCAGCCGTCGTCTAGTTGGTAGCTGGTTTTCGGGTGAATATGGCCCCTGAGGTGTGGGAAGACAAGAGCAAAGACATCCGCTTCACGTTCAACGATGGTAAGCGACTTGACACGGTTACTGTGCTTCTTGAGCATGACTGGGAACAGACCAATACCGAGACCAATCATGAGAACGTTACCGTGGGAGAGAGTGACTGACATCCGCATTGACTCCTGCTCGAATGGTGTATCAGACATAAGGTTGTCTGAGCCCTTCTGCAGCTTCACGAATGGGAAGTCCTTCTTGAGCTTGTCGTAGTACACGTAACCTAAAGGGGAATAGGTGCGAATCGTTGTGCCCGCAGGTACGGTGTTATGAACGATCGAGAAGTTGACAGTGTTCCCCTCTGGTAGTATGGTACACAGGTCGTGTGTGTAATCCTTTGAATGTATCATTCTTCTGTCTTGTCGATTCCCCCTATTTCAGCCTCCTCAAGAGCCAATCTCAACCTGTATGCCCTGTTAACCAGAGGAGAACTGGACTCCCCGAACCATGCAGGCAGAGTGGTCTTGATTTTCGGCTTATACTTCCCCTTAACCTCAGGAGGGACTATAGGACTATGCCACTCTTTGCAGTCGACGTTGTTGCAGTACAAGATGTCTGTGATAGAGTTCCACTTTCTACGTGTAAGTGGCACACCACACAGCGTGCAATTGCCGTCCTTTCCCATTGACCCCTCCCTATCTGCCGAGCTTTGAGCGCAGGGAGTCAATGGTCGAGAGCGTCTGTTGTGCTTCAACCTCGAGTTCTGTAGGTTCTTCCGGAGTAGCCGGTGCCTTAGCACCTCTGCGAGCCTTGATTGGTTTCGTGGTCCGCTTTGGCGCCGCGGCTCTCTGTTCTGCCAGTTCCATGGTGAGCCGGATCGACCGGTCACGCATGGCTTCCAGCGAAGTAGTCAGTGTGAGCCAGTACGTACCTTCGCCGTACCTGGTCCAGTTGCCGACAACTGGGGCTTCTCGTGGTATGACGTTGATGTTGCCGGCGCAGTCTCTCACCACACCCCATTCCTCAGATTCAGATGCCTCGAGGACCAGATGAGTTTTCATCCGGTAGTCGGTTTCCTCAAGTGGGATGAGCTCTTGCTCATCATCGGGTTCAGTCTGCCATGGGTCAGGTACTTTGTCAGCCATTTCGGTACCTCCTCGGTATCACTATTTTGCCATCCTGGATGAGCTCAGAATATGTGCCTACTACGCTGATAGGCCTTATAGCCTGTGTGAGGACACTCAGACTGTTATGGTCGTCAGGGTCCTCCCATTGTAGCTGACCGTCGTTGTAGGCTTCACATTCGAACACGACGAGTGATGATAGCCTGTTATTCAGGCTCGCAAGAAGTTTGAGGCACTCACTCAGCTTCTTGAAGCATGATATGCCGCGTGCGGTGGGAGACAAGGTGACTTCAGCAATCATGAACTCAAGTCTGTTTTCATGCCTGAACGTAGACTGATACCTATTGCCAGTAGGAGACACACGTTCCGTAATCTTGAACACATAGCGGACATATCCAAGGTAGGAGACTTCCTCTCTGGTCACGTAGTTCAAGATGCGCCTGTTCTCGCGCGTGAGTTTTCTGCGAAGTCCTTCAGAGTTCATGTCTACTGCCTTGTTATCAACGACCTGACCCGCGCTATCGCAACGCTGGTCTCTGCACTTGCTCGCAGCGTGCTGTTCACAGTTGTCTTCTGCTTCGGGTCGTGGTCCTTGTCGCCGTCTGGGATGATAACCGGCGTGATGTCTTTGTGTTCGAGCTCATCAAGTCTGTTCTCGGTGGCGTCAGATTCCCAGATGAGGTAGTCAACTTGCTGCGGCAAGAACGCATAGAACACACCAGGGATACCGACTTTCTTGAGAGTATCGTCCTCCTGGAGTTCACGACGCTCACCGCAAGCACTCTTGTGGGCAAGCAGTACCCACGTCTCGCCGAGCTTGAGCTTCCTGGGTACTGCGGCAATACGGCGAGAGACACCCATAACGAGCGCTTCATTGACGAAGCTCTTGGGTGTGTAGGATTGCTCGCCGACCCAGAGAAGTCCGTAGGGGCTCTGTTTGAGGAACGGGTCGCATACTGAGCAGGCTGATGTGTCCCGGCAGGTTACGTCCTGCTGGCGATGCACACCTGCATACTTGTACCAGTCCAACCAGGTGAAACCCCGGGTGAACTTGATACCATTGCCGCATGTCGGACAGAGCTCAAGTTCATACGGTAGGCGGTCACACGATTTGAGTGTGCCTGCACCGACAAGGTACAGACCACCCACCTCGCGGTAACCACATCCTCTTGCTGCTTCAACAGCCATGATGGTCACCTCCCTTCCTTGAGTAATACCAGTCCCAGAATAATCTGGATACTATCGCTACAACTCCACCGAAGAGAACAGAGAGAAGAGTTTCCACTATCGCTCTCCGAGGAGTGGTGCGGCAATTCCTTCCAGCATTTCCCTGAATGACTTGAGTGCTTCAAGACGCCCAGTGTCGACTTGTATGCTAGAGCCACATGTGTCGATGGTGCACTTGTCCCTAGTGATTACGCACTCAAGTGAAGTGCTGTCGCCAATCGTGAAGGCAACACTCATCCGGCTCGCATTGATATGGTTACTGAGTTTCTCTCCTCCATCAAGAGACGGTGTCTCAACAGGGATGTTGCGTATAGACGTCGGCATTGAAGTCCCAGTTTCATCAAATCTCTTCTGGAGCTTGGGCATCAGACCACTGAAGTGCTTGTCAGGTATGTTGATGGCCTCATTCAGCGCGTCCGACATCGCTCTATGGAGTCGTACGCCACAAAGACTCTTGTCCACCGCTATGACCTTGTCGAAAGCGACATAGACTCGTTTAGGAAATAGCTTGCCTCTTCCGGGTTTCGCTATCATGGTTGCCTCCTTACTGCTTGATATCCCCGAGGCACTCCTTACAGAGTGCATACGAACCTCGATAAACAGGTACAGGGAACTCTATGATGAGCTCGTTGCAGAAGTCACAGTGTATGGAGTCATCCGGAATTGGTATGCTGCGCCTACCAAAACTGGACGTCAGTGTGTTGACTCTGCCACGGAAGTCTTCCTTATCCCACCACTGGACTTCCTGTCTGCCGTCTACCGTGTCAATAAAGGTTGTCTCTTGCATCATTACTCTCCTCGTCTTACGTATATCACGAAGAGAACGTAGGGATACTGTCGGTCAGAGTCATACGACCAGAACCTCTCCTGTTCTAGGTAGAGGGCATCATCATTCCATGTTGTGTACTCGGACCAGCAATCTTCTGGTTCCTTGCAATCGAACCTTTTGCTCATGAAGTAACTCATGGTCCTTCCTCATTGTCCTCTGTATCAGGCTGGGTCAACGACTCCAAACCGAACTTCTCCCGATACGCGCACATCAAGCACTGCTCATACCACCCCTCAATATCCCTATCAATGAAGAGGTCGCCTCCACATCGAGGACAACCCTTAAATCGCCAGAGAGTAGTCAACTTTACTCCAAGGTGGTGACTTGACGCTCTTGAAGTCACTCATAGTCCTTCCTCAATCCTTGCAGCACGAGAACCAGGTGATAAGTCGTGCTCTACGCCGTATGGGTCAACCTTTACCCGCTGTTTCTTGTGCTTGCTACTGTACACATCTGAGTACATCTTCGGGCAGTACGCACACGGACCGTCAGCACATCCTTTCGTGTCTGCATGGACCTTGTAGCTCTCGAGCAACCAACGGTGTGAACCAGTGGGGGAGTTCGGGCAAGCCGATGCGTCCCAGAGCCACTGGGGCATGAATGGTGGCTTCTTGTCTGCGCGTGCTGTCGTGGTCATGTACCTACTCCTTACGCGTCTCCGAGGTCTTCCCTGTTGGTAAAGTGGATGAGCTTGATTGGTTTGTTCAATGTGCGTGCCAGTTGTCTGGCTACTGGTCTCAAGCTCTCAACCCGCTTCATATCGGCACCAACTAGTGGCACCCATGTGCCACTACGGTTTATGGCAACGATTCCCTCGTCGTCAGGTCCCGCGTCCTCAGCGATGAATGCGTACATCTCGTCAATTCTTGGCACGATTACCTACTCTCCACTTGTCGATAGCCAGGGCCATCATATTGACCAGGTCAGGCATGAAGCCTTTGTGTGTTTGGGTCATGTAGGCACGGAAGGGTGGGTACACCATGTTCAGCTCCGACGTATCTGTAAGGTGACCAGCAGTGTAAAGGACCTTGAGTACTGGTTCGCCGGTCAGTTTTGCCAATTGCTCACAGTGGCGTGGTGTTGGTATGTCCTTGCCGTGAAGCCAGCGACTCACAGTCGCGTGAGAGACGCCTAACACCTTGGCAAGGTAGAAGGCAAGAATCTGCCGTTCCTTCAGCACCTTCTTGAGCCAGATTGTGATGGGGGTATCTCGCTTAGTCATTCTACCAACCTCCTTGTTCCTGTAGTTGCCTCAACTGCCTTATCTTCTGCTTATGACGACAACCAGTCTCATGCCGAGCTATATCAAAGACTCGATGGTTGCAAGGGACACAGAGAGTAGTCCCTGTTGACCCACTAGCCCATGCTCGCATCTTATTCTCTTGCTCGTCAATGGTTACCGTGCGACCCAATGTGCTACTCCTGGAGGAAATCCTGCAACCACTTGATGAACTCCGGCGCTTTGTCCTTGTGGAGTTCAGCGAACAAGGTTTGGCTAACTCGTCCATTGATGTCCTTCTTGTCTCTGAAGAAGTGTACCCACCCGCGTACTTCCCGTACGAACGTCCTGACACTGCCGGATTCGTATATGACAAAGTCTTCAGGCATCTTGTCCTCCATCTGTTGGTCCCCGCCAGACATTCATTCCTTGCTGTGTGTCTGCCTGTAGTGCTCTTAGCATGGCCTTGACTTCATCACGAGCAAATCTTCGGTCACGTCTTGGCCCTACCCGCACAGACCTGAGTATTCCCTTGTTTGACCAACGTCGCACTGTGTTGATGTGGACGTAGAGCATTTTGGCCACCTCACTAGTGGTCATCAGCTTGCCTGGTACCTTCTTCTTGATAGACATCTCCTGCCTCCTCAGTTCTGATGGCTCAAGCCATTCTCGTGGTGTCGATTGAATCCAGGAGCACACTAGAGATATGGATGCTCTCGTCAATAGCCCTAGTTAGTTCGTTGTCCTCTTTCGACGCAAGAAACCTGCAGCTGATAATAGCACTCCGTAGTTCCTTCACTGCACCTATCAGCGCGATGTTTTCTTTGTCGTTCATCACTCGTGTCCTCCACTCTGTGTGTTCTTGCAGTCCCAACAGTAGGCCGTATCGCGCCAATTGATGTACTGTATGCCACCTGGTCCATCCTCAGTCTTGAGTGGCAACGGACAATCACGGCATACGGGTATCATAACACGACTTGTGCTTGACTTGTCTTTCTGTGTGTCCTCAGGCATCATGTCATCCTTAGTTCACGTGACTCAAGCCATGTCGTTCGTAGAATTCCGGGAACGTTGTCAATGTGAGGAACAGCATAGTCTGTATGCCAATGAACCCAATACAGTCTCCCATTGAATCAGGTGCATCAAGCCCTATGGCTTTCATTACCTCGGCAATCTCTTCGTCATCCATCTCATCGATTGGTGTCTCCATACCGATAGCCATCCGGTAGACATTGACAACGCCACCCGGTTTGAGGAAACCATGTCTGACTGGGTCGTACATACTCATAGCAGCTTCTCCATGACTACGAAGTCATATCCACTCAAGGATAACATGCCAGTTACGTTGAAGCTACACTTCTCGTAGCATCGGACAGCTCTTACGTTCTCTGGCAACACCTTTAGCCACACCCTGGTGACTCCGAAGTTAGCGAAGGCATAATGAGTCAGTAGTCCAACTGCCTCTGTGCCATACCCGCGATTCCAGTAGCCCCTGTTGCCAATACGGATGCCGAGCTGAATAGAACCCTGAGTAAGGTCGTGGTCGTAGAGATTGCATACACCGATGTGGAAACCATCAAGTGTGTCTATTGCGTACGGATGTGGGTTGAGAGTCTCACCAGCAGGTGGGTCAAGCATTATCACCTCGTGGTCAAGGTTCCAGAGTGCTTCATCATGGAAGTCCTCAGGCTCGTGAACCCTGATGAGCACCAGTTTGCCGCGTGCAATCTCCATCATTGTGCTTCCTTCAATTTCCTGAGTCTATCTGCAAACGATGGAGGCGCAACGACCACATCTGGTGCCTCTTCAGGTTTGACTACTACTGCGGCTACTTCACCTGCTTCCTTAGCCTTCTCCAGCGCTTTGGCAACACGTGCAGTGATAGTCTGGTCTCCAATCACGGCAATGCGGATTTCCTTCTTGCCGCCCAGAGGAGGCAACCCATTTGCCGCTCTAGCAACAGGTGTCATAGGACTACCTGCTCTAGCCTTTCTCCGGCTGTCTTCCCAGACAAGTCGTTCCTTGGCCTCGTCGCCCTCAAGCAACCGACCATCCCGGAAGATTTTGCCGAGTTTGGCTCGTTCCCGTTCCTTCTTACCCATCTGAATCCTCCTCTATGTTGGCTTTCGCTCCAGCATTTGCTAGGCGCACCAACTGATTCGCGTACTTCTTGAGTATACGTCTTGCGTATGCGTATTGTTCATGGCCGAGTTTGCGGTTGTTGACTATCATCTCTGCTAACTGGGTGCCATGTTTGGCGTCCCATGCATTGAAGCCAGCCTCATTTCGCTCGATAGTGCTACCGTCTTGACGTTCTTCAAACGTCTGTTGTCTGTACAGGACCACTAGCGAGCGACGGACCATGAGGTCCGACGTGTTGAGGAGCTCTTTGACCCTCTTCTTGTCGAGTAGAGTCACGTTCATCCCTTCGCCTGCCCAAGCGCGATGTTGCATTCGAGGCAGCATGCCGGTTTGTGCCCCATTATCGCGCGAGCCAGTGATGCATATGCTGTCTGCCTGAGCTCCTTGTCGCAGTTAGCACAGACGGTGTCAATACACCTGCAATACTTCGGCGTCTGGGAGCATGTAGGACACTTAGCCACCTGTCGACTTGTAGGTGAGGATTACCCTGCCGAGCCGTTTGTGCCCTGCATCTACGAACCACTTGTCCCACCAGTCGGCGAGATTACGTAGAGAGTCACCAGCATCAATCTGGCTCTCTGCGCACAGACGCTCGAGGTCCTTTGCAGCTTCTTCTGCACTTGCGTCCATGCCTGCGAGGATTTCCGCCTTGTTGGCGGCCTTCTGGAGTTCGCTTGGTTCATTCATGTCTAGTACCCCCTTAGTACCGTTGCCGCGTATCCTGCAGTGTCAGCAACCTCTGCCATGCACTCAGGACACGAGTAGCCACCGTCAATCGTTTTCGTGTCGCCCTCTTCAGTCACCGCAATACCCTCAGGGTAGAGTTCTACGTCACGGTTCTCTTTATCACCCTCTTTGGGTAATCGAGCAGTGAAGTAGTGCCTCTCGTCAGTGTGTGAGTCGAGATGGTCAATCTCCGCCTTACAACTCGGACAGTGTGGCATGGTTCAGCCTCCTATTATCCTGCGTACCTTGTTTATGTCTGTGAATATGTGTCTGTAACGCCTAGGATATGGTCGTCCTGTTTCTCTAGCACGGCGTCTTCTAGCATTCTGCCGTATCTTGTGCTTCCAGTTTGACCAACAACCGAAGCACTTCATCACATTATAGGCATCAAACTCTGCGAGGTACCTAAGCCTACCACACTTAGGACAGGTAAGCTTCTCACGTAGACCGAATTTGTCAACAAATGTCTCATAATCGTACTTGCCGTCCCACCTACTAGTCTTGAATACCATACTCTTGAGGGATATCACACCAGCAAGTATGCGGTCTTCTTGTGTGAGAGTGTCCTTTCGGACATACCCCTTCATTACCCTCTTTCTCGTCCAAGGTAGTAGTACTCAATCTCAGTGTCTTCGTCTCCGGGGAGCTTGGTCTCAGTAACCAGCACCTTGTTGGAGATGAGCAGACTCACTTTCGTGTAGCCACACGCGTTGCAATAGATGCTCCTTGTACGGATGTCTAGTACGATGAGTGCACCTATGTCAGCGATTGTGCTGTTGCAGTCGTCTGAACTACACTTCGGGCATTGTGTTCTTGCTGTATGCGACGTCATGTCTATACCTCCCCAGTTAGCTACCTTCTTCTTCGTATCTCTCTCGCGTCCCTGCGGAAGGCTATCACCTCATTGACGCCAAACACCAGCATGAAGACAAACCACACGATGAAACCCACCGTTGCGTCATTCATCACTAACCTCCTACGGTTTGAATGCGTAGCAAAGACCACATGCTTCACCCGAAGCAACGAGGTAGCTCCGTGCATCCACCCACTGATGCTTGCAAGTCTTTACCTTCTGGAGCCGATTCGTCAACTCCACACGGGCTTCACGCCACAACAGGTACATATTGATGGCATCGTGCTGCAGGTTGCTCTCGAACCATGCCATGAACTTGAGCACCTGTTCTGCGTTCATGTCATTGTACGCTTCAACCATGTGGGGGAAGTCTGAGATAGGGTCACCAGACTCCATGTTGAAGCGTTCGAGGGTTAGGTCCATGCTGTCCTGGATTTCCCCTTCGGTCAGGAAAGCATCCTTGATGTCCATGCCTTTATCCTCCTTTAGGTTTCAGGAACGGCGCTTTGCCGTGAAGCAGGCGGTATGATTTGGAGACGAATTCGAACTCCATGTTGTGCTCCTATGAATATATCCGTAGAACACCAATCAAGAACCAAATACCAATGGCGGCATATGCGATAACAAAGACCACATTCCAGCCCGTGCTCTTGGTCATCTGCTTGTGTACCTCTTTATGCTCGCGTATCTCATCCAGCGTATGTAGCTCCTCGTGCTGGGTGCTGCCTTCAGGCGACTTGTGTGTCACACCTGATTCATGTACGTGCCGGGTGCCACCTCCGACATGTTCGTGTGTTACGCCTGGTTCGTGCTTGTGCATGTTGTCCTCCTGTGCATACTCAGTTGTCATGTGCTACAGCATCACCTTCATCATTCCATCGTACTATCTTGCGGGCAACGACGTAAGGGAAGAGGTCATACTTGATGAATGCTATCCTCGGTTCCACTCCCTATCTCCTTCTTGATGTTCTCGATTCAGCCCGCGAATCCTCACTCACGGGCTGAGGCAAGGCATCAGGAAACTACCACTTTCTGCCTACGCAGACGACGGATAACCAGGACGTTGTTCACTGGTACCCACCAGTACATGAACGCAATCGCCGTCTGGGTAACTGCCGGTTCGGGAATCAGTCTGAAGACGATTATCAGAACCCAGAAGATTATCATCAGGCCGAATGTCTTGCCGACTCCGATTCGCCTGAACAGGAATGCTACCGCTGGGTTGCCTTCCCGACCACCAATTCGCAGACACAGATACGTGGTGAGGAAATCGAGACTGACTGCGAAGCACAGTATGGTGATTGCAACCACCGGTAGTAGTGCGAATCCCGTCAGGATGACCGCGTATGCCGTTATGAGCATGAGTGGAATTGAATATCGCATCTTCACGTCGTACACCTCCTTTCTTAGCGTTACCCATGTTGAAACTCCTCTGATAGTCCAGTGTCGATTATGACTGGCTCTCGGCCATTCGTTCGAGGTCGTCGAATGAGAAGGAAACGAAGTCATTACGGTAACCTTCGTCAATCATTCCTTGGTACCTATCGTCGTGCTCGCTAACGAACTCGTTGCCGAAGAACTCTTCGAGGTCACTGATGATGCCGTTTGCGTCGTTCCCACCGTATCGACTGAATACAGTGTGACCCGACTCTGACTTGTGTGCGTGCAGGTAGTTCTCACCATCTGTCAGCACACAATGGTCGGGTTTATCTGGGTCTGGTTTGTCTTCCCGGACACCATCGCGTGCGATTCCTTTGATGAACTCAAAGGGTATCGGTATCTTTGGTAGATAGTCTGTCGACATGTCCTATCCTCCTTTTCGAGCTACTCGCTGACCTGCTCGAACCTGTGCGCCATTGTGCAAGAACCTCCGTCCGCATAATGACACACAGGGGCAAGAGGTCAGCGTCAGTTGCCGAAGATGATTGACAGGAGTATCAATCCTGCCAGGATGATTGCATGGCGTTGAATGCCGGGGTACATCCGGAATGGACCAACCATCCGGTTACGCGTGGGCTTCGTGCCTGGCTCTGGTGGATTCATCGGTTTCACCTCCTCTTCGTTCGTTCTACGCGTCGTTGCTGACGACCACAAATTCTCCTGTGCAATCTATGTTGGGGCACGGAGCGTAACCGTCAGTAATCCACTTCTTCACTTTCTCGACTACCTTGACGTCCGTGTACTCGACCTTGCAACCGCTGCAGACTACCTTGTCCATCATTCGTCCCTTGCTTTGTCGAATGCACGAACCTCATCGTTCGTATGGTACTCGGGGTCCAATTCGACAAACATGTCCTCTCGACTGACATCCTCAGTCTTGAAGGCAATCGCTGCCTTCTCTCTTGCATCGTCTGGGTCTTCTGCTTCGACGCAGGCACTGACTGTATCTATGACTATGAAGTGTTTCATCTCGGTCAATCCTCCGCTGCTGTGTCTATCAACTCTAGCCCATCGATGGTGCTCTCGGAACAGGTGAATGCGAAGAAGCACTCCGCGCAGTTACCCTTCACTGTTGCACCTTCTGGGAGAGGACACTCTGCTTTGGTCGTCATGACTACCTCCTTGCGTGTAATACACGCCGTGCTACTTCTTCTTCTTCCTGCGCAACACGCTTTTCGCGTCTTCCACTGACAACTCTTTGCCATGTGCCATCTTGTAGACGAACTGTGCGAACTCGACCGTGGCCCCGTTGAACTTGTTGTGGACCTCGAACCGATGCACGTTACACACGTCCAGTCTAAGGTCCCTGTGACCCTTGACGTTTATGTGGGTGCCTGAACGGGTAATCTTGTCGTGCCGAGTCAAGCACACATCGCAGACTGCTATCTTCGCCATGTCTTCATCTCCTCAGCGAGGTTGAGGAATGCTAGATTCCACAGAATGGTCCTTCTGTCGGCAACTGTCAGATGGTATTGCTCTTCAAGCAATGCCATCTTCTTCCTGATGTCTATCTTTGCCATTCTACTACCTCTGTGTGTGACACGACATAGACTTGGATACCTCGTCTGTGTGCTTCTGTAACACAGTTCCGAGTGCCTTTACTTACACCTATACGGTCGTGGAACCCTACAACGAGGTCAGGTTTCTCATCCAGCATCTCACGGTTCCTGATTGGACCTGCACCTAGATGGTACCGCTTCCAATCAGCAGGAAAGGGCAGAACTGTCAAGTTCATGCCCTCTGCTTCTTCTCGTGCAATGATGTCTGCACCCCGTTGCTCACCCTCAATCACGGTGTTGTAACCGCAATCGACGAGTTTGTCGAGCCACGAGTGTATCAAGTCGTGGTCCGTCCAGTTGCGGTCACCACAGATGAGGACCTTACGTTCGTTCACGCCCACAGACTAACCTCAGGTTCCTGCTCACCGAAGATTGCAAGGAGGACCTTGTGTGCGGCGAGTTTGTCCTCATTTGCTCTACACTCAGGACACCATTGGTGGGTGTCTTTCTGGAGGTATCTTGAAGTCCTCTCAGGGTTGTCGACATGGTACTGTTTCGACTTGCCACATCCTGAGCAGTGCACGAAGTACGCTATCACAGTAACTGCGTCCTCAGACTGAAACTGTCCCATCGCTCTTTGGTGTAATTCTTGCAGTTCACGATGGCGACGAAGTGATAAGAGCTCCTAGGGTCCGGTCTGACACTTTCAACAGTGCCCTCGTCGTACCTGAGCATGTCAGCCATAGAATCCTCAGGTGAGGTTCTGGTGCTATGCCACCCTTTGACCTCGATTCTCACAATCCTCTCCAGCCAGATTCCGTTGTTAACTCCCTGGTTTGGTATCAACATCACCCGAACACACATCGTAGATGGAAATGTCCTATTCAACGATGATGCGGATACCAAACCAGGGACATACACTTGACATGCATGCCCC
>SDBT01000646.1_pt1 | contig 55866 bp, 59 predicted proteins | sample 2277101 | NCBI WGS metagenome assembly SDBT01 (sample SAMN10404973, study PRJNA504765) | marine sediment metagenome | isolation source: marine sediment core GS10_PC15, 103 cmbsf | place: Arctic Ocean: Southern Knipovich Ridge | collected 2010 | reverse complement strand
CCAACATCAGACGGTTTCATAAAGCTTGCCTGGGGTGTTCGGGCAAAATGAAGTTTCTTATACCATTTGGTTTCGTTCAGAGTCTCTTTGATTTCGCCCAAATGCGTTCCCCCACCACATAAGAGTATCTTTGATGGCAGTATATCAAGGTCTTTAAACTCGGCGAGTGACAGAATAATGCCTTCCAACCATACTTCCGTATCGTTTTGAATAATGTCGGTGATGATTTTCTTGGATTTCTGCTCAAGTTTGTCTGCCGTGTAAGCTAGTTTGAGCTTTTCGGCCTCCTGGAAGGAGATATTGAGTTCGACCGCGAGTCTTTTTGTGAAGGTTCGGCCACCCAAAGCATACATTTTAGTACCAATTACTGCGCCGTTCTCAACCACGGCAATGTCCGTCGTTCCCCCACCTATATCGATAAAGATTGCGGACACGCTTCCGTCTTCAAAATCCAAACACCTTGCCACGGCATAAGGCTCAGAAACGATGCTGAGCAGGTCGATATCCAGTTCTTCGGCAATATTCTGCAAAGCGCTGAAGTGAACGAGAGGGGCAAATGAGTTAAAGATGCTCATCTGAACCTTCTTTCCCTGAAAACCGAGAGGGTTGGTTACCTTATAGCCATCAATCCGAACGTCGACGATGGCAGTGTTCACCAGTTTAATATCGATTTCGGGGTATCCCGTTTCGTTACTGAGTTGCTTGCGAACTTCGGCAAACGCTCGCCACTGAAGTTTGTGAACTATATTCCGAAGTTCAGTCAGATTTATCTTGGCATCGTGTTCATCGCGGTTGTAACTGATGGTGGAGGTGGCGCCTTTTACAAATTCACCCGCAATCCCCATCACCATCTGGTTGGGCGTGAGGCCGGATTCCTGGCTGGCAATGCGGATTGCTTCTTTGCAGTTGTGCACAACACTGGCGATGTCGGTTACTACGCCATTCTGTATATCTCCCAGCCTCTGTCTAATCTTCCCAAAGCCCTTGATAATGGCTCTTTTGCCGATGATTTCACCAGATGCACTCTGCTTTTCCTCAATTGTAAAAATTGCTGCCTTCACAATTTCGGTTCCTATATCCAGGGCCAGAATGGCGCTTTCCTTTGGTTTTCGCTTTAGAAAATCAAACATTTTGCAGTAATTCCAGATAAGGTTTTGGCTCAAACTGTTTTTTTGAGTAGCCGAGTTTTTGGAACAGCTGAACCAGATCAATTTTAGCTTTTTCGAGCTCCTTTTTACTCTTCACCACGCGCTCGATTTCTAGGTAGTACCCCAGAAGTCTGACATGATTGAGTTCGATAATAAAGTCATTCTGCTTAAAGAGGGTACTTTTTTTGATTTTGCGAATATTTGGGGTAATTTTCATGGTTTTCAGCAGACTTTTCCATTTGCCAATATCACCCACTCCCCACTCCATTTCTATATTGGATTCAATACCCATTATGGTCTGCCTTCTTTTTATATCAAAGGAATAGTCCCCTCCCCTGTCTCTGATTCGCATAGTTGCTGTCTTTAACTTCGCGTAGTAGGTATCTAAACAGGTTCGTGTACCAAGATATTTAGCTTCTTTTTTAAGCCTTTTTTTCAAAAGCTCAAATTCACCTTTGCTGATCGGCACTTTGGCTTCGACCTCATACATATAGCATAGATTAGCGATAAATCATCTCGCTTCGGTGAACACCAACGCCAATAAAATTAATGGGCACTTCCAGTATTTCTTCGAGTTTCAAAATATAGTTTTGCGCGTTCTTCGGTAAATCTTCAAATTTCTCGACACCAGAAATATCTTCAGTCCATCCGGGCATGTCGATGTACTCTACTTCGACTCTTTCAAAATCTTTCAGTTGGGCCGGTATGAAAGTTATTTTCTCACCATCCAGTATGTATCCAACGCCTATTTTAAGATTCTGGAAGCCCGTGAAAACGTCCAATTTTGTGATGTTAATGGAATTGATACCGTTTATGGTGATGGAATTTTTGACGACTATGGCATCGAACCAGCCACATCGCCTAGGACGACCTGTGGTTGCGCCATATTCAGAACCTTGATCCCGAAGCATATTGCTCTCTGCCTCGCCCAGTTCAGTGGGAAAAGGCCCTTCTCCCACGCGAGTCGTATAGGCCTTGGCGATTCCAACGACAGACTTGATTTTGCCTGGGGCCACTCCAAGACCCGTGCAGGCTCCCCCACTGGTCGTATTACTTGAGGTCACGTAAGGGTAGGTTCCAAAATCGATGTCTAGATGTGATCCCTGAGCGCCTTCTATAAGAATCGTCTTACCTTCCTTGTGAGCTTTGTCGAGGTATTCGATAGTATTGACGATCAGTGCCTGAATCAGCTCAATGGCATCTTTGTAAAAGTTAATCTGTTTCTCGATATCAATCTTGATTCCGAATTCCTTCATCTTAGCTTCGGCGTTGGCTCGGAATTTTGAGGCAAAATTTTCAAAGCTCAAAAGATCCGTCATCCGAATGCCCTTACGGCTGATTTTATCTGTGTAAGCAGGACCAATCCCCCGCTTTGTGGTACCGACTTTCTTATCACCCTTGCGATCTTCCTGAATTTCATCGATTTCTTTGTGGTAGTCAAAAATGATGTGGGTACGATCACTGATTAGAAGCTGATGCATCACGTCAATCCCCTTCTCTCTAAGCTCATGGATTTCATCAAGCAAGGTTTGAATGTGAACGACACAGCCGTTTCCGATAATACACATTTTTCCTTCATGCAAAACGCCTGAGGGAAGCAGATGAAAGACAAATTTCTCCGATTTACCATCCTTTTTTATGCAAATTGTATGACCCGCGTTTGCTCCGCCAGCCGCCCGTGCAATAATATCGTATTTTTGAGACATAATATCGACCAGCTTTCCTTTTCCTTCGTCACCCCACTGAGTTCCGGCAATGTAAATAACCTGTCCAAGTTTGCTGGTAAGTTCTTCGGCATTCTTGATGGACATCTTCATTCTTATTGTGCGTTAAAAGACCTTATCTAGGCTATCAAATGCGCGGTCATCAGTCAAACTAAATCGAGCTTTTTTAGGTACTTTTTAAGCAAATCCACAGGAAGCCCTACGACATTCCAGTACTCCCCTTCCATCTTTTTGGTCCAATTACCTTTTCCTTCAATGGTCATAGAGCCTGAGCGCCCCCTCCACTCTCCTGTGTCCAAATACTCTTCTATACTCTTGTCGGTAAAGTCGTTGAAGTAAATGCGGGTGCGCTCAAAACCGATCAATTCTCTTTTTGATTTTCCGTGCATCAGAGCTAATCCCGAATAGACATCACAATGTTTGCCACTATAGCTCTTCAGGGTTCTTCGTGCGTCGTCCCGGTCTATTGGTTTAATGGCAATTCGGCCATTACTGAGTACCACTATCGTGTCAGAACCAATAATCCAGTCACTAGGGTGTTTTTTGGCTATTGCTTCAGCCTTCCGTTTTGCGATTGATTTAACAATGGCATGGGGTTTCACAAAGCCAGAGTGATGTTCATCAATATGGGCAGGGATAACACTGAACTGTAAATTTAACTGCTCAAGAATCTTCTTTCGCTGTGGGCTCGACGAAGCGAGAATAATCGCCATAACTAATTCATCAGTTTGCTTAACTCCTGAATAGCGCGGTCCAGCTGTTCATCCGCTTTTGTATTTAGATTGTCGGCAATCTTAATATCGGGTTCGATGCCATTCCCCTGAATTTCCTGACGGTTTGGAGTTAGCCATTCGGCCACGGTCAGTTTTAGACTGGAGTTATCCATGAAGTAGCTCATTTCCTGAACCGTCCCCTTACCAAAGCTTGTTTCGCCGATGATCGTCGCCAATCCGTAGTCCTGAAGAGCTCCCGCGACGATCTCGGAGGCTGAGGCACTACCACCATCGATTATCACAACAATAGGGAAAGCATTCAGCTCGGCATCACCACGACTTAGAAGAACCTGCGTGTAGTCTGAGTAATTAATAGTAACTATTTCTTCCTGAGACTTTATAAAGTATCCAAGGATTCTTAGGGATTCATCGAGCAAGCCACCGGGATTGCCCCTTAGGTCCAGAATCATCCCCTTGATGCTTGGGTTTGATGTTATATCGCTGACCGCATAACCGAATTCAAGGCCTGCATTGTAGTTGAACTGACTCATCATCATGTGCATGATGCTTCCCCCATTAAGCAATTCATATTCAACTGATGGAATCTCTATTAGAGCACGCTCAATCGTAAAACTCTTGTAACCCGATGTTCTTTTTATTCTCAGTTTTACCGTCGTGCCGCGAGGCCCTCTGATTATAGTCACAACCTCTTCTAAACTCATGCCAGCCACTGCCTGATCATCTGCTTCTATAATAATGTCGTTGGGCATTAGACCGATCCTATCTGCGGGCCCACCTTTGATGGGGCTGATGATAGTTATCTGATTATCTTCGTTAAAGCCGATGACTGCACCAATCCCTTCGATTTCTCCATCCAGACCATCCTGAAAATTCCTATTTTCGTCTGAGTTCATGTAGGTGGAATATGGATCGTCCAATTGAAGCACAAGATCTTTCAAAACCTGATCCGCGATTTCCGCCTTGTTTATTCCTGACCGATTAAGGTAACTGGTCTCTATCAGTTCCCATACACTAATTATTTTATCCAGTTCGGCGGTTTTGTTACTTAATTGAGGTAGACTGTTTGAATAAGCTGAGCCAAGTGTAACCAAATCCATTTTGTATATCATGTTGGCAGCCTTGGCGCGGTTTACGCGCTGGTAGATTCCTACATAATCACTGCGTTGCGGGTAGATGATATTCAATGACATTGCCCTCATAATTAGCGGTGCCGCCTGCGTGTTTCGGGCTACGTCGGTATAGGGAATCGACCCATGATATACATTGGGAATTGGGATACTCTGTGAATGGAATAATAGTGTCAGGGCATCAATCAGAGTCAGTTTTTTGTCCGGCTCTGCTTTTCTGTCGCGATCATCCAGAATGCCCAGCTTGATGGCTTCTTTAAAATAGGACGCGTACCACGCACTACTCCTTGTATCCTCGAAAGGAAGGGTTGCCGTACTGCTTGGTCTGAAGTCAGGACTGTTGAGAATTACCAGATATTTTATAAACTCCGCCCTGTTGATCAGTGTGTCGGGGTAAAAAAATTCGGTATCTTTAAATACATCGTTGCGTCTTAGATAATCTACCGGATAATAGTACGTTGACCCCTGAGGTACATCTTGGTACGCGTTAGCTAGCTGAGCTGGCGCAATAGCCAGTACTGTAAAAATTGCGAGTGTTAGTGTAATGATTCTTTTGAACATGATACGAAGGTTTATATGTATTAGAGTTTTATTCCCGGGACCGGGAACTTTGAGCAAAGCTCAGCGACTTCCTTTTTGATGACTTGAAGATTCTCCTGATTGCCTGTATCTGCAATCACCCTATCAATCCAGTCAGCGATTTTTTCCATCTCGGGCTCCTTCATGCCTCTTGTTGTAATGGCTGGTGTACCAAGCCTTATACCTGAAGGATCGAATGGGCTTCTGGGATCGTTGGGGACGGTATTTTTGTTGAGCGTAATACCTACTTCATCCAGATCTACCTGGGCTTCTTTGCCGGTGACATTTTTATTGGTCAGGTCAGCCAAAATCAGATGTGTATCTGTGCCGTCTGATACAAGCTTGAAGCCGCGCTTCTTCATTTCTTCGGCAAGGTGATGAGCGTTCTTCTTTACCTGCATAGCGTACTCTTTGAATTCGGGTTTTAGAGCCTCTTCAAAGGCAATGGCCTTGGCAGCAATGGCTTGCTCGTGCGGTCCGCCCTGAAGCCCCGGGAATACGGCTCGGTCTATGGCTTTGGCGTGCTTTTCCTTACATAAAATTATAGCACCTCTTGGCCCTCGAAGGGTCTTGTGAGTAGTAGTCATCACTACATCAAAATATGACACAGGTGATTCGAGTGCTCCTCCGGCAATCAAGCCTGCTGTGTGCGAAATATCCGCCATGGTAAGTGCTCCGACTTCATCGGCAATCTCTTTAAACTTCTTCCATTCAATATCGCGAGGGTAGGCAGTGAAACCTGCCACAATCATTTTAGGCTTATGCTCCAGGGCCATCTTTCGCACGTCCTCCATGTCGATGTAGCCTGTCTCGGGATTCACGCCATATTGCACAAAATTGTAGGCCTTACCCGAAAAAGCGATGGGCAATCCGTGCGTAATGTGTCCTCCATGATCTAGCTTAAGGCCCATCACTGTGTCACCAAATTCCAACAAAGCAAAATAGATCGCTGTGTTTGCGGGCGAGCCGGAATAAGGCTGTACGTTCACGTGTTCGGCACCAAAAAGCTTTTTAGCACGGTCGATGGCCATATTCTCGATTTTATCCACATTCTCCTGCCCCCCATAATAACGCTTGCCGGGGTACCCTTCGGAATACTTGTTGGTCAGAATTGAGCCATTGGCTTCCAGCACGGCCTGAGACACGTAGTTCTCCGATGGGATCAGCTCGATTCCCTCGGCCTGACGCTCTGCTTCCGCCATCATAGATTTAAAGACTTCGGGATCTTGGTTCTTTATGGCTTCGTACATATGTAGGGCTTAATTATGGGCTAACTTTTGCATCGAATAAGTTCATCTTCGGTGATGATCCAATCGACTGGTTCATCATACGGCTTCTGAGGAATGCTATCAAGAACTTGTTCACTGTAGGCCAGCGCCAGCCTTGCCACGCCTTTTTTATCGGCCAAAAAACGATCGTAATATCCTTTGCCCATACCGATTCGATTCCCCGCTCTATCAAAAGCAACTCCGGGCAGAATAATCAGTTCGGGTTCTATGTCAGTCCTCTCTGACATAAGGGGCTCTGGAATACCGAACTCATTAGGTTTCATTTTGTTAATCGATGTAACTGGCAGAGCAATAAAAGAACTGTCATCAACTAAACGAGGAAGTAGAATACTCTTTCTATCAATCCATTTCTTTATAAAATCATGAGTCTCCACTTCGTCATTATGACTGTAATAGCACAAAATGCTCTTTGCATCCTTAAATAGCCGGATTGACTCTAGGTGCTTAATAATTTTCTTACTTTTTATTCTTTGCTCTTCTTGGGTCAGAGCTTTTCGCTTTTTTATGGCCTCTACTCTGAGCATTGATTTGTCCATTTAGCTTTGTTTGATACCAAATACTTCGGCCGCCATTTCGACAGTAGTGGGGTCTTTCGCTGCCGGTTCTTCAGTCTTTTTTGTTAGTGGGCTCAATTCCACTTTTTTCACCTCCAGATTCAGGGAAAGCTTTTTTCCGAAGACCTTCTCGAATGCTTGTTGAACAACCGCTTGGTTTGCACCACTATTCACCTTATCCATATAGGTCGATGAGTTGAAAGAGATGGTCAAAATGCCGCTTTCGTATCTGACTGGCTCACCGTCATGAAGAGACATTTTAATAAAGCCAGTATCGATCGCTTCAAGAACACGTTGCCAGTCCTTCTTAATCTGTTCAATCTCTAATTTCTTTGGTGTTTCAGTAGATTCGGCCACGACTTCAATTTTATCTGTGCTTACCTCTTCTTTGGGCTCCGGTGCTGCATTGGCTGTCTTTGCCTCAACTTCCTTTATGGGTTCCTCTTCTGGTTTTTCGACGGCAAATTCGCAAGCCTTGATGATGGCGATTTCAATGGGTAACTCAGGGATAGGGCTTAGATCAATCTGCCCCTTTGCCTCTGTGAATATTTCGATAAACCGAAGAATAATCTGGGTATCCTTGCTGTTACCCAAGTTAATCAGCATCTGCTCGCGAAAGAAACTAATAATCTCTCGATGAAACTGTGGAGTGCTTTTTCCCTTGGCCTTGATCTGATTGAGAAGCTCAATGGCTTTGAGGGCTTTTCTTTCAATTAAATAATTAAAGAATTTTTCCAGATGTTCATCCCCCGTCAGACCCAGGCTTTCGCTGACGTTATCCACTGTCACATCTCCGGCAGTCATCATTTGCTCAAAAAGTCCGATGGCATCGCGAAGTCCCCCATTACTAAGCTTGGCAATAAGTTCAAGCGCCTCTTTTTCGTAAGTCGCTCCTTCATTCTCTGCAATCTCCTGTAATCTGCGGCTGATGTCTGTCACATTAATCCGGCTGAAGCTGAATTGCTGACATCTCGAAATGATAGTTTCCGGAATTTTGTGAGCTTCGGTTGTGGCCAGAACAAAGTAAGCATGACTTGGTGGCTCTTCCAGGGTCTTTAGGAGCGCATTGAAGGCTTCCTTGGTCAGCATATGCACCTCATCGATGATGTAGACTTTGGTTTTTGCCTGAGATGGGGCGAAAACGATTTTATCGCGTAATTCTCTAATCTCGTCGATTCCACGATTACTGGCGGCATCAATCTCTATTAGGTCTACAAGCTTCCCTTGGTTGATGGAAGTGCAGATTTCACATTTGTTACATGGCTCGATTTCACTTATCGGACTTTCACAATTAAGGCCTTTAGCCAGAATTCTTGCTAACGATGTTTTACCTGTGCCGCGTGGGCCACAAAAAAGATAGGCATGAGATAAGGATTTGCTTTTCATAGCGTTTTGAATCGTTTTTTTAGCGTGATCCTGACCTACAAGGGAAGCAAAATTCTGAGGCCGGTATTTTAGGTAAAGTGACATTGTGAAGAGGTTAGTAAGGAGCTGTAAGCGGAATGCAATAACAGGTTTTGATTATACCCGACGCTGATTCTCATTGCAATTTTGCCACTTTTTCGGTTAAGATTAGTCTATTATTAAATCAATTTTATGAAAAAAGTCACCTTCCTTTTCCTTTTCACTTTCATGCTTCTTTCTGCCTGTACTACAAATGGCACGGGCACAGGTACTGGGACAGGCACTGGAACAAATACTGCAGAGCTCAATCCCCGGAGCCTTGGCAATGCAAATGCAAAAGTATTGATTGAAGAATTTTCCGACCCTGAATGCCCTGCCTGTGGAACGATTAGTCCGCAAGTAGAGAAGCTTGTACGGGAAAATCCGGATTTGGCTAGACTTGAGTACTACCACTTCCCTCTTTCTTATCACCAATATGCTTTTATAGCCTCTGAAGCTTCTGAGTGTGCAGGTGATCAGGGAAAATTCTTTGAATATTTAGGCACTATCTTCGCAAATCAGTCCAGTTTATCTGAGGACTACCTTTATAACGTGGCTGATTCCCTGAGTCTGAATCGTACTAAATTTGATGCCTGCCTGGATAACCACGATTATAAGCCAAAAATCCTCTCGCAAATGGCTGAAGGTAAACGCAGAGGCCTACCTGGTACTCCCACATTCTATATTAATGGCGAGATGGTGCAGTGGAGTGGCGCTGAAAGTTTTAAGGCTTATTTGGAGGGGCTATAGTGGGATGTGTTGTGTACTATTGCTTTTGATGACTCAAAATCCATTGAGTTAAACTTGACATATTCAGACGAAAAGTGCATGATATTATCCAAATTTTGCCCTTATTTTTTTATTGCGTATGAATTCTGGAATAAATGAAAGGTTAGAATCTAATTCAAGTGATGAATGTGACTTGAGTGAGCCAACAGTCCAACAGCACAGAATTTCATCAACAAGGAAAGCCTTATTTGGCAGACTTGCGGGTTTAACTATCGGTTTGGTGGCTGCCAGCCAAGCAGCAGGCTGTCAAATGCGTTGGGACACTATTCCTTGCGACGGATGGATAAATCCAGATGTTTTATATCGGGATTCAGACTCAGCCATAAAGGCTGTGGAAGAACTAGACGAGGAGGTAATCAAGCATATTGATCCACGATTATTGCGAGATGAAGGCTTCGTACTGGAACTTTTGAAACGAACTTCGGCCGCAGATGTCCTCAAATACTGTATTTACGAAATAGATATACTTAGACGCAAGCCCGATTTCATGCTGAAGGCAATGGATATTGATGAAAAAGCTTTCGAGTATGCCGATGACTCGCTTAAATCCAATAGGGCATGGCTGCTCAAGGCTATGGACATCAGCATTAAAACTGTTGCCAAAGACCTCTCCTATAACCCCAAAGGCGTGAAGGATAAGGAGATAGTTAAAAGATTACTTGAACACAATATCAAGTGGTTAAAAGGGTTCGACGGTGGCAGCCTGGTTTACAGTCCAGTTTTTAATGACCATAAATTTATTCGCGAAATAATTGAAATGAAGCCCAAGTATGTTATCCCCATTTTGTTGAGTGCAGGAGTCAATCTGGTACCTAATGTCGAGTACATAGCGAAACTGGTAGGTAATGGGGATAAGCGATTTTACCGCTCACTAAGTACTGAATTGCGTTTACATCCAACAATTCTAAGAGCGTATTATAATGATAAGATTTCTGAGGATGATGCTAAAGCACTCTCAAGAGATCTAAAGGACCTAAACCTAACAATTGCGACACTAAGATTTGATCTCGAGATTTTACAAACTCTGGTGGACAATCGCCTGCACCCAGAAAAAGGAGCTAAAAAGCCAACGGCAACCGTGACTTTTCCCAAGGCGGATCGCAATCGTAATTTTGAGGAAGACCGAGTTTCCGAACTGGTAAAGCATGGTTATCAGGTGATGTATTATGAGGCCGCTACCGAAGATGAAGCATACGCATCCCTTGTAGACTCAACAAGACATACACCCAAAAAGCAGACAGACCTTTGGATACTGGCTGGCCATGGAGGCAAACGTAACCTTAGACTTGGCCGTGGGGGCGGCGAAAAAAAATTCATTGATACTAAGGATTTTGAGCTAAGAAAATACAGAAAATATCTAAAGCCCGGCGCACAAATTGTATTAATGTCCTGTTCCGTTGGAAAGGGTGCGGGAGACTCTCACAATTTAGCCAACTTCATTCATAGGCAGTTCCCGGAGACTATGCTCCATGCAGCAGCTGGCGGTACTTCAACGCCACGTCTAGCTTTTGATCCGCAAACCAATCTATTAAAGCGAGTTATATATCCTAAATATAAAGAAAGGGTTTACCATATTTATCCCGAATCCGACAAGAGCGAACTTGCGGAGAAAACCAGAAAAGGCGGTCGCAAGTGGTTAAAAGACAGATGGAAAGATCCGCAGTTTGTTCTGGAAGAGCTAAAGTATGGTTCCATTTCAACCAATGAAATTGATGAGTCATTACTCAACAATACTCAATTCGTCGCTAAAGCGGCTAAGACGCTAAATATCAAAAATGCCAGTGATTTTTTTGATGTATTTGATCCCGATGATAAGTCACGCAACAATCCAGAATTTATGCTCATAGCAATTCAAATTAATGCCCACGCCATTCATTATACCGATGAATCTCTTAGATCAAATCCTGATTTCCTACTTAAGGCACTTAAGCTGATCACTACTAGTGATCCAAATGTTTTCTACCATGAAGTTCGCGATCCTACATATAATTCCAATGCCAAAATAATGCTTGAATTAATTAGAATTAGACCAGAGGATCTACGATTTGCTAATAATTCACTATTCAGTAATCCTGACTTTGTATTGGGCCTCATGAGACTGCCAGCATCGCAAATGATCAGTCATCCCTTTGAGGTACCTCAAAGCAAGAAATTGCCAGGCGGTGGAATTCGTTCGTTTCATGTAAGGAATGATGGCACAATGTACGTCATTGATATACCCGGCTATGTAGAAAGAATAATTAAGACTGTACAATTTAATGATCCTGACTTTATGCTCAAGGTAATCAAAATTGACGCCCGACATAAGAGATTAATACCCAAAAGACTACTTAATGACCCTGAGTTCATGAAGAAGGTGAATCAGATCAGCCCCCCATCAAATTGAGAAGAAGGAAATTCTAATGTATTGCTACAAATACTAACTAGTTCTTATGGGCAGTAGCCCAATGCTCATTTTTGAGAGGATTCAGCAATTCCGTCACTAACAAATACCTCAAACTTTTCAGGATCTTCCTGGTAAACAGTTTCTCCCGGATAGCGACCAAAGTGACGGAGCCATTCTTCTTCAATCGCCTGAATGCGAGGGGTGCGATAAGGGTCAGCATTTTCGTGGTAGAGCGGATAGGCAGGCTTCGCGCCTATGAGTAGACCTACTGTAACGAGAGGTGCCATTCCTGACCTGCCCCCTGCCGGACCCCAACCATGTGGGTAGGCTAGGGTTGTGAAATCCATGCCTTCAGGCATCAGCAATTTTAGCTCTTCTTTTTGTCTTTCCAATAGAATACGTGTACCTTCGGCACCAAACCTCCTTAAATCGTTGTGATCTGGTGTGTGGTATCCAATCTGGCGTCCTGTTCTATGCAGATATTCGATTTTCTTTTCGGCTTCGGCAGCGGGTCCAAAAGGATTACGGTTCAGATAAAATACTGCTGCTGAGCCAAATTCCGGATACTCCTGGTAAAATTGATCCAAGATACCCACAGCACATCCGGGGTCTATCTCGCCGTTTTCCAGATAGCGAAACTGATTTGATTTTCCATCGTCAAAGGTCATGACTACCGGCTTTTTTCCGACAGGGATTGGATAAAGGTTATGAGCATAATCCTCGATGGAAAGCAGAACATAGTCGTTATTGTGTAACCATTCCAGATCCCCCCTGAAATTCACAGTGGAACGAGTCCAACGTGTTTCAGTCTGCCCGATACTGTGGTACTCCAGAATTGGTATTCGCCCCATTTCGTTACTACTTACGTCAGCGATTTCCACGGGAGTCTGAGGTTCTACAATGACATTGTCGAGCGGAATCTGAGTACCCGTAAAAAGTGAAGTGAACAGTTGCCAGATTATAATGATGTGGCTCATCTTGATTTTTGCTTTATGCGCACTGCTAGTAGTTACCTCCTATCTTCTCTTACTTTTTCCCTATATTCAATCTTGATAGATGTACCCGAAAAGATGAATTTTTCCCGAAGTCTATTTTCGATGTAACGGATATACGAAAAGTGAAAGGCCCTCGTCTTGTTCACAAATATTATGAATTTGGGTGGTTCTATTTCAGGCTGAGTGATGTAATAGATTTTTGGGTGAGTTCTCCCCTTTCCAGTTGGGCGGTGCTCATGAACAAGTTGCTCCATAAATGTATTGAGCTTAGCTGTTGTGATGCGCTTCTTACGCTCCTTTGTTATTAGATCAATTTGTTCAAAGACGACGTGCAGGTTCCTTTTAGTGACGGCAGAGGTAAAAAGTACCGGTGCCCATGAAAGGAATGGAAATCTTTTTTTCAGCCTGCTGGTGTAGGCCTTTCGCCTCAACATCTCTTTGTCACCTGCCCCTCCATTAGTACTCTCCTCATCATCTCCGGCTTTGCCCGCTCGGTCTTGGTCACCCAGGGGTATATCCCATTTGTTCACCAATATTACAAGTCCTTTGCCTGCCTCAACAATATAACTGGCAATCGCCTGGTCCTGATGAGAGATTGGTATAGAGCTATCCAGAACTAGCAGGGCTATGTCGCAGCGCTCTATGGAGGCCATAGATCTTAGTGCACTGAACTTTTCTATCCCCCTGTCTGTTTTGCCCGGGCGTTTTAGACCCGCTGTGTCAATGAAGTTGTATTCCTTTTCTTTGTGCTTAATCAAGCTGTCGGTACTGTCTCTGGTCGTGCCCGGAATATCTGAAACAATCAATTTGTTTTTGTTCAATAAAGCGTTTATTAAAGATGATTTGCCTACATTTGGCTTGCCAACCATGGCTACCTGCGTGTGAGCGTCTTCCCACTTCATCATCTTGCTGTACTGCTTGTCATCCTTGGTAATAAAATGCCGCTCTTTTAGCGAAATAATGAGATTGTCAACAAGCATATCGATTCCCGCTTTGTGCATGGCAGACACCTGATGAGGTTGTCCGAGGCCAAGAGCGTAATATTCGGCAAGCTGAGCCTCGTCCAGGTACTGATCGCACTTATTCACGACCAAAAAGACGGGTTTTTTTACTTTTTTACGAAGTAGTTCGGCCGCTTTGTAATCCTGGCCATGAATACCTGTTTTTCCATCCACCATAAATATAACCAAATCCCCTTCTTCCATGGCAATTCTACTTTGGGCCTGCATGTCGTCTTCAATCGTATTTTCGCCCTTTCCGAATTCCAGACCACCGGTATCTACCAAAAAGAAATCAATAGCCGGATGGATTACCTTATGAAAAAGCCGATCCCTGGTTGTCCCGGATTCTGCGGCAGTAATGGCAACGCGGGCTCCTATGATCTTATTGAAGAGTGTTGATTTACCGACATTTGGCCTTCCGACGATCGTAATGATCGGGGTTTTCATATGTTTTAGCTATAGAACTTTGCTCTTTCACGCTTTGCTCGATTCTCGGACCGTTTAACAGCAGCCTCACGAACAAACTTCTTGGTTGGCTTGCTCTTGTGGTAACGGTTCCTCTTGAGTTCCATGATACGACTTCTTTGAACTACCTTCTTAAAGCGGCTCATCAGTCGTTCATTGGATTCACTCTGTTTCTTTATCGCGTAAATCATTAGATTTCTCCTTTTTTAAATTAATTAAGCCCATAATTTATACACTATTGGCTCTATGAATGCAAATGTTTTATTACCCTAGTAATGACTTCATTTGAATAATCGCTATTCGATTAAGCTCTGGTAGCCTTGCCGATTGCTGGATTTTTTGCCGTATGAATTCTGCGTTTAGACTTTCCAGCCCTGCTAAGCAAACTAGCTGAATCACGTCTGCGTAATCTCGCATATTTCCTTTAAACTTTGGGTGCTTAACCCTCCACTCACTCGCTGTTATTCCAAAAAGAGCTACGTTAAGAACATCAGCTTCATCAGCATAAATATTACCAGCTTGTTTTTTGGAAATATTTCTAGGAACCAGATTCTCTTTTACCGCATCTGTATGCACTTTGTAATTAGCTTTTACCAAGAATCTCTTTGCATCCCATCCCAATTCTTTTCTTTTAGCCTCATCTAGCTTTAATCGTTGGAATTCTTTGATGAGATGCAACTTGAATTCTGCTGAAATCCAAGACGCAAATTCAAATGCGATATCTTTATGAGCATATGTTCCGCCATTCCTTCCTGATCGCGAAGCCATCCCTATGGCATTTGTATTCTCAATCCATCGTTTTGGAGTAAGTGAAAAACTATTTAATCCCGACATAAATCTAAACCCATCGAATTCGATGGGTTTAAAATCAGAATTATTCAATTTTTCCCATAATCCAAGAAACTCAATAGTGGCGCGCATTCTCATCCAATTCTGGATAACATAGTCAGTTCTTCTTGAGTCCTTGCATCGTGCAATATCGGTCAGTGAAATGAAATCCTCATCCTTTTGAGAAAAGAAATTGATATTAATATTTTTGACAATTAGATTCTTTTTCATAATTTATGATTATTAACTTCTCCATTTTAGTGAACATATGTTCACCTGTCAAAGGCAAAAAACCTGTGCTAAAATGCTTGAGGTTAATATAAAACATAACAATAAAAATTATGGGATTCATGGATCAAGCTAAAGACCTTTATAAGCTTCAGAGGCAGGCAAAGCAGATTAAAAAGGAACTAAAGAAAATTCATATCGAGGCCGAGGCGGATGGTGTTGTAGTGGTGGCCGATGGCGAACAGACCTTTATTGATGTTAAAATTCCGGAGGCGCTCTCGGGCGACATAAAACGCCTAGGCAAAGCCTTTGTTGTAGCTGCTAATAAAGCTGTCAAAAAGTCTCAGGCCATTGCCGCCGATAAAATGAAGGACGTTATGGGTGATATGGGGGGTATGTTTGGAAGCTGACAACTTTAAAAAAGTTTTCAGTACTTTCAAAATATCTGATCTCGTTCTTCACTTCTTCACCCAGGCTCGCAAGCTTCCTTCATGGCACATGTCCCCTCAGGGTCTTGCTACGCGGGCTCAGAATCTCATCGCTCGGCTATTTTATTTCTGCCCTAAATTATGAAAAAAATCTTTTATTTTACCCTTGTGGTAAGTGTGGTCGGCATTTTTTTGCTTTATGGTGGATATTCATCCGCTATTCGCTATGCCCTCAATCCATCCGGTTCGGACAGGATTACAATAAGTGTTCCTGATGGTGCGACAGGTAGTGATGTTGCCAACCTGCTCTACGAAAAAGGGTTGATCAAGAGTGTCAGTGCATTTAACTTCTATCTTCGTCAGAATGAACTGAGTACTAAGCTGAAGGCGGGACGATTTGTGTTCCAGGAAAACTATGACTTGGCCAAAATTGTTGATCTGCTGGCTTCCGGCAAGTCGTCGGAGCTGCCTGTGAGACTTTTAGAGGGCTGGACAGCAAAGCAGATTGCCGAAGAGCTTGAGGCTGAGGAGCTGACGACTGTTGATGACTTTATGAAGTGTCTGGAGGAATGTGAATTTGACTTCAACTTCCTTCCTGAAGGTTATTTAGAGGGCTATTTGTACCCTGACACCTATTTCGTGAATCCAGCCAGCTATTCCGATGAAGCATTCATTACGCGGCTCCTAAGCACCTTTAAAGCTAAGCTGAGCGATGAGGAATGGGCGGCCATCAACTCTTCGGCAAGGAGTTTTGAAGATATTATGATTATGGCTTCGATTGTGGAGCGTGAAGAAAGGAATGATGATGAGAAATCGACCGTTGCGGGAATACTGTGGAACCGTTTTGAGGCTAATGTCGGCCTTGGCGCTGATGCAACTGTGCTTTACGGTCTTGGACGCACCAGTGGCGGCTTAAATGCCGAGGATTTAGGTCTGGATTCTGCATACAATACCCGAAAATACGCCGGCCTACCCCCTACTCCGATTTCGAACCCCAGTATTTCTAGTATTCAGGCCGCCTTGTACCCCGAAGATACCGTCTACTGGTATTACCTTCATGATTCAGAGGGCGGAATTCATTACGCAAAAACACTGGATGAGCACAATGTGAATAAAGCGCGATATATTCGCTAGAATTAGTTCTGATAATCAATAGTAATAGCACTGCAACCCTGTTCCACGCCTTCTTTTTCGGCACAGATGTTATAGCTGTTTTCGCCCGGCGACAAGGTCACGGTATTTTTCCATTCCTCGGAACCCGGAATGTATGCATCCAAATTCGCACCGTCAATTCTTACGCGCGTAATCCATTTTCCTACAGTCCCACCGATTACAATCTGATCAAGAGTGGTTTCGTAGGTACCGGAACTTGCTGGCATAGTGATAGTTGGAGCTCCTTCTCCATTGATACCGCTTTCAACGTCAATAGTTATTGTGGCTGAACCCAGTAGTTCATCGTCCGCGTCGTAGGCTTTTGCTGTGTAGGTATTTAGTGCACCGATTTCTAGGGTACCCAGAGTACTGTTGGCCCTGTAAAGGAAGGTTGTACTTCCTTCCGAAAAACCCGTGAGCGTGTAGTCATTAACGATAACCTTAGACGTCCCAGTGGGAACTTCACCTTTGATTTCGAACGAAGTTTCGCTGGTAGACAGATTATCACCGTTATTTGGTGCAGTGATCTTCACACCGCCTGTGGCAGTGGCTGCTGGCGTTGTATCAGCTGTATCTTCCTCTTCTTCTTCGTCAGGCTGAGCTTCGTCATATACATCCTGTGTCAGTACCAATGTGATGGTTGCTGCCTTACTCTTATTTCCGGCCTTATCAACAGCGATTACCTTGTACTCGTTATCGCCCACTGCAAGGTTTTTAAACAGCACCTTCGCAGTGTATTCGAAGGTCTTAGAACCGGGAACATATTTTGTCAGCTTGTAGTCGTTTACTATGACTGCCTCGGTATCACTGCTAACTGACCCAGCAATTATCTCCACAATATCATCGATACCAACTGTATCACCGTTTGAGCCTGGCTTTTTGATTTGTGGAATAGCTGGTGCCTCTTTGTCGTTCTCATCGATTTCCTCATCTTCGTCCTCTTCTACCACTTCCTCATCAGATTCTTCTTCGTCGACAGCCTCAATATCGTCACCCCCTTCGGTTTCATCATCCGGCATCACAGGACCATCTTGCTGCTGGTTCCATCGGTACCAGTTGGAACTTTTGAAGGCATCATCCAGACCAAATATCACCTCTTTTTGAGTGCCATTTGCCAAATCGGCCGCTATAACCTCATCTATAATAAGCTCCTGGCCTACACCGATTGTTGATGACTTAACAATTTTGCCTTCATGAAGAATATCGACTTTAACGGAGCCTGTTATTACATACAACATGCCCGGATGACTTAGGGCAAAGCTTCCACCGCTTGATTTAATACTGAGTAAACCTGTATTAATTGTAAACTCAGAAGTAATCGCACCACTTTTATCAATCATTACCCAAAGCTTTCCATCTTTTAGTTCGAGAGTTGTCTGTCCGCCTACAGCATCACGGCTAAGAGATGCAAACTGAAGTTCTGTGCTCTTGTCCAGTCGAACTATGTCTTTATCGAATAATCTCAGGGTAACACGTCCGTCTGACTGGGTCTTAAGCTTTTCGTCCTCGTACAGATAAATTCCTGTTTGGACATTTATCCATTCGTCATCACCAGAGGTCATTGCTTTGGCGCTTCCTGTTTCGATATCCAAAAATATCTTCTCGCTCGAAAGCGTATCCCCTCCTCCAGTTAGGGCTGAGCCAAGGAATTGCCATGCTGCCACAATAATCCCGATTAGGATGATAATAAGTAAAAAGGGTTTGATAAAATCAGTGGCCCTAGAGTTTGGTGCCCTGCGCTTGTATTGATAGTAGTTCATATTTACTGGTTTTTTTGAATTCAATGTAGGAAGTTTACAAAAATGTCTTTTATTTGTCAATTTCGCTTGATTTGCCTATAATCGTTTGGCAAATAAAAAAATATTATCTACAAGAATGCTAAAGAAGATTATCAACGTGTTTCTGGGGGATGCTAATCTGAAGGAACTCAAGAAAAAAGCCCCACAAGTCGAAGCCATTATTAAGAAGGAGGAGGAATTTCAATCTCTTTCGGAGGAACAGCTTAAGGCCAAAACTCAGGAATTTATCGGTCGACTTGAAGCCGGTGAGACCATCGACGATATAATGGTGGAAGCCTTTGCTGTGGTAAAAAATGCCTGCCGAAGACTCATGGGAACCAAATTTACTCTGGGAAAAGATGAAAAGGAATGGGATATGACACCCTACGATGTTCAGCTACTCGGAGGAATAATGCTTCACGAGGGTAAAATCGCGGAGATGAGAACAGGTGAAGGTAAGACCTTAGTGGCTAGTCTCCCTCTTTACTTAAATGCCCTGTCTAAAAAGGGCGCTCATCTGGTAACAGTTAATGACTATCTGGCCAAACGTGATTCGGAGTGGATGGGAGTTTTATTTAAGTATCTGGGCCTTAGCGTTGGAGTGATTGTGCATGGTATTGAGCCTAAGGAAAGACAGGAAGCTTATGCGGCTGATATTACCTATGGGACCAATAATGAATTTGGCTTTGATTATCTGAGGGATAATATGGCCACCAAACTGGAAAATCGCGTCCAGCGTGAGCTTCATTACACCATTGTGGATGAAGTTGACTCTATTTTGATTGATGAAAGTCGCACTCCGCTGATTATTTCTGCTCCTGCCGAGGAATCTACTGACAAATATTATACATATTCACTGCTTATCAATCAGCTGGTAGCGGACCAGCACTATAATATAGATGAAAAAGCAAAGAATACGACCCTTACCGAGGAAGGTATAGCTAAAATGGAGCAACTTCTGGGTGTGGATAATATCTATACTGAATCCGGTTTTGTCGAAGTCCATCACATTGAGCAAGCCCTGAAGGCAAAGGCTCTTTTTCAGCGCGATAAGGACTACTTGGTGAAGGATGATGAAATTATTATTGTTGATGAGTTTACGGGCCGACTGATGCCTGGTCGTCGCTTTTCCGATGGTCTTCATCAGGCAATTGAAGCCAAAGAGAATGTTGAGGTGAAGCGCGAGAGTAAGACTCTGGCGACCGTCACTTTCCAGAATTTCTTTCGTCTCTATTCAAAATTGTCCGGTATGACAGGAACCGCCAAGACCGAGGAGGAGGAGTTCTACAAAATTTATGGTTTGGATACGGTCGTCATTCCTACCAACAAGCCAATTATTCGTCAGGACTTGTCTGATTTGATCTACAAGAATTCCCGCGGTAAGTGGAACAATACGGTTAATGCAATCAAAGAGCTCAGCGAAAAGGGACAACCCGTTTTGGTTGGTACTGTGAGTGTCGAAACTTCTGAAATGCTCTCTAAAATGCTCAAAATATCGGGTGTTAAACACGAGGTGCTCAATGCCAAACACCATGAACGCGAGGCCGAAATAGTTGCTATGGCTGGACGGAAGGGTGCTGTGACCATTGCTACAAATATGGCTGGTCGCGGTACAGATATTAAGCTTGAGAAAGGTGTTACGGAACTTGGCGGGTTGGCTATTATAGGTACCGAACGCCATGATTCACGCCGTATAGACAACCAGCTTCGAGGTCGATCCGGACGTCAGGGTGATCCTGGTTATTCTCGGTTTTATATATCCATGGACGACGACCTTATGCGTCTTTTTGGCTCTGATAGGATCAAGAGCATGATGGACCGATTAGGAATAGATGACGATACGCCGATTGAGAATGCGCTTATTACCCGCAGCATTGAATCCTCTCAGAAGCGAGTGGAAGGTCATAACTTTGATATCCGAAAGCATCTTCTGGAATACGATGATGTGATGAACAAACATCGCGAAATAATTTATTCCAGACGACTGAAGATTCTTTCTACGGAAGATATTTCTGAGGAGATTAAAAAGATGATGGCTGATGAAGCCCATCACTTGGTTACACTTCACACCTCTACAGCCAATCGCTCTGACTGGAATTTGGATGGCATGGTCAAGTCACTTAATGCTCTTATGCCTCATTCACAGAAGAAACTTGATGTGGCTGACTTTGAAAAGATTGAGGACACTGACACTCTTACCGGGAATCTTACTAATATATTGCAGGGAGAGTATCAGATTAAGGAAGATAACCTTTCTGACCCAACAATGCTCCGAAATGTCGAAAAGCAGATATCTCTACGAGTCGTTGACACCTTGTGGATGGAACACATTGATCAGATGACTCACCTCCGCGAGTCAGTTTCGCTTAGAGGATATGGCCAACGTGATCCTTTAATGGAGTATAAGCAAGAAGCTTACCAGCTGTTCAGTAAGCTTTTGGGGATGATTCAGCATAACATCATCAACACTCTTTTTAAGCTTCAGATAAAGTCTGAGGAACCGATTCAGGCACAACCTCTGCGCCCTAGGGAGCTCCAGACAAACCAGGATGACATTAAGGGCAATCTTAGCACGCGCGTGAGACAAGGCAACGCTGGTGCTACCGGCTCCCCCGCTCAAAATGCCGTGGCTCAGCGAATTACTGCAAATGCCCCTCAGCCACCTGCCGAGAAAGTACCAGAAGTTGGCCGAAATGAGCCTTGCCCTTGTGGAAGTGGGAAGAAATATAAGAAATGCCATGGTTAAATCCCGAATAGTTTAGCTTTCTTTAGCCTTTAGCTGTTTTGTGCTTTCCGGTTTTTGTAGGAGGTTTTTTTTGGTAACCACCTTTTTACCTGTTTCGTCTTCTAATTGTAAGCGTGCTCTTTTTGATATACCTCCGCCTTTTATTCCGGCTATCTTATTCTGACTTAATCCCTCTGCCCTTATAGTGTCAGCGATTTGTCTTGTGGAAAGCTCGGCCAATGCCGTAAAAATAAGTTCCGCCTCGCTCATATGATCCCTAAGGTTGTGCGAACTCAAGCCCTTCATTTTTTTATGCTCTTTAACAGTCAGATCAGTCCATTCTTTATGAATGACGTTAGTCAGTACTGCAAACTCCACTGGTTTTTCGATACCATGTTCACTCCAGTAGTCAGTCAGCTTATTTCTTGTCTCCTGACCCATCATGCGCTTCTGAATCCATATTTCACTTCGTCCATGACATTTCCAATTTTCTCTGGCCCGATTGAGTGATTTCTCTGGGTCAGCTATCTCCTGTAAGCGTTCATTACCTACCTTAGCAAGCCAAAGCTTAATTGGTTCAGCTTTTTTTGATGGCACAGATTGAATGATGCGCAGAATAATCTCAACATCAGCAACATCTGTCAAATACCTCTTTCCATCTGTAGCCTCTAATTTCAGTCGGTGACATTTTGTCACCACCTCACTACTTTCTCCCCTAAGCCTTTCGGAAAGTTTATTCCAATATTTGCGTGCCTTTTGATAATCTTTTTGATCGGTTAAAGCAGCAATGATATCGATTACAGAGAAATACCAAGTTTCAGACCCTTCATCGTAATCTCTTCGTATGTGATAATTCTCAAAAAGGGCAAGTGTTTGATGATTCATAATTATTTAATAGTGATGAATCAAGTATAGTAAACAAATGTTCACCTGTCAAATTATTTGATCTTTTTCTTCTTATTCTTAATCAACTAACGCAATGCTCATGATATGATAGCATTGCGTTTCTTCGTATATACCGCAAACGTTAGTGAAGGAACATTGACAGGAAAGTAGTATAGGAGCATAATCGATTTAGGAAAGGTACTGTTAAATTTCCAATATCATGCATAATTTAGATGAAAAATATGCTTCAGGTATGGAACCTCCAGGTCAGTCTTTTTCTGAAACTGCGGTGGGACTAATAAAGTGGAAAGTAAGTGGTCTTTTGGAGGGCGGTGAACAAGTGGGCGTTCCCAGAGAAGGTGCTGATGAAATCAGACAGGAATTTGTTTCTCAGGGTGGTTCTGAGGACGGTCCGGATAGAATGATACGCGTTCTGGACTTTCTCGCTCTCAGAATGAATCTTGACGATGATGGAAAACTACGAAGTGATGATGTTCTACGTAAGCTCTTAAGTGGTGGATACGATGAAGATATAGATGAATCTGAGCTAGCTAGCCGTGGACAGGCCTATTCCTTAGCTCTTTATCTTTATATGCACACCTCAAGTGGATCTGAAGAGGAAATGTGCGAAGCTTTGAAGAGTATTATAGATGGATATGATGACCCCAACGGGTATTACCATGAGCATGACTATTATGGACTCAGCTCGGAACCAATTCTTGCGAAATTATGTTCAAAGGCAATAGAAATGCATGATCTTGGTCAGGATATTCGTAATAAGTATGGACATGTGTTAGGTGTTCACCATCTACATGACTCCGTAGACATGAGGAATGCAAGGGAGGTGTTACAGAGATTGGACAATGAAGGCCAACAACCATAAACACATAGAATCTCCCAGATTTTTCTGAATTGAAAAAAAGTATAAGAAATGTCATGAATAGTGCAACGATCCTCATCGTACATGGAGCAGGGAGCAGTCCGGAGAGCAACTGGTTCCCCTGGCTCAAGGATAAACTTGAGGCTGATGGCTTCAAAGTAATTGTGCCACAGTTCCCAAACACGCCTGCTGGTCAATTGCTGGACAATTGGCTGAATGAAATCGACAAGTACGATATTGATGAGGAAACGATAGCAGTTGGGCATAGCCTTGGAGTACCATTCCTGTTAAGCTTGTTGGAGAAAAGTAAGCTAAAGGCAGTTTATCTTGTAGCTGGTTTTGTGGGACTACTCAGTAATGAGTTTGATGAGGTAATCCACACTTTTAGTGATAAAGAATTTGATTGGGCCTCAATCAAAGGAAATTGTAACAACTTTAATATCATCTATTCTGATGACGATCCAAACGTAAAACCCGACAAAGCCCTTGAACTCGCGACTAAACTCGGAAATGAAGCAAAATTGATAAAAGGCGCTGGTCACTTCAACTTTCCAACTTTTGAATACCTATATTCAGAAATTATCAGTGCACATAATCTTAAACAGTATGCGTGAAAAGATAATTTATGACGAAACTCCGATAATCTTCCTCGCCATGTTTTGGGCTGGGGGTGGTCCATATGAGATCTCCCAGATTATTCATGTGTATGACTGGATTAATAGGGATATTCCCACCAGAGAGGGTCTTGAAAAAGCGTTAAACATCTTATTAGCCCTGAACTGCATTGAGATTAAGGATGATAAGTTTTTGGTTACACGTAAGATTGGCAAGGACTTTGATGAGTTTAGAAAAAAGAAACGGAACGGTAAATTCAAAATCATCCGTATGTACTTCGAGCAATTTGATTTGTCCGCTAAATTCCCACGTGTTGTTAAAATATCAGAGAAATTATATTCAGATGAATTGAAAAAGTATCACAAGTTTATGGATTCATGAGCATGGTGCAGGTTTGATTTTGGATGATTGCTAGTTGTAGGAAATACTGCAAATTTCTTTCCTATTTAAGAGTGAATTATTTTGGGTTTTTCAAAAAGACTTGACACTTTTTGATTTAGATACTATACTTTAGTCAGCTAAAGTACTTTACCAAGATAAAGCACTATGACTAAATGGTTCAATCGCAATTCAGAGGCACTATTCCAATCAATTCTTTCTTTAAAAGATATGGATGAAGCAAAAAGATTTTTCCGTGACCTGCTTTCCGAACAAGAAATAACTGAACTCAGCAAGCGTTGGCAGGCCGCACAAATGCTGGGTAAGAACATTCAATACACGAAAATTCAAAAAGCCACCGGTCTAAGCTCAACAACCATAGCCAGAATTTCGAAGTGGCTCAATAAAGGCATGGGTGGCTATCAGCTAATGTTGGATAGAATCAATCAATCTCATCACGGCAAAACCACTTCTTCCGTGAAAAGGTTGCGTTGATGATGTCTATTTTTGATCAGCTTAACCTCTTCCCGGAAGGGAGGAGGTTTTTTTGTCTGTCAGATGATAGATGAAGTCCGCCACGTGCGGATTCCCAAAATGGGAGAATCTGATCTTTGAAAACTCGGAGGAGAAGATGACCGACATCAGCAACCGCTACCAAGCACAGAAGAATTATGGCCTGAAGTACGGCATCATAGAGGTGACCACGCGGTGCCAGTTGCGGTGCCCTGGTTGCTACATGGTGCGACGCGATGCCCTTGGCACTGCGGAAATGACACTCGACGAAGCCATTCGCATCCTTGATCTATGCAAGGAATATCGTGGCGGACAGGAGCTCGAAACCATGGACATTCTTGGTGGCGAGCCACTCCTGTGGCCGTTCCTCAAGGAGCACATCGAGGAGTTATTGCGCCGAAAGATCCAGCCCTGGATCTTCACGAACATGATCGCCATCACACCAGAGTTGGCCAACTGGCTCTTCGAACGAAAGGTACACATCACGGGCAAACTCAATATTGCCAACTCGCAAGACCCAGATCAGCTCAAGCTACAAGCAGAGATGATCGGTTCCACACCCAGGATGGCCAAGAAGATGATCGACGCCATCGACATCTTTCTGGAAGCAGGCTATCGGCAACCCTGGTTCCGCCTGCAAAACCTGATTCGGAAGAAGAACTTGCCGCTCGTACCGGGCTATATCCAGTACTGCCGATCCCATTACATCGGAGTAGACCTTGAGCTTATGGGGTCGGGTGAGCCTGTGGGCCCCAGCTACTTTGAAGTGGCACCAACGCCTCAGGAGTTGGCAGAGCTCATCCGAACGCTTGATTTGCAAGGGAAGCAGTACATGGAGCTGACCTCTGGCGGCTGGGCTAATTGTTGGCCCGAATTCAAAAACCCGATCGACAAACTCCTGATGCCCCACCTGTTCGGTGCCTGCCCCTTCTACGATAAGGGTCTATACTTCGCTGTCGATGGACAGATTCGCGCCTGCAGCAACAGCACAGTAACTCTTGCTCGCATCACTGATTCCAACCCCATCGCAAGTGCCTACGAGAGTCCACTCATCTGCAACCGTCTCGAGCTAACGCAAGAACGAGTAGGGCAACCTTGCAACACTTGTGACCGCTGGAACAAGTGCCGTGGTGGTTGTCGAGCAACAGCAGAAGGAATGGGAGACTCTTTCGCTGGCTACACTCTCTGCCCACTCCCTCATCTCACCTAAACCCTCCGAGAAACAGAGGGCCCCGACGTACGTCGGGGCCCTCCATCCATTAACACCCTAACCTATGAATGATACTACTTTCAAACAAGCTCTCATAAAACTTGAAGAGCTACTCAAGAAATATGATGGTTTCATAACTGTCTTTTTAGATGACTGGCATGGATATCGGTTTATTTATGATACAAGGAAGTCTAACTGCTGTGAAAACGGTTGCAAAAAATGCCCAATTTACCGATTACTTAAAAATGAAAAAGGAAAAGATCATTTTACAACAGGACTTTATCTAGCAAGCTCAGAAGAAAAAAGGCTCTTTGGCCCACAAAAATTCCTTAACTGCAAAAGTTTTGATGAATACCAAAATTGTTACGTGAATTTCCTATTAGAAAAATGTAATACAAAACAAGAAATATTTGACGAGCTAAATCTAATAAAGAATATGAAAGTGATTTATTCAAAAAATGATTCACCAAAAAAGCAAGAGATAAAGTTCAAAAAAAGTGTTATTAAAAAGGTTCTTGCCTCCTCCAAACCTAAAAAAATTAAGTACATTCTGGAATATTTCAATCTAAATCCCGACTTCTATAAAATAGCCCAAAATAATTCTTAGATCACAGACCAATTTATCACTACATACCGCTAACAGCGGTATATGCGCCTACCCCTCGATGAACTCAGTATCGACCAAATAACGCAATGCTCATGATATGATAGCATTGCGTTTCTTCGTATATACCGCAAACGTTGTATGAAGATAGGCCTTACTGAGTTACTATTCACAATTAGCACTCACCTTTAATCTTACACATTCTACTTGCTGTCCATCGTCAAAATGCCGTTCTGAAAGAAATGGTCTTCAGGTATCAAAAAATTTGGCAGAAGGAAGCTCTTAATAATCGATGCGGCTACTGTGCTAATAGACCTTAAGGTTCCTCCGGGAAATGAGCTTGAAAAGCTAAAAGGGAATAGAAAGGATCAACATAGCATCAGAATAAACAAGCAATGGAGAATCTGCTTTAAATGGAAAAATGGAGATGCTTATAACGTCGAAATCGTCGATTATCACCATTAATTATATATACCAACAACAACTTACCAGCTAACTAATCAAAAATGAGTAGAAAAATGCAGCCAATACATCCTGGAGAAATTCTATTAGAAGAATTTTTAAAGCCATTTGGAATTAGTCAGTACAGAATATCCAAAGACATTAATGTGCCAGCAAGGCGTATTAATGAAATAGTACATGGCGATAGAGCGATTACTGCCAATACTGCACTTAGACTCGGTAAGTTTTTTGGAAACTCTCCAGAGTTTTGGCTTAATTTACAATCACGATACGAACTGGAATTACAAGAAGACATATTGGCGGACAAACTTGAAAATGAAGTTAGAGCATTTCAGTTCGCCGTCTAATTATACGAAGTTAGCTTTATTTGACTTACCACTGCCCATCTGCAACAATGTTTTAGCACTTACACCCTTTAACTGCTAATGGATTTAAGACGACAGAAAATTTTGGAGGCGATCATTACCTCGTTTATTCAGAATGCACTACCGGTGGGCTCAAAACACCTCTCGGAGTCTAATAACTTTCAGATTTCTTCAGCCACCATTCGCAACGAGATGGCCTCCTTGGAGCGTGAGGGGTATATTACTCAGCCACACACATCCGCTGGTCGCGTACCTACCAACCGGGCTTACCGCATGATGGTAAATCAGATGAAGGAGCAGGGACAGGTCGTTAAACGGGCTCAAGCGGATATGCTGAGGATAAGAGAGCAGTATTATTTAAAGAAGACTAAAGAGAAGCTTTACGATACCGTCTCTATTCTGGCTACCGCTACAGATAATGTCAGTTTCGCGACCATTCCGGACAAGGGCCAGTGCTTTTATATAGGTATCAGCAACATTCTAAGGAAGCCTGAGTTTATTACCCAGCCCGAAAAAGCGACTAAAGTTGTTGAGATTCTGGAGAATGAACTGGCTAATGTATTATCTGATCTTGAAATTGCTGAGGAAGGTGCGATTTTTATCGGTGAGGAGAATATTCTTCCCGAGTTTCAAAGTTGCAGTCTGCTGGCTCTCCCCTACTCCGACCAGGGATTTGACGGGATTATGGGAATACTTGGCTCAACGCGTATGGACTACGCCTACAATATTGCGGCACTCAAAGCGGCCGTACAACTCTTAAGTGAATAATATGTTTTTTCTTGGCATAGACCCTGGCCTTTCTGAGGTCGGTTTTGGCATCATCGAAGTTGTGGATAATGAACCCGTGTTTGTTGACTGCGGTATTATAAAAACAGTGCCTGCTGATCCTATACCAGAGAGGCTTAGTATCATAAAGAAGGATCTTATTGAAATTTTGGGGATGCACAAATATACGGCTGTTGGTATTGAGGAGCTCTTTTTTGTGAAGAATATTACGAATGGCATCAAAGTAGCTCAGGCACGAGGAGTGATTATGGTGGAAGCGCACGAAAAGGGTCTGCCGATTCATGAATTTAAGCCGACTGAGATCAAAAGCAATATTTGTGGCAGTGGTAAGGCGGACAAAAGGCAGGTACAGGAGATGGTCAAACGTCTTTTGAATCTTAATTCCCTCCCTAAGCCTCATGATGCGGCTGATGCACTGGGTATCGCTATCTTGACGGCAAGGGTTCATAATCGCTAGAATCAGCACCTGTTATTTGATAAACTCACTTCTGAACCAAATAAATTAAATGCGTAAATTTCTCGCCATCATCTCAGCCGTTCTTCTCGCCTTCCTTGTTACCGGCGGAATTTTTGCGTGGCAGGGTGCCGATTTAAGCAATGACGGTATTCTTGGCCTGTTCCAGAGGACTAAGGATACTACTCCGCAATTGCCTCAAACCGATGAGCCTGTGGAAGAGCTGAACCTAAGCTACGAAGAGCGACTCGAGAAGGGTGATTACTATTTTGAGCGTGGCTTTTTGACGTTCGCTTCCAACGAATATGTTCGCGCCGCCAATTTGGAGCCAGATCGCATCGATCCCTATTTAAAACTGGTTAGGACGCACTTCGAACTCAGGAATTATAAAAAAGCCCTTTTTAACGCTCAGATATCTCTTCAAATCAATCCGAATCACCTGGAAACCAGGCTTGATATGATTCGTATTTATATCAAACTCAGTGATTTTGATACGGCTAAGAACCTTTTGGACTCCTACCCTATAAGTGCCACACCTGATGCACGTGTGCTTTATTACCAGGGACTTCTTAGTGCTCTTTTCGGGAATCATGATTTAGCCCAGAAATACCTTAAGCAGGCCCAGGTTTCCTCCGCTGACATCGAGCTCAGCTCGCGGATAACTATAGTGCTGGAGGCTTATCAGGAATTCAGCTTTACCCAGGCAGCAGAAGATCTTTATTTGTCTGAACTTCTGGCACGAAGCTTCAACAAGACATCTGAGTATGAAATGGCAATTTACCTTCTTAAAGAGACTCTTCGGGAGCGTGGTGACCTTCGTGATGGCTGGATTCTACTTGGCTTTGCTTATTTGAACATGGAGAAATATCAGTTTGCCCTAACGGCCTTTGACAAAGCCTACAGTCTGGATTCCGAGTGGCCAACGACTCAGTACTTTTTGGGGGTGACGCACAAGGAGCTGGCGCATTTTGAGGATTCGATTGTTTATTTTAACCTGGCTCTTTCTAACAGCTTTGAGCCTCAGCTTGTCGTATACAGGCACCTGGCCGACTTATACTTTGAGACGCAGGATTATGAAAAATCAGCTGAAGCCTACGAAAAAGTTCTTGAAGTTAGCAAGGATGATATCAATTCCTTTATTCGCCCCGTCTGGCTATATCTGGATTTTATCGATGACCCAAAAAAAGCTTTAAAACTTGCCGAAACGGCTACTCTCGCCTTCCCCGACTCAGCCATGAGCTACAATCTTCTTGGCTGGAGTTACACTGGGCTTGATGATGGCGAGAAAGCAGAACGCAATTTAAAGAAGGCCATTGAGCTCGATCCGAACCTGGCTGCCGCCTACTTCAACATTGGCAATCTTTACACCCGGCAAAACCGCGACCAAATGGCCCTGGATGCCTTCCAGAAAGCTTATGACCTGGATTCATCGGGTTCTATTGGCAATCTTGCTGCGCAAGCTTATAATGACTTACTAAAAGAGACTCTTTCAAATTAGTATGAACTTACCCAAGTACAAGAAGGAATTTATTATTATTTTGCTGCTGATTATTGTCGGTCAGATTTTGTTTGCAGTAGCCAGTCCCAGGTTTACGGAAGCGACCTATGAGGGTCGAATTTATGCGACAACCAGCGTACAGCATAAACAAGAGGATTTACATAAGCTCAATGAGGCCGCTCATTACTTTGGGCAAACCATGATTGGCTGGCTTAAGTTCCCTAGCTTCCTGTCTGATTTGAAAGCAAGCGTGAACCTGCCTGACGATATTAGCGTTTCTGCCCACATCCAGGAGCGACAAAATATTATTTTTACCGTCAATTCTCTTAGTGTCATCGAGAATGAGGCTTTAGTTGGAGTAAAGGATTATATTCAAGGTAAAATTGATCAGTATAATGCTGTGAGTCAGACTGAATTTGTACTTACGAACCTTGATTACGAGCTAGTTGAAATCAAAAGGAGCTATCAATTTGGTGCAACGGTAACGCTAATAACCACCCTAGTCATAGGACTAGCGCTAATCTTTATTCGCAAGGAGTTCAAGTAGTATTTAGCCGGTTGAACCAAAACCCCCTCTGGACTTGGCTTTTATTTCATCTACTTCCTCGAACTGAAGCTGGTCGGTTTTTACAAATAGCCCCTGAGCGATTTTGGTGCCCTTTTTTATAACGACACTTTTTGTGCGAAAGTTCCTTACCTGAATCTTTATTTCATCTTCGGGTCCGCAGTAATCGTTATCGATGATACCTATTCCATGAGGCTTGGTTAGGCCATGCTTGCGTGGAGTCGAGCTTCTGGAAGCTAGAATAAGCGCATAACCTTTTGGCACTTCTACAATAACATTGGCTGGAATTAAGGATATCTCATCCGGTTTTATTTCGGTGTCTTCACGTGCCAAAAAATCAAAGCCCACTGAACCGCTTGTTTCATAAATCGGCAAGGGTAGAGACTTGTCGATTCTCTTGATTTTAACGTTCATAAGTTTTGGCTTAGAGCGAGTTTAACGCTTCGTTCACGTTCAGTTTTATACCTGGACCCATAGTACTTGTCAGAGTGATGGATTTGACGAAGGAGCCTTTAAGAACGGATGGCTTTGCTTCGCGAATCACTTTTAGAAAGGATTTCAGATTATTTTCGAGCTCTTCATCTTTGAAAGAAAGTTTTCCGAAAATGCTGTGAATATTCCCCTCTTTGTCATTGCGGTATTCCAGGCGGCCTGCCTTGATCTCCTTGATGGTTTTGACGATGTCATCAGTTACTGTACCAGCCTTAGGATTAGGCATCATCCCCTTCTGACCTAGAATTTTGGCCACTTTACCAATTTTTTTCATAACGTCTGGCGTAGCCACAATCACATCGTAGTTAATCTTACCTTTCGCAAATTCCGCTACTAAATCTTCGAGTCCTGCCTCATCTGCACCGGCAGCTTTTGCCTCTTTAATCTTGTCGTCGCTTACAATGGCTGCTATTCGGACCTTCTTTCCGGATCCATGAGGCAAGCTGAGGGTTCCACGAATGGCCTGCTCAGCCTTAGTAGGATCAATATTAAGGTTGATATGGATTTCTGCCGTGGAATCGAACTTTGTCGTTCCAATTTCTTTAAGAAGCTTGAGTGCTTCAGCTATAGTATAGCTCTCTTTTCCGGCTAGCTTCTTGGCTGCTTCAGTATACTTTTTACCTCGTGCCATAATGATGTAGTTGCGTGGTCCAAACGATTACCCTGTAGTAACCTCCCACAGAAATATAAATAGTCTATTTGTCGACGGTAACACCCATACTTCGAGCGGTTCCGGCAATAATGTTCATTGCATGTTCAATGTCATTGGCATTCAAGTCCTCCATCTTCTTTTCTGCCACTTCACGAAGCTGGGCCTGGGTTATATTGCTCACCTTATCTTTTTGCGGAGTGCCGCTACCTTTTTTAAGGCTCAATGCCTTCTTGATCAGAGTAGCAGCAGGAGGCATCTTGGTGATAAAGCTAAAAGAACGGTCTTCGTACACAGAGATGACCACGGGGATGAGTGTATCACCCATTTCCTTTGTCTTATCGTTAAACTGGTTACAGAAATCCTGGATGTTAACTCCATGCTGACCAAGGGCGGAGCCCACTGGTGGTGCTGGATTTGCCTTACCGGCCGGAATCTGCAATTTGATGATTTTCATTACTTTTTGTGCCACGGGATGAGAAATTAAGTATTATTGATGACTGAGGACATGTAATTATTAACTAAACTCTTAAGGAAGTCAAAGGCTCGACTTGATTTTTTGTTATATTGGAATCCGAATACGATATCTCCAACTTGCGAGATCAAGAATCCTGTAGATTGGTTATCCTGGTCGTTATAAAACATACTGTTGTAGCCCAGATTGCCGGTTTCGTTTACTCCTGCCTCTGAACCTATTTGATCTATCATAGCCAGTTTCACGTTTAGATAGGTGATACTTCCCTGCCCTGCAGGCCCGTGTATTTCGTATACGTAGATTGGGAATTGTCCCTGTGTATCTACTCCTATCAGGATATTCTTGTAAATGCTCACATTAGCCAGGCTGCTAAGGTCAAAGCTCTCGAATAGCACTGTAGACCTTGTTCGTTTTTCAATGGCGAAGTTGCCGTCCAACCCACCTTTATCCAAAATCTGCTTGGTAATATTGGTGTGTTTGATCACTTCGTTATGTGACTCAGTACCTTCATCCTGCTGTGTTGGCAGGGATGGCTTTGGTGCCGGGATGCCACTGGGGAGATTAACGGAATAATCAGCAAAAACAAAGAGCGCTATTACTACCAGAATCAATATTGCAAGCTGAAACTTCCTCATCCTATTTCTTCTTAACTTGAGTAAAGTCGAGTTCAATCGGTGTTTCACGATCAAAAATGGAGACCAACACTTTAACTTTGCCCTTTTCAGGGTCGATCTTATCGATGATTCCATCATAATTGGCAAAAGGACCGGAATTAATCGTAACGTGATCTCCCTTGTTAAAGTCGATCTTAAAGGTTACTTCATCTCCCCCAACCCTCTTTTGGATTATGCCGAATTCTTCCGGGGTAACAGGGACAGGAATATTGCCGGAGCCTACAAAACCGGTTACGTTGGGCGTATTTCGAACTACATACCAGGAATCATCAGTTACTATCATGTCGCATAAGACATATCCGGGAAAGATGCGCTTCTTCTCCTGCACAGGGTCCCCTCTTTTAATGACTACCTGAGTTTCTTTGGGGACTTTAATGTCAAATATATAATCCTGCATATTGAGTGCTTCGATACGCTGCCTGAGCGCCTTTTCGACTGCATCTTCGTAACCGGAATAGGTATGCAGAACATACCAGTTCCGTCCCGTGTTTTTTGCTTGTTTTCCCATGCGACAAATTGATTAAAGGGCCAGTAAAGCTCGAATTCCCCAGGCAAAAAGCTGGTCAAGGAACCCTAGAATGGCAGCCGCGACTATCATAAAAATAAAGACGATGGTCGTGATGCGAATACCCTGTTTTCGGGTTGGCCAGGTGACATTGTTTAGCTCGGACAAGCTGTCTCTAAAATATTTTCTAATCATTGGTAAACACTCTTAAAAAGGTGGCAGACCAAACCTACCAGATTTGCGTTCTATGCGCAAGTTTATTTGAATTTATTCCCCTTTTCCGCTCTCAATCACTCTTTGATCTTCTGTGAATGGCCGCGGAAAATTTTTCAACCTTTCCAGTACTTTATGCACCAGTTTTATCGGGTCAGTGTCTGAAACGACATAATCCTCTTTTTTCCGGCCACAAATTTCAAGAATTTTATCAATGTGATCGGCAATACCACCTGTTCCTTCTAATACGCCCACCACCTTCTGGTCATCAAAGGCAACAGTAAACTCGTTGAGCGTTCCTATTCCTCCGCCCAGAATGATTATGGCATCTGAACTGCGAATATTGATGAGGTCCCTTTCCATAAGGCCCAGACCGGTATATAGAATAATGTCGTAATTATCATATGGAGATTTATACTCCTTTGTGTGTTCTTCTTCGCTAAATGCTGGTGATACTCCCAATGTCATGCCACCGGCATTTTTAGCACCGAATGCGGCATCATCCGGCAGGCCCGGACATGCTCCGCTAACCAGAATACAGTCATTCTTAGCTATTTCCTGACCTATAATTATGGCTTTGTTAACATTTTCCTGGACTCTTATTGTTGGGCCTTGGGCTGAACCCATAACGCCTATTCGGTATTTCATTTTTGTATTTGTTTCTGTGTATTCTAGCATAAAATCACCTTTTTTGCAATAGCCTATGCGCAAAACACAAGTTCTGCTAGAATATGTTTCGCTAACTGAAACTAAAATATAATGCGGAAGGTTTCATATTCCTCTTATCAGACCACGCTCAAGGGCGGCCATACCAGAAGCCGGATTTTAATTTTGATGATCTTTGTATTTGCGGCTTTTTCGGTGATATTTGTTCGTCTTTTTCAGCTACAGATCTTGCGTCATGACCTTTATATCGCCATTGCTGAAGACCAGCACTTTGGAGCCATTGATCTGCCTGCCCGTCGTGGAGATATATATGTTAAGGATACTCACTCCGGTGAGTTATCTAAACTAGCCACAAATACTACCCTTGATCTGCTTTACGTTGATCCCATGGTGGCCGAAAATAAGCAGGAAATTGCCACAGAGTTAACTCCCATTATCTTTCCTCTGTCGGAGTACGAACTTTGCGTGGAGACGCCTGATGAGTGCTTTTATGATCTTGAGAAGGAGAAAAGTATTGAGACACTTATTGTTTCTGATACTGTCTGGGACATTGATTCTGGCGCAACCAAGAAGGTTGAATCTGTTACGGAGGAAGAGCTTGATTTCAAGTCATACTCAGCTATGACCAAGGAGATATCTGAGGAAGTATTGCGGAAGATTAGCAAGTTAGAGGTCGATTTTGTCATTCTTAGACGCGATTCCGAGGATGAGCTGATGGCTGATATCATCAATGAGCGGTTGCCAGGTATTTTTGTTGATACGGATCGTTTTATGATTTATGGTGATCCAACGCTTATTCCCGAGTCTCAATTGACCGTAATTTCAAAAACTCTTGCTACTTATCTTGATGAGCCACCGTCAACGATTGAAACCAGACTTACGCGCCGTAAGGTTCGTTATGTTTTTTTGAGGAACAGGCTCAATCCGGAGGCTTCACGGGCCATCAAAGATCTTAAGCTAAAGGGAATTGTGCTCCTTCCGGAACATTGGCGTTTTTATCCAGAGGGAGAGCTTGGCTCTCATTTGGTTGGCTTTATCAATCGTGAAAACACCGGACAGTATGGTACCGAGGGATACTTCAACATCGAACTGGAAGGCAAAAAAGGGGCTATATATGCCGAGAGTGACCCTTTTGGCCGCCAAATCACCGTTGGTGAAACAAAAATCGTGAACGCCGTGGACGGCGATACCATAGTCCTGACAATTGATCGCGTCGTTCAGAGAGAGGTCGAAAAAATTCTGAAGGAACAAGTAGAGAAATTTAGGGCGGATACCGGACAGATTATTATTATGGATCCTTTTTCGGGAGCTATAGTTGCTATGGCTAATTTCCCCACGTTCGACCCCAACACCTATACCGATTCCTATGCCCTTCGTAAGCTCGATATTGAGGAGGGTGAAATAGTTAACTCTACAACGCCAATCTTTAAAAAAGATGAACGCGGACAATATATACCTATCGAAGATGTGGATTTAGGCAATGATGATGTTGAAAAATACGTTTATGAGAATGTATTTGGACCAGGTGTATTTAAAAACAAGGCCATCGGTGAATACTACGAGCCTGGCTCAGTTTTCAAACCTATCATTATGTCCATTGCCCTCGATGCCAAAGAAGTTAATCCCGAAACTACTTTCGACGATGATGGCCCCTTGCATATCGATGAATTTGAGATTAAGAACTCTGATAACCAATATCATGGTATTTCAACCATGACGGAAGTACTTGAAAAATCTCTGAATACAGGAATGTCCTGGGTAGCAAAACAGCTTGGCAAACAACTAATGTATAAGTATCTAAAAGATTTTGGCTTCGGAGAATATACGAATATTAAACTAGAAGGTGAAACAAAGGGTGCTGTTGATTATTACAGTCATTGGTCTAAAGCCCAACTTCTGACCACCTCATTTGGACAAGGTATCGTAGTTACCCCTCTTCAGATGGTGGTGGCTTGGGCGGCTCTGGCAAACGGTGGAAAGCTGATGCAGCCCTACATTGTAGATTCTATTATCCGCGAGGGCGAAGTGATTGAAACTGAACCTGAAATCATACACCGAGTAATCTCTGAGGAATCCTCTAGCATCATTACGTCTATGCTTATTTCTACCGTTCGTCGCGGGCATGGACGATCGGCTGATATTCCCGGTCACCTTATCGCGGGTAAAACCGGTACCGCTCAAATTGCCGGTAAATACGGAAAATATGAAAAAGGCGATGGAACAACCATCACCTCGTTCGCAGGTTATCTGCCGGCTCTTCAGCCACAGTTTGTAATACTTGTTAAATTTGATAGACCCCGCATTGGGGAAAATACCTGGGGTTCAACAACCGCCGCGCCTACATTTAGGCTCGTCGCGGAATTTTTGATTGATTACTATAATCTTGAATCAAGCTCTTAAAGCTCGCCTCTTCTTCTGAGTTCATTCACGAGTTTAGCGTCTTCCGGATCTCCTTTCCCATCTTCAATTGAAACAAAGATACCAGGATCGCCCATATATTTATCATCGGTGCTATCTGTAAGGACTGCTTCAACATCTTTACGTGAATAGCTGATTGGAGTAATTTCATCTAATTCGCTAAGAACTGTTTCAGCCATGGCAGGCGAAACAGGCGCACTGGGGTCTTGTCTCTTTCCAATGGAAATCATTTGCAGCTCCACAATGGCAGCTTCGTATGCTTTAATATCTTCCTTCTCCAGACTCCTTAATTTATCGATGTGCTGCATGCACACCTCTATCTGGTAATTGACATCTGTGTCGTAAGGGCCGATTGCAGTGAGTTTATCCATAACCCTTTGCATGCACTCACTTACCTCTTTTTCTATCGCTTGTTCAACATCTCTGTCGACATCTGGTCCACAGTGTTCATTTGGGGCAACTTTATTACTCATAATGATTGAATTAGGTATTAATTATTTAAGGATGGAGAAATTTATAACATAGCATTTATAATCGCGCAAGGTACTTTTGGTGGATTGTGCCGGCTAATCAGTCTCTGGGTATTCAAATGTGACAAGAATGCCTCCACCAGCAAAGGGTATCTTGGTAGTATTTAGCTTCGCTTCTATTCCAAGATTCTGTGCAACGGGAGTGATTTTTTCGAGCAATTCTTCTTCGCTTACCTCCTTGTTGCACTTTATGAGGAATCCACCTTCGACAGTGTCAGGGTGAATAATCTTCACTTCATATCCCAGGGCTTCGAGCTGTTTTGCAAAAGCTTTATTTCTCTCATGAATTATGGCCTTATGCAAAGAGTCTTGTCCGTTTTTTCCGACCATCCGCTGTAAACCATCCAATCGATCAGGTGGAAATGAGGCGATGACCTCACTCCTTGCATCTTTCCCGCCAAATAGTGCCTTTATTGCACTTATTAATTGATGATGACCGAGGAGCTGATCCCTCACTTCAACTCGCTGACCTTCAATTACGGCTTGCGCACCCTGTTCGGGGCCTTCGTTTCTGCGTTCGGATTCCGGAGTTTTTTCAACTGACATTTGTATATGACTAAGAAGACATGAAAATACAGTACACCCGTATTCTATGCAACTTTTTCTATTGGACTATTTCTCCTCTCTTCCATTTATATAAACCTTTACCACACGCTCTACCTGCATCTTTAACGGCTCCCCTTTTATGTTATATTCGTAGGTGGAAAGCTGTTGATCTACGTTGACTTGTGCCATGACCTGCCTTAACTCGGAGTTCTTCTCCTTAATCTGGTTTTTGTAGGTCAGTTCATCGTTTTTAGATTGCTCGTAGTCTTTATCTTCGTAGAATTCACTTTCTATCCGGTCCTTCTCTTCATCCATCTGTTCGCCTAGCTCTTTTTTAGCCTTTTTAAGTTCCGTGAGTCTTTCCGAGCGCACTTTAAAATCCCTTAAAATCACCTTGGCATCCTCAAGCTTCTCTTTGATTGCGAGTAACTCCTGTAAAAGTTTTTCAATCTGGTTTGGTTTGAGGGTCATATTTGTTTTAATTAAAAAAGTAAGCCAAAAGAGAATAACACCTTATGGGAGTTTATAGCAGAAAAATGCTAGGCTAAAAAACCAAAGTAGCCAAACAGGAGACCTAATGCAATAACCACAAATCCAATAACTTGCATGTTCATATTCTTGTATAGCCCCTTAACCGTAGTTATCAGTTGAGGAAATGCAAGGAACATGATTCCTTTGATTAAAAGTGCCCAAGAGACAATGGTTACAAGAACAGTCCAGTCTTTTACCCAAATGTTATGGTAATTAACCAAAAGACCTCCTAGTACCACCATCATAAAGCCAGACATCAGCGTGAGTGCTGGTGATTCTTCAAAGCTGGAGAGCATCTTATTAAGATTAAGCTTTCCACTAACTACACTTAATCCAATTGATAAGTAGAAGACAGCTAAAAGTTTAGCCACTAATATTGAAAGTTCCATATTTGTTTTTTGTTATTTAATATTTATTCTATTATATCATAAATCAAAAAATGGCTTAAATAAGACAAAAAAGCTTGGAGCGGGTAAGGGGACTCGAACCCCTCTCTCCGGCTTGGAAGGCCGGAATAATAGCCAACTATACGATACCCGCGTACATGTATCGCCTGACCATTCTATAAGAATTGAGCATCAGGGACAATACTAATTCGGTCTATTTTCGGAAGTGGATGGATATAAGACCATTTACAACAATTACCAGAGTATAAAACGTAAGAGCAACCTGCAGCATCACGATTGATTTTGCCAGTGCTGAAAGTGGGATGATGTCGCCATAACCCACTGTAATAAAGGTGACCATGCTGAAGTATACGGAATTCAGGATGCTCATGTCCCCGAAAAAAGCTCCCGGATCTATGAGCGCGATCAGTCTGTACCACATCGCAAAAACCAAGACCACCTGCAGGATATTCAGGCTAAAGGTCATGATAAGCCACTCCCCTTGCTGATGGGCATCCTTAAAGTCAGTGAACACCCGTCCGCGGTGAAAAATAAAATTGCGGGAATATACAACAACAAATTCAAACACCCTTTGGGCGAATAGAATTGCCAGTGCAATAGCCAGCCATTGGGGCATCATATGCAAGGTCAGTAAAACTAATATGCTAAGCGCCATAATCCAGAGCATCATCTTTTCGATTCTATAAAAGATATCTTTATCTCCTTTTATAACGTACTTGGATAATGTCAGATATTTATTAGCGAAGTCCGTAAAATCGCGATAACGATCTATCATGATACTTCGATTGCGTTGTGGTTTTTCGTCCATGGTTTTATTGTATAGAAGTTTTGATAATGTTTTCAAGGAAATTTGTCGGATACATTGGAGGTTTTTCTTCGAGTGCCTGATGATAAATGACGGTAGATGGGGTGAGGCCGGGAGTGGAATTGGCTTCGATGACGATGAGTTCGCCGGTTTTTCGGTGCATAAAGGCATCGATTCGCGCGTATCCACGTATGCCCAACTTTTTAGCTACCAGTTCTATGCGTTCTTTTGCTTTTTTTACGGCGGAAGGTTTTACGTAAGGAGTTGGTGGTGGCGTGATATTAACGCCAGTCCCCCCTTGGAATTTTTCTTCCAGACTTAGAATGTTGCCCACTGCCACTGTAAGGCTTGGCGACATAGCCCGCAGTTTGCCCCACTTTCCCAGTACTCCTGAAGTAATCTCGATCCAATTGGTTTTTTCTTCCCATTTGAGCTTGTTCCCAATCACTCTGACCTTGTCGGTCGTGATGAATTGCTCAAACATCAATCTGTCCAATTTAACTGTCGGCATTTCGATCATTCCATGCTGTTCTTTCAGACTTCCTGCGGGAATAAATGGGGCTCCCTTTTTAGCGAAACCTATGTAGGCCTCCAAATCCCCCGCTCCGTAAAGTCGGGCGATACCCGCGCTACAGCCATCTCCGATTGGTTTGACGATGATTGTGGTACTGCCCAGCTCCTTTTTGAGCTCTTTGAAGTAATGTTTAAAATCGTAACTGCTGAACTTACTAAAATTATTTACTGTCTCAATCCTTTTGGCTGCTGAATATATTCCATTTTTCTCAAGGCCCTTGATGGCTTCGGCCGTTCTATATTTATCTATACAAATCCTGGAAGCCTCTGAGCCGGAGCCGTTAAATGGAACTTTAGCCTTTTCCAGTATGCCCTGCAGTGTGCCATCCTCCCCTATTCCGCCATGGAGTCCGATGAATATGAAATCAGACTGTTTTATAAACTCTGTAAGGCTTGTCTTTTTTGGAAAAAACCACTTTTGAGATAAATCCCCTGCCTCTGTACCAAGTTTATCAATAACACGTCTGATAAGTTTATTAAGTTTCTCCTCATCTTGCTTTGCGGACTTACAGCTAGCCGCAATTTCTTCGACCGTGTGATTTAATGTAAGCGCGTAAGGTAACTCCCAAACCTGATGATCCATGTCCAAAAGATATGGCTTTGGTTCGTATTTGTCTGATTTGCGAAGTTTGAGCCAAACGTTTGTGCCACTCATCACGGAAACCTGACGTTCGGCGGTCTTTCCGCCAAAGAGCACATTGATTTTCTTTTTTACTACTGATGTATGATCTGATTTTGGAACTGATGGAAATTCTATGTTATGACGACGACAGGCAGATTTTAGAATGTAATTAAGCACGTCTGAGTGAGACATGCCAATGCGGGATGACTGCATAAAAAGGAAGCTGTTCTGTTCCATTCCGCTGATAGGGTTGAAGTCTGAAAACCATATATTTCCATCCGGCATCAGCCAGCCGTCAAAACGGGCAAAATCCTGCATACCGAGCAGGGTAAACAGTTGCTCAGCCTGAACCTGAATCTTTTCGATCACATGATTCTCGAATCGGGGCGGACAGTGATAAGTCACCTGACGCGAAGCCAGGTATTTTTTTCGGTAATCAAAAATCTGGTGATCACTATAATCGAGTTCCATTTCTGTTGGGATAACAGCGACTGGCATGCCAAAGCGGTTCTCTAAAATAATAACTGTAAATTCTACCCCAGTGCAGAAAGGCTCAATAACCAATCTTGTGTCCACTCTTTTTGAGAAAAGTTCGTGCGCTTTTTCCAGTGCTTCATCTACCGTAGAAACTGAATTCACTCCAATGCTAGAGCCTCCTGTTGCCGGCTTAACCACTGCGCGATCTATCTTGTGCTGTGTGAAAAACCGCTCGATCTGCTTTTTATGACCAGTCAGATGTGCCTTGAGTACCATCGAGGGAAGTGTATAAAAACCATTCTTTTTAATGAATTCGTTGGCTCTATATTTATCAAAAGCTCGCTTACACGCTTTTTCAGGTGAGCCAATAAATGGGCATCCAATTTTTTTGAGAATTCTCTGGATCTCACCATCTTCACCAAAAGGCCCATGCATAACGGGGAACGCAAGGTCAACGGATTTGAGTAGCTTTGTGAGCGCTGACTGACTTAAAGGCTTGGCGGAATTGGCCAGTTTGAAGTCGAAATCTGACGGCGTGTTGGAATATAGTTGTGATCTGGAAATCAGATAAGGTTTTTTGGTGTGATCAAAGTAAATTGGGATTACTTCTGTTCTGTCTGAATGCAAATGATCACAAACAGACCTCGCTGAGTTAAGAGATATTCCTCTTTCAAGTGAAGGGCCGCCACAAATCAAGGCTATTTGAAGCTTTTTCATCAACTACCGATTAAGTTGTGTAAAATATATGCTTACTTTTTACTTTAATCAAGCCAATACTTTTTATTTTATTACTAAATCTGATTTTTTTCGCAATACTTCGCAAGGAATACAATTCCTTTGACAATCTCGTATTTTGGATTATAATAACGTGCGGCTTAAGTAGTGAGAACTTCTTTCAATTCTTTGGTAAGAACCTCCAACAGCAGTCAGCACCAAATTAGGGGAAAAGATTTTGAAACCACCATTCACGATCAGGCGCCGAACCAAGTACGCTTTCCTGCTTCGACCACGCAGATCACTCAATCGATTAATCGCGGCCATTCTAAGAAGGAAAGTACAACCTCGGATTCGGTGCGTAGGTCGCGCCAAACGCGGGGTTCAACGCGAAGAAGTGACCTAGCGGTCACCGGTGCTCAACGAGTCCCCCACCTGTCTGCCGAATCAGATAGGTGTGGGCTCATTTTAAATTGTGTTAAAATAGGCGCGTATAAAAAAATAAAATTATGATTGATAAAGGCATCTTCAGAGCCTACGACATCCGAGGTACTTATCCCAATGAACTGAACCGCGAGACCGCTGAATTGATTGGAAGGGCTTTTGGGACATACCTTATTAAGCAAAAATCCATCGCTTCTCCTCGCGTTGCCGTGGGACAGGACTGCCGTACTCATAGCATGGAGCTTTTTGAGGCCTTTGTTTCCGGACTTGTCTCAACAGGATGTGAAGTGACCAATTTGGGTATTACACCCTCGCCCTATGTCTATTTTGCTGTAACAGAAGGTAAATTCGACGGGGGCTGTAATATTACCGCCAGTCACAATTCCAAGGAATATAATGGCTTCAAACTGATGACTGCCAATGCCCATGCGGTTTTTGGGGATGAGCTTCAGAAGGTCTATCAAATCATTGATGACGATGATTTTAGTTCCGGCTCCGGCTCAAAGAAGACGGCTGAATATGTTGACTTCTATTTTAAAAAGCTTAAGTCTGTCTTTTCGTATGATAGGCCACTCAAAATTGTAATCGATACGGGCAATGGTGTTGCCGGTAAGTTATATCCCAAAGTGCTTAAAGATCTGGGGCATGAAGTTGTTGAGCTTTACACAGAACTCGATGGGAACTTTCCTAATCACGAGGCTGACCCGGTGATTGAGTCGAATATGGAGGATCTGAAGAAAAAAGTGACTGAGGAAGGAGCTGATCTTGGCCTTGGTTTTGACGGAGATGGTGACCGCGTGTCGCTGGTGACCGAGGAAGGCGTGTTTGTGAATGCTGATCATCTCTTAATGCTCCTAACCCAGGATGTGCTTTCCCGTCATCCTGGCGGGACGTTGGTTTATACCGTTTCGAACTCTCAAGCCCTTTTTAACCTAGCTGAGTCTTGGGGTGGTAAACCGGTTATGTGCAAGGTAGGACATTCTTACGTCGAATCAGCTATGAGTAAGCACAAGGCTATTTTGGGCGGCGAGCAGTCTGGTCACTTCTTCCTGCCTGAAGACTATTACGCCTACGATGATGCCCTGGTAACGGCCTGCCGGATTCTAAAGATTGCCTCGGACACCGATGTTCCTGTTTCATCCCTGTTTGAATCATTTCCAAAAACTTTTTCTATTCCGGAGGTCAGGCCTTACTGCCCTGATAATCATAAGTTCGAGATACTCGACCAAATCGTCACATATTTTAAGGATGACTACCCCAATACGACCATGGATGGTATTCGAATTGATTTTGGCAAAGGTGGATGGTGCGGTGTTCGTGTCAGTAATACGAGCCCCCGAATCTCAATCATTATGGAAGCTGAATCAGAAGCACATCTTGAGGAGATAAAGAAGATTGTTATGGATCATCTAAAAAGTTATCCAGAGATTGACTGGAGCAGGTAAAAGAGCTACAATTTGCGCACTAAACTAATTGAAGTATGCTCAAAAAGAAAAAAGTAAGGAGAAGTGTGTTTAAGATTCTTACCGGCGTTATTGTCGGTGGTGCTATCGGTTCTATTCTGGGTCTCACATTGGCACCCAGAAAGGGTAAAGATACGAGAAAGGCTATTCGTGAAAAGTCTTTGGAAATGTTTTTAAAAGGAAAATCTGAACTTCGCAAAGATCACGAAATGGGTACCATAAAGAAAACTATCATCAAAATACTCACTCCAAAAAAGAATAAGGTAAAAAAATGAGAATAGTTTTTCGCAGTCTCCTGCTCATGGGCGCCTTTCTGGTTTTTCCGACTCTGACACTGGCCTCAGATGTTCAGACTAGCATGATTCTGAAAACGGATTTTAGAATATGGGAGATTAATCCGTCGAGACTTAATCTTGTTTCGGATTATCAAAAGACTGATTTTATGGGCATTCAGGTGGCAATAAATGACGAGGATGCGAGTTTTGTTTCAGAACTTCTTAGTCATGAGGAAATCGAGGGGCTAGACAGCATGAAGATACGCCAATATATGGAAACTGTCCTTGCACCTTCTATTTATCGTGAAAAGGACGACATTACTATTGATATGGACAAAGACGGCAATGTCACATTTGATGGCACCGGTCTTTATGGGCGTGAGCTAGACCTGGAGACCGCAACCAAGATGATGGAATATGCCTTAGAGCGCGGTATGACTTACGTGCATCTGCCCTTGATCCGTGAAGATCCCGTAGTAACTGTTTTGAGTAAGGAACTGGAGGAAATGGGTATAAAAGAATTGGTTTCCGGTGGTGAAACGGACTTTAGCTATTCTCCCCGAAATCGCATCATCAACATAAATAACGGTCTTTCTAAGTTCACAGGCCATATCCTTGCACCTGGTGAGGAGTTTGTTTTCGGTAACATTTTAGGTCCTGTCGACGGAAGTACAGGTTATTTGAAGGAGCTTGTCATTAAGGGGGACAAAACTGTCCCTGAATTTGGTGGTGGCCTATGTCAGGTTTCTACGACTGCCTATCGCGCGGTTCTTGCTGCCGGTTATCCGGTTACGGCCCGCAGAAATCATTCTTACGCGGTCAGTTACTACAAACCCCTTGGTCTGGATGCTACGGTTTACCCCCCTACCGTCGAAATGCAGTTTGTGAATGATACTCCAAACCATATGTTGATACAGTCTTTCACAATCGATAATAAGGCTTACTATAATTTTTATAGCACTAAGACAAATCGCACTGTACATATGATAGGACCATATTACTCAGGCTGGTTTTCTCCGCCTGATAAAAAAATTGAGTATTCCGATAATCTAGCCCCAGGTGAAACTCAGGTTGTCGGTCACGCAGTTCCCGGTGCAAATGTGACCTGGTACCGTTATGTCACTTACAACGATGAAGAGGACACATCATTTATCGAAACTATCTATAGCAAATATCAGGCTCGTCCGGATTATTATATTGTTGGGAAAGAAAAAGAATATGAAGCCACTGATGTGGCGAGTGAAAACGGAACCTAATTAGTACTCCGTCCGTCCTTCCATGGCGCGTTTCAGCGTTTGGCTGTCGGCATATTCTAAATTACCGCCAACCGGAATACCACGGGCGATGCGGGTTATTTTGATGTTGAGGGGTTTTATGTAGCGACTGATGTAAGCGGCTGTTGCCTCCCCTTCCATGGATGGATTAAGCGCCAGAATCATTTCCTTTATTCCGCCTTTCTTGGCACGGCGAACCAGTTCCGCGATGGTCAGTTCATCAGGGCCAATGCCATCTATCGGTGAGATAATTCCGTGCAGTACATGATAAAGTCCTTTATATTCATTCGTCTTTTCAAGGGCCATCAAATCCAGTGAATCTTCTACGATGCAGATGGTTTCTTTATTTCGGCCATCTGACTTGCAGATATCACAAATCTCCTCCGTCGTAAGGTGCTGACATTGATTGCAATAGCGAATTTCTTTTTTTAGGGCCAAAATCGCTTCGCCTAATTCCGCCACCTCGGCTTCGGGTTTTTTGAGTAAGTAAAAAGCCAAACGTTCAGCCGACTTAGGGCCGATACCGGGCAGCTTACTGAACTGCTCAATGGTCGTTTGTATGTTTTTGGGAATAAAGTTCATTCAAATATTTTGTCAGGTTCTTATCTTATCAGATATGATGCTTCATCGCTCTATCAATTTCCCTTTTAACCTCCCGTTTTTTGATTGTTTCACGCTTGTCATGCTTCTTTTTACCACGCGCCACGCCAATCTTCACTTTGGCATACTTCCCATCTAGGACAATAGCCAATGGAACCACCGTGACACCCTGAGTATTTAGGTGATTGACGATTTTATGAATCTCGTTTTTGTTCAGAAGCAGTTCGCGATCTCTGAACGGCTCATAATCAGTGTTGCTATCGTAAGCATAACGAGGAATATGAGCACCCTTTAAAAAGGCTTTGTTATTCTTCTGAATGGAGACATAAGCACCTTTAAGATTCACATTGCCTTTACGAATAGACTTGATCTCGGAGCCAAGCAGCATAATGCCTGCCTTAAATTCAGCCAGAATTTCGTAATCAAAGGTCGCCTTCTTGTTCTGGTGAATGATCTTCAACGCTAAGTTTTTTTAAGTGGCTCGGGAGGAGGGACTCGAACCCCCGAATGCTGGTACCAAAAACCAGTGCCTTACCACTTGGCGACTCCCGAACATCAAATACACAGCTAAGTTTAAAGGCCATGACATAGGGTTGTCAATGTATTAGATGACTGCATCTTATATACTCTTAGCGGTTGGACAGGTACTTCACCAAGACTTCAATTGGATTTTTTGCGTGCTGGTGAAGCTCCCATTTTCCCACATCTTTGTCGTAGCTGTCTTTTAGGACTATGAGGACTGTTGTTGTTTCTCTTGTGCCTTTCACAACTTGCACCCCGAGATGGGACTTTAAAACTACTTCTACTGTTTCGCCTGGTACAAATGCAAATGTACCTAATTCTTCACCCTGTGGATTTCTTAAGACATGCCATCCTATTTTTTTACCGTCAACAAACGTTTCCTTCCAACCCATCGTATAACCCTCAGGCAACTTGAATGCTGGCTTGTTGGGTGGTTCCTTGTCTAGAATATGTGGCTGTTTTGAAATGGACATCAACTTTCATTATTAGGTAAATAGCATACAATCTATCCCACCTATTGTCAATGACATTGCCTAGTTGTAGTCCTGCATGGCCCCTTCTATTTTTCCTTGAACTAATTTTTCTATCAATCCCGGCATCTTCTCAAAAATCTGATTAAATGCCGCCTTTTCATCTTCCGTAAGACTGCCCAGCACATAATCCTCAAGCGCGCCGGGGAAAGGCTTTTCGGGTTTGATACCGATTCTGACACGGATAAAGTCATCACCTCCAAGATGTTCAATCAGGGACTTAACTCCATTATGACCTCCGGCAGAACCGTCCTCACGAATTCTCACAGTGCCAAGCTCAATGTCTGCGTCATCGTAAACCGCGATTATATCTTTGCGATCGATTTTGAAGTAACTGGTAACTGCCTGAGTAGGCACGCCGGAAAGATTCATAAAGGTCTGAGGCTTTAGCAGAATAACTTTCTCACCATCAATTTCCCCTTTTGTCATCAGGGATTTGCCTTTATCGAGCGTCTTGAAGTCATCAAAGTCAAAAATCTCTGCCAGCTTATCTACTGCCATAAAACCCGCATTATGCCGCGTGTTTTTGTATTTGTCTCCTGGATTTCCAAGTCCAACGATCAGTTTCATAAATCTGAGTTTAGTCAGAGCAATATTAGCAAATGCCTTACAAAAATGCATCAGCTGAGATCCATGTAGTGAAAAATTCTTTCGCCAATATGGATTTTTTCGCCGTCTTTGCCACCTAGCTTCTTCATTTCGCGATAGGCGCCAATCTTCATCATAATATCGTGCATTCTGAAGATTGCCCCTTTTTTTGACATATCCGTCATAATGGCCAACTGCTCCACACGTTTTCCGGTAATTCGGAAGCCCTTGCCTTCTTTTATGACTTTGAAGTTCTTGGCATCGGGAATTTCGAGGTGTGGACGGAAAACCTTGAATTCCCCTTTTGGCTTCCCTGCCTTTTGTTTTCTGCGATGTGCCAATACCTCATCTTTGATGCGATAAAGCAACTGATCAATTCCATCGCCTGATACTGATGATATAAATTGAGGCTTATATTTCTTGAAATTCTTTTTTGTCTCCTCGATTATTTCAGAAATCGTGGCATCTACCTTGTTAAAAACGACTATCTGTTCTTTGTCTGCAAGCGTTTTACTATAGGAAGCAAGTTCAATGTTTAGCTTCTCAAATTCATCCAGTAAATTATCGTGGGTCAGATCCAGCAGATGTATAAGGAACCCTGCTCGCTCGATATGTTTAAGAAAAGCAATCCCAAGTCCCTTTCCTTCGTGTGCGCCCTCAATCAGTCCGGGGATATCTGCCACCACAAAGTCGGTCTGATCCACTTTAACCACCCCAAGATTTGGAACTAGTGTTGTAAATGGGTAATCAGCTATCTTTGGACGAGCATTGCTAATGCGTGAAATCAACGTCGATTTGCCAACACTGGGATAACCGATAATAGCAACATCAGCGATCAGCTTGAGTTCAAGTTTCAACTCAATTTCCTCGCCCGGCTCTCCCAGCTCCGCAAAATCAGGTGCCTGACGCGTGCTGGATTTGAAATTTGAGTTTCCTTTTCCTCCTAATCCTCCTTTTGCCACGATTACCTGCTGACCGTCTTTGGTAAGGTCTGCTATAGGCTCATTGGACTCCTTGTTAAACACCAATGTTCCTACTGGCACATTTAGAATCATATCTTCTCCCCCAGCACCATACTTATTGTTGCCCAGCCCTTGCTTACCATGTTTTGCCTTAAAGTGCTTCTTGCTCACAAAGTTGACCAGTGTGTTCATGTTCTCATCAGCCTGCATAATGATGCTTCCTCCATCGCCGCCATTGCCTCCATCGGGGCCGCCTTTGGCAATATATTTTTCACGTCGGAATGAGAATGAGCCGTTACCACCGGTTCCGGCTTTTACGTTGATTTCTGCTTCATCTGCAAAATGCATGAATCTTTGTTATTAATCTTGCCCCATTCTACTTGCATGAGCCCTAAATCCAAAGTAATATTTCTGGTGAATATCTTAACCGACTATAATGGATAGAACACAACTCACAACTTCCGCGGACCTGACACGTGAAGAAGTTGATTTTTTAATTACGGAAGCAGAAAGCTTGAGGGACAAGAATACTGATGATCTGCACGGCAAGGTGGTAGCAACTTTATTCCTGGAACCGAGCACTCGCACTCGGCTTTCTTTTGAAACGGCTGCTCATCGAGTCGGCGCCTCGGTTATTACCATCGCAGATCCAAAAACCTCTTCTGTTAGCAAAGGTGAAACACTCGCTGACACAATCCGTACTATTGAGAAATACGCAGATATAATAGTAATGCGCCATCCAACGCCGGGTTCAGCAGAGGAAGCGGTTCAATATACCAAGAAACCTTTCTTAAACGCGGGTGACGGCTCCAACCAGCACCCCACGCAATCACTGCTTGATATTTACACAATCAAGCGCGAAGTAGGTGGGATAGACGGCAAGACAATCGCTTTTGTCGGCGACCTTAAATATGGACGCACCGTTCACTCACTGACATACATCCTTTGCCTATACAAGCCTGCAAAAGTTATCTACATCAGTCCGGATGAGCTAAAAGTACCTGAAAAATACACGAAGATGCTGGCAGATAAAGGAATTGAATTTGAGGAGACATCTGATCTTGATTCGAAGATGCCTGAGATTGATGTTATTTACATGACAAGAATTCAACAGGAGCGTTTTGAAAGCGAAGCCGAGTACGTTAAACTGAAGGGTTCCTACGTCATTACTCCGGAAATTGTCGGACTTGGAAAAGAATCACTACGAATTCTTCATCCTCTTCCACGCGTTGATGAAATTACACCAGCCGTTGATAATATGCCGCAGTCCGCTTGTTTCAGGCAAGTTGAAAATGGCGTTTATATGAGAATGGCACTTCTCAGAAACTTAGCTAAAAACTATTACAGATAGATGAGTAGGATTTTGATTAAAGGCGGTCGGGTGATTGACCCGGAGTCGGAGCTCGATGAGATCACCGATGTTTTGGTAGTGGATCAGGATATTGAAAAGATCGGCCAGATTGAGGCCGACGATGAGACGAATGTAATCGATGCAAAAGGCCTTTTAGTTATGCCCGGTGTAATCGACATGCATGTTCACCTGAGGGATATGGAACAGTCTGAGAAAGAAACGATTGAATCCGGTACCAAAGCAGCCCGAAAGGGTGGCGTGACTACCGTCTTCGCCATGCCTAACACCGTGCCTCAACTATGTTCGGCTAAGTACATACAGCAGTATCAGGAACTAATCAAAAATGCCCGCGTTGACGTGCACATTGTCGGTGCTATCACCAAGCACTTAGAAGGAATGGAGTTGGCTGATTTTGGCGAGTATGTGAAATTGGGAATTAAGTTCGTCTCGGATGACGGTTTTGACGTGAATGATGAGGCGCTTCTGGAGGAAGCTTACAAGAAGGCCAAGGAAAATGATCTGATTCTTATTACGCACCCCGAAATTGATAGCATTGCTAAAGATGGTGTGCTGAATGAAGGTGAAGTAAGCCGTCAGCTCGGTCTTCCAGGCCAGCCAAATGAGAAGGAATACAGGGCTGTGGAACATGGCATCAAACTGGCCCTACAAACAGGTGCTCGCGCTCATTTTACGCATATCAGCGCCAAGGAGTCAGTTGAACTTGTCCGCCAAGCCAAAAAAGACTCAAATCTTATCACCTGCGATGCAACACCTCATCACTTCAGCCTAACCGAGTCCGAGGCACTCAGAGTAGGAACGCTGGCTAAGGTCAATCCCCCACTTCGCACTGAGGCTGATCGAATGGCCATTATTATGGGTCTCAAAGATGGAACGATTGATTTTATTGTTACAGACCATGCTCCGCACACAGAGGCTGATAAGCCCGATGACTTTTTGAAGGCCGCCTTTGGCATCTCACAAATCGAAACATCTCTGGCTGCTTCCATCACCGAGCTGCATTTCAATCAGGGTATGGCCTTGATGGATGTGATTCGTTTGATGACACTGGCTCCTGCCACATTCGCCAATCTACGCGTCGGCAGGCTCAAAGCAGGTTACCCCGCCGACATTACTTTGGTCGATTTGGAAACGGAAAAGGAGGTAGATCGTATGAGTTTTGTATCTAAAGGTAAAAATACCCCTTTTCACGATAAGAAGCTGAAGGGGTGGCCTGTTAGGACAATTGTTAAGGGCGCCGTCTACTAAATCTTAGGGGTATCCCAGCTTAATTCCTTTTTGGCAAAGGTAATGCCATTGCTTTTGATGTCTTTTTTTGGTATAATGTTTGGATTTATTTAGAAAAAACAAAAATGAAAAATCTGAATCACCATGACATCCATGAAATTTATTCACAGATTTCACAGTCTCTAAACTGTGTTGAATGTGACTCAGCAATTCTGCCACACAACATCCAAATCACGGATATGGTAGATGGCGAATGTATGTTCGATGTTAACTGTGAACGCTGTGATTCAGAAATGACGCTTTCTGCTCATGTTGAAAAGAATCAGAACCAGGCAGCCAAGACCTATAATATGTCTTCGCAGATTGTTCATGATGGCATCGTAGATGAGGCTGTCACTCCAATTGATGTCCGTATGATTAAAGAGGAGCTCCGTGACTTTTGTGGAAGCTTTATTGAAACCTTCGCCAGATACTAGTGTATGCCCACCTCTTTGGTGATCGCGTTAACGTCACGTAGGAGTTGACGGTCATTTTTGATTTGCTCTTTCATTTTTCCGATGGAATGCATGACCGTTGTATGATTGCGGTTACCTAGAGCACGTCCAATCTTGCTGAGGGACATTCGTAGTTTTGTGGAAGCCAAATACATTATGACCTGACGTGGATGAGTGTAGTCTCGCACGCGAGACTGCCCCATTACTTCGCTTTTTGGAACCGTGAAGTAATCGGCAACAGAATCGATTAGAAGATCTAGTGTGACGGCACCTTTGGGTTGATCGTCGTTTGGCAGGAAACCGACCATTTTAATTTCCTTCTTTTGGGTGGCCTTAAGCATTTCGGCCACCGATTTTACGGTAGGAGCTGTGTGCTCAAGCTCGTAGTTGGCAATGGCCTGTTTGAGTACGCCTTCCAGCGCGCGAACGGAATGATTGATGTTGAAGGCAATGAACTCCAGTACGTCCTGATTTATGAATACCTGAGCGTCTTTGCACTTGTTCTGCAGAATGGCTAGGCGGGTTTCGTAATCGGGCATTTTAACGTCGATGATCATTCCTGACTCAAAGCGGGAGGTCAGGCGGTCGCTAAGAAGGGAGAGTTCCTGGGGTGGCCTGTCAGAACTTATTATGAGTTGCTTTCCTTCTTCAAAAAGCGCGTTGAATGTATGGAAGAACTCTTCCTCTGATTTTTCTTTGTTGGCGATGAACTGAATATCATCGACGATTAGGGTGTCTACTCTGCGGTATTTCTTTCTTATGAACTCCATGTTCTTACTGCGTATGCCTTGCACTACATCGTTCACAAAATTTTCGGTCGTGGTATAGACCACGTGACGACTAGGGTCGTTCTTAATAATCTCGGAACCGGTGGCTTGTAAAAGATGAGTTTTTCCGAGTCCAACGCCACCGTATATGAATAGTGGGTTGTAATTCTGCCCAGGGTACTTCGCAACGTTTTGACAAGCCGCATGAGCCAATCTGTTTTCGGCCGAGGTCATGAAGCTATCGAGGGTGTAGGAAGGATTCAGGATTTTTGAAATGACCCCCTCTCTGTTGCGAGTTTCATTCTTGTTTGGGAGCTTTCTTGTCTCACTTTTTGGAAAGTGCTTGATCAGATCGACCACCAGCGGGCTGCCATCAGTCAGAGCAATATCTACGATGTATTCAATTTCGGTAATCGTGGGTTCTATGCTCTTAGCAGCTTCGAGTGTTTTCTTTGCGTAGTGAGTCTGATGCCAACCTAAAAAGAACGGAAGAGGCAAACCCACCTTTATTTTGCCATCTATGTTTTCTAGAATGGCGGTGTTCTTAAACCAGGTAATAATTAACGCATGGGAAAGATCTTCGGACATCTTATCAATGATTTTGATCCAAAGCTCTTTAGGTCCCATAGAAAAATGGCAAAGATAAAAAATGTGCGGCCCAATGGCCATGTTTGTTTTGTTTTTTTATCTTGGACTAGATATTAGAGGAAGGATTTTGATTTGCAAAGCAAACTGTGTTGACGATTTCTAGGCATTATTACCGCGTCGTAAACTTGTCAAAAATGGCTTATTTAAAACAGATTTTTAATGTCGTTCCAAGTTATCACAAAGATCAATAAAATCAGTAAAATGAATCCAATACCGTGAATCATGGCCTCCCACTTGGCACTTGGGCGACGACGTGTAACCGCTTCAAAAATAATAAAAAGGAAGCGTCCACCATCCAATGCGGGAAAAGGCATAATATTAATTACCCCAAGTGAAATAGACAGGAGCGCTACAAATTGCATCATGGCTATTAATCCCTCCTGCATAAAATGATGAGTTAATTTGGCAATCCCCACAGGTCCTGCAACCCCCTCTGGCACAGCCAGCTTCTGAACCAGACTCACAATGACGTCTCCCAACATATTCAGGGTCAGATATGATAGACGACCGACCTCTTTGACTGCTCTGAACGGTGCCTCATAAAAGGGATACTGTATGTTTTTTACAAATACAATGTATGGCATATTCGAAACTGAGAATCCTAATTTTCCTTCTACGTCGGAAACTACGTTTAGTTTTCCTTCCTGTCCTTCTCTGAGCACTGTTAGAATAACCAGTTGGTCAGGGCCGATCAAACGGTGCAGATTCTCGACAAGTGGAACAGCCAGGCCATTTATCTCTGACACTAAATCACCTGCTTTTAAGTCTGACGACGCCAAAGGTGAATCTGGCAAAATCTCGTTCACCACGAGCACTTCATGTACTTCAATCAGTCCATCGTCCGAAGCAGACTGAACATCTGACTCATTGACCATAATCGGTTTCATGCCAACAATTAGCGCTATGGATAACAGCAACCAGGCAAGAATGAAGTTCATGAATACACCGGCCACAATTACCATGGAACGACTAAGAAGAGATTTTGAGGCAAAGCTCTTTTTGGATTTTAGTACTTTTGGGTCACTCGAATCCTCGCCATACAATCTGACGAACCCACCAAAAGGAATCCAGTTGAATGAATAACTAGTGCCTTTTTTGTCCGTGTAAAACACTTTGGCGCGTGGTGGTAGTCCAATTCCGAATTCCTCGACCTTAATCCCGGCACGACGTGCAAAGTAAAAATGTCCCCATTCGTGGACCAATACCAAAATGGAAAAGATGATGATGAAGGCAAGTATTGTAATAAGTATCATCTTGTTTTATACGGTCATAATGTCCTTTTCCTTCTTCTTTGAATCTTCTTCTACCCTTGCATTAAACTCATCTATTTCTTTTTGAAGGGATTTTTCTTTGCCCGAAAGCTCATCTTCGCTGATTTCCTTATTCTTTTCCATCGCCTCCATCTTCTTCAGGGCTTCGTGTCTGGCGTTTCGAATGGATACTCTGCTGTCTTCCGCATATTTATGAACCAGTTTTACCAAGTCCCTTCGACGGTCTTCGGTGAGCGGAGGAATGATCAACCTAATCGCTATTCCATCGTTACTTGGGTTGAGGCCGAGGTTTGCTTCGGAGATTGCCTTTTCAATATTTGGCAGATGATCCCTATTCCATGGCTGAATGGCAATCTGGTTGGATTCGGGAATTGAGATATTGGCAAGACCCTTTAATGGCATGGAACTCCCAAAGACCTCAACATCAAGCCCGTCTACCAGCGCTGCATTGGCACGGCCGGTCTGAAGTTTGCCATATTCTTCATGAAGATATTTGATGGCATCCTCCATTTTATTCTTTGCTTCACTGATTACCTGATCTGGCATATACAATTTGGTTAGTGATTACTTAGGATACAAGAGTTCCGATGTCTTTACCCATCGCAGCGTGAAGGATGGCATCTTTTTTATGCATGTTGAATACAACAATCTTCATTTTGCTTTCGCGGCAAAGTGAGAATGCCGTTTGATCCATCACTTGTAGGTTCTTTTCAATAGCTTCGTTGTATGAAAGCTTCTTATACTTTTTTGCATTCTTATTCTTCATTGGATCCGATGTATAAACTCCGTCGACTTTGGTCGCCTTCAAGATCACATCGCAATCAAGCTCGACCGCCCTAAGGGCTGCCGCAGTATCAGTGGTAAAATAGGGGTTTCCGGTACCACCTGCACAAATCACGATTCGATTCTTTTCAAGATGGCGAATCACGCGTCTTCTTATGTATGGTTCTGCTATCTGTGGTAGATCAAGAGCCGTAGCCACTCTGGAATGGGCCCCATTCTTTTCTATAGCACTCTGAAGAGCTACACCATTCATGATTGTTGCCATCATACCCATGTAGTCAGATGTAGTTCGTTCTATACCTGAGTTTTTGGTATCGCGGTAGCGCCATATGTTCCCTCCCCCGTTCACCACAACTATTTGGATTTTGTGCTTGTTTAAATCAACTAATTCTTTGGCAATTTTTGTTAGAGCCTTGGTGTCAATACCGTGTCCGTGTGAGTCGCCGAGCACCTCTCCTGAAATCTTTATCATCACCCTTTTATATTTTTTTCTTAGTGCCATATGGCTTTTGATTAGCTTCAAAAACCATCTTATAGGCTTAAGATGATACCGTCAAACCATTCTTAATCAGTCCTAAGCGGCTTTGCCACCTACCACCTCGTCCACTCTCTTACGAATATTATCGACCTTGCCATGCATTTCGCCGTATTCATCTTGCAGATGCCTATCCGGCTTTATTAGATCCGCAATGGCTTCGTCTACCTCGGCCATATAATTATCAAAATTCTCCTCAGCTTCGACAAGCTCACTTTTCTCTCTACCT